>WLWD01003507.1_pt1:7500-69104 | contig 69104 bp, 52 predicted proteins | sample 6712731 | NCBI WGS metagenome assembly WLWD01 (sample SAMN12718690, study PRJNA576275) | sponge metagenome | isolation source: marine sponge | host: Mycale hentscheli | place: New Zealand: South Island, Marlborough, Capsize Point | collected 2014-11-01 | reverse complement strand
CACGTCTCAGCCTGTCAGTCTTCGACTCCTTTATTCGTACATTCAGAACTCTAGGTTGTTCATAGCTATCCACACTGACGTCGTCCCACGTCAGGTGCACCTTCGGGTCAAACGCAACCCGCTCTGGCACTAGGGCTTCGCCGGCTCTAAGGCAGCCGTAGAAACACATACATGCAGCTGCCCACAGCAATGTGCCTCTGTCGCCACTGCTGCTCCATGCATCATGCAGAGCAGCCATGTGTCTTCCTGACACTGGCTCTCTTTCTGGGCCAGTTGTGCAATGCATCGCTCTGCGACAAGCGATGCTCTTTCGTAGTTGAGCTAGTTTTGCCATGGTTCCCCACTCGGGCACTTGTATGCCTGCTTTTATGTGCGCCTGACGTAAACCAGCCAGGTGATAGTTCACTGTAGCTGCCTGTAGACCCTCCGCAGCTAATGTGGTACGTACACCACGACTTTTTCCTCTGTCACAGGCAGTGTGTCCCAGCCCCACATTTTGCACAACTCCACGAATCTCGCCCATGCCCCAGCATACCTTTTAGCCGTGGCGGGCGCTATGCAGTCCTGGAGATAAGCCTCCGCAGCTTGTTCCACTCTGATTCTCGCCAATGGTACGCAGTCTCTATCAGCAGTTTCACCAGTTCTGGATGTACTCGAGCAGCCTCTGCAGCCGCGCCCTGCATGATAGATTGGGCAAGTGATAGCTTGTTCCTCGACAAAGCGTCTGCAACCACATTTTCCTTTCCTTTAATATGCTCTGCTATCAGCACACACTCAAATATGGCCTCCAGGAATGCCAGGCATCTCATCAAGTGCATTGTGTGCACCTCTTTGCATGAGCATGCCTTGATCGTCGCAACAACAGCCATGTTGTCACAATGAATTCTGACAGTGCTACCTTTCCACTCGTTGCCCCATATTACCAGTGCTACCACTATGGGTAACATTTCTTTTGGCATGATGCTCCACTCTCTCGTTGCTGGCGCCGATTCCCAGCACAACTGGAACCATCTGCTGTTCCGCCATGCCCCACACCCCCATGAGCCAGAGGCATCTGACACGAGTTCGATCTGTGGCTGGTCAGCTTCAGCTAGCGCACTCATCATTGTGACACCATTCTACTGGAGGCCGAACTGCCACCACCATTCCAAGTCTGCTCTGGCAGACAGATTCAGCCTGACTCTTCTATCCCTCTGCTTCACTGTCGTCCCGAGGTCCACCAGCCTTCTCATAAATGCTCTGCCTGGCCTCACTACTCTGCTAGCGAACCTCAGGTGGCCAACAATGGACTCCAACTCTCTCCTCGTGCATGATTTCATACCTCTCCATTCCCTCAACATTCTTTTGAGTGCTTTCAATCGCTTCTCTGGCAACCTCACCACCATACTTCTAGTATCCAGCTCCATGCCCAGGAACGTGATCACCTGCGCTGGTCCAGTTTCCTTTGCAGGTTCTAGCGGCATCCCCAGCACCTCACAGGCTTCTTTAAACACTGCCATAGTTCAGGCGCACTCTCCTGTATCTCTGCTACCAACGGCTACAAAGTCATCGATATAATGACCTAGCCATCCAGCGCCTCTATTCTTAGCAACCCACTCGATGGCATCACCAAGTGCTGTGAACAACAGCGGCGCTGATCGTAAGCCAAATGGCAGTGCGCCGTCAACAAACACATCTCCATCCCCAGGAGCCACCTGTCTCTCGGGTGGACTGGAACATTTCTATAAGCCATGCTTACGTCTGCCTTCGCGATCTCCACTCCTCCACCAAGTTGGAGCACTCTCCTCACTACATCATCCACGTACAAATACTGGACACTTGCCAGTTCTTTGTCAATGCCGTCATTCACACTTCTACCATCAGGAGCCGACAGGTTTACAATCAGCCTCCATTTACCCGGCTTTCCCTTCTTAGGAATGACTCCAAACTGGCTGCATTGCACCCTGCCTTTGTCCACAGACGAGGATATTCTCCAGATCCTCCTTGCTCTCTCTTCCTTCGCTAAATACTCATCAATAATTGCTTTGTGCTCCATACATGCCACCCCTGCGGCCTGTCACCTCCACAACACTCTGATCATGGCCCAAGTGGAAGCCTGCACGAATGCCCCTCACAAGGAACTTCATCCATTCCTTGTCCGGGTGCTCCTCCAGTTCTCTCTCCCATTCCTGCCACTTCAGTGGAGACACCACTGCCTCCGCACCATCTAGCGTCCCACTTTTCTCTCCTTCTGATACTCTCTCCAGCTCCAACAGCTGGTCTTTAAATTGATACCCTGTGTCAATGTACAATTGATGACACACACTCTCCCCCCCCCCTTTTACCACTCTCCCGTGTGCCTTTATCCCCCTTCTCCCTCCCATGTATGCCTGCCGTCCCTTACCATCCTCCCATGTATGCCCGCCTGTGTGCATTGTCCCAACCACGTCGACTACACTAAACGCAACCCCCCCCCCCCCTCATGTAACAATTCAGTCCAAAAGCAAATCAGGAAATGCAACAAAACAAAACAGATAACTGGTGCGTGAGCTACGCTACCAAGCGTGAGTGTGTGTGTGTGTAACTAGCACATTTCAATCTAAATTGTTCCTGTCACCCTCTGCCACTCTACTGGCTTGGGGTCTCTTGCTTGTGACTCCTTCCCGTCACTTTCACAGTACACTGCGTTGCTGGGTGATCGCCACCACACATGGCACAGGCGTGCACAAACCGGCACTGCTGCCCAAAAAATCAGACACCATTCTGCTTGTTAAATCTGAAGCACGTGCCTGCTTGTCTCCTGTCTTTCCTCAGGCCGCCGCTGCTGGTGGCCAGTTGGCTCCTCCACACTGTCCCAGTGGCACTTCTTTCACTGACTAGTGGGCATTCATACATCAGCACCACTGAGTCAACTTCATTCCATGGCTTTATGGGGTTAGCCACTGCTTTCATGCGGAACTTTCTGTCATAGTTTGCTACACCTACCCACCTTCTATTTCTTGCCATCTCTGCAATGGCCACTCTATATTCCGCAAGAGCCTTCGTCAGCTCCGGCTGCACTCCTGCTCTGACCCTCTCATAGAGAGTGAAACACACGTGCCACCATCCCACGTCGGGCACTTCCCGTGGCCCTTTTTTCCTTGTGTCATCCTTCCCAGTAGTACCGTCCTTCTCTGGTACTTCAGGGAAGGCTTCTGCACCTTTCCTGCCGGCATTATATATTGGAAATTCTGCAAAGTCCACATAGCGACCAGCCTCGATCTCCTTAATAGTTTTATTCGGCAGTGGCGGCAGACTTTCCAATACAAAGACCATGTCACTTTTGCTGCCGCCCCCATCCTCACTGTCAGTTGGCCGGCTCTCTTGCTCACTGGCGAGCCTCTTACGCCATGCTACTGAAGCCTCTCCTTGATTCTCCGTGCCCTTCTTGACACCAGCATCGGCTAGATCTGCCGCAGGTAGTGACACAGCACCTACAGACACGCATCGAACATTGAGATTCATTTGCGTCTGTCTTCTCTAGTGCTCCCCACCCATAGCCACACATTTTTTTTTTAACTCTGATAGCCCCGACCTTGTCAGTGCTACTTCCCTTTACTTGCAGAACTTGCCTCCTTCTCTATACAGCCTTCCTCTGCTCTATGCTTCACCTTCATCCTCTTCGCTATTACTGCAGCTATTCAACTGTACATTCTCACTCTCTCTCTTTTTCTTTTAATACTTCCCCCCCTCCCCTAATTTACACCGTACAACCCCCAAAGATAGCGGCCAACAAGGTTTTGGTTCATTGGCCTGTTAGTGACCATTTACTTTAAAAATACTTAAAAATTGGCAATAATACCACTACCACCAGTACTATGATACAGTACCCCGTAGTTTAGTCCAAATAACAATACAGCTGGCCAGGTCAGAACAATGCCCCAAATAACAATACAGCTGGCCTGGCTACAACAACTCGAGAGTCTAGCAGCTGGCTTTTTTTTTTTTTTTTTTACCTCAACCTCCCAACTACTACTCCCACTGCTGCCCGCCAGCAGCCCACTGAGTTCTATAGATAGTCACGCTCGAGGAGCGGAGCGAGCATCAGGGACGCCAGAATCAGCTACCGTTTAGCTGCCCACGTCCCTGTCGGGCAATTCCTCTTTCCACATGCTCGCCCTAATTCCCAATCAGACTACATTATCCTTTACATACCATCTGTGGTCACACTCGGGGCTTTGCTCCCTTTTGGCTGATTTGTAGCATCATCATCTCCTTTAACTCGTCAACAGTTTTTGCCAGCGCGTCAAGTCTTTCCTCCATGCCTGGCGCCTCTCTTTCTGTGGCCACACTGCGGCTCTTTCCTTTGTCATCCCTTCTCCTATTTGGTATGGTCTTCTCCTATTTGGTATGGTCTCATCCACAATTGTGCTCCTACTGCCGCCAGCAACGCTTTTAACCAGTACGGGTGTATTCTCCATGTTTCACTCGTCTGGGTAATTCTAACTAATGCTTCCCTACTACCAACGTGCCATTTTTTATGTGTGCACCCGCTACGCATGCGCCCTGCCAAAACCTTTACTCCTTTAACCGCAGTAACCTCGATACGCTGCACTGGATCTGCCATGCTGAGGGCCTGGCTGGGGTGACGAAGCGGGAGCGTAGGCCTATTACGCCGGAACTTCTCCACAAGATCAAGGGCGTGTGGGACCCCCGGGCACATGAGACAGATGTGATGATGTTATGGGCCACATGCTGCTTGGCCTACTTCGGATTTATGCGGATTGGAGAGTCGACTGTGCCATCAGAGGAGGGATACGACCCAGCGAGCCACCTATTGTGGGGCGATGTGCTAATGGACAATCCTGCCTGTCCATCAAGACTTGAAGTGCGCATAAAGGCATCTAAGACTGACCCCTTCTGCCTGGAAATCTCGTTCTTTATCGGCAGAGTGGCTTCTGATCTTTGCCCTGTCTCGGCTATGCTGGCATACTTGGTAGCGAGGGGAAAAGGCGAGGGCTCCCTTTTTCGTTTTAGCGACGGCAGGCCACTCACGACGCAGCGTCTGGTTTCGGCTATGATAGATGCACTGGACAAGGCGGGGGTTGACCCAGGTCACTACTCAGGGCACAGCTTCCGCATAGGTGCAGTCACAGCAGCAGCAGCTAGAGGGCTGGAAGACTCTACGGTGAGGACATTAGGCAGGTGGAAGAGCCTTGCGTACCTGGACTATATAAAAATTTCTAGAGAGCAACTGGCATCCTATACAGCTAGAATATGTTAACATTGTTGATACTATGTTTTACGTTGTGTGTATGTGACATTATTCAATTTAATATTTGAGTCTCTCTCCCCCCCCCCCCCCCCCCCCCCCCCCTTATCTGTCTTGGTCTGGACCTGGGGCGGGTGGTCGTTCCTCCTCTGGCGGAATTAAAGGGGCTTGTTCCACCCCATTAATTATGCCCCAGCCAGCCCAAGCCGATTTGGGGGCGGGGTTTCCGGCCCTACCTGTGCCAAACAACTCAGCTACTGAAGCTGCTGTCCAGGATTGAGCAGGAGCAGGGTCGAGCAGGAGCAGGGTCGTGAGGAAGAGGTAAGTTGAGTTCTAGAGTGGCGGGCAATCATAGGGTAATCTGGGACTTGCTGCCAGGGGTTAGTGGCAGCAAAGAAAGTAATGGTGGGTTCTGTTAGGGTACGAGCCGTAGGATTAATAGAATAGAAAACCTACTGTTAACAACCTCTTACAGCAACTAATTTGACTTGTGAACTGAAAACCCTGGTTCCAAATTATTCTCAGTGTCCAGGCCAGTGCTGAACAAGGCTTAGACCCCTAAAGCAACCAACTTATTTATGCATGAACATATCGATATCATTCACGCACGCACTTTCACGTAATTTTGTTTATTTTCATCTCTTTAGTTACCCGTTTTTCATGTTGTTCTAGTAGTTACAAAAAAACTGTTCATAACTGTTTAACTGCTCAGAATTCTTATAGTTAGCTAGGCTGCTAGTCTAGCTAGTCATTTGGTGTTCCTGTGACACTATAACTACGGGTGGTCCTTCGTCAATTCCTTCTATTACTCCGTTACTGCTAAAATTTGCCAATTAACAAGGTAATCAGAGTTACGCCCGCTCATCTTTTTTGGTCCTTTGAGCCGGATACTAACTGAAGATTCTCGTATCAGCGATTCTACCGAAGAAATCTACTACCTACTCTTCAACTACTATTTATCTTCATCTTCAATCTTCAACTTCAATTTCTAACTTTTCAACTATTCTCATTGACCTACTATGCCTCACAACAATTTAGAGGATGAACTCTGCCGCTTCAACAAACTTACTGACCCTGGATTTGTTAACCGTAAACGAGCTGCTTACAAAGGCCATCTTGTTAAATTTTTGTCTCAAGTAGATTCTCTTGTTCGTCCAACAGCTAAAATTCTCAAACACCACAAAATTAATAAGAAATTTACTGAAATTAACAGAACCTATAGCCTATTCGATGCATCGCAGGAACGACACTTGGAACTACCCGCTTCCCGCGAGGACTTCAATTCTGATGCGGAACAGGACTCAGGGGACGCTACTTGAGAGGAGTTCTGCTTATTAGTTGATAGACTCGATCTCGCCCTCAAAAGACAGAAGGCCTGTCGTGGGGAGCTCCAACTACTCCTAGATCAAACAGATCCTATTACTGGACTACATTTTTTTCCTACCAGGATTTGAAAAGGCGAGCTATGGATTTCAGAAACAAAGTTCAACAACTGGGTACTTCAGATGCTAATGAAATGGCCAACATTTGAAGATTCTTTCACAAAAATGGTATTAAAGGATATCTTCTTTTCCCCAGAAGACAAAGCACTTCTACTCCTAAAATCGGTCACCGCAATAGAAACGAAGCGCCTGGTTAAAGATTAACGCAGAGAATTACGACGGCGTTTTCGACACTCTCAAGGCTAGGTATGGCATTCCCAAGTCTATATATCGAGAACACTTTCCTGCTGCCAACAAGAAGTATAGCATTGGTATAAAAGAGATCTATTGAATGCTGTAGACACTTGGGAAGTCTTACGTTTAGGCCTTCAAAATCATTCCTCAGATCCTTTTGAAAACCTGTTGGGAAGTTTGTTGGAAAGTCATTTTGACCAAGAATTTTCCCAGAAGTACACTGACTATTCTTCAGCTACAAAATCTCCACCTACTGTTAAAAAAATTCTGACATTCTTCCTTGACATAGCTCAAACATCTATTCCTGAAGAATCTGGTCGAAAGTCACAATATCTTGATCATTCTTCTTCCAAGTCAAGGAAGGTTAATGTTGCTAAGGACAATCCTCACTGTCCATCTTCTACTAACTATTCGTCTGTTTCAAAGCCATCACGGCCTTCTCCAGTGTGTCCAGCTTGTGGAAGAAATTGTACTTCTCTCAGTTTGTGTGAAATCTTCAAGACCTGGGACTTGACACGTCGTTCACAGTTAGTACATGCTCAGAAGAGATGTCTAAACTGTTTAAGTCCTAACCACAAACTGGAGGATTGTCGTTCACGCAAGAACTGCTCCACCTGTCGATAATGTTATCATACACTACTCCACGAAGGCTCAAATTCAGTCCAAACAAATCTACCTCAACCTTCGCTCACTCAACCAAATCTACCTCAACCTTCGCTCACTCAACCAAATCTACCTCAACCTTCACTCACTCAACTAAATCTACCTCAACCTTCGCTCACTCAACCAAATCTACCTCAACCTTCGCTCACTCAACCAAATCTACCCCAACCTTCGCTCACTCAACAAAATCAACTGCAACCTTCATTCACAGTTCCTAACATAGCAGTTATTCCTCTTCAAACGCCTACTAGAGTCTCTCGGGCAGGTCCTTCTCCTACTACTCTTACTTGATCTTTTCGATAATGACTGTGGAAAAATGGTTGTAATAAATTTGGGAAGAATCTGTTTTCCAAATACCAACTTCTACAATTTTTATTCCATTAAACAAGTATTGGGGGGGGGGGGGGGGGGGGGGGGGGGGCTCCAGTCCCTAGAGCTCCCCCTCCACCTTTTCTGAATGATTTTCAGCAACAAGTTCACCAGATCTTTGGACATTATCTGCATGACTTTAAACCAAGCATTAATATCATCGTAGTTATTTGTGGGAACGCCCATTCAGGAAGTTGTCCAGAACATGAGAACAAGTTACCTGACACCCATTCACAGTAATAGCATGCAAACCTATTCACCACCTTTATTCATATGTCACCCCCACATGGTGGCTGGTTATATATACCTCAGGCCAGCACCAGTGGGGTTTGAGATTGAGTTTTGTGAGTCAGTAAGATTTAGTGAGATTAGTTGAATCTATAAGCTCGATTGTCAACTCTAAGGACCGACTCTGGGTCGGCCACTCTGGGGACTCTCTGGGGCGAGTAATCTCTATCTTCCTAATAACCTACTTATTGACCATCACCTCTTTCTCCTGGTGGCAGCGACGAACCTACCCCCACACTATTAATCTGGCACTTATGTATGTATGTATATATATATATATATATATATATATATATAATTGAACCCTATTGTTTCAATATCCATTGAAATTAGAGTGTGTGGCATCTAAATGCAGTCTGGTATTTCTAGGAAACTCTCCTGAAGTTCATGGTGGAAGTGTTTCTTGACATCTTCTATAATGACTTTGGAAAAATGGCTGTAGTAAATTTGGGCAGATGTTGCACCCACAAAGACTTCTCTGATTTTTTATACCATTCAAAAAATTATTATGGAGGGTGGGGGGGCTCCAGTTACCGGAGTCCCCTCCCCCTTTCCTACTCCAATGGACTATTGTAGGTGGTGGGATTCAAGATCATCAGTGATGAACAATTTTCAACAACCAGTTTACCAGACTTATGGACACAATATAAATGTCTTTTAAACCAAATTTTATTATCATCGTAGCTATTTATCTAACACTTTATGTACGTACATATATTGAACCTTATTGTTTTGTTTTAATGAAAATAGAATGTGTGGCATCTAAATGCAGTCTGGTTTTTCTAGGAAACTTTCCTTAAGTTCATGGTGGAGAGCTTCTTGACGTCTTCTATAATGGCTTTAGAATAATCGCTGTAATAAATTTGGGCAGAATCTGTTTCCCCACACCAACTTCTACAATTTTTATACCATTCAAAAAGTTATGGGGGGTGGGGTGGGGGCTCTAGTCCCCAGAGCCCCCTCCCTGTTTCCTACGCCACTGGACTATTGTAAACGTTAATATCATCAGCTATTAATCTGACACTTATGTATATATAGTATGTACATTTATAATGTATATATATATATATATTATATATAATATATAATACTTATTACATGTGTCAGATGTGATATAGGGAAATATTTCATGAGCAGGCTAATTTAATTTCCCGAGCCAGAGGCGAGTGAAAATAAAGCCTGAGAGTGAAAGATCTTGCCATAATACGTTGACACGTGTAATAAGTGGTTTATTTCATACTAGATATCTTCACTAAGTTAGTACTAGAGGAGAGTAACTCACCGCCTTAAATTTGGTTGTATTAGGGGCTACCCACACTCCCAGCTGATATTTTAGCAGCTGCTCTAACTCTGTTGAGCAGGGTAAAGAGCAGGGTACATCTGAGGAAGGCAGCTGTAAAACAGAGAAAATGAAAAGTTTGGCCAGTAGCTATAATTACAGGGGTAATGAGCTTGCTTGTGAAGTGAAACATCATGAGTTATTTCACGGGTCATGTACCTAAAAATATCATTGTGAAGATATCTAGGGTGGAATATATATATAATACTTATAGCACGAGTCAGAGTACAATATGGGAAAATATTTTACGAGCACGCAAAATATTTTCACGAGCCAAAGGCGAGTGAAAATGTGGCGTGAGAGTAAAATATCATTCCCATATTGTACGACGAGTGTGATAAGTGATTTATTGCTGCCTTGATATTTTTCTCAACCGGTTACAATTCAATTTTCATTGATTTTACTCGCTACGCGCATGCGTAGTGTACCGTACAATATAAACCGTACAATATGGGAGAATACAGAACGCTCGCGTGATGCGGAAATATTCAAGTAAAAATATCAAAGCTGCAATAAATATATATATATATATATATATATATATATATATATATTGAACAGTAATGTATCAATGTCCATTGAAAATAGAACATTGGCATCTAAATTCAGTCTGGTATTTCAATATGGAACAGTTTCTTGACATCTTCTATAATGACTTTAGAATAATAGCTATACATAGTAAGTTTGGGCAGATGTTTTGCCCACACAGACTTCTATGATTTTTATACCATTATAGCACAATCAATGTTTTACAACATATACGAAAACAAAATTTACTACATGGAGCCTTGCTGCTACACTCTATGAAACCTGACCAATTATAAGTTTGAAGTGTTAATTATTACATCAGCCACATAGCTTGTATGAGCTTTGGAAGTGTGAGGGAGAGTCTGGCTGCTGCTTGTGCTCATGCAACCTTCCTAAGAAGGAGCACATTCACACAGGAATAATTTTTACAGGAGCCGGCAAGAAGGGGATTGGGAGGTGGGGGGAAGCACATTGGGATCCCCTATCCTTGCACAATGAAGCTTCCAATTCCCCTAATCATACACATATTGAATCATAAGTCAATTTTGATCCTTTAATTAATCTATTTGTAAATTGCAAGTGTACACAATAGACTTATACAGTGCATTTCACTTAAAGAGTAGAATTTTTTTATTTTGTAGTTGTCCACTTTAGTCTTTAATTTATATAATATATATATTATATACATACATAATATATATATATATACATACATAATATATATATATATACATACATAATATATATTTATTGCAGCTTTGATATTTTTTATTGAATATTTCCGCATCACGCGAGCGTTCTGTATTCTCCCATATTGTACGCTTGTTATTGAACGGTCCAAGTAGCACGCGCGTAGCGAGTAAAATCAATGAAAATTGTATTGTAACCGGTTGAGAAAAAATATCAAGGCAGCAATAAATCACTTATCACACTCGTCGTACATTATGGGAATGATATTTTACTCTCACGCCACATTTTCACTCGCCTTTGGCTCGTGAAAATATTTTGCGTGCTCGTAAAATATTTTCCCATATTGTACTCTGACTCGTGCTATAAGTATTATATATATATATACATAGTGAACCTTATTGTTTCAATGCCCATTGAAAATAGAGTGTGTGTCATCTAAATGCAGTCTGGTACTTTTAGAGAATTCTCCTGAAGTTCATGATGGAAGAGTTCCTTGAGGTCTTTAATAATGGCTTTAGAAAATTTGGGAAGATATTTCACCCACACCGACTGCTACAATTTTTATACCATTCAAAATGTTATGGAAGGGGGGGGGGGGGGGCTCCAGTCCTCCCCTCCCCCTTTCCTACACCACTGGACTATAGTAGGTTGTGGGATTCAAGATCATCAGAGATGAAATATTTTCACCAACAAGTTCACCAGACTCTTGGACATAATATGTGTTTTTTAAACCAAACATTAATATCATCATAGCTATTGATCTGGCACTTATGTATGTATAATAATCTTTATAATATATGTGTTCAGGACTCAACCTGAACAATAAACAATTACTCTTCAACTTGAACTGTCACCAATAACACCCAATACGTACACACGAATATACCATTACGTAGCCTTTCACATAATGATATTCATATGTCTTACCCACAGGTTCTGTCTCACTGTGCGTACTTATTTATCCCTTGTAATTATAAGTTTAAAAGTGTGATATATGATGTTATTGCAATAGGAGTACTCGCTTTTGGCGATATTGGCAAGGCTGCAATTGTTAGTGCATATCTATAGCTAGAGTAGTCAGGGGGGAGTATATCTCTGGTCCTTCGAACATCCACCAGTTGAAGTTTCACTACCAGCGACAACATCTACTCAACTGCATCCAACACAGTTGGTGACTTGTGCCGCCTTTTGAGCAAACCTGGCTTGGGTTGATTTCACCTTATTGATTTCACCTTGCCATAGACCCAGCTGGGGCGCTCAATTGTCTGTGCAAGCCCAATCTGTTTCAGCCACCATATCGGAGTCAGCCAAGTTTTTCTGAAGATTCGTCACTTCACAACCCACTTGTGAATTCGCCGATCGACACTTCAAAACCTTCCGACGACAACGTCAACATGAACGAAATCAAGGCCATCGAAGCCATTACGTCTATCGAACAACTCAAGCACAAGAGGGCTAATAGACGGGGTCACATCACGAGGATCCAGAAGAAAGTCACTTCTTCCCTTTCCAGAGACCTAAGATCATTGGTTAAAGCCAAACTCGACCATAATCTGAAGGAAGCTCGACGCCAGATCGACCTCGAAACCGCCATACAAATCAGAATCGAAGAACTCCTCGCAGAAAGTCTAGCCGACTTAAAGACGGAACAAGAGGAGGGAGAAAAATTGAACACACCAACTGGGTAACAAAAGACGAAGACAATGTGTCCGCCAATCTGTCGAACACAAACTTTTGGAGCTGGGTCTGACCAAGACAATCTTTGGTTGGACGGTGTGGGTCCACTATTCAATGAAGAGAAGCCGCCAGTCTTCTTAGTTCAAACTCATGACGAGGAGTTTGACAACGCCATTCGAACTCTGTGGGGAATCGACCAAGTCCCAGAAACTTCTAAATTGTCATCCGAAGAAGAGCAAGCAGTACATCGCACCAAGTAGCCCATGATAGACGCTACATCATGAAGCTGCCTAAAAAGAGGAATGCCCCTCCGCTTGGAGACTCACGTCAACAAGCCATTAAACGATATATAGCTAATGAGAAATCGCTACAAAAAAAAGGAAAGCTGCCGGAATTCCTAGAAGTCCTTCACAAATACCATTCATTAGGACATGCCGAGAAAGTGCCAGTCAACCAGCTAAAGGACGGACCTACCTACTATCTGCCGATTCAAGGCGTTTTCAAGGATAGCTCCACAACAACAAAGTGTCGTGCTGTCTTTGATGCATCAGCCAAAACCACCACCGGGTACTCTCTAAATGACACCCTTCTTACAGGTCCGAACCTATACCCTCTGCTGGAAGACGTACTAGTCAAATTCAGAAGCCACAAGATTGCTGTATCTGCCGACATATCAAAAATGTTCAGGGAGATATGGCTCCACCCAGAGGATCGTAATCTCCATCACTTCTTTCTCAGAGACAAGATCGGGAAGCTGATGGAATTCAGAATGACTCATCTCACATTTGGAGTGTGCGCTTCTCCTTACATAGCCACTCAAGTGTTGAGACAGTTAGCAGACGACCATGAAGCCACACACCCAGACGCCGCCAAAGCCATTCATCACAACTTTTACGTTGTCGACTTCCTGTCTGGGGCAAACACTGTCGATGAAGTGAACCACATAAGAACTCAGCTGTCAGACCAGCTTAGACGTGCAGGAATGGTCCTGAGGAATGGTCCAATTCCAACCAACTCAAAAGCAAAATTCCAGCTGACCTCAAAGAATCAGAAGACCTTGAGCTCTCCCCACCAGCCACAATGAAGAAAGCTCTGGGCATTCATTGGAATTCTGCAAAAGACACAATTCATATCTTGACGCCAGTATCTACAGGTCATAAAGTCATAACCAAGAAGGTGATAGCTTCAGTGACGGCTCAGGTGTTTGACGTCTTGGGCCTATACCTGCCAAAATCTTGATGCAAACACTTTTGAAAAAGAAGCTCTCTTGGGACAAGCCTGTTTCAGACGACATCTCTACGATATGGTCTACCTGGCTAGCACACCTCTCGAAAATCACGGAATATTCGATCAATCGTCAATACACCAACAACGCTAGTCAAGTATTGTTCAAGTCTCTTCACGGTTTTGCTGACTCCTCATTAGTCGCATATGGAGTAGCCATATACCTGAGACAAGTTCACGACGACAGAACTACCTCAGTAGCATTAGTCACAGCAAAGGCTCGAGTTCTTTCCATCAAAGAAATAACAGTTCCTAGAGCTGAGCTGGTTGCCGCCCACCACCTGTCGAAAATGTTAATTCACATCGCCAACCTACTGGAGATCTCAACGTCTCAGATCTTCGCCTGGACTGATTCAGCCATTGTTCTTCACTGGCTGAACACTCCACCACACAGGCTTCAGATTTTCGTTGCCAACAGAATCGCCAACATCACGGAACGTCTTCCACAGTCAAACTGGAGACATGTTGGGACAAAAGAAAACCCCGCTGACCTTCTCAGCCGAGGAATGTACGCCACAAACCTCGCAGAGTCGAAGCTTTGGTGGAAATGACCACCATGGCTAATTAAGCCGCCAGGAGCATGGCCACCCATCCTCAAGGCCCTGCTGAAGAACCCGCCAGAAATCAAGACTTCCTGCCTCATCATCACCAATCCACCGCCGGATTTCGTCACTAAATTTTCATCATTTTTCACATTATCTCGAGTTGTAGCCTGGATCATCAGATTCGTAAAAAATTCAAAATCAGCCAATCATAATCGCACTCTACTTCCAGCTCTGGCCGGGGAGGAAAAAACAACAACTGAAATCCACGATGGCCTACAGAAATGCTCCATCAGTTTGCAGGGTATGTGAATAGCATGAAAAATTTATGGAATTAAGTCCAAATAGGGATTGAGTGTCTACTGGATTGTTTTCTTAACATGCAACTTGTCCTTATGTATATTTTATCGGTTGGTTGATAGCCAGAATTTAAATATATTTAGGAAGCTAGTCACATATAAGCAATCTGATTGGTCCATTACATGAATCTATCGAAGTAGAATCCTGCGGCATTTAGCTAGAAATGTAAATTGAATGCATGTTGCTACACACAAAAGTTCAGTCTCCAATACAGAGATAGTGAGTGAATGATACAGTGTTAGCTACAGTGCTAATGATTAAAAAAATAACTTGGCCAACTATAAGCAAGTGATAGCACAGGAAGCATGTGCTATTAGGACTTAATAGCACTGTAAAGCAATTAATTGAAATAGCACTCAGCTTCACCTCGTGCTATTTCTATCACATTACTTATGCTATTAATCCCGAATGGCATGGTTTTCCTATGCAGCATGACTATTTTTATCTTTGTGAATTAGAATGAAAACAGTCAGCGTCCTTATACCGGTACCGATATGGTAGTAGATCTCTGAAGACCATTGCAAAGGACTCAATGAAAGCACTAGTAAAGAAATGATACAAGTTCACTGATGATATTTGGCAATTGTATATGAGCAAGAATACTCAACATGCACTGTAAGTCAGACTCAGACTGTTGTTTGTTGATAATTTACATTATCTTTTTTATATACAGTGAAGACCATTGAAGAAGATCTAATAATGAGTACGATTGTTCAAAAAACAAATATTAAATACCGGTGCACTCATTTCAATTTTTTAATACAGAAAGTACTACGACAGAGCAATGTATAAGCAAAAAATAGGAATGTTACATTAGATTTTTTTTTAATCAGACGCCAAGAATTCTCAGCTTGGACAGCCAAAGGGTTAAGCAGAGTACATGACAACTTATAATATAGTCTCAAAGAATCGCCATCATTATTTTTTCCAATGTGCTTATGTTTAGTTGTAAGTTACAGCAACTTCAAAGCTATCCTCTATACTCTATATTACATTCGCATTTATTGCTGTGTATTTTAGTAATTATTTTAATTTTCAAGTCTGTTCCAAATATGAAGTTGTTTGCTAGTTCGAATCACCAGAGATGGAGGATTAGATTGCAAGAGGCTGAAATATAATTTGATGAAACAAGGTAAATTAATATGTAGGTAATTAGTCAACACCAGTAAATATACCACCTCACCCCCTTTAATTTTATCCACATTTATGTTTATTCGTACACTTAATACACAGTGATTTATACAATATCGCTTCCATTTATCATTTCTGTTAGTTTTGTTCTATAGCTTCATTATATAATTCAGTCATTCTCGGCTGAAATAATTATAACAATAGCAAATTTTTCTCATTCTAATAGTCAATATTGTTAATTAAAACTTGGTTAAGTTTTAATTTACCATATTGGCTGTTAGAATGAGAAAGATTTTCTATTAGTATGAGTAATGGTATGGGTAACTGTGCTATTCGCGATTAATAGCACGAGTAACGCTGTTCAAGCTTCATAACATCTGAAATTAATCAATGTGCACTCTGCTCGCACTTCATGCCTACACTTCATACTTCACGCACTGCACTCGCGGCAACTTATCGATTCATACTTCACGCACTGCACTCGCGGCAACTTATCGATTCATACTTCATGCACTGCACTCGCGACAACTTATCGATCTTCGTCGAACTCTATTACTTAGTTACTCTTTTTAGTTTTATCTCATTTCTTTATCCATTAGCTAGCTATTTTATCCAGTTTTAATTCTATCAATATTATTACATCTATATCTGTATTTACCTTGTAAAGTTGGTTATCTGTATATGAATTTGGTATTAGCTAGATTCGAAGCTATCGAATCTTTCCACTCGCATTAACATTTGGTCCTTCGAGCCGGATACTGTGCGACTAGCCAGTGTATTCTACAACTTCATTCACAGTTGAACTACTACAACTGTCAACACAAAACTTCACATTTTGATGCATGGAAGGTCTTCGAAAGAAACGATCGGCCTATGCTGGAACAATCACTCGAATTAATAACAAGTTCACAAAGGCCCTTGACGATAATCCACATAGTCTGGACTTGTCTATAGTGGAGCATCAGCTGGAAACTATCCACAACTCCGATGACGCATATCGTTCTATCTCCATGGTGATATTTGTGATCTACTCGACAACAATGAAACCCTAGATGCGGAAGCTCTACTTCTGGAAAAGCATGAAGAAGCAGTAACAGAAACTCTTTCACTCATCCACAGGCTAATAGCTATTCACAATCTACACTTGGCCAATATCGATCTTCGATTTGAAATTGAGACGCTCGAAACGAAGACAACCGAACAACCACACAAGTCTTTCAACTCATTTATCGAGCAAACGAGAGACAATCTCAAGCAACTTCAACAAGACCTTAAGAGGTCTACTATTCCGATTGATCACGAAATACGCAAATCAATCTTTGAACTCGTTCCCAGGGTATTGGATTTAACTTCTACAGAACACTCTACTACTCTAGCATTCATATGGCATCATCGACGACTTCAGTACAAGTCAAGCTTCCTAAATTGTCTCTACCTACCTTTCATGGGGACCCTATGAAGTGGTCAGTATTCTGGGAGCAGTTCAGTTCTGCTGTTCACAACAATGATCAGTTAGACAACACACAGAAGCTCACTTACCTGAGAGAAGCAATTGTGGACCCAAAGGTAACTCCACTATTGTTCAGGCAACAGTCAGTCAATATGATGAACTGGTCAAACTACTCAAGGATCGCTATGATCAAAAGCGTCTGATTCATCGAACTCACGCAATGGCTATCATTGACTCCCCAACTTTAAAGCAGGGTCAACACGACGAACTATGTTCATTTGTGGACAACCTAAAACATAATATTAGTAGCCTGAAAGATTCTGGACAGTACACTATAGAGACATTCCTGACATCTATTCTTATTGGAAAGCTGAATAAGCGACTACAGGAGTCATGGTTGAAATATTCACATTCAATTAAATGTGACCTGACGTCACTTTGCTAATCAAGTTCCTGGATGAGCAATTTAACTAGACTCCTGTCATATTCTCAGCTCCCTTCAAGACCGACATCAAAGCCGATTCCACCAAGCATCACAAAGCTCCAGTTCATCAAGTTGGATCACAACACTCCAAGAAATTGTGCTCTTTGTGTGGTGGGGAAAAACATCCTTTATTTATGTGCTCAACCTACAAGAGCATGAATTGGGATAAGAGACATGCATATGTCAAAAACAATAATTTATGTATTAACTGTATAAAAAAACAATAATTTATGTATTAACTGTATTTCTGCAGGTCATCGTACTAAAGACTGCCGTAGTTCTATTCGTTGTCATAAGTGCGGCAAGTTGCACCACACAAGTCTACACAAAGACATTACAGCAATTCAGCCTACTGAATTATCTGCCATACATACTGTGAAACAAACCAGGAATAGCAACACTACAAACTCAGATCAGCCTACTAGAAAGACACCCTCTTCAAATTCAACTCCTTCAAGCACATCTTCTCAAGTAAGAGAATCCACAACTCTGAACACAGCAACTCCGATCAACCTTGTTGAGCCCACACTTCAGATGACCACTCAAGTCATTCTGGAATCTGCTGATAGCAAACAATTTCTAGCCAGAGCTCTGCTAGATCCAGGTGCATCCATCTCTCTAGTTGGGAAGAGAGTAGTCCAACAATTACAAATCAAGAAACATCCACATAAACTTTGTATCACTGGAGCTCAAGGAGTCTCCACTGGGGAAAGCTCTCACTCTGTAAACATTTGTTGTCAAGCCAGTTCAGACTAACCAGCCAACTCTTTCTCTCACTGCTTCAGCAGTACCCAAAGTCACCTGTGATCTTCCTCTTCAAGGAACATCTGGAGTCCGACATTTAAAACATATAAAGGATCTTTCTCTTGCTGATCCTTTCTTTGACCAACCTGGAAAAGTTGATCTGCTGATAGGATGTAATGTTCTCCAAGATATACTAATGTCTGAAATCAAATGAGGAAATCCTGAGCAACCAACGGCTATGAAGACTATATTCAGCTGTGCTATTCTCGGACGATACAAGCTGAACTCCGAGTTGTACTCAACTCATCACACTCAAGTTTGCAGTGTCACAGCATCATTGAACTCAGATGATCTACTTCGGCGATTTTGGGAAATTGAAGAGAGTGTAACTTCTCAGAAATGCTTAACACCAGAAGAACAGGAGGTAATAGCCCATTTTAAACATAATCATGTTTTGCTACCTGTAGATCAGTATGAGGTCACTTTACCAAAGAAGTCCAATGCTCCTACACTGGGAGAGTAGTCCAGAGCTCAAGCTGTCAATCGCTATATGGCAAACGAACGTTCTATTCTGCGCAAAGGAACATATGACAAGTTTCAAGGTGTAGTACAGGAATATCTAGACCTGAACCATGCAGAAATTGTGCCTACTTCAGAGATTGACAAACCTGTCAGCAAAACATACTATTTACAAATGCATGCTGTCACTAAGGAGAGTAGTACTTCTACTAAACTCCGAGTCGTTTTTTATGCTTCGACACGGACTACCAGTGGACATTCTCTCAACGAAACTCTCATGGTGGGTCTCACATTATATCCTGATATAATTGACATACTCATAAGATTCAGGTCTTACCGGGTTGCTGTGACAGCAGACATCAAGAATGTAACGAGCAGTGGGATTGTCACCTATTGACCGTGATCTCCATAGATTTGTCTGGCGATCAAATCAATCTTCTGAACTCTGTGATTACCGAATGACCCGTGTTACGTTCGGAATAGCAGCTTCAGCATTCGTTGCCATCCAAGCACTACAACAAACAGCAACTGATTTTGCATCTGAATATCCATTAGCATCTAAACATGTTTTTTCATCTTTTTATGTAGATGACTGTTTGGCTGGAGCTGAGTCTACTCAAGAAGCTATACAACTGCAACAGCAACTCAGGAGTCTTCTACTCAAGGGAGGATTTGATCTTCGAAAAAGGAGACCCAGCTCTTCCGAAGTCATGCAGTCTATTCCCACAGAGCTTCATGAAGCAATTCCAGTCAAGGAATTTTTGGAAGATACAACTGCAGACTCACCGAAAGCACTTGGAGTTCATTGGGATTCCTCTAGAGATGTTCTGCAGGTTTCTATGGGAACACTTTGTCCTATTAAAAAATGCACTAAGAGAAATGTCATCTCGGACATTGCCAGAACGTTCGATGTTCTCGGATGGTTTGCCCCTGCAACTATCCTCATGAAAATTCTCTTTCAACATCTCTGGGAGATAAAGTTAGAATGGAACGAGGAAAAGTACCAAGCAATATACAAGAGAAGCATCATGAGTGGAAACAGCAACTTCCTCTTCTCAAAAACATATTCGTCAACCGGTGCTATTTCCGATCTGAAAGTACCGTTGTCAAGACAGAATTGCATGGGTTTTCTGATGCTTCAGAAGATGCCTATGCAGCTGTCATTTATCTTCGAGCAGTTTATAACAAAGGACCTCCATCGCTTACTCTTATCATAGCCAAGACAAAAGTTGTTCCACTCAAGAAGCAGTCTATTCCAAGACTTGAGCTATGTGGTGCACAACTACTGGCAAAGCTACTAGCCAAGGTACGAACATCACTCAAACTGAATCTTGAAAATACCTACGCTTGGTCAGATGGAACCATTGTCTTACATTGGCTCAATGGTAATCCTAAGAGATACAAAACATTTGTCGGCAAGAGGATATCAACCATTCTTGAGCTATTACCTTCTAGATGTTGGAATCATGTTCCTACAAGCTCTAATCCAGCGGACTGCGCATCTCGTGGACTCATGCCAAAAGAGTTACTTTCTCATTCTCTTTGGTGGGAAGGTCCAAAGTGGTTACTGATGGAGCCACCGCAATTGCCTCCACAACCATTGCCTCAATCAACTAAAGATGACTCAGAATTCAAGGCAGTATGTCATTCTGTTATTGTCAATGCAACTTGGATTGAAGCCAAGTACAGCTCTTACACTCGACTTGTTCGAATTATATCATGGATACTTCATTTTTCAAAAAATATCAAAGCTCGAAAAGCTGGAAGTTCTCGTTTAAATTCTCCCTCACTAACAGTGAAAGAATTGAAGGCAGCAGAAATATTCTTGAGTTTCACTTCGCAGGGTCTATCATTTCAGGAAGAACATCAAAGGCTTCTATCAGGAGTTCCACTAAAATCTTCTAGCCCTCTACTAAGTCTCAACCCTACAATTGACTCAAATAGTCTCCTCAGGGTGGGCGGTAGGCTTAATAACTCTTCACTCAGTTATTCTCAATGTCATCCAATCATCCTTGACAGGAAAGACATCCTAACTATATTGATGGTTCGAAGCAAACATATTTATTTGCTTTATGCTGGCATTACTCTATTGCTCTCTGTTCTCAGCAATTCTTATCATATTATTGAAGCTCGAAGACTCGTGAAATGGATCTGTAGAAGCTGTGTCTCAGCGAAGACTGAACGTCCTATGATGGAACAATTGCCAGCTCAACGAGTTTGTCCAAATGCACCTTTCACCATCACTGGTGTGGACTTTGCTGGACCTTTCATTAGAAAAAGTGGGCATACAAGGAAACCAACTCATATCAAGTCATATATCTGCATATTTGTCTGCTTGTCTACTAAAGCTGCACATATGGAGATTGTCTCAGACCTAAACACTGAAGCTTTTATTGCTGCATTGAAACGATTTGTCTCACGCCGAGGTTTACCAAAAGAATTTAATTCTGATAATGGCACTAATTTTGTAGGAGCTTCTAATGAACTGAAAGCAGTTTATAGTTTGTTGTCGAATTCCTCTACTCAGTGCTATATATCTCATTTTGCATCCTCACATGGTATTGTCTGGTATTTTAATCCTGAAAAGGCACCTCACTTTGGAGGACTTTGGGAGGCTGCAGTTAAATCCACCAAATATCACCGGCCAGCAGCGCCTCACCTTTGAAGAGCTGAATACAATCATCTGCCAAGTAGAATCTTGCCTCAATAGTCGTCCACTCATACCTCTTAGTTACTTCACATTCTGAAGATGGTATTGAAGTTTTGATGCCAGGTCACTTCATTGGAAAGTCATTACAAGCACTTCCATTAGTTGACCAGACATCTCAAAAACTGCCCTTGCTGAAGCGTTGGTCTCTCTGTCAAGCTCTTTTTCAACACTGGTGGCAAAGATGGTCGAGAGATTATTTGCAACAACTTCAACGCAGAGTCAAGTGGAAACTACCTTCTCGAAATCTCCAACCTGGAGAAGTTGTCATTATCAAGGAAGATGTCTTTGTTCCCCCAAACCACTGGCCTATGGCACTTATAATTTCTACTGCACCTGGAAAAAATGGTCACACAAGAGTAGTCACTCTGGTGTGTACAAGCGTCCAGTTAACAAGCTGGTGATATTGGTTCCCTCAGAATGATTCATAAAGCACATTGTACTTTGGTGGGGGTATGTTCAAGCTTCATAACATCTGAAATTAATCAATGTGCACTCTATGCTCGCACCTCATGCCTACACTTCATACTTCACGCACTGCACCCGCAGCAACTTATCGATTCATACTTCACGCAGTGCACTCGCAGCCTACAGTCCCGCAGTTCTTATCAAAAAACTCATTTCATTGGTTAATCAAATCATGTGATCAATTATAGCGCCGCGCGTGACCAATTATAGCGCCGCGCAAGGGCTAGGGCTAGGGCTAGGGGACCAATCAGAAGAATTCTTTGATAAGAACTGCGGGATGGCTCCTCGCAGCAACTTATCGATTCATACTTCACGCACTGCACTCGCGGCAACTTATCGATCTTCGTCGAATTCTATCACTTAGTTACTCTTTTTAGTTTTATCTCGTTTCTTTATCCGTTAGCTAGCTATTTTATCCAGTTTTAATTCTATCAATATTATTGGCGAGCGAGCATAGCGAGCGAGACACTTACAGGGGTAACACAATCGAAAATCGGGGATGTTTATTTATTTATTGGCGAGCGAGCGAAGCGAGCGAGACAGTATTAGGGGTGGATAATGCAAAATCGGGTATATGTTATATATATGTATGTATGTATGGATGGTACGTATGCTCTTTAAACGCGCGCGCGGGGGACTTTTTTCTCCTAAAAACACGGCTATTTAGGCTTGACTCCAGTTTATTCTGAAACTACAGCATTAAGCAAACCTTACTTGATACTTAAGCTCCAAAGTATGAGAAAATTCCTGCTAAAACGCTTGTTTTCAAGACACAAAAAGTTGATTCGACAGGTTACTATGGCATTGAAGACCCTTTTCCAGACTTAATTTCAAAACTTCGCCGTTTTATGGGGGGATACGGAGTGCCGGTTGTTGGTTGTCAAGAGCCGTTGGTAGTCAGAATGCCGTAGTATTAATGCTAAGGAAGCTACTACTTCTCGAGGGAAGCTGAGATAAGTACGCAATTCCATATTTGTTAGCTAAATATGCAAAATTAACTCTGGCCTTTCTTTTTTGTAGCTAAGAGCTAGTCAACAGTGACTGGTAAATTCAAATAGTCAGATTGGCTCAAATTTGGTACTACAAAAGTTACCACTGCTCAAGAAAATGAGGTAAGAAAGTAATTTTGTATTTGTGTGCTAAAATTGATTGTCTTTTGTTTTTGTAGGTGAGAGCTTGTTGTCAAGAATTCAAGGTAATTCAGATGGTCAAATAACTTCAATTTGATACTACAGAAGTTATCAATACTCAAGAATGATGTAAGTAGTAATTCCATATTTGTTGGCTAAAATTACAAATAATAACACTGGTTTATTTTTTATCGTAGCTGAGAGCTTGTTCAAGAGTTACTGGTGATTGAGATTATCAGAATGGTTGATGTTTGATACTACAAAGTTACCAGGTAAGAGAGTGATTTTTTATTTGTTTGCTGAAAAAATGTCATAACTGCTATTATAATTTTTGCATGAAGTAAGCTAAAACATAGTAACATTTTATGTTACCTAACTATCAGGCTCGCTCGCCATTTGTGCTCAAGCACACCACTAGTTTGTATATATGTATGGACGTATGTATGTCATTTTGTACTTTGACCCTCGCGTTTTTGTGTTAGTTATGTGGTCGACCCCGTCCCAAATTGCACTAAACAGAATCCTCTGGTTTATCGATCAGTACCCGTATCACCCTAGAAATTGTTTACCGTTTTGAATTCTTTTGCGGGTGCAGTTCAAACTTGAAAAATTAAGGGACTTCCATTTCTATTCGAGTTAGTGGCGGTGGTAAGTCAATGCGCTCTTTGTCATGGTTATAAGCCGAGCGCAACAGTATTTACTTGAAAATACATTGTCCACTAGACTACCGCTAAGGTAAGTCTGTGTAGGTGCATGTCCAGTTGTGTCAAAACATTGTGTGTTACAACCACTTAGCTAAAGAATATCACAAACAAAACGTTTAAATAACGTGTATTATGATTTGTTGTTGTTTTTTTCCTTCAATTCAAGCAGTTGCAGAGAGTTGTTACTATGGCACTGAAATCCCTTTACCGTGTATGCGAAATTTAAAAACTGGACCTTATTTTCAGTAGCTTCAGTGTTAGAAGTCAAAATCATTCATATAAAAATAGTAGTCTTTAGGCTCGCTCGCCATTTGTGCTCAAGCACATCACTAGTTACATCTATATCTGTATTTACCTTGTAAAGTTGATTATCTGTACAATCCTATATTTTTTCTGGAGGTAATAACTGGATTTGGTATTAGCTAGATTTGAAGCTATCGAATCTTTCCACTCGCATTAACAAACGCAATTGAAATAGTACGAGGTGAAGCCTAGTACTGTTTCAATTGCTTTAGGAGTGCTATTGATCCCTAATAGCACAGGTTACCTGTGCTATCGCTCGCTAATAGTAGGCCAGCTTTTTTAAAAGTCATTTACAATTGTAGCTACACTGTATCGTTCACTCACTATCTCTGTATTCCAGGATTAGCTTCTGCTGGAACTTCATTTTCAACCAAGGCTCCTCCTAATCTGTTGAAAAACATTCCGTCTAATGCGGGTAGAGCTTCTGTGGTAAAGAATGACATTGTCTCCAACTAAAAACTACTTGAACTGTACGTATCCAAGGTTAACACTGCACACCTGCGACCTTACCCGTACTATTTCACTTAGCTACCGAGGTATTTCACTTAGTTTTCACTTAGTTACCAAGGTATTTCAATGAGTTATGTGCTATTTCACTTTCCCCGTGCAATTTCAAAGCAGCGATTTTTCCCATACATTTTTTATTGGGCAACTTATGCGCCGTACTATTAGCTTCATTATAATCACCATTTCAAAAATATTGCCCCACCACATAATGTTGATCATTCAATACAACCACCAGTTCTGCTCATTGTTTTCCTTCACCTCAATTCCCATACCACTCCAATTACTTTCTGATACTTTTTCTTATCCTACTCTCTATGCACATACAATAGTTTGATATTCTGTTTTTGCCTTGCAGGTTCCAACATATTTTGAGTAGTGCCTCCTCGTGGTGGGAATGGGCAACATTATTGTTCAATAGAATTTCACAATTCAATATAAACCATGTAGCAAGTCATTATGATAAAATGTCATTACAAAGTCAAATTCTTGCTTAATAATCCTTTCTTGTTGCTGCTTTCAAAAGTAGCTTTTCCAAATTTTGATATATTTCATATCCGGGCTGCTCAAAAATCTGTCTCATACTGTATTTATTGCCAGATCAACTCCTTCAAAGTATTCTTGCTTGTAGAGTAGGCTTTTGGAGTTTCATGATAATAACTTTCAGTACTTCCAGTATCTAATTTTCTGGGAACTTTGTGACGGCAAGGAAGACGTGGCTCAATATCCAAAGGTTGTGAAAAAGATATCAGCTTTTGCCAGAATAAGTCAAATGACTCATCATTTCTCACAGTTAACAAAGTGTCAACAACCAACCTTGCAATTTGTTGTCCTTCAGCTGCCGAACATGTCTTTTTTTGTAATGTTAGACTGAGATTGTCTGTATGGCGTAAAATCATCTCACTCAACGTTGAGCCAAACAAAAAATCAAAAGTACTCATTTGCGAACTCACTCCTCGAATTCTAGACTTTGTTTCAACATCTTTGACTACATCCACTGCTTCATCCCAGGAATCCAATAACACTTTGTAATTCTATAGGATGCATAGAGTCAGGGCATAAGAGACAAATAGCTCGACTTTTACTACCTGTCATTAAATCATGGTCTGATTTCAACTCTTCAAAAATAGCATCACGTCTTGGTGACAATTTAATCAACTTTGTGATTTCACTTGTAGTTTCCAATGAACCTTTCATGAATTTGGATTTTTTTATGGAGTCATTTGCAGCAAGGTTTGAGGGAATGGCTATAACAATGGGTAAATACAGCACATGGCTCCATTTCATGAACTCTCTTGGCCAAACCATTTCTATGACCACTCATAGTGCTGCAACCATCGTAACATTGTCCCCTTAACCTGCTCCATGACAAATTAAGCCTTAGTAAGAACATCACTTACTACTGAGAAAAGGGAAGAAGCATCTATTGAAGAAACAATGTAGAGACCCAAAAAACTTCGGACACTTCGAACTCCTCATTGATAGAATGAATCACAATTGTAACTTGTTCCTTGTTAGTGATATCATTTGTCTCATCTATCATAATACAAATAAACTTGGAATTTTGAATTTTGGAAGCAAGGTCTCTAAGAACCTGATGAGCCATAATTTGTATTAGCTTGTTTTGTATTTCATGAGAAGTATATTAGTTATTCTTTCTCTGCAACCAATCACTTAGATCAGCTTCTTCATCTGCATGATGCTTCAAAATCTGACTAAAATTCCCTTCACTATCATCATCATGTCCACAAAAAGGTAAACCCTGGCGAGCCAAAAATTTCATGCAAGCTAAAATATTCAGAAACATTTTTCTATTAGTAGCCATTTCCTGAGCTTGTTGCCTAGACAATAATGTGCCTATTGGGGTGGTAGTGGATGGTAGAGTAATTACCATATCTACAGCTTCTCGATGGCAAGAACTTTTCTCGTGCAACTTAAAGGCCAATGTAGCATCCTTCCAGTTTGCATATCCTTTATTAATCTATACAAAATATTACTTAATGTAGCTAAAAAGAAAGTAAAAATTGCATTAAGTGAACTTACAAATGCTGCATCAGCCTTAGAACAGGTTTGTTTTGTTTTTCTCTTTAAACATCTTCAGGCAAGTAAAACAGAACGCAGTGTCAGTGTCTTCCTTGTCGTGGAGAAATGGCCACTTTTCAAACCAGGAGTGCTGAAAGCACCTCTGTACTATATTCTTTTAACCAAAAGAGCATTTGGGAAATTTAAATGCAGGTTAGGCTAGTCAGGAAGGTCATACAAGGAAGAGAAATCAATGCCTGCCATTACACAGTATCCGCCACGTGGAAACGCCGATTTCCGCGCGACTGACTAACTCACAATCGTTAAAGATTCTCGCCTAATTAACGATGCATACCATACAAATCAATTCATACCTAATGCCACCCATAGAATATTGGTCAGGCCATGGCCTGACTGGCCGGACCACTTGCGCTGCCCCTGCTACTAAGAATGTTAGAGGTGGAGTGGTTACACAGGGAGCACATAAACAATGTGGGCATCTAGATGGTCCATCTAAAGTTGGTGGGTTGCTTTCAAATCTAGATACGCCTGTTTGTGTGCCTACCTTCCTTCTATCAATTGCTGATCCGCCTCCTCGTCCACCACTTTCCCTTCCTTTATCTGATCCCCCACTACTCCTGCTTCCTCTGTCTCCTTGACCACTCCCCCCTTCCTCCATCTCCTCGTCCACTGCTTCCCATTCCACCATCTCTTACTTCATCCCTTCCCATCACTCTGCCTTGATTCTACTCTCTGCAAATTCTTCACTGCCACTAAGACTGGAGCTGCCCAGTTCATGAATTGTATTGTCAATGCTCTCAATCATCCAGGAGGACTACCATCACTGAATATTGTTTTTGTCTTTTTAAAATACACACTATTTATTGCACCATTACTGTTTGTTCGGCATGTGTTTGAAGAAAGGTATGGATCGAACAGTGAATGAGTTATTTTTGGGAGGAAGTGGGGGGGGGGGGGCTCGGGCTAGGGAGCCTAGGGCTAGTTCCTATTCAACTGAATGTGATGATACTTTACACTTCAGTCCGTGGCGATGCCTTACCAATTCGGTTTGTGATGCTTACTAATTCGGTTTGTGATGATGCCTTACCAATCAAGTTTGTGATGTCCCCCTTAGCAATTCAGTTGTGATACACCCTTACCAATTCAGTTTGTGGTGTTCCCTTAGCAGTTCAGTTGTGATGTACCCTTACCAATTCAGTTCGTAATACCCTTTACCAATTCAGTTCGTAATACCCTTTACCAATTCAGTTCATGATTGGCTCAGCTAATGGAATATTTTATGTGAATAAAATATTGTCGCCAGTACTGACACACAAGCTAATATCAGCCCCCTAAAGTCACTTTTATTATTAACAACTGCCTCTCTGATATGAATTTTTTAACTTTCATAACAATATCTATAACTCAACCCCTAATGATACAGACATACCAATATTAGCAAACTTAAGTATTTATGCAAGCATTCTTGTACACATACATACATACACACATATATAGGCACTTACATACATACTTACATACATGTACGTGAATGTTTTATTTTTGTACCAGTCAGCTTACCAGTATTGGTGAATCTAGAGTGTAGGCAGAACTTTTGAGTTGTAAAAAGTCAAATTTTAGCATAACCTGGAAGAATACTATTGAAGCAATATAGAAGCAGAATTTTCACGAAAACTTTACGAAATACCGTACAATCAATTGTTGTAAATGGATACGTACAAGTTTTCACACGTGAGTGTGTTCTTGTGTTAGAGTTTAACAGGAGAAGAAGCAGTCACAGTGCTAGCTAGCAGGGGCGGGGGGGGGGGGGGGGGGGGGGGGTTGCTGGTACCTCTCCACATTTTATTGTATGTAATGTTTGATAAGTACGATGGCTTATTGATTGTAGGCATTTACGTTTTGCTCATCCAGCAAAAAATGATACAACTAGCTTGGACCATGTGTATGAAGATTTCAATTAGGAAATTTTCAAAAACAATATATGCTGCAAATATTGAGCATTGAGCATGCCAACTGAAGTTGAAAGCATGATGGCTATCACTCAGTTTAAACACATAAAAGGGATAGTAAAAATGTTCTGTTCTTCTAAGACCTTCTGGAACCCTGATAATTACTCGAGTGAATTTGATTTGGTATTTTGAAAATAACTCTATCATGATCAATATCAGGCTTGAGATACACCTTACCTAAACATTGTAAAATTTCTATTATGTGTTGTACTGCTGTAAATGTTATTGTTTAATGTGTTTTAAAATCAATTAAATATTTAAGCAAAGCTAATTTTCTCCACAGCAGATTTTGGTGGACTTGGAGTAGTAAAAAGGTGCGATTCTTTTGATACCAAATTTACTTCAATACCAATCTTTTCAGGGTCAAACCTTTCAACTACCAGACTAGATGGGGTTACATCAGTGAGAGAGTGAACTGAATAGTACTGCTAAATGTACTTCAGCCAAAGTTGAATCACAGGCTCCAAAAATAGGACTGCTCTCTCTCCCTCTCTGAATCTACAAACTACTCACACTCATTATTCTTACCATACGCATTTCATGCGATGTTAGATGTTTAAAACCTTCATCAATTTTGCCCATTATTTAACCTATGTAAAACACTTTAAACTGTATCAAGTTCATTTATTCCAATTTTGTTGATCCTAGCTACTTAGATATGCAACTAGGACCACAGCTTCAAACCATGTGATTCGTTTTGTTTCTGATACCTTTTAGTAAATCAGTAGCTATAATCACTATATAAATTTCTTCATCCATTCTGATAATATATTTCACATTAATGTATAACTGTGTGCCAAATATGTTGTGTATCTGTCAAACTAGATTGTGAAATTTAAAAAAAAAATTAGAAAAACCAAAAAAATAAATTAAAAAATAAACAAAAAAAAATAAGAAAAAATGAAACTTAGAAAACTCCTCTCCCTAAGAAAATGCTGATTTCTTCAAAAGGAGGAGACTGGTGTTCTTTTCACTACAGCAGCACTTAATCTTAGAACGTGGAACATAGCCCACTAGCATCAACTGGGTATGTAAAGAGGTGATGTCAAATTTGGAAGGGTCCTGCCCACTAATTGCTAATTAATTGATTTTATCTTTCTCATAAGAGAAAGAGAGAGTAATAATTAACTTTGGAGCAAGTCACTTCTAGCAATCATTTACCAGTTATGAGTTAACCTTCTAATGGGGTTCCAGTCAATACAGTACCCCCTTGCTCTCCTGCCACAGCTCAAAATGATCAAACTCGTTGTGAGTAATGCTCCCCTCCCTACACAGATACAAAGTTTCTTATACTATCTACTTGATGGGCATTTTTGTCATAATGATCTGGGCATAAAAATGCACACATACTGCACCCTTAAAATGCTTCCCTTTACCTAATGCATTATTTTACATAGTCCTGCTTCCATCCATACTCACAACACTGTTAAATGAAGTGATCAAAAACAAATTTTCATTGTTAGTTTTATTTATTTTTTATTTTACAGCTACTGCAGTTGGTTAAAAGTATTAGTGCAACACACTCTGAATTGTTGAGGTATAGCTATATGTTCAAAACCACTACAGGTGTTCAAATTGGTATGTACCAGTGCTCTTGGTGCTAAGTGCTCACACCTTTGGTGTTCCATGTATGCATTCCAAATAATGTGACTTCACTCCATTTCATCTAGCAAATGTGGAGTTATATACTAGCAGCATAGCAACAGTGGCGCCACTGGAGGTCAGGAAGCATTATAAGATATTTCTTATGAAAATATTATCTCTGTAAATAATAACTGCGTCACCTTCTGTAAACCAATTAGTAAGATCCCTATAGAGACTGCTATGACTTCAAAGCTCCCTATTTTTAGCTCTGCAGACACTTTCTTTGGAGAGGCGGCTTTCTACAGAAACCAGCTAATAATTACCGAATGAATAGTAAATAATTATTGGTGACAATATTGATGAAGGAGATATTTGAAAAATTGAGTTGAAATGATTTATTTGATTCAGTGAACAAATATTATTACTATTATAGCTTTTATATGTCTATACTAATTAAAGAGGAATATTTGTGATATCCTACAATTAGCAAGTTACAACCTACAGGAAACACAAACTAATGGCAAAAGATAGCACATGCTAGTAACAAGCTAAATATTTTCAAACTTCATTTTGTTGCTGAATCTAAAAATTGCTACGACTCAATAACTTTCAATGTGCTTGGTGCACATTAATTCTGCTAGAGTATCAACTGAAATTTTTACCACACCACTACTAGAATTTGCGCATCTTGCTAAAATATGACCTACAATGTGTCATATGTCTGCTTATATGACCACTTGTGAACTACATAATCTCATTAACATTTAATTTTTGGGCTGCTGAAATTTACTAGTTTGAAGTTTTTCTTTGACCTTTTTTTTTCTGCTCAAGACAATCTGCATAGATGTGGACAATTCATTGCAAAGAGTATGAACCACCTATTAGCTATCATGTGAAGACACCAAAGGAGGATAATTATGTGACTAGACCACTCAGATAAAATCTATTTTAGCAAGGTGGATGACCATCAGACCAGCAGCAATTCCACACCTGTGTCTGTGTTTGCATTAAGAATGTCATCATCCGTGCATGTCAGACCTCAGACAAAGCTGCATAACAGCTCGTTAGACTTGAAAGGAGGCTACACCATGCCCAATCATGCATAATTTCCAAGTTAGTAATTATTACAAGGCAAGCAGCCATTGTTATTGGTTACCAACCAAGTCCCTATCGGCAAATGGCTATCGAGGAAACTCATTCTGATGCACTCGAAAATGTTTCTTACAAAACTCTCACTAAAGAAAAACTACTCATGCAGACATTTCCGGTTCTGGTGAGATGACTGACATCACGATAATTTGGATCTTTGGCAGGTAGTCAGCCTGTCTCTGTAAGGCTGAAGGCCCAGCTGGATGGTTAATTACCCCAGGGGAATGCATGCTTCCATGGTCACTCCTAGAAACTCAATCAAGTATGAAACAAGCTTTTCAGGGCTTTCTTGATTCTATTGCTTTGATGTGCATTTTAGTCAGTCTGCAACTCCTATTGGCACTTAGATAAGCCACACAAAATTATCTGCGAGAAATTATTAGCAAGGAATCATCATAACATTAAAATCAACTATAAAGGTCAATGTTTGATATGCGTTATTCTCTGTCCCATAAAAATGGTATAGCTAACTGTATATTTAATTCCATTATCCACTTAGAACCTTTTCATATAGCTAGTCTCTCTTTAAATAAATTCAATAATAGCTATACTTGCTACTGATTTCATGCATGATCCTAAAAAAAAAAAAAAACAGCTAAAATGTCAATATGACAAGCACCATAACAAAAACACACAAAACACTCACTTCTAATGACAAAAAATACATAGGCAGCATTCATGAGTTTAGTCAATGTCGTCAGTGACTAATTATCTAGCCTATTAACAATAGCTACATTCATGTACCCTATAAACGAAATATCCAGTGTAAAATTAGAACCATACAATCCCCTTCTTATAAAAACACACGATACGGACTTTGTATCGGTGGAAACAATAACCTAATGATTGTCATTAAAGACACGACTGATTAACTTTCATGATATTTAATCCAGAAGGACGTGGCATGGAGTTACTTGGTGGACATCGATACCTTGTCAAGTATAGCATCTCCATGCACGGTGCGCAATATCTGGTGTTGAGCATCGATTACCATCGCAATGGGACTGGCAAAACTTGGCGTAGGCCAGGGAAAGCTTATATATCTTGTTTTGATAGCTGTGAAAATGGAGTAGGAATTTTGAAGTGGTTCTGATTCTTCGAATGTTTGTCTTGATTGAGAGAGAGGATGGTAGATGTCCTTGGGGAAACTGCTGTTGATCTTACAGCTAGTCTTCCTTTTGGGAGGGTCATTCGCTTGTGAAAACTGCGACTACCTTTAAAACCTCAAGTATCTGTAACGGTAGGCCGCTTTAGGGTAATTATGGGCCACACCAGAACATCTGTTTAAAATAGTCATGAATTTCAGCATTCCCAAACCTGCATCTTCTCAAATTATTTGATTAACTGCCATATGCTGGGAACCAATTGAACAAGGTTAGGAAAAACTGTTGGTATATTTTGTTGTCCAATTGCTATACACAATATTGGCTTGATGACAGTCAGCCTGACAATTGTCAGATTTTTGTCCCATTAATTGTCAGTTTTTCTAACAGATTGTCAGTCTCTACGCTAAGACAAGTTTTACTAGATTGCTCATCTTTAAGTCAGACTATTCATCTAACTCTCCAGCTCAGTTACAGTTCAGGACCTTTGTTGATTGTCACAATCTGCATTACATTGAGAAGCCAAATACCAGACAAATGAACCACTTATAATCTTGTTCCAATTTGTTTGGTAAGTTCTATGCTGCATTAATACCAAAAAAAATTCATGAAATCACCCAGCAATTTTAACTTAGCAAAAGGCGGCAAGTGACAGGTCTGTCAGACGGCAGTATGTCTCATTAACGCACGTGCTAGCTAATACTGAAGCCTTATTGTACATTGAAGCCGTCTAAATATGTCAGGCCCAGCCATGTAAAAAATACATATTGTACAGCCATTAGCTACTGAGAAAATTATACATACTAATTATCCCCAAAACCACGTAGTGATTTGGTTGTTAACTTTGGTATGTATTGTAATCTACAAACTCCCACACACCATTTAGCTGGATGCAATTAGTGATAAGTAATTGGTACCAAAGGACATACTCTTCATTGCATCTGAAGTATGCAGGTTTTTGACAGGTGGCAGGCATTCTAGTAAAACCACTTCGGGTCCCGAAGGAGAACTAATGAATACTCACTTGCCTCGTATTCGATTTACAACATTTCGTCCACTAGTCACACACTTTCATGGCCATCTGAGTTGTTGAAGTCTGCTACATATAAGTCATTCTCCCCGCATATGTGCAAGTGAAGCTGTAGACTATGAAGGAGTTAGTGATGAGTAAGTTATTTGATTAAGTAAACTTTCGTGACAAGCAGCTATAACCTTCAAATCAGCTATCCATTCAAATTCCCTTCTTCTCTATCTGTTGCTTTTTTAAACTAAATGTTGCCATTATATTATTAATTATTATTATTATTATTATTATTATTATTATTATTATTATTATTACTAACCCTTAGCGTGCATGCACAAGTTTACAGTACTTAGTTTTTCTGTCAGTCAGCCAATCATTCTGTCATATAACAGCAAATCTCGAAGATGGCACTCCCGAGCATTGAATGGAGCATTAGACTGTTATACTGGAGTATTTAAGTCCCTTTGATGTACCAGCATTTTTTAATTTCGACTTGGTTTTCCAGGAAAAAATAACCATTTTTTGGCTGCAACTGTAAGCTGTTGTGAGTAATGTCCCTATAGTAATGTGGTAATCATATGAGCAAATCATTTATTTGCTGCCCCCAGTATTTTTACTTAATGTCTACTGTATCATTGCACGAATTTCATATCGACTTGCTCAAGCCATACATCGATTTGAATGAGCTACATATTGGCATATTAATATTGATACTTTGCCAAATAAACTTTACTTTTAGTCTTTGTAATAGCTAGCCAGTGCATATTAACACAGAGGGCTCGCACCCTTGGAACTTCATTTTATTTTTATTATTATTATTATTATTATTATTATTATTATTATTATTATTATTATTATTATTATTATTATTATTATTATTATTATTGCCATTGCAAACTGGAACAATTCAAACCTATTACTTTAACAATTACACTTAAAAGTTGATCTGGTAAAATAATAATATCTCTAATTGGATTTATCTATAATAATACCATTAAATGTATATTAACATCACTTAGTACGACCCACAACCAACCACAATGACACATCCAGAGGTCAGCACTTCAAAAAATCAAACAAAACTTATCCAATTGCATCTGCATTCTAACCAAGCTGTAACCATGGGAACTGTTAATAATCTGGGTCTCTGCATTACAATAAAGCTTTAAAATACAATCCTCGGGTAGAATTCCAAATCAGTAATGATATCGCCATCTCGTGTGACTCTGACAGCAATGGATCCATTTTATTTGACACTTGTAATTCTAAGACTTTGTAATCATGCCTCGATAGCAATCATGCATAGTCCAGGCCAGGTTGTCTACACATATATGGATTAGTATGGCATAATGACACATTTGTTAGACTTGTATGTCATTCAATCTTGGAGCTTATTATATTCAATAGTCCAGGTCAGGTCGTCTACACATATATGGATTAGTATGGCATAATGACACATTTGTTAGACTTGTATTTGGAGCTTAATATATTCAATCTCCAATATTATATTGGGTCAAAGCCAGGAGAAAAATTGTTGAATAATTTATTTTATTTTTTTTTGTCGACAGAAGGGAGAGGATAGGTAGGTGCATATTACCCTAACCATTATAATATATATTGTATGATGAATATATACATGTACTATTTCAGCTATTGGTTAATATTCCTTCCCTAGCAAATAAATTAGGCTACTAGTTCAGTCCCTAATTATCATCTGGTAACAGTCTTTCAAATGTACAACGCAACCATAGTTTTAATACATAGGGTGTTCTGATATCCAGCTTTACCTAGCTTGTCATGGTATTGAGTATATTAGATACATTTAAAAAAATAGAAAAACTAACATTAGCTACAAACATATTCATAAAAGTGTGAAAATATTCTGTTATGTGGGAAGCACAAGCACATCACCACCAGTTCATGCACTGTCATCTAGCATGACTATATCTGCCATCAAATAAAGCAAACAACCAGTTACTTCTTATCATCATTTCTTGGCTTATGAGTACGCCCCTGTGATATCACAGCTGAGGGAGTGTTGGTGGTCAATATTTTGGTGACATATGTTGCAGTTGAGTGCCCCAATGTCTTAAGCACTAGTAATAAGTGTGGAGGAGGGCAGCCAGAGTGTGGGAGGGAGACTCCCTTACCGGAAAATATTGAGAAAGGGCCTCAGACGAGGAACCAGTCAGATGGAACATTTGATCCGTTAATTGGCCTCCTGCTTGTATCTGTGCTGCCCCTTACTGCGGTTGCTATTCATTTTAAAGTCCATTAGTTTTACGGTTCAGTGTGTGTGTGTCATTAGCCGAGGCTTTGTGTAAGTGCTGCAGCATGTGCGGAATGAGGTCGTGGTGCGATGCTTTAAATATGGCATCCACGTGTATGTATGTGTGTGAGTGTGTGTATGAGTGTGTCCATGCCTATATTGTGATGCAATGTTCCTGCTATTCACATGTGAATGTGAATGCAATGCTGCCACCCACTTGTGCATGCAAACAAATCTATGACATTTGCTTTGAACATATTATAAGCACGGTCCAGCCAAGTTTTGATCTCTGTAGTAATAAACGCTAACCTAGCTACTGAGTATTGGAACAATACCATAACTAATTGGCTATTGGAACATGTGTTATAATATCAGTCTGTGGACTCACTCATCTTTTTATTTTAATTTAGCTATTGTGTATAACCTGTTCATACTACATACTATCTGACATGTAATTGTTATTATACTTAGTGCAATTAATAGCACCAACTCTCATTACCCCACATTTTCAGTTTGCACAAAGACACCAAAAGTGTATTATAGAGTTGGAATAGAGTTGGAACCTGCAAATTGTAAATTAAGTGAACAAGCTGATAGTTTCTAATTGGTGTGCATAGTTTAGCCAAGGACAAAGTTCCTAGCAACAGCACACAGTATGTTAGACAAATTGCCTTTTTAGTGAGACTTGAAATACAAATGAATACACTTCATTGCTAATGCAGTCATCCTAAACTTGAGTATTTGATTAGCTCTCACACTTCTCTCCTTTCTTCTTACAGTTTTTTCAAGCAGTGCTATTTATTCCACTACTTGTAAATTCTTTTTCCTCCTCATCTCCCTCTCAACTCTCCCACTTAACCCCTCCAAGGTGTTAATGAACACTTAATGAATACTTAGGTGTGGCTGCCTAGTTTTTGCTTGATCTTGTTACACCTCCACCTTTCTGACCTTGCTCCCAAAAAACCGCTGTTAAAAAAAAGAAAGAAAAAAAAGAAAAGGAAATAAGTAGCTAGGAAAAAAATGTGGGGGAAGCCGCTACCAAATAGCAGAACAAACAACGTGTGAATAGGTGTGAGTTCAGCTAATGCCCTACAAAGCATAACGTGTCAATTCAGCCATGAAAGTGGGTATTTCGTTGCCTTCACAAATAAATAAATGTGCCTATTTTGATGAAAGATTTTTCTTTGCGATGTGTGCTATATTTGGCAGTTTGCTATCATCACACATGATCTGTCAGGAAGTCAGTGAAAAAACAAACACGGAGAAGAAGTGATAATTGGTGTTATTATTACTCAGGTTGCATTTGGTAATAACTAGCGGACTGTATCCATAGCACTAGCTCACACGATATAAAAATGAATTACTTTTGGTCTGTCTACAATTATCTGAGACGATTATATAGTCCTTGTACAGTCTCTTCTAGTTTGTGCAACAACCTCCCACCACCTCTCCACCGCCCCTACACACACATACACACACACACACACACCACACACATACATATTACACACACATCACACAACAACACCCCCCCCCCCCCCCCGCCCACACACACACACCACACACAATTCGTTCACACTGCAAATCTTAATTATTCTTCTCCTCTCCTCCTCCGTCTCCTCCACTTTGTGCCTGTCCCCTTCCCTGCATTGTTTTCACCAGAGGTTTGTGGGGGGTATTGATTGAGAGAAATTTGCCAACACGTAAGCAGACTCAATCTCCTGGCTTCCATTAGCACCCACCAAAGAGTGGACGCAGTGTGACTAGCAACCAGCAATGGCTTTGATCTGAAGCCTCAGACATACCCTTCCTGCTGCCACGGCTCTCCTCTGCACACAGTCACTCCCGCTGCTTCTTCAGGAGGAAGAAATTATTAATAACAACCGATTCCCAGAAATAATTTAGAAGTGATGTCACCCGGATGAAGGGTAGACCAAAAGAGAGAGGAAACAGTGAGTATATGTATATGGTAGACTATTTCCCATTCCCTCTTTGGAATTTTTTTTAACTGTACAGAAATAATTAAAAGCATAGAAGTTTGTTAAACACTTAATGTGAAGCTGATGTTATGCGTTCATTTTTGGTATGTTATTTCGAATACCAAATAATTAAACCTAGACCTTAAATCCCACTGATTCTTTTATTGCTCCAAGAGGAAGAGACAAGGGACAGTTCGGGTAGGCCCAATGGCGCCAACGCTTGCAGCAGTCCCAATGGGGATACAAAGATACCTGGGCTAATCAGCCAGCTGCATTCTGCCTGGAGCTATCTGGCTCCATGATGACCGAGAATTCTGTGGAATTTTTCCTCCCATTGGCCAACTATTAGAATTTAAATTCAATTATTTACCACATCACCTCAAATAATGTCACTTGTCCCATGTTATACCTGGAGAACTAATTACACCGGCACATTCCGGACTATTAATTAGATGAACAAACTAGCCTATGGTCTGCTAAATTTAGAATGATTAGGCCCTGGAAAGAGATTGAATGAGTAACTCACGGGCACATCATATTTAAAATTTCCGTCTAGTTTAGATTCCAAGCAATCAAATTTTAGTGCTAGCAATTTAGAAAAAAAAATGTAACTTCTAAAATTATGAAGTAGAATGATAGTAACCAGCTAAATGCGAGTTTTAGGTTCTTGAACGATGTCTACTACAGCAACATAAAAGAACTTACACACTTTTGAACTTGTCCAGAATATGGGCAGTTATCCACATTGTGCTTGTACTAATTTAGCTTAATACACATAAACCTTTTCAAAATTTTAATTTTGCGTCTCAAAAAAAATAAATTGTTAAAAAAAAAAAAAAGCAAAGAATCAGCTACAAATACTTTGCGTTCTGAGTCTAAGAAATGAGTTTTCCACTATTTCTTGCTATAAAAAATCCGATACTTTTTATTGTGCACCCAAACCAGGTCACAGCTACACCATTTCAGGAATCTTTAATATAATTGCATAACAACACAACACAAACACACAACACGACACAAACACACAACACAACACGAATAGACAAACAATGGCCTGACTGTTGCCTAAATGCACACAAACTCTCACAGTCTATTAGGATACCTCCAGTGACCATTGGAATGCATTCTATTTATGAGAGTTTTTGACGAGTCCCTAAAAGTATCTTCTTTTAGCCGGCCATTAAAACCACTAGAGACACTGAGACTAGATAGTGGGAAACTCGTCCCTGTGAAGTTTCCACCTCAAGCAAACGGCAAACAATACCAAATGAAAACAAATACCTAGCACTGCAATAGATAGCTTTTCCTTGCAGCTTATGCAATTCATGCTTAAAAATCTTGGGCTATATAGCTAATCTTTTTGATAGGCTGAGGAATTATAATGTCTGCATTGGGTATTTTAACAAACTTCATAGGTTCCCAATTTACTTTAACTTAACGTTTAGACTTCTTGCCGCAGTCCTTGTCGAAAAGTCAGCTTAAGTTTTACTTAATACAATATTGGCTGTTAGAATGGAAAGAATTTGCTATTATTATAATTATTTCAGCTGAGAATGACTAAATATTTCAATGATTGTTCTTTCAATTCAGACAATAGCGAATCACTCACAAGTTTAGCTAAAAAGAGGACGTTTCTAGAATAGAAAATAATGGTATGATAGTAACGCCATTTTTGTAAACCCTATTTACAATATATACAAGGGAAATCCCCGTCCTCATATCTCGTATCTATATCCTATTCTGCTAGTTCTCAGGTGACAATAGACACTACATATGCTGAAATCCATCCTCTTCTAGTGCAACTCAATACTCCTAATTAAGGCCGGCTGCTTCTGTGGCACGTGGGCCTCATCTATCTTACTAGCATGTGTAACCTTACCTCTCCCTAGCAACACCGAGCTATACAACAGGAAGCCGAGAGGAAGCTCTACATGAGTCGTCTCACACATATACAAATGTATTATATATGTGCCACAGTTACCCAACAATTAGCAATGCAATTAGATTAGGTGCAAAAATGTCACACCTTTAAATTGTCATTGCTGTGTTCATAGAACTGGAAGAAAAGTAAATTTTTTTATAATAGTTTATACTACAAAAACTCATCTTACAAATATCCATACCAAATGTGTATAATACAATTCTAAATGCTGTTAGTTAATACTTGCTAGACTCCTCCTATCATTATAAGGTAAGAACAAGAATTGGGTGGACTGATTATGCACTAGTTAAATGGATTGGTCATGTAGAATGCTCCAAGCCAACACTACATTTGCTCCTGCAATTTGTATAGAGGTTTAACTATGACTATGCCTATACTACATTCCAGCATGTAGTGTGACTCCGGTAAATTATTGGACGAATGGGCGCGTGCACCAGAAACCAACAAAGAAAATATTTTGCTATAGTAAAAAAAAAAATCAATAAGTATTTTTATACTTGCCGTCTCCAGGACTACTAATTGGGCAAATTATGCAAGTTTTCCTTTTGTCAGTGAAGTAATTCCTTAGGCAGCCCAAGGAAGGCCAGCAAGTTGCGAGTGAGTTAGCCGAGGCATGCAAGAAGTTTTACAACTCCATCATACAATTTGGCGGCAGTTGCAGTGCAACCCATCCTTGCTTGACGATGTGCAGATCATGTTTTGGTGTTTGCAAAGGTTTCTTCCCACAGTCGAACAAGAATTAGCAGTTCCAGTGCTTGACTGGTATACTTCATTTGGTGCCTCTTAAGAAGCTATTAGCAAGCTCTTAATGCACTTATCTGCTCTTTCATGTGGGTATTCCATAAAAGCCACAAATCTTGGAGAACCGTCAAAGAGGCTGTTATCCTTGGCAGGACCTGTATCCAATGGCTTGATGCTCCATAACCTGGGATAATTGCTTTTGTTATATACACATTGAAGCCATCATGAGCATTATGGTATGTTAATATATGTATACAGTTAATTTCACCGTTGTTATTCATAGAAACTCTCACCTGTTAAATATTATCTAACACATTTTCCCCCTATGTAATAGTAGCTAGGCCTTTATATATAAAACATGAGCCTAATGTCAAATTGAGAGTTGGACTTACTGTCTCACTTCACATTTTAATTGTCAGCTGATTTAATCCTTTTGATGGTGGGAATTTCTAGCTAAATCACATAGTACCTGTGTCAAGAAGTTTCTTACCATTAGTAACATGATCCTCTTTAAATAATTCTCATACTAACTTAAAAGTAATTTTAAACTCACCAAAAATGTTTTGGCCTCCTTCTTCATCCCTACCATGTCAAAGAAGTCCAGTAATAGTGCAGCCATTTCTAACAGAGAAGTTCCAATCTGTGATGCAGCTGCTTTTTGGCTCCACCCCTTGATTGTTTTGCTGATATGTAGTTATAGACAATACAAAAACTAATTCTGCCACTGGTCAGTGCTGCATTCACATGGACTGTAGGTAAGGTAGCTAAGTTCTAATTAATTGTTTTGCTAAATGTTTGGTGACAAGCTTAGAAATCTGACCTGGATATTAGATAATGATAAGCCATATCCCATGTTTCCTTGACTTTTTAATAGTTGGAACTTTTTTGTAGTTCCATTTAGTTTCAGTTGGTCCATTGGGAATACAATAATGCAACTATATTTTTTTAATTTGATGTCTTTCTTGTGGGAATGTGAGTTAAGTGAGTGTAAAAATATATATTGATTTGTTCATTAGGACCTTATTAAATATGAGACCAAGCACAGCTGTTTCAATTACAGGAAGACACCATGAAGCATACAACTGGTGTGCATGCATGCCTGTAGTTAAATGTACCTGATAATTACCAAAAATCTAATAACTTCAAAAGTAATATATAATTACCATCTGTATTGGTTCCCACAATTTCAGTTCCAAGTATCGCTTCATTACCAATCACATCCCTATTGTCCATATATTTTAAGCACTTATAAACAAAAACAAATAATTTTGAGGTTGTAAACAATTTGTTAGCTACACTGAACATTTTTATGAACAAAGCTAAGTACAAACCAAACAATATCGTTAACTACTACAGTGTAAATGATAATTTCAGTAGGATTGCTGGAGCTTCATTATTACATAATATAGTAATCAAAGTCGTGGCTTTATAAACTCCCACTTGTCAGTCAACCACAAGCTCCTGCTGAGTGCATACACACGGTTACCAAACTGCGTCCGATTTGTAAAAACTTTTTTTAACACAAAGCGGTCGTCGCAGATGGTTGGTTTGATAAAGATGGCAAGAAAAGTGGTCCTGTCATCACAAGTTAGCATTTAAGAGGGTCCAGACATGTGCTAATGGCAGATAAGAGGTTGGTAATCACAGCTAGTGCATAGTTTTGGTACAGGAGTTTAGCTCCAAGGAGCTCAAGGACTCCCACATTGATGCAGTATAAACCACGTGGTCAGGGGCTAGTATAGCCTTATACTAACACCCATTAGGGACTACTTAGTAGCAACACACACATACATATGCACACACACATACATATGCACACACACACACACACATGCACACACACACATACATGCACACACACACACACATATACATGCACACACACACACATACATGCACACACACACATATACATGCACACACACACATACATGCACACACACACATACATGTACAGTGCACACACATACATATGCACACACACACATACATGCACGCACACACACACACATACATGCACACATACATGCACACACACACACATACATGCACAGTGCATATACACATTCCTACATGCGCACACACAGTATGCACACATACATGTAAACACACATACACACACAAGATACTGTTTGTATACATCCACACAAACAACATTTATCCGCCTATCTGCTGGCGGCATCCTAGATCAATGTTCTGGATATTATGAATACAATTATTTGCAATACCGAAAAGAAAAGTCTCAGATCCCCTTGTCTAAGAAATATTTTCATGAACTGCATACACTGGAAGCTACGGTCCTAAGTGGCTTGAACTTGCATTCGACTACCATTGCATAAGTGACTGGGTCTAGTGAAATCTCCTCCATCCTCTTAAACTTCACCCACATATGCAGGCATAACGAAGGTTTGGGTGAGCATTGTACATACCACACAGGACCCTGCAGTGCTGGTAGCCATCTTGTGTCCTGAATGCCAGCAACAGCGACTCCAAATCTCTTCAACTCACTCACTTATACCAGCAGGTCCAATTTTCTGTCCACATTATGTGGGCAAGGTGAAGTGGTGGGTGAGCTTGATTCCATTTGGGATCTGGAGCGACAGATTGTCTTGTCACCACCAAAACTCTCAACCAAGGTGTTGGACCCTATGGCCCCTTTTGTTACAATTGATGGTCATCCGCGCAAAGAAATAACTGCACCTGGTCCAAAGTTGCAAAATAAGGACTATGGAAAACTGCTCTTATCAATGGGGCACACACACAGCACACACACACACACACACACACACACACACACACACACACACACACACACACACACACACACACACACACACACACACACACACACACAAACACACAGAACTCATGACCCACTGAAGATTTTTAACATACAAAATGATATTAATGTAGAATAAAATAGAGCACATGTACTAACAAAATTGAAGTACATATAAAATTAAGGACATATAAAATTAAGGACATTTATTTGATCGAAATTTTCAAATAATACATACACATCATACAAAGAAGTCATATGACAGTCATATGACAGTCATATGACAACTATAAGTGACCAACACAGCAAATTTATCATTTCTTGTTACCATTATTACTATTACTACTACTGCTACTACTACTACCACTATTATTATTATTATTATTATTGTTGTTGTTGTTGTTGTTGCTGCTGCTGTTTTTGTTGTTCTTGTTGTTGTTTTATTTACCTAGGAGTAAATTTCATCAGAACTATGAGAAGGTCCAGTAAATTAATGACTACTATTCCAGCAGCTGATGCATAATGAATGGGAACAAGTAGACAAGTTTGTAGCAAGTCAAGCAATTATAAATGGAACTTTACTTCAACCAGTTAACTAACACGTGTCAAACTAAATACATTGAACCATTACAACTGTTACTAATGAAGTAATTGGACATTACAACTGTTAGTAATAAAATAATGGACATTAACTAATTTTTTCACCAAGAAAGCGAGGTATTTCTGTTATATCTTTAAAAATAATTCTGTGTTAATATTATGTATTGCTAAATCGGTTCAAATTCAACACACATTTACAAGTATCTATCTCATTATATTAATTGGTAACCTAATTATATCTTCAACTTTAATTATCACTCTTGGCTTACTCTGGAAGGCACTAAGAGGGAATAATTTTACAGTTATTAACTGGAATAGCATTGGAATCCACAACAACAATAGTTTCTGGTAAAGAATAGCTCCAATAAAGTTCCCTTATGTTAATTGTATGTCAATGAATATAATAATGATTATATTTCACCAAACTTCAATTATGGATGCGAAATATCCACTTTACAAAAAATACCCACAACTATAGCAACACAAGTCGCAGCCCACACTATGATTACACGCATACGAGCTGATAACAAAACTCAATTAACACAGTCACAACTTGGCTTCCCTTGGAGTTAGTTAATGATATTCATGGTGATGATCACCATCAACCACTACTAAGTTTTTACAGCATTAGTGTCTTCAGTGAGTGTTAGCTTGCCACAAGTCAATTACCATAGCTACTGGTCTAGATCAGGTAGGTCTGCACCACAGGAATACAGAGGGGGTAGGTCCAAAATTTTGGTGACTTTCTCTTCTTTTATTGATTTGAAAGTTCAATTAAAGAACATGCAATGGGTTCATATTTTCTCATTGCACTACCACTGGCAACCTTATTTATTTATTTATTTATTTATTCATTTTCCCCCCTCAGAAGTCCACTAACTACCTGAGGGAAAGCCATGGCTATCCTGGGCTGCACCAACTAGCTAAATGTTTTGTTTTATCATATCGTGGTTATTTAACATTTACATTTTTCTGGCTATTTGTTATTATAATAATTATTATAATTATTATTGCTGTTGTTGTCATAGTCATCATCATCATCATCATAGTTATCATCATTATCATAGTCATCATCATCAACATAGTCATCATCACAGTTATCATCATTATCATCATCATAGTCATCATTATAGTCATCATCATCATCATCATCATCCTGTAAAGGTTTACAAGAATTCCAACTCTACCATCAACTCTCTTCATGCTCCCCTAGCTCTCCAGCCCACACACCAATCATAGAGATTCTATAGACATGAGACATGCATCATACATGCTGTCGTCTGCTTCCATAGCTTAGCATCGGTACACACACACACACACACACACACACACACACACACGTTGTTTATAGCATTCTGTCTCTTCTTTATTGATGATCTGTGTTGGACACAAGCATCTTTATCAGAGCTACCATTACAATGACGGAATGCTCTGATATGATTATATATACATACAGTGGTGTAGGAAGATGTTTATGGTATTGGGGAGGAGGGCTTTAAAGGCATGTTTTTTGTGGTTAAAATTGTTCCTGTGAGAAATCGCTTTGTGATGAGATAGTGCCTCAAAATTATTGGGATGGGGCTTCCCTTCCTACGCCACTGATATTATGTATATTTCTATTCTCTACTATCTTCTATACAGTTCTTAAATATTACATTTAATATTAAATATATTAAACTGAGACTTCGTCTGCATTGTTGTGTATATTGTTGTATTAAATCAACACAATAATTAAAAAATGTAGCACATATTATATCAAGGTGTGAGATTTCTTTTTTTAATAATTGCAAACTTGCAAAAATAGTTTTTAAACAGCCACGCAGTATGCTTATTTTTGTATGTATAAAATTTGCAGTATGTATAATATGATACTGTCATCATTTTAAGAATTAAAAAGCAACAATTTATTTCCTGGTGTTAGTCAGTGCTATTATGTTGGAAGAAATATCTGAAATATATTTTCACCTTCACTGCAAACTTTGATGTACTTTGCACCTGATAAAATGGCTACTAAAGTACAATAATTAATTGGAATGTAAATTTGATATCTTTTTAATTTAATTTTTTGTAAGTTTTTTGCTGAATACCACCCAATAGCCAAAATATCTACCAAAGTTTCACATTTTACTAGCTGTTTCCCAAGTAACAAATAATTGTTGTCTTTCATTGTGTATTGCTATCACTAATATTACATGATTAATAAGGTGATCAAAGAGATTGTCGGAGGTGCTAATTGATGTGGGAGGTTCAACAAAATGGTAATGAAGTTAACAAATGATACTAAAGAAGTTTGTTTCTATGTTGAATGTGTTGCTGATGTTGGGACGGAAGGAGGAAAGTAAGTTGATGAATATCCACTTCGAGCCATCTGGCTGTACGGGTTAGCTTGGTAGTAGCTCGATTGCATCAAATCGTGTGCATTCGTACCGAATGCGCCGTAAGCATTGGGTGTGGTGGGCCATGTGTACTGCTTGCCGGCCGTCCCATAAGGACTCATGTAGGAAGGGCTCATGCAAGCAGCTCCGTTGGGGTACATTGTCCCCGGTGTCATCACACTATCAGTAGATCCCGCTGCTGGAAATGCTTGTGGGTTGAAGGCTGCAGCAGGATAAGTGGAAGGGCTCATCAAGGGACTTTGTGCAATGCTCGGCTGTGAAAAAGAATAGGCTCTGGTGGATGAAGGGAAGTAGTTGGAGGAAGATTCAGATGAAGACGACGCTGCAGGGGAAGGAAACTCGGATTCTCCCAAGTAGTGCTTCGCTCCCTGGACATCCGAAACTGCAGAAGTGGACAAAGACGAGGTAGCCTGAGCTTCAGTGCCGATATCTTCAGGAATGGAGAACCTCTCTTGGGAAGGGGAGTAGACAGACATCTTAGGGAACTCAGCACTTTCTCCTATTATCGAAGTTGGCTCACTCTCAGGAGAGTCAATGTTTGATAGTTCGTCCCCAGAATCGTCAGGTAAGTTAGCAGGGTCCAAGTCATCTACGACACTCAGTCCTTCCTTCGGTGAATGCAATGAGGACTTGATAGGAGAAGACAAATCTTTATTTTCACTTTTTACTTTGTCCTTGCTGTTCCCTTGGCTACTGTCTGGCCTGGAGAAAAAGACATCAGTTATGAAATATGTATGACTTAAGATTTGTAACCCATGAAACTTTAAAGGAATTGTTTGTCATTTTCAAGCAGGTATGTGCAGCAAAGTGCATAATTATTGCTTTAGCCCAAAGGTGCAACCTCCATAAGTTAGTGGGAGTCCTCCCGGGCCAACAACCATATCCCACTAAAACCCTCTGAAATCACCGAGATCTCAAAGAAATAACAAAAACAACTTAACTCATGAAGTATGTATTAACTCATAGAAGGAGCATGTTGGGAAGCTATGTATTACAAACAAGTATACTTGAAACCATCCTCAATTCTTACAGGTTTATTATATTAGCTAGCTACTTGCACTTAAATGGAATGAAATCTGAACTGGAACTGGTAAGTATTCAAAGTATACTATAACTTGGGCTCAGTTTACACCAGATGCAAGTGAGTAGGTGTCACATTTCAACACAAATTGTGGTAAGCAAAATGAGCTGTTAGTTTCTTCTAACGAGTTATTGGGATAGTACAAAGAGCTATGTAGTCAAAACACCATATTGTACTTGCTAAGCTTATTGCTTGCAGTTATTACTTACTTAGTTTCTGAAGCTCTGTCCCTCTGTCGCCTGTTCTTGAACCAGTTGCTAACCTGGGTCGTCGTTAGCCCCGTTTGCTCCGCGAGTTGGCGCTTCTCTCGCGGGGACGGATAAGGATTCTGAGAATACCACTGCCTCAGGACGACCCTGGACTTCTCTTTGAAGCAGTAGCTTGTCTCCTCCCCGTCCCAAATCGTTCTGGGTAGAGGGAACTTGCGTCTGATCCTGTACTTTCCTACAGCACCCAGCGGCTTTCCTCGTAAGCGCTCCGCCTCGAGGTAATGAGCTTGGAGCCATAGATGCTGCATACGAGGGTGGGACTCGGCTGTGAAGTTATTGCTTTCTATGATGCGGTATAGCTCCTGGAAGTTTCCCTGGTGGAAAGCAATAAGAGCCTTTGCTTTCAGCACACTCTCATTCTTTTGTATCTGGTCACAGGCAGGCAAGCTCCACAGGAATCGAGCCAATCGGTCGATGTTGCCGCTCTGTTGTAGAACGTCGCAGACGCAGGCCACTTGTTCCTGGGAAAGTCCGTATGCGCTGTAAGGGATCATCGTTGCACTCAGCTGGTACCCGTTCATGATATTTCTAGCAAAAGACAAACACTGCATGGTGAGTAAGAAAAGGGCAAGCTTTATAGCTTGGGGCTTATGCTCTACTTCACACGTCTGCTCGGGCACCCTTTTATAGCAGACCAAGAAAACCCACATAACTGGCTTCCAGAGTGGGATACAGCACTGAGTCGTGTCAAATTTCAAGAGCGCATGGAGGCAAGCTCACTTCCACATTTCTGTGGTTCACCGTGGTATCTATTACCACTTCAGAATGTGGCTTTTCTTCAGTGAGCGCGCAAGTAACGGGCACATCCCACACGTTAGAACAGCTGTAACATCGAATCAAACCATTTTACCCAATAACTTTGAGAGACTTACTTTAATCCCATGACTAGTAGCAGTGAACTTAGACTTATTATTTTGCAGTTTGGGCTGTTTCCTTTATTTTCCTCTATACCTTGCAAGTTGAGAGAGCAAAATTTGAAATGATTATATAGCTAGGAATGTGCAAAGTCTTGACTATTTTAGCTGGCAGGAATTCATAGTGAGCTAACAAGAGATTCATGGCAAGGGGTTCTATTAGAGCTCTGGTTGGTGGCATGTGCATGAGATGCTAAATTACATTCACAGTATGGGAGAAATTGGACTAACATTTTAAAAGAAAAATATGTTGGTAATAACATAATAAACATCTAACTATTTGTCTGGTACAGTTTCATGAATTTGACATTTTACTTATATTTTGTGGACATCCCCATCTAGAGAAGTGTTTAATATGTAATAAAAGCCAGAGACAATATTTTATATATTTGCTATTAATTCATTTGTAACTTTTGTGGTTTATTAGTACAGTTCGTCCAGCTTAAAGAGTAGAAAGTTCTGTTTTTTGTTAATTGTTCTTTAAATGTATACATGTGCAGTCAGATTGATGTCAGGAAGCTGAAACTTCACATACACACAAATTAATATATATTGAAATTGATTATGTTTTAAAAAATTGTGGTTTGTGGTCACAACTGTGGTAATAGATAGAAGAAGTGACCCTATAAATGGAGGATATTTTTGATGTTTTTAAGCCAGAAAAAGAGTAAATTGAATTCGAGTGTCTAAAGATTTTGCAGACTGAATCTATGGCTCATTAATTTGATTTGTACCAAATTTTTATATTTTAATACTATTTTACTTATTTTTAATTTCATTTTTTATAAAAAACTAAACTCCCCAAATGCTTTAAGCTGGTAATTTTGCAATTTTGAAGTAAGTGTCTTGGGAATTTAATATAAAATACCTAAATAGTTGTATTTTAATCCATATGAATTTGAAACCCCTATCTTGAAAATTAAGGGAAATAAAAATACTTTTGTGAGAGTGTTAGTATTTTCGGTGTAAGTTGTGACGTTTGCGGAAGCTCTTATCTCAATGACGACGTATTTGTGATGTCAGAGTGTTGCGCTTGCGCATTTGTGAACTAAACCAGGGGATGTTGGACACGCTGGTAAAACGCGGGAGATGGCCCTTAAACCGAGCCACGCAAACAATCAATTAACTTTGGCGCCCAAAACTGCGAAGCATGTGGACGCAAACGGTCTCTGAGCTATAACTTGTATGTAGTGTACTAGTCTGAGACAGTCATTTCGAATAACATCCTTCTATTATACTTGCAGGGGAATGAAGCTGTACTTGTGAAGCCATTGGAGCAGCTTAAAACTCTGTCTCAACCATGACCAACTCCACCCTGACCGGTACCAGCTCCGACAATTCCACCAACCTTGTATTGAGACTCCGCTGCGCACTTCAGTTCTTTCCATCGGGATTGCTACCGCTATACTCTTCAGCCCTATCGCCTACAAGTCTAAATCTTGTGCTGAACTACCCGCTCCCACTAATGAGCAACCAACTCCAAGCAACATCGGGAATACGCCATCACTTTTGCTCGAGGGGCTAACTATTTCCAAAGTTACAACGGCCATCTCACGGCTCATTTGTATTTCTTATTATTGTTTACAAATGGGCTCTTTTTAGAGCTGTCACAAGTTAATTGATTATCTTACCAAATAAATTGTGCGTTCGCGGAGCTCAACGTTATGGGGGGCGGGGTGAAATTGCGAATCAGTTGTCAACTTGAAAATAAAAATTGATATTTCGTGGAACTGGATTACTGAATTGAATCCAAATTTTGCGCACAAGCAAAATACCCCCCTTAGAATAAAGTTACAGAGAGTTTTTTTAGAATAACGCACGAGTAAAACGGCATGAAATTTTAGTTTACAAAAAAAAAAGAATATAGATATTAGAAATATGGCTCTGTAATGTTGCGAAGAAGCCCTCAGGCTACCTCTGGAAAAAAAATGAGCGCAGTAGCTCTTTCGGCCGCTTCGAAATAACTCTGAATAGTGGTCAGTGTGCAGAGCTGTATCTCCGTCCCAGGCGGTCTTCATTCTTCAAATTTGGCTTGCTGGAGTCCTCTATTGGTGCTTATTCAACCTGTAACAACAACGTAAGCCCACAGTACACAGAAAAAGAAATATAAAGACATAGCAAAAACAGTCAATTTGCGGTTACGCGCCTCGGTTTCCGGTGGCAGGGCACCCTTAAATAAGGGAAGTTCCCGAATAGGAGCTGCCGTGTGAGAGGGCACGGCTCAAGTTTAACTACGAGTTGTGACGTAGGACGGACGAATTTGTGACGTCAAAAAAAATGGCGCTTAATGTATGGAATGTCTATGGAGATAGCGTAGTTCTTATACTTATGCTGTTTTATATGACTTAGTTTCGAGTGGATTGGGATCTAACAACACAAAAAAGGTATGGCTAAGCTTATTGTGATTGCAACTAGTCTAAGTTTTGAGATCTGTACTTTCTACTCTTTAAGCTGGACGAACTGTATTAAGAAATGATGCATCACTTTATCTTCAGTTAACCATAGTTCTATTTCCAAAGTTTAATAATAATAATAATAATAATAATAATAATGGTATTAATTATAACATTGATAATGATGATAATAGTAATAGTATTAATATAGCAATGATTATAATAATGGTATTAATTATAAAAAGACTTCTATAGTTAAAAGTGAAAGATTAAAATACAAACATATATACACACTCACACAAACAGCTTCACCAAGTTCTTCAGGGCTGAGGTATCCAATATTTTGAAGAGATTTAAGATGACTGCTAATTAATTAAGTGGCCTAGTAGCACATGAATAGTATTACAGGCTAATTATGCAAAGTAAGGTACCATTCAATGAACTGGCTCTCAAGCCATCAATGTAGAGTCCTAATTCATCAGGACAGCTTGAATGAATACTAATTAAAATGGAGTCTCCTGTCAACCTGCACAAGGTTAATCTCTCAGTGGTGGATTTTCATGGTATAAAAATATATAATAATAATAAAAATTACAATGATAAAAAACAGCAAAAAATCCTCCTCTTACTAGAATCATTTTTTTCGGGAACACATTCTTTCCATAATATCAGGCACTCCCCCCCCCCCCCCCCCCCCCACCTGACTGTAGTAAGTGTAGATTATTGATTCTGCCTAGGTAATTGCCCTCATAATTCCAGCTAATAAAACAAAAGAACAAAATAAATGTGCTTAATAGACTATTTTGCTGTTGTTGTTGTTGTCATTACTAAGTGTTATTCATGAGCTAATCACGATCCATTCAGATTCTGAATAATCCTGACTGAGTTTTGGTGTGTAGAATCAGTGCCCCATGTAGTATTCATAGTGTGGGTGTTGGTGGGAAATTCCAAGGTAGATTTTAGCTGAGATACTGTGTTGTTTGATAGGGATGAATACTGGAGAAGGTCTATATTCACACTTTGGGCATGTTACTATCAAAGCACCTGCCAGCAAATTATTCATCGAGTTGACATAAGTTGAGAGGCATTTTTTTTATTGTGTGAACATTTGAAATTAATTTAAAGAAATGTTTCTGTTCATCATTAATTTGTTGCCTAATCTTGCCCTCTCTCCTTAACACACATACATACATACATACACACACACACTGGGAGCTTTTTTACACCATTTACCCCTTCCTCATCACACATCATCACCCATCATGACCATCTCTATCTGGAATCCAATCCAATCTAAAACCAATAATCCTTGTTAATTATTAAAGATAAATAAATTTGCTTCTAATCATGCTGAGAGTAGCATTTCTTTGGACCAATAGAGTATAAATACATGGCAATTAATTAACACTTCATTTGAATGGCCATGGTTCACAACTTATCTAGAATTGGATCACATGAGCTACTGTGAAATTGACACCAAAATGATTCAGTGTTATATAATTCTAATCAACACAACCAAAATATACCACAGCTATTAGGGAGTTAGTAAAACAAATAATAACAAAACAAAACAAATTATGTGTAATGCTGAGAAAAAAAAATTTTTTTTTTGAAAAAAAAAAGCAAATTTTCTTTATTAATAATTACATGAAATAGTAAATACAGCGAAACTTTCCCTACTGAATAAATCGTATATACTACACAGGTTTAGTTGGGAGTTGACTGAAAATCTTAGTTGCCAAACCACCTTGAGATTCCAGTAATAAAAACATTACCTTAACAACTTCTAAAGAAAAAAGAAAAAGAAGATATTAATAATAACAACAGAAGATGTATGAAGAAAGATAAATACCAAAAGGTGGTGTGTAGAGATCAGAGTCTGGAAATGTCACACGAGAGTCTGTGAAGAGAAATAAAAGTTAATTGTCCTACAATAATTGAGGAGGCAATCCATTTCTTTACAAACTTCCAACCACACGCCTTCCTCGGCTAGAGGCATAACCTGTACAAAGATCAAATAGAAGTATATATTACACATAATAACAACAACAATTATAACACAACAACAGTCTACTAATGTACAATATACATATGTACGAGTAAAAGCATGTTAACCGTGCTATCCGGTATTAATAGCACAAGTGATTGAATAACACAAGTTACATGTGCTATCACTCTCTTTAAAACAAACATTTGCAGCATACTGTATTGGTCACGATATCTCCGTATTTCAGGATTAGCTTCCTCCAGAATTTTGTTCTCAACCTATGGCTCCTCCTATCTGTTGAACTAAATTCCATTTAATATGAATAGAACATCTGTTTTAAGAATGACGATGTCTCCAGTTAGAAATACTCGAACTATACATTTCCAAGACTAGCGCTGCATACATGCGCAATTACCCATACCGTTTCACTTAGCTACTGCACTATTCCCCCCCCCCCCTCCCCTCCCGCGTGTGATACTAATTGGACTGTGATTTTCCCCATACATTTTAGAATGGGAAATACATGCGCGGTACTAGTAAAAAACAACAACAAACAAACAAACAAACAAAAAACAACGAAAACAAAAAAAAATAAGCAAAGAACCACAGCAGGAAGTAGTAGAGCATCGAGCATGGATAAAAATGGGAAGAACTTCCTTCTCATTAATACGACTTTGAGCTCATTTAGTCACATAAGGATAGACTCTAATGAATGCAATCACTCTTGCTCTGGCAAAAGACAAGTAAAATATAGATCTATTCCTGTCAGTAGGAGCTTACTGGACCCTGACATGTGCAAGCATGCCTGGTGTCATGGTTACGTCACATGCACAGCAGGAAATAATAGTCAGTCTGAGTTTCAGCAGACAAAGGAAGGAATGAGACTGAGTTGGTATTTGTGGGTCAGACTGAAGGCAGTCAATCTGCATGGGTGGTCTCATTCAACTTTAATGACATTCAAAAAAGGATTTATACATAGACAATGAAGAGAGGAAAGTCTGAAACTTGAGATCCTGTATTGATGAGTGTAGCAGATTCAAAATAATGTTTCAATTTTGCCTCATATTAAGTATGTTTTACCAGGTCATGCGTTTCGATTTCGCTAAAAGACATCTAACTGAATCATAGTCCAAGTGCAGCCATTGGGGAGGAGGATTCAAATCCATAGTAGCTGAGCAACATGACAACAGGATAATGTCCTGGAATTTACCAAGTATGAAAATTCTGGTTGTATTAAAATAGATTCACTTCAGACCCCAATAACTTACTCGCATGTGAGAAGATGCAAATCAAGAAGATACACAAGTAAGAAGATGATTAAATGTTCACTTCCACATGGTTATAATGGTGACACGTGATAGTCCCACATACAAGCACTAGCTTACACATGGTTATAATGGTGACACGTGATAGTCCCACATACAAGCACTAGTTTACACATGGTTAAGCTCTTGAAATTAATGATATGGCTAAAGGAACAAAATTAGTTAGCACTTTTTACCAAAATAATTAACAAAAAGGTAATAATTAACTTTCATTAAATGTGTGAGCTGATTCTTTTTGTTACTCAATAGTACATCAGCACTCCTCCACTACAAGTGCACACACAAACAACACACAACACAAAATGTTGGTGAGAGGCTTATACAAAAGCTCCCTTCTATGAATAGGGCTTTCTGCCTGATATAAAGCAGAGATTAAAAGACAGGTGGAGGAGCATGGATGAAGAAGAGAGAGAGAGAGAGAGAGAGAGAGAGAGAAACCACTGTGTGAGAAAACAAACTCACCATTGCTGGTCTGCAGTGATCAAATTGCAGGTAACAATAAAATAGACAATGTCTAAAAACCCTCAAAACAAGCCATTACCTCCACCACAAAATCCACCTCAACTGAGACACAATACACTCCACAAACCATTCCAAACTATAGGCACTGAAGAATCAGGCTGTTGTCAGATGCCAGACTGTGGGCTGAATATCACCCATTATCTTCAACGAGGCATTCAAGTCCATGCATTATCTGTAGCTCTTGAAGTTGATGTGGTCTTGCATCTCACTTCTGGTGGAGCGATGAAACCAGAATGGTTAGTTTAACAACTACAAAGACCTGGCTGGTGCCAATTAAAATAGGATGTTATTTAATAACTTATGCATGTATAAGACAACAGCTATGAACTGTACAAGTTTATCATCACCTTGGTCCAGGATTTCAATTAGGAAATTATTCAAGGAGGGGCGGGATTGAGCATGTACTATCTGAAAGGGGTGACAATTGCATAGAAAAACAAGAATGGCTGGGAAAGGAATAGGTGAGAAAATCATTTCTAAGTTAGCATGCTTCAATGAATCACAATCCCAGACCATTTGTTAAAAGTAGTATGTCACAAATAAAAAACTTCTACTCACTTTCAAAGCAAGATCACTGACAAAAATAAGACAAGGAGCAGCAAAGCTTATTTGACTTGAGCATTCACAATAGCCTTCCTTTTTAACTTTGCTTTTTGCTTATCAAATTTTCAAAAGGGGTGGAAAATAACTCGATACGGGGTGGGAGGGAGACTTCTGGGTTATTTCATTCACAACTGAAGAAAAAAAAAATGCAAAGTCTGTGAAGAATTTTTTTTTAAAACAAAAATAAAACCAAACGTGCAGATTCCTGTGACCTATAGCTATTACAATTGCTCTCATAACAATTTTACAACAAGTATAACAAACCCTCTACACACACACACACACACACACACATAATCAGACATTAGTGCAAATATCCTACCAGGACAAGGAGGATACCAAATATATAAAGGTCAAAACTTTATGAAATTTGTGTTAATAATGAATATATTACTTAAAACCTGATTATTGCCTGATTTGTACGATTCTACTGTAAATTAGATGTAACTGAAGAGGGGGAGGGGACCCTGACTTTCTGACCTGACCTTGAATCTGCCTCTACATAATGTCACAGGAATTAATCTTTCCAGTAGTAAAACAACAACAACATCATCTTATAGCCAATAGGTAGTAATGACCAAATACTTAGCAGCCTTTTCATCCAGGTATTTCAATTATCACCTTTATTTTAATACCTCCACACATCTATTCTCTCCCAAAGGTAGGGCGAACTAGCAAATCATAACCAACCAACTGTTCCCATGAAGGCTTTACCTGTAAACAACAACAGCTCAGCATTGCACAACAGATAAACAGCAAGCCTTGACCTTATCAGAGTATTTGACCTCATCAGATGTTTCTTCACTTAGTTTATGACACTTAATAAATTGGTAACAAGCCAACATTGCAGCCATGCAATGCACAGTGTATAAAGCACATGCATGGCCTGTCTCATGAATAAAATAGAAAAAAGAAAGAAAAAAAAGGGGAAAAAAAAAAGGGAAAAAAAAAAAAAAAAAAAAAAAAAAAAAAAAAAAAAAAAAAAAAAAAAAAAAAAGCAACTCAATGTGATGCAGTTACAATAACCTGGTATTATGTTTCTATTACCTCACAATCTCATTACTGGGTCTTTTGACCTCAACTCTACCACAAAAACTTGTGGGTGGTAAGCCAGAAGGGCTTTAACAAAGTGGAAGGGGGGAAAGGATAGGTCAGGCGGTTGGTAAGTGGGTGAGGGGGAGAGAGACATTGCTCCCATTTTTTCCAGCAACCCTTGCAGTGCCGGTTGTATCGTTGGCCGTGGGACTGTGGTGAGGACTGGACACACACGCGCTCACTCAATCCTGACCGATAGACTCGCGTAAAAATTATATAAAACGTCGCCAGGCATCGCATGCCTGAAGGCAGGAGAAAATTGCACCTCCATTAAAAGAAGCTGCAAGAGTGGTTTAATATGAAAATATTTAAGATAGACACGGCCGGCGAGACAATCAGGTGTTCCTCTGATGTATGCACAGAAAGATTTAAGGGGGAGGGGAAGACTTCAAAAGGCTGTGTGAAGGAAAGACAGTGAAGACGTCGGCAGATGTGAAATAGAGACTTTGATTTTTAAAATACATTCATTATGTCATAATTGTAATATTAGTTCACATCTCAGTCAATAAAGTGACTTCACACATTTACTATTCCAACTAGAACACACTGGCACTACACACCTCCTTATATGAAAGGATTAAATCAAGACAAAAAGGCAGAGAAAAGAATGATTTCAATGAGCAAAGAACCATGCACTGGTTGAACACCAATGCTAGCAATTATAGAGTAAAGGCTCACAACTGAAATGGAAATATTATGTCATATTATTTACGAATGGAATGCAGTATAGAATTATAATTCAGAGCTTTTGTCTTAGACCTTCTTCAGCTATACTAAAAACTGACAATAGACCAATAGACTGGGTAATATTAAGCTAGGGTGTGGCATAAAGTGAAAGTGCTAATGTGTGACAGAGAGGGTGATGAGACAAGGTGTCACAAAATGGAAACTGGAAAGTACTAGCAATGAGAAGAGATACTTATAATATAGAATAAATAATAACTATACATAGCCATGGAACTTATCTTGATGGGGCAAAGGTCATATCAACATTTTTTTAAATTTCAGAGGAGTTCCTTGGAATTGATGAAAATATTGTGGCCAATACCACCATGAAGGTCATTACAATTTTCAGAAGAGAGGGGCAGAACCATTTTCAGGGGGAAGGTCAAATGCTCCCTCTAAAAATAGCCTAATAAAATCTCAGATATCTCCCAGCTGTATTTTCTGTTCATACAAATATAAACTGAATGAATTTTTGGCAAGCTCTTTATTTCAGTTGAGAATGTGTATGTGCATGTGTGTGTGTGTGTGTGTGTGTGTGTGTGTGTGTGTGTGTGTGTGGCCTTTTCTCATGAAGCAGCAATGGTCCAGGTGGGACTTCGGGTGCCCACACCACTTGCTGTGAGGAAAGGCCTGTTCTCCTGCGAGTTCCTAGCCCGGCTCCAGGAGCTTTGCTTGCATGGCTCACAGTGCCTGCTTAGTGCACAGGCATCCTGGCTCTGCCAGGTGCGTGTGCTGCCTAGCGGCAGCAAGAGAATTTGCATTTTGTGTGTGTGTGTGTGTGTGTGTGTGTGTGTGTGAATCATTGGAAGTCTGGTGTTTCAGATGTCAAAATAAACACAAGTGATACATTGCAATACTCAATTACTGAGCAATTATTGAAATGTAATTAACTTAAAAAAAAAAAAAAAGCATGGCTACCTGGAGGGTATAGACTGAGTCCACCAGCTCACAATGAATGAACAAGTTACTTGTGTTCTAACAATACATTCATCACAGCAGTAATGAGCTCACCTGCTATAACATAATTAGCTTGTCCCTGGATGGAATTACAACCAGAGCTAAAAAATGAAATACATTTACAACACCCTTCATAAGTTCACTCTATAATACCCACTGTTCCAGAGGTGCCTCTTTTCTAGTTAATTTCCAGCACAGTGCAAACACATCTGTGGAAGAAGTTCAGTCTCCTAGGTAAGTGGCACAAATGTAGAGGAGAGAGGTGACATGAGGGGGAAAGTGATCTGTAACTGGTAGTGTGTGTTAGTGCTATAGGCACTGAATACTGGCTAATTTCCCCTTTGTGGGGGGTTTACCCACCCCCAAAAAAACAACAACAAAAAGCCACATCAGCTAGAGAGACAAACATGTCTGAATAGGCATGTAGAGGTACACATAATCTATAGAGTTGATTCACAGAGAGGTGGCGGCTGGGAAAGCCCTCACCATTGGGAGAACCAGACCTAGAGACATGAATAGAGCGCAAACAAGGTTCAATTATTTTATTGACCACAAGCCAGTTTATGATAAGGGTCTATGGAGTTACAAGCACTGTGATCACACACACACACACACACACACACACACACACACACACACACAAACACACACACACACACACACACACAAGTATGTCTAGACAGGTAGCAGCTGATAGGTACCAGTCCAGTCCCACCACCTCTCATTTTTAAAACAACTAATGAAGAAATGAGCCAGAAGTAGAAGTTAGGTTGTTGTTGGTTTTACCAATCTTTGAAATATAAATATGAAACTCCAGTCATACTAAGCTGTTGGCCATTGCTATGGAAGCAAGATCATACACAAATCTTGTAATCAGCAGGGAAAAAAAAAAAAAGGAAAAAAAAAAAGGAAAAAAAAAAAAAGGAAAAAAAAAAGGAAAGAAGAAAAAGCCAAATCTGGTTGGGAACTTGTAATTCTTAATTACCCGAGCAAAATTCTACAAGTGTAAACAAGTACCTCAACAGGAGATGGTAGAAACTAAAGACGGATAAGGTATTTACCGCAAAAGGGACCCTCCCACCAAATAATCCAGACGTAACCCCAGATTGACCCATGACCGTCCATCGCTACATCGACGACAAACACACAACAAAAAAAATTCCATCAGGAAAAAACCGCCGCAACCACGTCGGCAACTCCAGACGCTCCCACTTGTTTTCTCTCTTTTTTGTGCTCAATTTTCAAATTTGGAAATTTCGAAAGCCTCGGCAGCGAGATCAAATAATACCAACGCCAACCACAAATGTACCAATAGTAGAGGGCAAGGGAAAGGTTATCTCTTTGTCTTCAAAACAGACTGGAAGGAATGATACGGTATTAAGTTTAGCCTCGCGTGAGCGACACACGCAGCCACCCAGGATCGAACAAGGAACATACTTGAAGGAAATATTGAATGACCTATAGCTGGAGTAACCGACGAGGTTCCGAAACCACCAGTAGCACGGTGGTCCTTGGCTGAAGTTAGGGATATACTAGAAGGGGGAGGGGATATCAGTGTTACAGAAAGGAGCTGTTTGAAACTTTAGCAAGCTTCCATAGTTTCAATGGAGAAATAGGATCTTCGTGATTACAAGCTAACAGGTCCTAAAGACTGAGGCCATTGTGGAGGACGAAATTCTTGTGTACCAGTCAAAATATTATAATAAATAAATTAAAGAGAAGGCTAGATTAATTAATGACAGCAATATTAGTTTTACAAGGCTCACTTGGAAATATGTACAGAAAGCAAACACATGTAAACTGATTACAACAACAAATAAAATATATGAGCAAAAGACAAATGTGAAAGGTGAGTGTTTATCTTTTTGTTGTATGTGTTGGAATAGTTAAATGCAAGGAATATCTTATTATTCATGAATAATAAAATAATAATAATACCATAGCGAGTCATATTTAGTGCAAAAAAAATGTGGTATTATTTTGAAATACCACACCAGTGAAAAACTGAAACAATGATCTGATTGGTCATGGCGATCTCTTCGCGCAGTTTCATCCCCTAGGCAATATGGCGGCGAAATTCCAGGGAAACGCTATTTAGCAACGGTAAGAAAAGTATGAATAATAGCAGAACCGGAGTGAAAAATCTTTAACGAAAATATAATACAAGATTGTGGTTTTCTTAAGTGCGGTTTTCTTAAGTGCAGAAATGAACTGTTTGTTATCTTTGGCTATAGTATTAACATATGATAGCATGTGGTGGTATTCTGATATATAACACTCTTCGGCTATAGTATTAACATATGATAGCATGTGGTGGTATTCTGATAAATAACACTCTTGCGGAGAATTTTCATTCTGGCTTTGCCTCGTGAAATATTTCTCGCTCCACTTGTGTTATTAATCCTGAACACAACAGTTTTCTGTGCTATTATTATTATTATTATTATTATTATTATTATTATTAATGTTGTTATTATCATTCCATGGGATATTATAATAATTGTGGCATTACATGGAAGGAACAAAATGATGGAGTTCAGTTATAATGAAGTTCTAAACGTCTTCTATGATACTGCTTCTTCTGTAAAGAACACCACACAGAGAAAGATCATCTTAGCCCGCATGCTATACTAGATCACCACCAGATGAAATTCAGAAGAAATTCATGAAAAAAAATGCCTCAAGGAAGCAAACGCTACCACTTGTATCACTATATCCCTTCCTTTGAGCAAATAGGTTTCATAATTACAGGGTTGTAGGATGAGACTAAGTATCACATTTTATTACGCACTAAACAGACCTAATATTGACACATAGGAAATGCATTAAAGTGAACAGAATGTGGCTAAGGCAATATTTTCCCATATCACCTGTGTTCAGAGTTATCATGTTGGGTTATTACAGCTCCCTGAGCTGGAAGTTAGTACGGGGTCGGATTGAAGGACCAGAGCCACCTGTAGCTGTTGCATGTTGATTTATTGTACGCTAAAGACTTCTGTTCATTCAGGTAGCCAGACCTGAACACACCCAGGTTATACAAGTATTCACTGCACAAGAAACACATTACTATAGTATCCACATATGAGCAGTACATAATAAATGTATTATTCATTTGATACCAAAGAACATAACGCGTCAGATTGGCCGTATTTATGTTCGTGCCTGAGGCACTAAGCCAACAGACTTGTTATATTCTCCTGTATCAAATGTACTCCTTCAGGAATCCTTCAACCTCAAGCAGCATCCTCACTGCACAATGACCCGAAACACAACAGACATTCACAATACCGCCATTCTGAACCATATTCGGTTGAAAAATTGCAA
>WLWD01003507.1_pt1:0-5000 | contig 69104 bp, 52 predicted proteins | sample 6712731 | NCBI WGS metagenome assembly WLWD01 (sample SAMN12718690, study PRJNA576275) | sponge metagenome | isolation source: marine sponge | host: Mycale hentscheli | place: New Zealand: South Island, Marlborough, Capsize Point | collected 2014-11-01 | reverse complement strand
GATGTGGTAGCTATGTGTGATTGCTGGCAGTGTAATGAAGGAATTCCACACGCAGTAAAGGTAGTTTTATTGATTAGCATTACCTAAGGTATGTATGTGAGAATGAACCATTCAAGCTATATGTATGGCCCAATTAATAGCTGGTGTGTAGAAACCAGATCAATGTTGAAGTGCTGCTGTACCTTTTGGGAAGGCAGAGATAATGTCTCCAGGTTTCAATTGAATGATCACGTCAGCAGAGATGTAGAAATGACTTCTAAATGCTTGCATGTGTGCTTGGGGGTGGTGGGTGGGGTTGTCTGTCAGGGGCGTACAAATATGAGCCAAGGGATGGTACATATTGGTATCGCTACGAGCGGTTGTAAGTCGCCGGAGCAGTGGGCGTGGCAGGGCAGAGGTTAAAGAGGTCGAGCAACTCGAAGGACCAGCTCTGGCAATTAATACCCGAGCAGTACAGGGAGCAGAGATGGGCGAGGTGAGAGTGGTGAGGTAGCACAGCTGGCTACGAGACAGACTTGATCCAAGAGCAGAGTATACTCAAGTGTCAGTCTGGAAAGGGAGGCTCGGTCAAACTCGTTGTGCGTGTTGCAGTGACTAAGGCACTCCCATAAATACATGAAGCAAGTGAGAGAACTTTAATAGTAATGTCCATCAACTATGCAAAAATTCAAAAGAACAAATAATAAGCTAAGCTATATAAGAGAGAGAGAGTGGGAAAAGTACAGTGGGTAGATATTATATTATACATGAGTAAAAGAGATGGTGTATTAGCAGGATATGTGATAGAAATGATAATTTTTTTTTTTTTGATTAGCAAGCAGTCCAGTCTTGGGGTGGTTCTAAAAATTTGAAATAACTTTCTACCACCAAATGCAACTCACTGTAGTGGAAAATAAGACATTAATCAATTGTCTTCATTTTGCCTTTAAAGGTGAATACAAATTTAGCAAGTCAATTAAAAGGTAAATTAACTTTAGGCTCTAGTATGCTACCAAATACACGTCAGCTTCAAGTACTAAATAAACAACTCAAGGACAAATCAGTTCTCTCTGTTTATCAGCCAATAATGTAATACTCAAAACTTAATTAAAACTTTGGGCCAAAGTCCACTTTTATCCAGTATACTAGTCTATATGCAGAGAGAACATCTATCAACCCTCAGTGTTCATGCGCGAGAGGGTTATCCTGCTCAGTGTGTCTGTCAGTCGGTCATTCTATCACACAACAGCGTATCTCGAAGACTGCAGATTCCCGAAGATGGAAAAAGGCATCAAAATGTTGTACTGGATAGTTGAAGTCCCTTTAATGTGCCCGCATTTTTTAATTTCAATTTAATTTTTCAGAAAAAAGAAAAAAAAAAGAAAGATATTTTTTTGGTCATACTATTGTAAGCATTTGTTGGTAACGCCCCCCTCCCCCCGCCCCCCCAATTGTCACACTGTAATCAAGTGAGCAAATAATTTCTTGCTGTTTAAGTTAGCTTCGCTTTATATTATCAGTGGTTTACCAGAGTGCCGGAATTGAAGTTTCGTGTTGAAACTACTAGTGAGGAGAGTGTCTGTTTCGCTTCTCTTATAAAGTCAGTGCATATCATAAGCCCACCATTTCATTGCACGAGTCACATGTTGACTCGCATGAACTACATGCCAACATATTGATACTATGCTAAAAAATTAATATTCTGTTCTTATAGCAGGCTTAGTGTAGAGGCTTAGTGTATAGTAATGCTGAGGCTTAGTGTATAGCAATGCTGAGGCTTAGTGTATAGCAATGCTGAGGCTTAGTGTATAGCAATGCTGAGGCTTAGTGTATAGCAATGCTGAGGCTTAGTGTATAGCAATGCTGAGGCTTAGTGTATAGCAATGCTGAGGCTTAGTGTATAGTAATGCTGAGGCTTAGTGTATAGCAATGCTGAGGCTTAGTGTATAGCAATGCTGAGGCTTAGTGTATAGCAATGCTGAGGCTTAGTGTATAGCAATGCTGAGGCTTAGTGTATAGCAATGCTGAGGCTTAGTGTATAGCAATGCTGAGGCTTAGTGTATAGTAATGCTGAGGCTTAGTGTATAGCAATGCTGAGGCTTAGTGTATAGCAATGCTGAGGCTTAGTGTATAGCAATGCTGAGGCTTAGTGTATAGCAATGCTGAGGCTTAGTGTATAGCAATGCTGAGGCTTAGTGTATAGCAATGCTGAGGCTTAGTGTATAGTAATGCTTAGTGTATAGCAATGCTGAGGCTTAGTGTATAGTAATGCTTAGTGTATAGCAATGCTGAGGCTTAGTGTATAGCAATGCTGAGGGTTCGCACCTTTGCTGCTTCATAATTATTATTATCATTTCAGCTGATAACGACTGAATCATTGAAATAACTCATACTGCATCTTATTTTCTTCTTCTTATTTTTAATCCGTAGCTAAGCACTGTCTTCTTATATAAGAAACGTAAGCTCAAGACTGCCACTATGGAGTTAATTATAGAATGTGTTCGATTATCTAACAAACCTTCTAATATCGGAGCATACAATATGAAACCTGACCGCTAAGCTAGCTCGCCATGTTTGCGTTGAAGACAACACTAACCACAGCAGGGTTTGCCTGTACCACCACAGAGAAGCCCAATCTCTCTGGGTCTTGTTTATTAAAATTAATAAATAAGTTATGGAGAGATATATTAACTATTGATCGTTTTCATTTCTTCCACAGCGTATTTAATTGTTTGTTCAAAATGTCCCAACAACCGAGAGATTTTTATCAGATAGAAACAGGAGCAAAGGAATGTAATTTGTGGAATACATCATACGTAACAGAATTATAAATCAACGTTGAAACATTAACAAGTGACATAACTTACATCAAGGACTAAAAATTAAAATCCCCCAAACAATCCCCAACCCTCTTTAACCCAGAAGCGCCTCTTTAAAATATATATAAGAGTGTCCATTGCAACTTCTTCCCTTCACTGTCTCCCTTGGCAACAACACTGCCAGCACCTTGTGGGCTTGCTGGATTCCTGCTAAGAATACTTTTAGCAAGTTCACCACGTCATTCTTAGAAGGAAGACTTTCAAGGAACACAATAAGCTTGTGAATTGCCAAGGGTTCTCGTTGGATACCTTTCAGAGAGTTTGCCCGATAATGATCAATTCACAAAGAATTACAAATGACAATTGATTTGAAGCAGTGGGTGTGGTCAGGTTTTAATGATTATTTCAAGTAATTAAAAGCCATTGTTATCATAATGGTTTACTCACAACTAGTACATCTAAAGATATGTTACCCGTTGAAAATATGTGTATTTATTTAGTGCAGATATATCCCTTTACGACTAGCAGTAATTACCAACTAAAACTTCACATTATCAAACGCTTAATCTGTTTTTATTGAGAAAACAATATTCAATATTAAAAAAACCCCAGGAATATCATTTTGTAAGGTGGGGAGTAGCGACATGTGGTAGAAGAAAAATGAATACAAAAACCTTGAAATATTCGTGCCTCACTCCATTCCTATCTCCACGAAATTATAATTAGCTATTTACGTGTACTAAATTATAATTAGTTATTTTGCTTGTACCACATACCTCTACTTGTCCTTGTCACCTTTGCCACCCTTCTTCTTCCTCTGCCTAGCCCCATCCCCCTTCCCTGGTGAGGAAGGCTTGGGCGACGCCTCTTGCTTGGCCGATGCCGCCTGTTGCTCTGCGTTGTTGGGCGTGGCACTTGTCTCGGATGACTTCTTGGACTTGCGTGAGCCGGACTTGGAGGAGCGGCTCTTAGTGTTGGACGATGAACAGAGTCGAATGCACATCTCAATCACACAGACTGTGATCTGAAGGAACAATAGAGTAAATAGATAGCAGGGGTTCATACAGGTGGGGTGGGGGTGGGGGGGAAGGGGGCGGGGTTGGAGGATCAATCTCAAATTTTTTTTTACAAGTTAAAATAGTACTACTACTACTACTACTACTATAACTATTAGGACAATGATTCAATTATTTCGATGGGTTTACTGCTGGCAAAAGCTAGGACTTTTATAGAGTGACACACATACCTATGCTTCTTCCCAAATATGCCAAAAATTTCATGTTCCCCCCCCCCCACCCCTATCTCCATCAAATAAATATCTGGATAGGGTCAAAACTTGATCTTTTCTCCTTCTCTTTATTATTAACAATGGATTAATTAATTAACTGGACTATTTACAGATTGACTAAAAGACATTATAAATATAGCAGACAAGCTGACAATATCAAAGAAGTCAATAGGAAATATGTATTCTGAGAATATTGAAAGTATATCTCAAGTCACCATAAGAGAAATAACTACTGCAGTAGGCGCCAAAAAAGTTCTGATTTCTGTTCCGTAGAACGGCTGTCACATGAAAAACAACAACAAACAAAAACAACAACAACAACAAAAAACAAACAAACAAAAAACAACAACAAAAACAAAACAACAACAAATGATGCCATTTTTTAAATGCGGCTGTTCCACTTGATAATATAATATGTAATCTCTAATACACAACTACCAACCAATCTAAAGTTCATCACACAAACACATCGGATACTAAGCTAACCCAATGGATCACAGTGAATAAGTTGTGGTATAAAGGCTTTCAGTTCTCTCTCCTTGATCAAGACATTCATATTTTTAAACTCAAAAGTAAAATGGGGCTTCTATCCATACTCTCATTTTAAAAGTGTGCAAAATAAATTAATAAAATATATAAATTTTTTTTGACCACAAACATACATACACGATATTTCATGGAGTTTAAGAAATGCTACACAATTGCAAAAGTCAATAGAAATTCTCAATTCCCAGTACGAGTCTATAGACACTGACAATATGGCGCATTTTTCAAAAAAATTGCAAAATCTTTAAACAAAAATTCCCATTTCTTCTTGGAAGTAATATCTTTCACTATATTTTCCAAGACAAACATCATTAACTGGTTACAAGAAGTCGAGTAAGAATCCTTAGTCCATCCCTAAACTCAGCATT
>WLWD01002705.1_pt1 | contig 69141 bp, 40 predicted proteins | sample 6712731 | NCBI WGS metagenome assembly WLWD01 (sample SAMN12718690, study PRJNA576275) | sponge metagenome | isolation source: marine sponge | host: Mycale hentscheli | place: New Zealand: South Island, Marlborough, Capsize Point | collected 2014-11-01 | reverse complement strand
ACACGGCTATTTAGGCTTGACCTCCAGTTTATTCTGAAACTACAGCATTAAGCAAAACCTTACTTTATACGTAAGCTCCAAAGTATGAGAAATTCCTCTAAAACGCTTGTTTTTCAAGACACAAAAAAAGTGGATTCGACAGGTGACCTATGGCATTGAAGACCCTTTTCCAGACTTAATTTCAAAACTTCGCCGTTTTATGGGGGGATACGAAGTGCCGGTTGTTGGTTGTCAAGAGCCGTTGGTAGTCAGAATGCCGTAGTATTAATGCTATGGAAGCTACTACTTCTCGAGGGAAGCTGAGATAAGTACGTAATTCCATATTTATTAGCTAAATATGCAAAATTAACTCTGGCCTTTTTTTTTGTAGCTAAGAGCTAGTCAACAGTGACTGGTAAATTCAAATAGTCAGATTGGCTCGAATTTGGTACTACAAAAGTTACCACTGCTCAAGAAAATGAGGTAAGAAAGTAATTTTGTATTTGTGTGCTAAAATTGATTGTCTATTGTTTTTGTAGGTGAGAGCTTGTTGTCAAGAATTCAAGGTAATTCAGATGGTCAAAATAACTTCAATTTGATACTACAGAAGTTATCAATACTCAAGAATGATGTAAGTAGTAATTCCATTTTTGTTGGCTAAAATTACAAATAATAACACTGGTTTATTTTTTATCATAGCTGAGAGCTTGTTCAAGAGTTACTAGTGATTGAGATTATCAGAATGGTTGATGTTTGATACTACAAAAGTTACCATTAATAAGGTAAGAGAGTGATTTTGTATTTGTTTGCTGAAATCAAATGTCATAACTGCTATCATAGTGTGCATTTGAAGTTAGCTAAAAATAGTAAACATTTTATGTTACCTAGCTATCAGGCTCGCTCGCCATTTGTGCTCAAGCACACCACTAGTTTGTATATATGTTTGGACGTACGTATGTCATTTTGTACTTTGACCCTCGCGTTTTTGTGTTAGTTATGTGGTCGACCCCGTCCCAAATTGCACTAAACAGAATCCTCTGGTTTATCGATCAGTACCCGTATCATCACCCTAGAAATTGAATTGTTTACCGTTTTGCAGTTCAAACTTGACAACTTAAGGGACTTCCATTTCTATTCGAGTTAGTGGCGGTGGTAAGTCAATGCGCTCTTTGTCATGGTTATAAGCCGTGCGCACAGTATTTACCTGAAAATACATTGTCCACAAGACTACTGCGAAGGTAAGTCTGTGTAGGTGCATGTCCAGTTGTGTCAAAGCATTGTGTGTTACAACCACTACTTAGCTAAAGAATATCACAAAGAAAACGTTTAAATAACGTGTATTGTTTTGTTGTTGTTTTTTTCCTTCAATTCAAGCAGTTACAGAGAGTTGTTGCTATGGCACTGAAATCCTTTACCGTGTATGCGAAATTTTTAAAACTGGACCTTATTTTCAGTAGCTTCAGTGTTAGAAGTCAAAATCATTCATATAAAAATAGTATAGTCTTTAGGCTCGCTCGCCATTTGTGCTCAAGCACATCACTAGTTATATACTAGCAAGTACCCTGCCAGATAGTGGCGCTTGACGTATTACAAAGTAAGAATGCATTAGCATAAGTTATCTTGCTCGGTTACCATTCTCTACCATTAGTTAAGGTCACATAAGTTTCCCTCTCCTACTCTCTTTTTCTGAACTATCTGAGATTTTCTTATACCCCACACATCCTTTCTTCATCTCTTCTTCTTGAGTCATGGAGTCCCCTTTTGTTTTTGTCTATCTCTCATGCTTATGAATTTCTGTCCACTTTGAGAAACTATTGGCTTCTATTTCGTACTTTTGTCTTCTATTTCGTACTTTTGCCTTCCTTTTGGAAACTAACTCCTGCCTTTATTCCTTTCCACCTGCTTTTGTTACAATTAATTGCTCACTTTTTTGCCTTCTCCTCCCTTCCATTTTAAAACCTACACTGCCTTACTTCGCCAATTCCACATGCTTTTTAGCCTTCCTTTTTGAAACCCACGCTGCCTTCTGTCGTCAATTGCACCAGCTTTTTAGAATTAACTATACCACGAGATTACGCTGCTACCCTTTACCTAACCATAAGCTCATGAATTATTCATGAATGCACACACCGTCGGTCGTCGTCGTTACTGACACACAAGCATATTATTATTAAAAGCTTGATATTATTTCCACCAAGGATATTGTTTGATGATGCCTATAATAATAAAAATAAATTATGTATATACATTATATTATATATAATATTAAAGTAGTAGTGCACTAAAGTAATGACTTTCATGAAATTTGTTTCATTGCTTTATCTTTATAGAACTAATGTTTTAAGAAAATAGCTAATGAGTTATAACTATATTGTTACAATATTTAATCCTACATGCTTTTCATCAGAGAAGTTAGCTTAGTATTTGATATGTATTAATGGTGTATAGAATAATAAAACCTGTACATTACATACTACTTATATTGTAATAGGTGAAAACAGCAGAAATGCTTGCAGATGTTTTTTAGAAAATGGTAAGATATAATATTGAATACTCTTCGTGAAGTCTTTCTCTGGAAATTATGAGTCAGTGTACTGGAGTTATCTGAACTAGTTTTTAACCCTTAGGGTGTGTGCACAATCTGTTTGTCTGTCCGTTACGCTTGATATCGGATTACTGACAATTAACAGTCAAATTATGTATAACTTCAGACAAACAATTTAAGTGTATTTTGTTCTGGCATTTGGTACTTATTGGACCTATGCAACAGTATGATAAGTTATCAACCATGCATATATGTTGGAGCTGTAATAAAACATATTTCTGAGTGTCAGTGAAGAGAAAACAGCCTTAATTATTGTATAAAAATCAAACCTCGAATTTTGTTCTGTCACAAATCTTGGCAAACTCTCTTTGAATCTACATTTTCTCTTTAATTCAAGAGAAATTGACAACTATGTTATGTCATAGATAACACGGGTTCGCTGATTGCTTACATTAAGCATTACTGATACACTGGAGATTCTATTTGGATTCAGAAAATCAATGTCATGCCTATATCCTGCCAAACCTAATCATTTCCATTATTATTGCAGTTGTGCATGAAGTTGCTGATAATATTGATCCACAGAGTGACCCATTATATAATCTACAATTATAGAGAAAAGTTCTTTACCATGTTGTACACATTAGCTATAGTATATTTGTCTTTAAACGTCATTAATATTGTTAGGTTTAAAAATTTCCAACTCCATATGTTATCATCATTCGTTGAATCACAATGACATGCAATTGCCCAAAGGTATCGAACTGTGTAAAATAAATAAAAGAACTTGAAACTGAATACAAAATATCACAATAGAGTATACAATGACCACAGTATTAGTAAGTTAAATCTGAAAGTGTTTCATTTGCTCTGCTTGCTATCATTATGCTAAATTATTTTAGGAAAGTATTGCAATTACTTTTCTGTAATTAGTTCTAAGTCAACCATGAGTGGAAACAATGTCACCATAGCATCATCAGACTGGCTCCACAGCACAATGACAATTATTCTTCTGTCTTGACTATAAAATAACATCTCTCTTTCTGATAATGGGAGCATGATGGCTTTCATCTTTACTTAATGTTCTAACTTCATGCCATATTCTTCTTGTGTAATGATGACACGTTTTAGAAGTAAGTTTAAAGTTAGTATATAATATACTAGTAGTCACCATTCATTCATCATCAGCTATTCAAATTTTCTTTCTTGGCAAATTTTTTTTGAGAATGGATGCTCTTATGACGGTCAAGGTTATTTGAACAAAATTTAGTTGTTATTACAGCTTAAAGTACCAAGAACTCTCATAGCTATACTAAACTGGCAGTATATTGGTGATATTCCCAAGCCTTGATGTATTACTATTGACTGACAAACATCAGTAGATTAATACACAAGTTTTTAAGCTTATCTACCTTACTCCTTTATTCCATTAAAAATTGAATAGGCTATACGGTATTGAATTCATACATTTACTCATACATATGGAATTAAAAGGCAATCAAGCACCATGGAGCAATTGATGAGGGTAGGGAACATGCACGGATAGTTGATATATCACATGTTAGTCCCATGACATAATAGTTTGATTCATTACAACTTTGAAAAGTTATACTTAAGCACAGCTAACAGGTTTGATATTTCTCAAAAACTCTATTTAATAATATTATTATTTAAAAATCAATTGTTACTACCACACATTCTTTAGCTACACATTCCACTAGTGTATAATTATTGTAATAAATCATGCCAAATAATACTCTACTTTGCTATAATGTGTTATTAAAACTTCTGCAGTCTCCACTAGACCGTACAAAACCTTCTAACTGTCATTTATATTGACACTAATTACAGTAAAATTAATGTTTTCAGCCAATAATACAATGTTTAACATCTTACATAAACTTCTCTATGTGACAAACTTACTGTATAAATTATTATGTATAAATTATTATGGATATGATGTAGAATATCTATATTCTATAATAGAGATATAGAATTCCTGGGAAGCACTCCTGTTCGCATTCAGCAAAAACAGTCAGGAATTTGGGAGCTCTAAGCTTATGTCTCCGCTAAACTTTCAGTTATCAGGTGTCCTCTAAAAAGTTTTTTTACAAAGCACATAAAGCAAAGACTGAATCTTTTCATTTTCTTTCTGGTGTTACTCTATTTCAGGCCTCTAGGTTCATACAAATAATTGGAAAGATTAAGTTATGCTGCAAACCAGAGAAAACAGAAATGGAGAAAAGAAATAAAGAAATAAGAGAAAAAGGAGGGTGGGGGGGGGAGGGGGCAATAGTTAATAGAAAATAAAAGGTGGAGTAACAAATTATTATAAAAAACAACTACAAAAAACAAGACATTATAGCATTGGTCAATGGGTATTTGAAGCCTGAAAGCTAATGTTCTTGAAATATTGACACCTGTCAATATCTATACTCGATTGTTATTTAGTTTTCTGTTTACTTCTGCAATGGCTGAAAGCTAAAATTGATTATTATAATAATGGTGTTATCAACTCTATAACTTGAGCACTTATATGAGTTAAAAAATCATTCACAATTTATAATCATATGCTAGCATCTGAGTCACCATCACAATTTTGGGGCACAGTCTAAGAAGGTAATTTATCATAATATGAACACCTTTTAACCACAAAACATGCCTTGCCCCCAAAACATCTACTAACATTGCTGTAGGTATTTTCATGTGTCATGTGTAATAAACATTTTTAAACACGTAACTTGTGCTCCTATTGGTAAAATATATAATTAGCTAATTATTCACTTTGAGTGAACACTTGAACTTGATGCATTTTTGATAGAAAAATAATATTTATACCTTAATATGTCAAATTATTTCACAAATGTAAAAAAAATCATATTCAATCACATCTTGGATAGAGAGATGCTGGTAAAAAAGATAATCAGTGGTTGTATGGGAGTGTGACCCTATATCAAGTGTGATGTAACAATAGATACTGGCAAAAGCATTGAAAAACAATTCTCACAAAAATGTTTTAACATGCAACTCTAGAATATTTTAACTTCGAATCCATAGGGATTATGAAGGAAATTTTATACTAAGAAAATGCACCACTACGCGAAGCTATATACTTTGTATTTTCCCAGCAGAAAGAAATTTCAACTTTTCATAGTTGCATAGGATAGCCTGACATTTCTTGCAAAATTCAAATCCTCTACCTAGCTAAATGCTGCAGTAAATACTAAATTTACTGTGGACATGAGAGATACAAAATAATTAGTTTCGTTTGCATGCAATGAACTTGGTCGTCAGCAACTATATAAACAGGTGAAAAAATGAAGCACAGGTAGGATCAATGATATTCACTAAATAAGGGGTGGACCAGTAAAAATTCGCAATTGGTTTGTGATAAATGCACTATTACATATTGAAAAAAGTATTGTAAGACAATGAATTCTCTATGCAGCTATATCTTACGGTGAGCTTCAAGTCTCTGAGCACTGACAAATATATGAGCCAAATTCGTTTGTTTGATGTCAACAGGGAACGTGACTACTCCTCAAGAGCAGCTGTAACCCTGTCTTGCTTGCTATGTCAACATGCCAATACATAGTTAATTGCATAATAATTAGATTCATATAACTATTGAATTTGTTTTACTAAACTTCTTGGAAATTTGATTCATAGCTACTATATAAGGTTAAATAAAATTCATCTTGCTTACTATGTCAACATGCCAATACATAGTTAATAATTAGATTCACATAACTTGAATTTGTTTTACTAAACTGCTTGGAAATTTGATTCATACTATATAAGGTTAAATAATATTCATACGTAGGTTTTGTGGTCAATATATCTTAGTTTGAACACTATTGTATTACGGTCGCTATCTATTTTCTCTCTACTATTTTCACTTAATATTTATTAGTATCTGCTTTCCCTCTCTTTTTGTTGTCAATTATAATGATATAGGATAATAATTTTAGAAATGATCATTTCAACTGAGGTTTAAGTCACCACAGTGCACCACTATTATTATAGATTTGTAAAAGTTATTACTATGTGATGACTTGGTGTTCAGCTAATTGAATTATAATCATCTACATAAAAAATCCCTGGGGAAAGATACCAAACGGATGCGTTGGGGTAACCAGACCCTTCCAAGCGGAGCGATTAGGTAAAGGGTCTGCCCACGAGACTAGATCCTTACCACAACCATTAACTTTTAATTTGTTATTCCCATGAAAGTAGTAATTCAATCTTCATTAAAAATTCTCATTAAGTCACTCCTGCTGCTTGTATAGAAAGTGGTCTAGGAGCACTAGTGGAGCACAGTTACTTCCAAATGATATCATTTTTTACTGTTTTTTACTTATTTGTATTTCTTTATTTACCTTTATTATTTACTTATTCATCTATTCATTTGTGTTTTTTACATTACTGGATGTTTAATTTTTTATTAATGTATTTATATATGCTTACTTATTTGCTTCTGTACTAATTCATGTTATTTGTATTAAATATATTATATATATAGTATTTAGTTTTCCTTTATAAATCATCATAGTTAACAAAGAGTATTTGTTACAAGACATACACAATTGAGTTTACAGCTGAGTTAAAGAACACTTTGTCAACTACAATGTAAACTTCTATTTGAAGAGTTTACAAGAGGTTTGCAAGGTCGTCCATGTGAACTTACTTGCACACTTTTTGGTAACTACTTATAAACCTTGAACACTTGTTAACTCGTTGCAAACTTCAAGTTCACAATTTGCAAACTATCCTTGTTAACTTGGGCTTTTGGCCCTGTGCAGTGTCACTGTCGATAAAGAGGCCATTCTCAATAGTTGACCTCTTACTCCCCTTGACTCTACCCAAGATGATGGATAGAAGTGCTCACTCCTAGACACTATTTAGTGGGTAAACCTCTCAAATTATTTCCTGCTCTTGATCTCTCTAATCAAAAGTGCAACAACTTATCTAAATGGAGCTTTCGTCAGCGTATAATGTCAGACTTTGGGGAATGGTAGAGTTAAGACTATTTATTGCAACTGAACAGCTTCAAAAAATGCCACCTACCACAACACTTCATAACTGTTGGAGACATAGTTCTTGTCAAGGGCACGGATCTCTTCATTTGTTCTTGGCCTCTGGCACAAGTCATCCAAACACATCTTGGAGATGATAGATAGGTCCGTGTTGATGTAATCCGGACACAAAAGGGAACCCGAAGAATGGCTATTCACAAGCTAGTCCCACTGGTAGAGGAAGCAACGTTCTTCCCCGGAGGATGCAAGCTCCCTTCACTATGAGTACGATTATGAACTTGCACACAATTGCCTCTGGTCATATCATCACAGAGATCATTGATGTTTTCGTTGTTTTCGTTGTTTTGACTTAGTATAATAAGTTTAATCAACTGTATCTTTTTGTGTAGTTATCATTTTGTTCTTACTATTGTGTACCTATTTTTCTGTATTTCATAATTGGTAATTGTAAATTACAATTTTCAAATCATATGACTGTTAAAAAAAAGCAATAACGGAGACTGCAGTAATTTTGTTGGCAATTTTGATTGAACAATAATTATATTAATCAACATCAGTCCCAATTGTATAAAGTTATTAAAACAGTCATAGTGGACCTCAAATAAATGCAATTCAAGTTTTGAAGACTTTTTTATTTTATATATTATATATACATGAATTTTTCTTCCATATAGGTAAACTTAGAAAATACTCCAGCGATCAGAAGCTAGATTATGCAAAACTTAATTTTGTTGCAGAAGCCTATCATGACACAAAATGAAAAAAAATATACATAAAAAAAAAGAAGAAAAACTCAAAAGTAATGATAAACATACTCCAATAATGACAGTATAATGTTCAGGAAATAGCTAATGCCATCATTCTTTTTCAGTAAAATAATATTTGCAGAAAACTAAAAAATTGATGTAATGTTAGACTTTTTCTATTATTTATCTTGAGCTATTAGTCTCTAGCCTATCCTAAACTTTGTTGGATAGCTTGCTTTTGTGTCATTAAGCCCTTACTCCTGTTCTTATCTACCCTATCAAAAGGTAGAGTGGAGCATTCTAAGCCACTGCAACTTCCTGCTGTTCTCAGATTTACTATTAATTTTTCCATTAGTAGCCTGAACATGTGGTATTATTAGTGTGGAAGTATTCCTTTGTGAATTTAGCAGGATAACTGTTGGTAGTTGAGTGCCACTAATATAATAGAGTGAGACAAGTTTGAAGCTCATAGTTATTATATCCATCACGTACATATTATATACAGAGCCTACACTATAAAAATTATAGCGTGAAGACCCACCAAATTCACACCAAACTGGTGGTGTGAATGCCCACCACCAATACATAGTGTGTCCTTCACACTTTCTTCCTAGTGTGAATGCACACTTAGTGTGAAATTCACACTCAATGGAATAGCATGGACCCTTTACCGAACATTAATTGTATTCATGTGCAGGCAAAAACCAATGCTATTATCATTGTAATCTACCTTATAAAGATTTTAGTCGTCTGATTAATGAGATCTGGGATTAAACCAATCTCTTTTTGGAAAAAAATGTTGATATGTAATAATAGAATCAATGTAACTTAAAATAATTCAGCATTAATGTAAGTATGAGTTCATAGTGATTATGGTGAGAATTCACACTAAATTTGGTGTGTACTTCACACCCAAACGATGAGGTGTGCACATCACACCATATTTTGGTGTGACTATTGTTACAAGTGATTCACGCTTAATTTGGTGTGAACTACACACCTTTTGGTTTACAGTGTAAGGAACTTCGTGTATAGGATTGGTCATGAATATAGACTATAGCTAGATGTCAAATAAGAGTGGTGAATAGGAAATAGAAACCACAAATATTAATTTGGTTATTACGGAAGGAACCCAAATTTATGGAACATGTAATGTTGGAGCTGTACAAAATAAAACATATTTCTATGAGTCAGTGGGCGGTCGGCCAGCCAATATAATATATTATAGAAAACTGGCCGACACGCCCACATCCGGATGAGCGTGTATTAGAACTAAACAAAAAAAAGCGGGTGAACAACGAAAGGATAATGATAGGCAAAAAAAATGATTGAGTACGGTAATGGTCGACATAATGGTGAAATGACTACAATGGTAATGGTCGACATAAACAAAAAGTGTGTCCAGTTACTGTTCTTTCTTGTCTGTGGGGTAGACAGTATTCGAGGAGTACAGTTGATCCACAAAATTATATAGAGCCTAAGTGTAAAGTAAGACTTGCTGAATGCTGTAGTGTCACATAAAACTGGGGTGAAGCCTATAAAGCCGTCTTTTAGGAGGAAACAACGTAACCCCGCACGTGCGTACCACCCATACCGCGGTAATCCTATCACGCAGGCGCTAAGATTTGTTTTTCTCAGTTACTGAGAAAAACAAATCTTAGTGCAGCCCCTCTTCTTGCCTTGTATTGTAAAAGGGATAAAGCGAGTGCTTCTCTGCACCCTAGGTAAGTTTTCCTGGTCAATTGTAGTTTCCAACTGTAGTCTAGTTTGCTGTAAGTCTCACCACAAAACCCATTACTTGGCTTGCGAGACTACCCGTAGTATGCATGGCTACACCCTGTATTATGCATCGTGGTAGGAAGCAAAATTTGAGTGGTGGGTTTTGCTCCAGTTTGCTTTCAAAATAAACTTTACAGGGGCATATACAGGGTCTGGGTGTATTTATAAATCAAGTTTTATTAGACCTAGCTTTAGTTTTGGCCGGTTGGTGCTAGGGTGTAAGATCAGCTTTACCACAAAATTTTGGCTTCTCATTTTTCTTTAGGATTATAGTAGGTTTCATGGTAGCATCAAGTTATTATTAAACAGTTTTGAATACAACCCTCCACATGCATTGCAGAGTTTATTTTTGTGGAAACAACAACAAAACAATACACGCTATTTAAACATTTTCTTTGTGATATTCTTTAGCTAAATAGTGGCTGTAAAGCACAATGCTTTAACATAACTGGACATACACCTACACAAGACTTACCTTCGCGGTTAGTCTAGTGGACAATGCATTTTCAAGTAAATACTGTTGCGTACGGCTTATAACCATGACAAAGAGCGCATTGATTTACCACCGCAGTGCAGTAGAAACTTTAAGGTAGCATTCGGGTCGAAGTTTGGGTTTACTTCAAAATTGTGACTCCATGGTCAATTGCTGAGGTACGTAGTAGACCAGGATCAACAGCAACTTCGGCATTATAAATGGTGAATCTAGTAAACCAGGAGGTGCTGAAGATATTGATGCCTACAGAAGCAAATTCAACAACATTGAGAGAGTTGCTCTGTGAAGGAATCCACAGGTTAACTACAGCTTCAGAAGACAAAGAAATTGTGAAGGTTTGCATGAGGATGAAGTAGTTAGCTATGCTGGACTCAAACAGAGAGACAGCTTAGCATCAGATATAAAAAAAATTGTATATCTATTTGCCATTCTTTGTTATCTTACAGATACATTTAAGACAAAGTTTTTGTACTAATTTCCCTGATAATTCAGCAGTGAAAGGGGTTTTCTACAGTACTCTGTTAAATGTCAATCTTTCACCACTTTTACTTGAAATATACAATTTTTTTAAATCTTGCTACTATAATACCTCTAGTATAATGGTTATAACATGCTGCCTTACATAATAGCCAATATTCATATAGCAACATAAGGTAAAAGGACCATGAATATCATTATACTATTATGACCTCAGACATTTTCCATTTTTCCAAAATGTGGAGATCATGGCAGGTGCTGCCTTACATAATAGCCAATATTCATATAGCAACATAAGGTAAAAGGACCATGAATATCATTTTACCAAAATGTGGAGATCATGGCAGGTGTATGTGTCCACTTGATATATAGCAGTGCAGTACCCCATTCATCACATTCTGAGTCTTGGGAGCTCTGAGCAAGTCATCAAGATCTTGCAGCTCTTTCTGAGCTTCTTTGAAATTTGTGCCATTGTCTGTGGCCAATATGTCAAGTCATACCTGATGAGCTATGAAACAGTGTAGAGCTGCTAGAAAGCCTTCAGAAGAAAGATCTTCGATGATTTCCAGATAGGTAGCCTTAGTTGTCATACGTACAAAGACACAGATGTACTTTTCAAGTATGCAAGCATGAAGTGTAACCCCTCTTGACCATGATTGGACTGGTGAAGTCAGCTCCAATGTGGGGGGAAAAAGTGGACAAAGTGAGCCTGCTGGATGCAAGCTGACCCATAAACTGAGTAGCAGTGCAAACATATACTTTTCTGCAATTAAGACTGGACTGTGAGATACTCTAAGATAAAATTATGTTTGGCTCCAATAACATGAAACTGTAAGGATAAAATTACAATTAATGATGTAGGACCTATATGCATATTGTCCAAGTGCTATTGTTTACAAATCAATTTAGTTAGACGATCACCCCGGTGTAAAACGATTGCATGCTACTGTCCTACAGTTAGAATAGATTTCTCCAAACCACCCCTGACACAAATAAGTCCTTTGCTATACAAGTAATTCTGGAGGTGTGAGATTTTACTTTGGGATGAGACCTTGCCTTTATGAGTGTAAAGTCCTTATCAGCTCTTTCAACTTGAAAATTATTGGAGTGGCCATTGACCCCCCCCCCCCTGTGATGGATTAAACTAGCCATACATTTGATCACTGTAGGTTAAGCTAGACACTATTGTTAGAGCTGAACAATATTTCTCATAATATCAGTTGAATCCATTTGTTTAATAGGATAATAAGATGATTTCATAATACTAAATTTTTACAGGCATCCATTTTATAGATCTGTATTTACATGTAATCTGAATATGACCAGGATTCTCTTCATTTTATGTAAGTCATTTATATGAATGCTATAAATTAATATACTATGCTATAAAATAAAATATTGGTAACTTCTGAATTCAGTAAAATGACAACTAATATCCATAGAATATTTAATAGGAGAGTGAGTGAAAGTGAGACACTACGAATAGTATACAAATACAAGCAAATGATGTGTACTGGTTTAGCAAGCAAGCACAAATAGAGATACTATCAGGTATGTTGTCATGAACAATTAGATACGAGCATTGATATGCATGCATTACCACAAGACTGTTGCTGTCATTTTAGTAACAACGAGAGTGTAACTGTTATAGTTTCCATGTTTTTTTATGCTATAGTGGACCTACTTTATGTCTATAATATCTCTTTCATAAATTTGTAACAAAGAGCACTATACATAAAATGCAAGGCTGCTTTATATTAGATGTATAATTTCATGACCATAATTTATATTAGGTGCACTATGTGGAGTATTTGGTTAGTCAAAATAATGAGTCAGAATTTAATTCTGTATTGAAATGAAAGTCTTCTTGTTAAATAGTTGCTAGCTGTAAATTTATTATTACAGTTTGAAAATCTGAAATAATAGAGTGAAGTTTACTTTAAATGCAATAGTATGGTTACAGTCTGTTTGTGCATTAAGCAAGCTGTCCTTGGTTCGATCATAACAGCCTAACACTTTTTAATTCTATATTGTCTAAAATAGACTGTGAAAGAGAAAATAAATTCTATAATGGTATAATGGTTTTAGTTACTCATTGCAATATTTTCATTTCAGTTTTATTGTCTTCAACTGGAGTAAATGCATATCGTGTGCAGCAATTTGACTTCATATTTTTCAAGTTCATTCTTAATGACACTTATGTAAAAATATTTTGGAGACAACCTTCACAATGTAACCCAGACTATTATGAAGTTGTTATGGTGGGTTTTTCGAATAATAGAATTAGCAGAAGTAAGATTGGAAACAGCACATCTATAACCATATCCAGAGAAGTATTATCACCTACACGTCTTGTTTCCTATGAAATATATATCCAAGCATACTCCAATATTAGCTTATGTGCAGTCAGTGCAACATCATTGCTAATTCATCGTGAAAGTGAGTTTGACTGGAAGACGCATGCTATTTTTGAACACATAGAAAAGCTTAATATAATTTTAACCTTACTTGTAATTGTATATATATATATATATAATATACATACAGTATATATATATATATATATATATATATATATATATTCACATATTTGACTCATGCAATGATAAGGTTGCTGGATGGGTCAATTGACAAAGCAAAGATCATGTATAGATAGATGCATTGTGATACTGAGGTTTGAAGTAGCATAAATTCTGATATTGTTAAACTTTCTTATGCATTGAAAAATTTTAATAACAGTCAATATTATTGCATCATCAATAGGCAAGCTAGGCTTTTTATCTACTCTATATCAAATAATTGAAGTTAATTACTGATGGAGTTATCAGTTTAATAAAGTGTATTCTGAATAATATAAGCATGTTTAGTCAATTTGATAGTTCTAATGTAGCTAGGTACAAATGTAAGTCACAAATAATTGCGTATTGTCATACCAACTTACATAAAAACAGTGATAAATATTAAAATACTACAGTGATAAATGTTTTAAAATGACAATTACGGTTAGTCTGAATTATGTGGTAGTATGTTTTATTATTTCTTATAAATAATAATTCTGATAATGATTAAAATTTGTACTTCATTATTATGTTATAGTAACAACTGAAAAACTGATTGTCATACCAGGAGAAGATACTTGCATTAGGCCATCTAATAACCACTTATCTGTAATCTGGCAAACATCAGAAGATGGAAGTTGCTACTGTAGTCTATGGTTTAGAATATCACAATGCAGCTGCACAATGAGTGCAATATTCAATGAAGCATATAATCAAGAAATTTCTGTAGGAGCTACTGAACTCTGTTTCAGAAATGCAGCTAACAATACTGGTATAAGTATGGTATCTGAATTTTTAAGCAGCACACCAGTAATAACGTTTTTTCCAGAAATAACTCAAGAAATAATGAACTTTTATGTGGTGACTATAGCTGGTAAATCATCATTGCAATATATTATTATTAACCCTCAGCGCACATGTGCGAGAGAGTTATAGTAGTTATCCTGTCTATTTCAGTCTGTCTGTCATGCTCTGGCTTTGGAGATTACTGACAATTAACCGTTGATTTATGTATAAACTTACTCAGGATGAAGATTTAGGATCTTTTATTGTGCTACTTTTTTAATTTCGGGCTAATTGTTGAGAAAATGTGAAGCTTTCAGCTCCACATTGGTACCAGCTTTTTTGGTAACGCCCCTAAGCGTCACGTCATATTCACATGAGCAAATAATTTCTTTCAGCCGTGTAGTTTGATTTATGTTCAGGGAAGTTAACAGAGTTGAAAGAAGTGAAGGTCGCATCAAAAAAGTATACTGGCGAATGTTTCTGGCTAGTTTAGCTTCTTCTCTTATGAAAACAGCATTTCCACGTAACATTTTCATTGCTCGAACTATACATATTGCTTCCTGATTAAAATAGCTAGTAGATTGCTTATTGTTTTAGAAGGAAATCATAATTATTGTAATATGTGTTTAATAGCGCTGAGGGTTGCATCTTTGACACTTCATCATTGTAGTAACTGTGTGATATTAGCTGCATAAACATGTATAAAACATGAATTGTAACAAAGGCTTTTAAGTGATAGGATATTATATGTAATTCAATAGCTCTGATCAGGTTTTTTAAGAGTGTTGTACCAAACTCTTCAACAAGAAAGCATAGCTATGAGACATCATTATAGGTGGACAATGTAATATAAAATAATTTTGTCTCAGGATGTGCCAATTCTCTAAATAAAATACATTTTAGACTTACCTATCATACTTCACTGTGATTATTGCGTGACCCAAATTATATATATATCACTTAGTAACAACGTCTCATACAACAGTAATGAACATTCTCTCTGTATTTTTTTTCTTCAGTTTATTGTCATTAGAATCGATAATCGACATTTTACTAATATGTATAATAGTTACATAGTCGCTATAATATTATAGTAAATGGGGTGTGTTTCTTTTTCTGAATATTTTTGGTTACTCCCGAACCATACAAAGCTCATGAATTGTTCATGAATACACACACCGTCGTCGTCGTCGTCGTCGTTACTGACACACAAGCGTATTATTATAGATAACATAGCCAAGTCATTTTTCAATACAAAAAAGTGTAGTATTATTTTGAAATACCATAGCAGTGGAAAATTGAAATAATGATCTTATTGGTCAAGGAGATCTCTGCGACTATGTCACACTTTTACCCGCTTGGGAATGTCTGCGGCGAAATTCCAGGGAAACGCTATTTATCAACAGTAAGAAAAGCATGAATAATAGCATAACCGGGATGAAAAAAATTCACTGACGGAAATGTAATACAAGATTATGATTTTCTTAGCTACAGAAATGAACTGTTACCGTTGGCTATAGTATCGTGCGGCGAGAAATTCACTCGGATTCGCCTTGTGAAATTTTTCTCGCTACATTCGTTTTATTTATCTCGAATACCACCAGTTTTTCGTGCTATCATATATCCATATATGGAGATAAAGTAGCAGGGTAAACTGTATATGAGTGAAAGAAAATTTGGTAAAGCCAGTGAATTTCTCGTAGCATGAGTGTTATCAACAAAAAAATTCCAGGTTTCTATGCTATCATACATTACTACAATAATATAGGCAAAGATTATAAGTTTCTGAAGTTTTAAGAAATAATAATGATGTATTATATTTTCGTCAAAGAATCATTCCACTCTGAATTTTCCATTATTCATACATTTCATGCTTTTGCTAAATATATTTTCCCAGGAATTTCGTCACAATCATCGTCTAGCTAAATATAATGCTGTAATACTTCAAAATGATTCCACACATCTTGTATTCACCAGATATGGTAGCTATTTTGTATATTATATTTTATAAAGTATTCTTCATGCATTTTAAATAATGCTATTTAAGTTTCTAATTAGTACCTTTGTATTTTATTATTGAGTTTTTTCAGCTCTACCCGATTATACCAATCATCCTGTTTATCATTATGTTGTTACATTTAACAGCACTTAAATTAATTGTATATGTTTATGCAAATGATATTAACTGAGTCTGCATATGAGCACATGACAACTGAATCACTTAATAGAGCTATTATACTGTAGCTAGCTAGTATGTAAAATAAATTAAGTATTTAAACATTTGGTGTAGTAACAAATAGTTTATTTTCATTTGCAGAAGTGCCAGAGCCACCAAATGTGTTATTATCTACTAAAGATTTATGTATTATTGACAATTATGCTGGAAATTCTGCTATTTTAATGTACCACATCGTGTGTACTGATGAAACTGGATATGTTTCTATTTTTACAATCCTTAAATCTGGCCAAAATAATACTTGTACAACACTATTTACAAATTCCAGTTGCAGCCCAGTCAATATCAGTGTTAAAAGCTTAAACTTAGTTGGATATTCTGATCCAGTTCTGTTTATGACGGATCGTAAGTTATAAAGTAGCTAATGATATATAATTTCAATATAAAATTATTGTTATGCAATTGTATGACCAAGTTATGCTTGCTCAAAAAAAAACTTAAGTAGCTATGTTTCTATAAAATTTAGCTACACATTTGGACTTTTTTCATTCTGAATTTCGATACTAAATTTTTTTTTTCTTAATGAGAACTTTGTAGTTTTATAACAAAGTCTTTCCCAATGTCAACAAATCTAAATATTTTGTGCTATTTCTCTTTTAAAACAAACTGTCTCTTTTTTTTTCTTTATTGTAGATCCATACATGCATGTACCTCACAAATCGTGACACATAAAATAGGTAAAGCTACTTATGTGGCTACTATTATTTCATGCATGTTACAATAGCATAGTGCCAAGCTGGTCAGGAGTGAAAGCATTACAGTATAGACTGTCACCGAATATTGTGCAGTTTGTTCTCAATCATCTAGCAAGGAATAGTCTAATCATAGTGATAGCTTAAGCTTAACAGCTAATTTTTTGCAGGGTTATAGAGAAAATGATATGCTCAGAATTCAATAAAGCAAAATTTTGCTACATTTATGCTATTCACTTTTGTTCACTGTAATACTTCAGATAGATCTTCTGTCTACATACATGTATTTGTCAGGAATAGTGGGTAATATAATATGACCAAACTACAATAATGACTTATTGTGGAAGAATCAGCTGTTACTAAAATTGGGGTGTTTGGAACCGAGTTTTGACCGCTAAATTGTCCTCATATCCATTCAAAACTAAAATTAATTGTAGTATACAAATTGAATATTTAAGCTATTAATTATATACTAGCAAGTACCCTGCCACATAGTGGCGCTTGACGTATTACAAAGTAAGAATGCAGTAGCATAAGTTATCTTGCTCGGTTACCATTCTCTACCATTAGTTAAGGTCACATAAGTTTCCCTCTCCTACTCTCTTTTTCTGAACTATCTGAGATTTTCTTATACCCCACATATCCTTTCTTCAGCTCTTCTTCTTGAGTCATGAAGTCCCCTTTTGTTTTTGTCTATCTCTCATGCTTCTGAATTTCTGTCCACTTTGAGAAACTTTTGGCTTCTATTTCGTACTTTTGTCTTCTATTTCGTACTTTTGCCTTCCTTTTGGAAACTAACCCCTGCCTTTATTCCTTTCCACCTGCTTTTGTTACAATTAATTGCTCACTTTTTTGCCTTCTCCTCCCTTCCATTTTAAAACCTACACTGCCTTACTTCGCCAATTCCACATGCTTTTTAGCCTTCCTTTTTGAAACCCACGCTGCCTTCTGTCGTCAATTGCACCAGCTTTTTAGAATTAACTATACCACAGATTACGCTGCTATCCTTTACCCAACCATAAGCTCATGAATTATTCATGAATGCACACACCGTCGGTCGTCGTCGCACACAAGCATATTATTATTAAAAGCTTGATATTATTTCCACCAAGGATATTGTTTGATGATGCCTATAATAATAAAAATAAATTATGTATATACATTATATTATATATAATATTAAAGTAGTAGTGCACTAAAGTAATGACTTTCATGAAATTTGTTTCATTGCTTTATCTTTATAGAACTAATGTTTTAAGAAAATAGCTAATGAGTTATAACTATATTGTTACAATATTTAATCCTACATGCTTTTCATCAGAGAAGTTAGCTTAGTATTTGATATGTATTAATGGTGTATAAATAATAAAACCTGTACATTACATACTACTTATATTGTAATAGGTGAAAACAGCAGAAATGCTTGCAGATGTTTTTCAGAAAATGGTAAGATATAATATTGAATACTCTTCGTGAAGTCTCTCTCTGGAAATTATGAGTCAGTGTAGTACTGGAGTTATCTGTACTAGTTTTTAACCCTCAGGGTGTGTGCACAATCTGTTTGTATGTCCGTCACGCTTGATATCGGATTACTGACAATTAACAGTCAAATTATGTATAACTTCAGACAAACAATTTAAGTGTATTTTGTTCTGGCATTTGGTACTTATTAGAACTATGCAACAGTATGATAAGTTATCAACCATGCAAGAGTTACTCGTTTGATACAATTATACATTAGCTATCTAATTTTTTTTTTAACCCTTTGCAAATTAGCCTCTGTTTTCCGTCTCCTACTAATTATATCAATTGCCATTTATTATAACATTTTTGTCAATAAATTGGTTAATTTGTTTAGTGAAAACAGAAATCAAATTTATAAATACAAGTGTTGCAACAGTTCATTTTCAAATTCTCTGTGAAACACGATATATAATTCAGAATGATATTTTACTAACTGTGGAATTGAAGGAATTGTATGGAGGAGTAGTGAATTCTGCACTAGTACAATGTGCAAATAATGTTCAGTTTCAATCACTATCACCTACAACATCATATGAATTAATTACCTATTGGACATCACCACAAGGATCTAAGTGTTACATTAATAGCACAAATAATGTCTTCACTTCTTTACAAAGTCCTCCATATAGTGATGGTGAAAGATCTTCTATATTTGTTCCCTTAATCACTCTACTAGTGTTGATTAATCTCATTTTTCTTTATTAAGGTAAGATAATTTATTATTATATAGATGGATGTATGTAAAGCCTAATGGGTGCAGTTTTCTTTTTAGAAATGTATGTATGTGTATATGTGTTTGTATTCGGTCAAAGAGAGTATATGGAAGCACATACACTCAAAATTTGACATACTTTTTCTGGAAAAGATAGTTTAAAAGGACAAATTGTAACACATTAATCCACTTAACAAGTTAATGTATTTACCTTTGTACCAATTTTCAATACGATCTTCAAGAATCATTGCTAACACAACGATTTGCTTACTGGCAGAATGCGATAACCCTTATACACATGCACTCTAGGGGTATATTTGTGTTTGTTTTATCTATGTCTCTATGAACTTTAACTCTGGTGTTGTACATGACTGTGTATTGCATCGTTAATCTTGAAATAAGGATTCTTGGAATTGAAATTAAGAAAATTATGAGATCAAATTGTCTTCAAGAAAATTAAGGTTGGTCAAAAAACTTTCTGATGAAGCTTTAAAAAGATGTACTTAAATTAGTTTTGTGTATTGTTGCAAAATTGAAACCTCCCCCTGATTGACACAGAATACCATACTAAACTCAACGAGTTATAATACAATCAGGCACTAGAATTGTAAAAAGGAATCCAATGCTAAGGAAACTAAAATACACCATTATTATGGAAAAATGGAAGGAAACTTCTTGTTATCCTATAGGCTATTACCCCTTGGATGTGTAACACTTTCTTTTTATTGTCTTCCTAAAGTACACGAGTTAGAAGTCCCACATAAATTTGCAGTGGATAACCATACAATTATCTCCATTGTTTGGTAATACACAATGTGTTGAATGTTATTATATTTAAGATTGTGTCTTATCATACAATGGAGATATTGTAAATTATAGTATGGGACAAAAAAAAAAGTGTTACACATCAAGTGTAGGACATAACAAGAAGCTTATCTTCCACTATAAATTCCTTAATTTGTGGCTGTTTAAAAATTCCTTGTATTAGATCACATTTTTAAGTGAATAATTGTGTTAACTTGGTGTCAACAGTTTAAATATTATGCTAAGAGATCTGATAGAATGACAATGAAGTTTGATGTGTATTGCCTTTCAATGAAACCATTTGGGCAGAGTATAGTTTTTGAAGTAGATTATAGTATTGCTATGCCAGCAGTTACCTCATTTGTAATTTTTTTAATTAAATTTGTTGTAGATACCATCAGCAACCAAAAGGAGCAAACTGTAACTATATTTAACAATATTATTTTTTTTATAATTAATTGTTATAATCTATTTATTATTCATTAATGGCTGAGATAAACAGACAGACAAGCATACAAAGAGGGGGATGAACAGACATATAGATAGTCTGAGTGTAAGGGAAGGAAGGATGGAGAGTGGTAAATGTAGACTTTAAGAGTTCACAAGTCACCTATATATAATTAGATGTTCATAACAACTGCATTATTATAATAAATTTAACCACATTACAGATCTTTCAATTTTCATTGATGAATTCATCTATGACAACACACATACTATATATAATTTATGTATTTATTCATTCACTCTTACTATTATACAGTCTTCATCAACATGACTTCAATGTATCATAATTGGTAATTGGTAATTACCAACTATATTCAAATCATATGGCTGTTAAAAAAAAGCAATAACAGACACTGCAGTAATTTTGTTAACAATTTTGATCGAACAATAAATATTAATCAACATCAGTCCCAATTATATAGAGTTATTAAAACAGTCACAGTAGACCTCAAATAAATACAATTCAAGTTTTCATGACTGTTTTATTTTATATACATATTATATACATATATATACATATATAATATTTTAACTATGATAGAAGTATATCACTTTCTACATAGTCATATGAACAATGTGTGATTCTAAAGCATGAATTTTCTTCCATATAAACTTAGAAAATACTCCAGAAATTAGAAGCTAGATTATGCCAAACATAATAGTTACAGAAACCTATCATGACACAAAATGAAAAAAATATATACGAAAAAAACTCGAAAGTAATGATAAACATACTCCAATAATGACAGCATAATGTTCAGGAAATAGCTAATGCCATCAATCGTTTTCAGTAAAATAATATTTGCAGAAAACTAACAATTAGATGTAATGTTAGACTTTTTCTATTATTTAACTTGAGCTATTAGTCTCTAGCCTATCCTAATCTTTGTTGGATAGCTTGCTTTTGTGACATAAAGCCCGTACTTCCTGTTCTTATCTACCCAATCAAAAGGTAGAGTGGAGCATTCTAAGCCACTGCTACTTCCTGTTGTTGTCAAATTTACTATTAATTTTTCCATTAGTAGCCTGAACATGTGATGTTATTAGTGTGAATGTATTCTTTTGTGAATTTAGCAGTTCCACTAACACATTAGAGTGAGACAAGCTTGAAGCACATAGTAAGATTGTACACCGTTGGCATGACATCAAGATCACAGTCTTACACGCAATAACTCCCACTTAATCAGTTAGTATTACTGCTCCTTATAAAAATGTAAGCCTGTCTATCTGACATAGAATGTTATGTCTAAAAGCCATATATACAAATACAACATGTAGATGCATGCGTTGTATGCACAGGGTCAAAAGATCTGGAGTCAAAGAAGACTTACGCACAAATTTGCAATAAAATGCAGACATACTCACATGTGGAAACATATGTTATCAATCCCCAGTTATTATATGCATCATTTACACATATTCAGAGCCCAAGGAACTTCATAAAAATATTTGGCCATGAATATTGTTAAACTATATATGGAATGCTCATGAGTAATGACTCTGATTAAGTAGTTTAAGTGAATAGCTAGATGTCAAGTTAGAGTGGTGATTATGAAATAGAACCACATAATTATAATGATTTGTGTTATAATGGAAGGAACCCTTATTTATGGAACATTTAAGGTTGGGAGCTGTATAAAATATAATATATTTCTGTGAATCAGTGAAGAGTAAATAGTATTGACTAAAAATCTAACCTTGAATTTTGTTCTGACTCTAAATCCTGGCAAACTCTCTTTAAATCAAACTGCAGCAGATGCTGTGAAATATAGTGGTGTATCAAAAAGACAAGTTACATATTATACGGGGAAAAAAAGAAATTTGTGGTTGTGTCGAGTAAACACTATGATAATAATGAAGACTTACTATTATTCAGATAATCTAGTATTACTAAACCTTACCTGATATTATTTATTCATTATTAAACAAAACACACAAGATTTAAGTTAGCCCTTATTCTCATAGTAATCTTATTCTCTAGATAAGTAATCAATGGTAGCATATTACAATTTTTTTATTTACCCACAATGCTATGTAATTCATAAATTAACGTTTTCTTCTAAGCTGCTGCTAATTTACTTGTGCTATATGAAGCTATAGCTAATTACATTTCTCATTTCATTGCACTTCTGAATTTGCAATAAAATGCAGACATAATCACATATGTAAACATTTATGTAATCAAACCTTAGTTAGTATATTTATCATTTACATTATATTCAGAGCCGATGGAACTTGATATATAAATAATGGGTCGTGAATATTGTTAAACCATATAAAGAATACTTCTGAATCATGACTCTGACTAAGCAATATACGTGACAACTGTAGCTATCATGTCAGATCAGAGTTGTGATTAGGAAATAGAAACTGCAAATATTAATTTGGGTAATTACGGAAGGAACCCAAATTTATAGGACAAATAATGTTGGAGCTGTATAAACATATTTCTGAGTGTCAGTGAAGAGAAAACAGCCTTAATTATTGTATAAAAATCCAACCTCGAATTTTGTTCTGTCACTAAATCTTGGCAAACTCTCTTTGAATCTACATTTTCTCTTTAATTCAAGAGAAATTGACAACTATGTTATGTCATAGATAGCACGGGTTGGCTGATTGCTTTCATTAAGCATTACTGATACACTGGAGATTCTATTTGGATTCAGAAAATCAATGTCATGCCTATATCCTGCCAAACCTAATCATTTCCATTATTATTGCAGTTGTGCATGAAGTTGCTGATAATATTGATCCACAGAGTGACCCATTATATATAATATATATATATGTATGTATGTGTATATATATACACACATCGAACATATACACCCTATTTTGCATTATCCACCACTAATAGTATCTCGCTCTCTATGCTCTCTCGATTATTATCATGATTATCGCCCCGTATAAAAGAGACATTATTAATGAGTGACATAGGATTGGCAGATTACTTCAACAAACAGGCTACCATGGCTGTGTAGCTAATTGGAGTAAAACATGCCCACTTTCTTGCCCCAATTTATTTTATGATCTTTTTGTGACCACAGGTAATCTGACTACCATATGGCTGTACCTGGTAAAAGGGTTAAATATGATTGCAACACAATTATAGTATCGATGTATCAGCACAAACTAGACTTGAATAAGGTTTAGGTAATTCATCATAATAACAGCTTTTAAAACTATCACCAGAACATTTAAGATGACCAATGAAATTTATACTTACATATTTTTGCAATATTATGATGCTATTGTATACTGAAGCACTAAAACTTACCAGAAGAGATGATCCAAAAATATTATTATTGTATGATTTACATCGTCCATCAATTTCTGTTGCTTCATTATTTTCTAAAAGTTGGAAACCATTAGTCAATGTTTAGTCACGCTCTCAAAATTTATCTCACTGACAGTTTAAAGCAAGAGCTGGAACCACTAAATACCTACCTCATCTTCACCGCAGAATGTGGACTGTATCCATCCAGTTTAAATACTCTCTCATTTTAGCTTCAAGACAAAGTTTTGGGAATAGCGGGGGAAATGCGCTCGATGAGGTCAAAGGTGAAATTGGCTTCACGGTAGGTGCTACATAACGGGATTCAATGTTTACATCAAAATAGGTTCACCGGTATTATTGCGAAATATCAAGCGTCGTTTGGGGGGGGGGGGGGGTGACGGGGGGGGGGGGGAAGTGATGAATTTCATTGTTTTTTTCGTTGTTCTTGTTCGTAAGAGTCGATAACCTCATTGTTGAAGTAACTAATTATTCAGACCCTTCCATATCAGGTACAACAAAAAGTAGGATCATCTATAACTAGGTGTAGTTGGCTAATCAACTTTATTCTTCAAAAGAGTTGGACTGACAGAAAAGAGCTGCAGGTAGTTCTCTCTGGTACTTATTTGTTTTTACTTTTATTTAATAGTGAGTTTGCATAGTTAACTGTTATCTCACCAGCCAGCACTTTAGTTAAAAGTTATTGAGGCATGTGATATTATCCAGAGTTTAGTTTAGCTAGCTATAATATTCCAGAGATTGATTATATTGTTAATTTGATAGAAGTCCCACTTGCAACACAAATACAGGTGTTGTAGACTGTTGAGTCACCAAAAAAAAGTTTGTTAGCTGATGTTACTGGATTTGATTGGGGATGTGGTGTATTTCTTTTTATATGGAATTTAAATAACAATGCATTTCCTTAAGCTACATTCTAAAAATTATGTTCTCTTACGTTTTTTTTTAAATGACTGCTTTCAACCTTGTGTAGCTAAGTATTAGGTAAACTAGTAGGAAGCTGAAGTTGATAAATACAGCTCAGCAAGATGACAAAACTTCTCAATAACTGAGGAAGACTGGTTTCATGGTGGCTGAGTTTGAAAGTTACAAACTTTCCACCTTTTTTCATTTCAGTAACATAATAATAATGCAATTTAGGTTGACTTTGGCCCCATAGAGCATGTTTAAAATCAGTAATTTTTTAATTAAGATAATTAAATGCAATAAATACTACGTAAAAAACAACTTTATTATTTTGATGTGTCTAGAAGTAGCTGATGACAGAAGAATATTTTGAGTTTTAGTGTTACACTATACAGTTGACTGACATTATTCATTCACAATCACTTTAAGTGTGGAATATGGATCATATTGGAACCAGCAGGTAATCAAATACAGATGTGTTGAACCTTAATTAGCTACATAAACAGTATCTCAAGTAAAATGAATTATAATTTATAATAAATTGCATAAATAGTAGCACCCTGTAAGTGATGGCATCAGTAGAAATCTTGTTTGTCAAGCTTGTTAGAGGACTTTGTCTTAGGTATATGAAATATATACTTGCTAATGTGACCAATTTTGTGAAAATCGGCCTAAACGCGGCATCTAAAGTTTTCTATTTTTTTTCTACCGGTAGGTTGCACGGGGCCTTGGGACTCCCTCTTCCTAATTTGGAAGCTGTAGCGCAAGCCGTCTTCGCCCTACGCGCTGCAACACTTCCGTATTATTGTTCAATTTGATATTGCTGATTCCAAAAAAAACAAAACACGCATGTAGAGGAGTGGCTAAGGCCAGGGGGCGTGTCTTCGATTCCGTATACTATTACAGATTGTTTCGGGGACACTACGAACTAAACCGGTTGCAGGCTGACTAAAAGAAGCTAAAACGATGGCGAGAATTGCGTGAGTAAACGGGTTACGTAGATAGGTAAGTGAATTAGTTAGCTACAGTTTTTCCCCAGCTGTTACTGAAAAGCCCGCCAATAGATTTCTTAGCAACGCTCCGTACACGAGTCTACCGGGCTAGTGTTTCTAACCCCATAGAGTGAGTTCTAGAGCTGGCCAGAGCTTACAATCACAACATAAGATAGAGCTGACAAATGTTTATCCATTTCCACCATATATAATTTTTTTGAAAAAAATTGACCAGTAAGGCGAGTCTTTTACCAGGAGGCCTGTCTGGATACCCCACTTTAAGCCCTTATAACTTCTACACAAATTCATATTTTACCAAGTGAACTTATATAATAATAGCTTATATCCATTAGTTTCTTCCTTTCAAATATCTTTAGTTCTGATTGACTATATTAGGCTTTAAATTGCGGTGTCCAGGGAGCACCTCCTATTTAACACCAAAACTAAGTTATCCAAACACCCCATTTTTAACAGTGTGTCGCCACGTTTAGGCCAATTTTCTCAAAACCGGTCACAAATAATGAACCACTACAACAGTAACAAGTTACCGCAGTGAACGGGTTAAATTATATTATGTGTTTGCCAAATAAAATGGTAAATACATAAAATGATTTTCCCAAGGCGTCACTTAATGATTTAACCCATTTACCACTGTAACTGCCATATTGCAGTTTAAAGTGACGCCTTGGGAAAATTGTTGATTCTCTCATCTGCGTTGCCAACTCAACACTATAGCCTCTAGACGTTAGCTCAATTGTTAGTAAGTGATTTTCTAACTCCTTTTGGTGGCATTTCAAAGGCTACAGTAGAAACTTTAAGGTAGCATTCGGGTCGGAGTCTGGGTTTACTTCAAAATTGTGACTCCACGGTCAATTGTTGAGGTAGTAGACCGGAATCAACAGCAACTTTGGCATTATAAATGGTGAATCTAGTAAACCAGGAGGTGCTGAAGATATTGATGCCAACAGAAGCAATTCAACAACATTGACAGAGTTGCTCTGTAAAGGAATCCATGTGGCTTCAGAAGACAAAGAAATTGTGAAGGTTTGCATGAGGATGAAGTAGTTATGCTGCTCAAACAGAGAGACAGTTTAGTATGATATAAAAAAAAATTGTATATCTATTTTCCATTCTTTGTTCTCTTAAGATATATTTAAGACAAAGTTTTACAAAATTTCTAATTTCCCTGACAATTCATCAGTGAAAGGGAATTTTAACAGTACTATGTTAAATGTCAAACTTTCACCACTTTTACTTGAAATATACAATTTTTTTTTTAAATCTTACTACTATAATACCTCTAGTATAAATGGTTATAACATGTTGCTTTACATAATAGCCAATATTCATGTAGCAACAGATGGTAGATGAACCATGAATATCATTATATTATATGACCTCAGAAAATGGAATTTTCCATTTTCTGAGGTCATATAGTATAATTGGCGAGCGAGACACTTATAGGGGTAACACAATTGAAAATCGGAGATGTTTGTTTATTGGCGAGGGAGCGAAGTGAGCGAGACACTCTCAGGGTTAACGCAATCGAAATTTCGCTATATTTATTGGCGAGCGAGCGTAGCGAGCGAGACACTTACAGGGGTAACACAATCGAAAATCGGGGATGTTGTTTATTTATTTATTTGTATATATGTATGGACGTACGCAAGGCATTTTTGTACTTTGACCCTCGCGTTTTTGTGTTAGTTCTGTTGTCGACCCCGTCCCAAACTTAACTAAACAGAATCCTCTGGTTTATCGATCAGTACCCGTATCACCCTAGAAATTGAATTGTTTACCTTATTGAATTCTTTTACTGGTGCAGTTAAAACGTGAAAACTTACAGGACTACCATTTCTATTCAGTTAGTGGCTGTGGTAAGTCAATGCGCTCTTTGGCATGGTTATAAGCCATACCAACAGTATTTACTTGAAAATGCATTGTCCACTAGACTAACCACAAAGGTAAGTCTTGTGTAGGTGTACAACAGCATTTACTGGAAAATTCATTGTCCACTCCATTTTACCCGTTTAAGTTGTGTCTGATTTCTAGCCTAATCTTAAGTCTTACATAGGAGAAGATACTAATTAATTTTTTGGCTGGTGTGAGTTATATTGGTTAATGCGCTATTTGTCATAGTTAACCCTACTCAACAGTATTGTTCTGACCTGAAAATTCATTGTCCAATAGCCAAATCACTGAAGAAAGTAAGTCTTGTGTTGGTATATCAAGTGAACAAGTGTATGTGAAGGTGCTGTGTGTTACAAGGACTGCTTAGCTAATGAAAAATCTTTACCTTTATTGACAGGTTAGGTTTTTGTCTCTGACCTATCTGATTTTTTGCCTACACAGTTACGTCTTGTGTACTTATTGAGTTCACTTTCTAACTGATAGCATTCAAATGGCAAATTTACATTTGGTCCTATATTGAAGAGAACAATTGTATCTGTTTAATTTGCAGGACTTGTTCAAGGTGTGGCCACTTTTAAAACCATGGAGGGTGCTATGCCCATAACCACAAACTTCTGAGTTTTGAGCTAGCTAGATAGCCATCACATAACTCTTCATGATAATACAAAGATTACACATTTTAAAGCATATTTAAATACTATAATGTATTTAGACTTCTGGTGATATTGCTGTCTACAAAAAAAAGTGCATCATATCATAACAGCTACAGGTTAAACCATAATGACTTACCTATTTCTTTTTCTTCTTCTTCTTTTTTTCTGTATTAAAATGAAGTAAATTATGAGAATTTTAGTACTATATATCTACTCACTTTATTATTTAAAACTTTTTTTATTTTGCTGAGCCACTGGCGGCTCAGTCTTCTCTTCCTTCTGTCTTCCATTCCAACACAATTATATCACAACTGATACAATTCTTCTCCTAAATAAATCTACTCACTTGTTCTGCCATTGGTTCTGGTTTTCCATGACTGATAGCAGGTGACAAATCTAACCGCTAAGTAGCTACTGATCATGCGCAACTACACAAAACCGATGGTAGTCGCGCCGAGAACATTTCTCCCGCCTTTTACTCTTGCACGTACTGCGCAGCTATTTTTCTGAGTTGAATGAAAACCGGTAAACTGAGCACCCGCGTCATTGCTACCTGGATACGAGATTCCTAAAGCAATTGCGGTGTGGATTAGGCGGACTAAGGCTAAGTTCTAACACAGTAACAATACTTAGTTTTATGTTACCTAACTATCAGGCTCGCTCGCCATTTGTGCTCAAGCACATCACTAGTTTATATATATGTTTGGACGTACGTATGTCATTTTGTACTTTGACCCTCTGTATTTTTGTGTTCGCTCCGTATTCGACCGCGTCCCAAACTTCACTAAACAAAATCCTCAGGTTAAGCGACCATTACCCGTATAACCTTAGAAATTGAATTGTTTACCGCTTTGAATTGTTTTGCGGGTGCAGTTAAAACGCAAAAACGTATGGGAGCTCCATTTCTATTCGAGTTAGTGGCGGTGGTAAGGTAATACGCTATTTGTCACAGTTATAAGCCCTACTCAACAGCATTTACTTGAAAATTCATTGTCCACTAGACGAACCACAAAGGTAAGTCTTGCGTAGGTATGTTCAGTTGTGTGAAAGTATTGTGCGTTACAACTACTATTAAGAATATCACAAAGAAAATTTAAATAACGTGACTTGATTTTGTTGCTTCTTTTTCAATTCAAACAGTTGCGGGGAGCGGTTACTATGGCATTGAAACCCCTTTATCGCATATACTTAATTTAAAAACTCGACTTTATTTTAGTAGCTTGAGTGTTAGTTGTTAAAATCAATCATTTAACAATAGTGTATTTAAAGGCTCGCTCGCCATTTGTGCTCAATCACACCACTAGTTCTACTGCTGGAGTGCATTTGCACGCGAGTTACTGCGGAAGTTTACTACAGCTGGGATTCCGTGGTTTTGGCAACGTTGCTGGGGCCAGTCCCAAAGGTAAGGACGAAGTTAAGATGTTATTTAGGAGAAGTTCAATGGTCAAAGCTAGTAATCTTTTTTTCGAGCGAGGCAGCCCAAATGGCTAATCAGGGGTGTTTTAGTTTTGTTTTTGTGTTTTTAATAAATGTAATAAGATTTAAGTCCATCCAATAATGTTGAAATTGGTGTAGAAATTGATACTGAATTTTTTGAATTTTTTTTGAAATAATATGAATTTTGTATAAAATTGAATTGAGAAAATTTTTTTTTCAAAATTAGTATAATGGATCTTTAGGTACATTTATAAAACTTGCTTTTCTCAGTATTTGCTATCCCAAATTAATAGAATTATTATGGAATCCAATAATCCTTTCATCATTGTCCTTGTAATTGTGCTGCACCCGATTAACCATTGGAGCTTACACTTTTTACCAATGAACTTGCCTTTTTTATTAATCATATAGTACTTGGGTAAGTGGCATTAATACTTGATATGTAGTAATGTAGTCTCGCGTAGCTAAACCCTTTACTAAGCGCAACACGGGAAAAGGTCTGGTCGACTGACATAGATCAAGTTGTGCAGTTTTCCTGGGCTGGGAAGAATATTAGAGAAGTCAATAGAGAGGTAATATAAAGTGGGTAGAGTGGTCTAACCCAATAACTTAAAGTATACGAGCATATTGATTTCCATTCACAAAGCAGGAGCAAATAATAATTCCCAATAATATTGATTATACCATATCTAGGGAACTTACCGCCATCTCTTAGTTAGCTGACAGTGCAAACACAACTCTCTCTATGTCAGTTCACTGACCCTTTCCCGTGTTGTGATTGGTAAAGGGTCTGGCTATGTGAGACTACTCCATATTTATTCAGCAGTTGTGTAGGAAGATGTTTCACTGGGGGGGGGGGGGGGGGGGGGGGTGGCTCCAAAGGCATGTTTGTTTTTTTGTGGATATACACTGATAGTGCCCCAAAATTATGGAGGGGCTCCAGCCCCCAGAGTTCTCCTATGCCACTGAGGTATTGGTGATAGTTTTTATAGAGGTAGTAGGTTGGTTGTGCAAAAGTCCTGGTCAGTTTATAAATGGTTTAGATTCAGAGTTACTAGACCTTTGCAGCCCAAAACAACACTAATTAAGTGTAATTTGCTAAATTACTTGTTCATATGTTAGTGTTGATTAAATTATACTATTTGGCAATGGATTCAAACAGATTTATTTATTTCCTTATGATGTTTGGTCCTACTTCTGGGCAAGTGATTTTCCTTACATCAGTGAATAGACTGAGTACATCTATTACTTCTGCTGCAACTACATTGGACGGTTTATGCAGTGGCAATATAACAATCAACCTCTCAGTGGATTTCATACAAATGATGTTGGAGAAGTCTTGTTTGATGAGAGAGCTGATTACACCTATACTGCAACTTTGCTGTCATCTCAACCTACATTTAATAATATAACTAAGATGGACTCGATTCTTGTGATCTCATTTCATAATGATAGGATTCCTGACAATTTTTTAGTGACCTGCATCATTGACAGAAACACTTCTACTGCTTCTTCTCAAAATATGTTTACTGTAAAGAATAACATAGCAAAAGGTGCCGATATTAGACATGATTATGTTTTATCGGAACCAATAGTACGCAGGGAACCTCAGTATCCATCTCACATATTCATATGCAGAGTACGCCAAGCTCCACAATTTGTATATGTCGCTGGAACAACTCATGTTTTCAGTAGCTCTGACAATACAGGACGAGCTAGAACATTATTTTCAGATGATGGAAACACGGCTACTGTTCAAGGGATTCTCATGGCTAGAGACAGTTTGATATCCGTTGCCTTTATCATAGTTTCACTAGAGGCCAATGTGGTGAATGTCACCTGCTATGACAGAGAGAATAATATTGTTAGATTACCATCAGTTGAGGCAGTATCATCTAACAACCAGGTAGTAACAGTTGATGGGTAAAATGGAATTGCCAGCAGACGATACAACGGAAACTGTGCAGACAACAGATATACCAAAAATATTGGAAGAGTCAACTAATTTCACTAGCAGCATTTTTGCAACAGTTTCGGATTATGGTGGGAATGTTTTGACATTTTATATAGTTGGTATATTTTTCTTCGTAGCAACCATCACAATAATAATACTACCAATGTTAGTTTGGCTTATCAAGTACAGGTAAGCATGAATTCAGTTTTTGGCAGTGTTTTATTGGCTGTATTTTAGTAATACACGGGTTCATTGTATTAAAATATTTTCAATGCACAAGTTTTGTATGATATTTGTATTATCAATAGGACAGGTTCCTATCATTTTTTCAATTGTGTAAAGTTATCTGTAAAGCTCTATAGGGGCTCCCCACACCCCCAGCGGTTATTTTAGCAGCTGCTAGCCTAGTTAGATAAACTTCACTTTAGGAAGGTAGATGTAAAATTCCAGAAAACCTCAAGGAAAGGTAGACTGATTGCTGTAACTATTAGATACCATTGGGTGTAGTGAGCTTGCGCAACTGAATGAGATAACACATTACACTTGATACTATCCAGTATGTGTGATGGATATTTAAAAATAATTTGTATTGGGTGACACTATCCAGTATGTGTGATGGATATTTAGGACTAGGATATAAGTAATTGTGGGCAATATTTGCATATTTGGATTCATACAGAATATTTGGCTTGGGGTGGGGGTGGGAGAAGGGTGAGAGGAGTAGAGGGGGGAGAGAAACATATTTCAGGCATCAGTGAAAAACTTTATTTAGTATTTCCAGTGAGTATAATTTGTGGTATGAAACTGAAATTACATTTTAGGAAAAATATAATTTTAGCGTAATGGAAGAATTTTTGTCAAAGTGGGCTATATTGCAAATGAAGTTTTCTAAAAAATAAACAGGATTATGAAATCATGATCACTGGAAAAAAGTATTAGGCTCCAAGAAGTCTCAGAAAACCTAAGTTATGTTGCGTTTACTAGAATAATATTTTGTTATCAATATAAGTGATAATTATCATGCTTTCAACTCCAGCTAGTGCATCTGTAGCTGAAATGTCTTAATATCCTAAAATCTGAAACAGTAAACTGAAGAGAACTTGGCATGGTGGTTTGATACGAGTTGTCATTGGATGTTGCGCACTAGGAGAAATGTATTTTACTGAATTATTAGACAGAATAACAGGATGATGCTTTCATGTTGTGTCATTGTCTGTTTTTTCTTTGTTGTTGTTGTTATTGTTGTTGTTTTGCTTAATATTGTTGCTTGTTCGAAAGGGGACAATTAGTTTAGAAGTCTGAATTAGATTAGCTACATGGGGAACTTTGCTAGGGTGGGAAATTTCCTCTTGAAGGGAGTGTTTTTCTTCCTTTCCCCCTCTATTATTATGAATCCTTGTATTGGAATACGAATTACAGACAACCGCTATTTTCATATGATTGTACTATCTTGCTGTCTTATTTTTCCATTTCTAACTGCTACCTTGTGAATAATTGCATATATTAAGCGAATCAATAACTTCAACTTGTCAGCATTTACTCGAGGAGCATGCCCAATAATTTGACAAACTGAATTCTTCAGCTGAATATTTTTATGGCTTTCATTGATGAGAAGCCTAAACCCTCTCATGCGGGTGCTTTACAATTGCACTTCTCTGTATGACCGTGTCCAAGTGAGTAGGTACTTATGTTAACTTCATGCTATTCTTTAGCTAAGCAGTAGCTGTAAAACTTTACACTTTCATACACACTTGTTCACTACAGTGACTTATAGACTACACTAGACTGACCTTCATGACTATTGACAATGGATTTTCAGTTAAAAAAATTGTAGTGTAAGGCGTATATCTATGACAAACAGCGCATTAGCTAAGGTAACTTACCACTGCCACTAATTCATATAGAAAATGAATGTGGAAAGTTTATAAGACCTCACTAAATCAATTAGCTAAGGTAACTTACCACTGCCACTAATTCATATAGAAAATGAATGTGGAAAGTTTATAAGACCTAACTAAATCAATTAGGTGACACAAGTAAATATAAACCAGAGGATTTAGTATGTGGAGTATGGGGATGGGGTTGATCATTAAGCGAACACAAAAATGAAAGGGTCAAAGTACAAAATGACATTACATACATCTACACATAAAAATGAACAAATATCCTAGATTCTTAATTGTGTAATCCTGATAGTATCTCCCTGAATTGTCAATTATTGTCTCATACATTAATTAATTAGCAAGAAACCCTATATCTACTTACTTGGGAGGCCATGCAAGATTAGTTCATTTCATGTTGCTAGACATTAGCTATGTACAAAGGGGAATTGCCTAAGCTTTGGGAAAACCCTACAATCAGAACAGCCATATGGGAATAATGAGCCTAGCCTAGCTGTTACTGTTTTAAATAGTAGAAATTCTAAGTAGGAGTTGCATTGATACATGTGTATATGCCTGCATACACAGGATATGCATAGTTTTCCCCCTATCATTAGCATGTTAACTATGTATGTGACTGTTCACAGGAAATCAGGCACAACATGGCACATATAAACATCAGTAAAATATTCGTTTTCTGATCTACTTTGATATTATTGATATTTGACAATTGTAATGATAGAAGTGGATGTGGGTCAGGTGACCTAGCAGCTAATTAGCATAAATATACATAAAACAAATAAAGTATTAGAAATTCTTGGTGAGAAGATTCTACCACTTATATTTGTACTGATTGTCGGTTATATATGGGTGGATCTAAAAACTCTAATTCCTTTTATTGAGCTTTCCAAGTTTAATTGTAGTTTGTTCAACCATTGCTAGTGTACTCTTGACTTATCTATTTCATTGTACCGGCTTCTTTAATACTTTTTTAATGAGGAGTTGATAAACTTTTCCCGATATTTAAAATTAGCATGCTGCGTTGTGCCCAATTTTCCTGTACATGGTCACAATAATTGTACACAAATATAAATACCTACTGTAATTAAGCCACACTCTTTGAGTCCTTTGGATTTAATTGATTAAAGCATAAGAAGTCCGGATCAGTGATTTTGCGAGACAATGAACTGTCTTGTAATTAGTATTGTTTCTTTGGATTGTATGTGGGTGTTGTTCATTTGTTCATTTTAACCCGTCGCATAAAAATAATTTTAAATACATTTTTTTCTGGACAATTACTAGGAGTACTTTATGCTTGCAACACCCTTCTCTCTTTTTTAATGCTGAAACTGAACTAGGATCTACTCTCTTCTTTAAACACTGGCACATTTTAAGCTTTTTCTAGATAGATAATGTGTTTCTTTGCTACTAGCAATCATTTTCACTTTTCCAGCCATGACAGCTGGGTTTAAATCTGGAAGTATCGGCTTGTGCATTAAAAAAATAAATAAAAGAAGACTGAAATAACTATGATTAAATGAACATGCATTTTATGTTTCTCCTTTGATTAATCGTCTGCGATGATACACATTCCGATAATTGAGATTTAGTGGTATATGCTTATTAAAGTGTATAAATCTTAATTTTCAAGACTTATATTATTATAACTCATATTTGCTGTTTCATTTTTCTGTTTATTACTAGTGATGTGCTTGAGCACAAATGGCGAGCGAGCCTAAAGACTATACTATTTTTATATGAATGATTTTGACTTCTAAACACTGAAGCTACTGAAAAGAAGGTCCAGTTTTTAAATTTCGCATACACGGTAAAGGGATTTCAGTGCCACAGTAACAACTCTCTGCAACAGCTTGAATTGAAGGAAAAAACAACAAAACAATACACGTTATTTAAAAGCTTTCTTTGTGATATTCTTCAGCTAAGTAGTGGTTGTAACACACAATGTTTTGACACAACTGAACATGCACCTACACAGACTTACCTTAGCGGTAGTCTAGTGGAAACGTGAGGGTCAAAGTACAAAATGACATGCGTACGTCCAAACATATATACAAATAAACAAACATCCCCGATTTTCAATTGTGTTACCCCTGGAAGCTGAGGTCAGTACGTAATTCCATATTTGTTAGCTAAATATGCAAAATTAACTCTGGCCTTTCTTTTTTGCTTATCAGCAGTGACTGGTAAATTGAAATAGTCAGATTGGCTCAAATTTGGTACTACAAAAGTTACCACTGCTCAAGAAATTGATAAGAAAGTAATTTTGTATTTGTGTGCTAAAATTGATTGTCTTTTGTTTTTGTAGGTGAGAGCTTGTTGTCTAGAATTCGAGGTAATTCAGATGGTCGAAGTAACTTCAATTTGATACTACAGAAGTTATCAATACTCAAGAATGAGGTAAGTAGTAATTCCATATTTGTTGGCTAAAATTACAAATAATAACACTGGTTTATTTTTATCGTAGCTGAGAGCTTGTTCAAGAGTTACTGGTGATTGAGATTATCAGAATGGTTGATGTTTGATACTACAAAAGTTACCATTAATCAGGTAAGAGAGTGATTTTGTATTTGTTTGCTGAAATCAAATGTCATAACTGCTATTATAGAGTTTGCATGAAGAAAGCTAAAAATAGTAACATTTTATTTACCTAACTAACAGGCTCGCTCGCCATTTGTGCTCAAGCACATCACTAGTTTAGATATATGTATGGACGTACGTATGTCATTTTGTACTTTGACCCTCGCATTTTTGTGTTAGTTATGTGGTCGACCCCGTCCCAAATTGCACTAAACAGAATCCTCTGGTTTATCGATCAGACCCGTATCACCCTAGAAATTGAATTTTTTCCTGTTTTGAATTATTTTGCAGGTGCAGTTAAAACTTGAAAACTAAAGGGACTTCCATTTCTATTCGAGTTAGTGGCGGTGGTAAGTCAATGCGCTCTTTGTCATGGTTATAAGCCGTGCGCAACAGTATTTACTTGAAAATACATTGTCCACTAGACTACTGCGAAGGTAAGTATTGTGTAGGTGCATGTCCAGTTGTGTCAAAGCATTGTGTGTTACAACCACTACTTAGCTAAACAATATCACAAAGAAAACTTTTAAATAACGTGTATTGCTTTGTTGTTGTTTTGTTCCTTCAATTCAAGCAGTTTGCAGAGAGTTGTTACTATGGCACTGAAATCCCTTTACCATGTATGCGAAATTAAAAAAACTGGACCTTATTTTCAGTAGCTTCAGTGTTAGAAGTCAAAATCATTCATATACAAATAGTATAGTCTTTAGGCTCGCTCGCCATTTGTGCTCAAGCACATCACTAGTAATAAACAGAAAAATGAAACAGTAAATATGAGTTATAATAATATAAGTCTTAAAAATTAGACACAACTGGACATGCACCTACACAGTATTTAATACAATAATTAAGGTATGCATGCCACATTTAACATCTTATAAACTGTCTACAGGATGGATCAGTCAAAAAGGAATTGGTCGTTTATGATGATGCTTCCGGCGTATCTGGACTTGGAGCCTATTTTCATAAATGGAACAATTCACCAACGGCATTATCTATGGAGGATCAGCCAGATGAGCTTGAGGTGTGTGAGCGACTGTGCAGACTTAGGCGTGGAACATCACTTTAATAAAATTTAAAAAATTTTTAACTTCTTGCGTGTGTTGTATTACCCTTGGGGGGCGAAAAAAACAAAAAGTTATCGTGTAACTTTGTTTTTAAAGAAGGCTACAGTGGAGTGTAATACTTGGCCATGGACTGGAGGCTACCGCACCTTAAGATTAGTCTCGTGGGCCAGACCCTCATGCCCCTCCCTCCAAGCGGTATGGTAAAGGGTCTGGCAAGCGAGACTACCTTCAGATATGGTGGTTCATTATGGTTTTGGCCTACTGTATTTTTAGTAGAGGTAGTAGCAGTGGCGTATCTAGAGTGCTGAAATTGGCAGGGCCTTGAATGGGCACCATCTATATTGTATGTTCATTGTACACACAGCAGAACTTGATTGATTAGAGCATGATAACAAAAAAGTGTAATAATAATGACCAAAAAAGTATGATGACAAAAACAAAACAAAATCATGATAGCATAATCCTTCTGTTATTGCTATGACTGTTAAAAATTTCCACCACTTTTTCAAGTGACAATAAACTTGATAATTCTCTTTCAATGGAAAGAATGGCAAGATCATTGAGTCTTTGTTCACTCATTGTAGAGCGTAGATAAGTTTTGATTCTCTTTATAGGGCTGAAGATGACCTTTCACAGTGTGCAGTATTCACAGCAACGGTCATAGTTATCCTAGTAAGCTGAAGCAGTTCAGGGAATGCATCCTTGAGTTGAATGAGTGAAGAAATCACATCAATTATTGTGTTGACATTATCCTTCTTTCCCAGTGTCTTCCTGGCCAGTTTAGCTTCCATTTCAATGGCATCTTCATCCAAATCATAAGCTTCAATCAGTGGTAACAAAGCAGATGAAGAGAAAAAGTTCGTGGAATGAGGGTTACATGCTTGAATAGCTTGCATGATATTGACATTCTTCTCATCAAATCGTCTAGACATTTCAGAAAGAAAGGCGTCAAGGACTGGGTAATAGATGGCCCTCTTGTAATCATCACTAGTTGACAGGTGATGCCTTGCTCCTGTGGTCTCTAGGACTAGACCATCCAAATGCCTCGGAAGCCTCCTTTGTCTTGTCTGAACTGGTGGTAATAGTTCAATGCAATGTAGCTCAGCTATACTCTGTGAATATAATTATATCTTCTCCCAAAATCTGTCAGTACGATACTCTTCTAAAGTAGACTTGGTAGCAAAGACAAGATCTGCAGCTGTAGCTAAATCAACTTGAATACTTTGCAAGTGATCTGAAAGGCATTTTGTACATGAAAGAATTCTGTCAAACATCACCAGCAAAATGATGAAAGCAAAAGTAGCAACTTGACAGTACAAACCTTTAGCTTCAATAGCCTTTGCATGATCAGAGCTGTCATCAATTTCCTCTAGCGTGGCTAGGAGTGAGTTATATGTCCGACACATTGCATTCACTGCTTCTTACCTGTATGCCCACCGAGTATCAGAAAGCTTTTGTAATTGCAAAGGCTGTTTGTCTGGATACAGTTCCTTCTGTTTTTGCATGAAAACGGCATGAACTTTGGTTGTAGAAACAAAAACATATACAAAGTCTCCAACCATTTTGACACTATCAACTAACACTAAGTTTAAAGTGTGGGCATAACATATATTGCTTTAGGGGCCACTTCTCTGATACATTGTTGCACACCCGAACATTTCCCACTCATCACTGCAGCCCCATCATAGCCTTGTGAAATAATCCACATCGGATCTTAGCCAAACTTCTCGAGAGTATCAAGAATATAGCTTGTTAGACTCTGGGCTGTGAGACTACTTGCTTGTACATACATCAGGAAATGTTCATGAAGCACTCCCTCAGAGTTTACATATCTCAGCACAATGGACATTTGTTCCTGTTTACTCAAGTCCTTTGTTTCATCAACCAAGAGTGAAAACATTTTTACTTCTTTAATCTCATCACATATTTTGTTTCGAATCATGTCACCAAGAATAGTTCGAATTGAATTCTGAATACTGGCAGACGTGTACACAGCATTTTTTGGCCCATGCTCCAGTCTCTCTTCAATAATCTTGTCATGCTTGGATATCAGTTTAAAAGTTTCAATAAAGTTACCCTTATTGATTGAAGACTGGGATTCACAATGCCCTCGAAGGGCATGATCTTGTCTGCCACAATACAAAAGAACTTCTGCTATAGTTTTCATATAGTGCATATTCCTCTCAATCTGAACTTTCTTTGAGGAATCAATTCTATCTGCTATTGTAGTATTTTTTTGGTATTTTTGGTGTATTCACACCACAATAGCATTGACTGCTTGTGGATATGTGACGAATCATGTTTCGACAACATTCCTGACTGACCAGTTGCATGTTTCCAATTACGAAAACCTTTTTCGGTAAAAGTATCTGCATATCTACCAGGACTAGCTCTACCAAAAAGCCGACATGGATAGCAAAAGGCTGCATCCCTCATTATAGAGTACTCCAACCAATGATATTTTTTATACCACTGAGCAATAAATGATCTCTTCTTGCTACCAGCAGTACTAGAAGGGAACTTCGTGTGTGGTTGAATTGGGGAATGCAGAGGGCCTTCAGCTATATCTGTAGGATATTTGGCTGTAGACTGGCATGGCACTGGAGGTACAGGTAAGTCTAATTCTGAAGTACTTGATCTCGGCTGATTGTTATTGATAATAATTGTGGTTGGTGGCTTGTCAATATTAATTATGTTTTCTTGATACTTACTTTGCAAATCTTCTGCGTCAGCAGAAGACTCATGAACAGCATCATTGATCTCTAATCTGGCATCAGATCTAGTATCTTCTATATCTAAGTGATCATCCAAATGAAGCTTCTTAGGAGCCTGGCAATCAAAATGAGTCAGTTGAGTCCAGCTCCTCTTCATTTCACCAGCACTAGCCATAGCTTTCAAGAGTGGCTGGGCATCAAATAGAAATTGAAGGTTCAAAGGGCAGGGGAGGGCGAAGTCAGAGGGCGGGCATTTTGAATGTTTGGTGGGGCCTGGCCCTGCTAGGCCTGCCCTTAGATACGCCACTGGGTAGTAGAGTGGGCGAACCTAAATGATACTTCGTTTATTGGGAAGTTTTGGCTTTAGAGCGGCTTCATCACTAACCTGGGTATTAGCTAACTGACAATTTTAGATAACAGCCTTGCTAAGGGACTAAATTTATCAAAGGTAGGACGGCAAACTCAGTGTCAACAATATGTTCGGATATTTTTGTTTTTGTTTTTTTAGGCAATGATGAAGGATGACACACTCTAAATCTGAGCCTAATAGCTACTATAATCAATTTGCTTCTAAAATTTTCATAATATTTTTTATTTCAACTCCTATGTAAGAACCTGTGTTCACATGGCAACGTATGCTTCATTTTCTTCTGTTACCTACATTATCAGCTGGATTAACTTGTGTTGTGGGTTGATTGCAGTTATCTCAATGAAACTCTTAATTTTCTAGAATTTACAAGTTATTCTCTATACTTTTTACAGTAATCTTTTTATATCATCTCAAAGCTTTTTTTTATTCTTAAATGTGAACTACTCATTTTTAAATAAAATTATTTTGGTCAAGTTATTCACTGCTTTTGAATTTTTTTTTATAAATGAGTATAAATTTTAAAAAAATTAAAAAAATTAGTTCAGATAAAGCCCAAGACCAAATATTATAATATTACGACACACACATCCGAGACTGTCCACCAAGAGAAGTTTGAATGTAACAGAATGATTTTACAATTCCATCTCTATAATAGATTCATTAAATGAAATGTTTCAGGAATTGTCACATTGTAAATGCCCATTTGAGTTTATATATCCAGAGGGTGGCTGTAACTAAAGAAGTGCCTATAACTCATAAATATATTTTCTGTTATCTATACTTTGATAAGAATTATGTGGATTTATTCCACCCTAGATATCTTGCATATTCACCATGACAAAACAGACAACATTGAACTGAGGACATTGCTAAGAAGTCCATTATAGAAAGGAATAAAAGAAGATTGAATTTGTTCAACAATTAATTGAACGAAATCAATTTTAAATGTTTTACACCATGTAATTTTCAATGCAATTTTCACTGACTTTAAACTTTTATTAGCTTAGTCAATGTAGAGTTGTTATTTCCATTGAAATAATAAAAAAAACAGTTTGCATGAGAGTAAATTGGCATGTGGTGCCTCTTATTGTTTAAGCATATTCCACGATTTGTATTGCTGCAGAAAAAATAGTATCATTAATGGTTAAACTGCTGTTGACTTTGGAATATGAACATGCACTAATGAACTTGTTTGAATTAAGTCTTAAATTCAAAAAATAATTCCCCCAAAGAGTTTTGCGTGCCCTTTGGATGTTATTCTACATAAAATTTCGCTTCATTTGATGCCAAATTTACTTCTATACCAATCATTTCTGAGTCCCACCTTTAACAGCTAGATTCCCTGATTAGGTCATATACAGTATTCATGAAGCCACATGAGAGCTTGAAAGTGAGACCTTTAATAACATTGAGTGTGGTACATCTTTATATTGAAATATAGCACATAAATTACAGTGTAGGATGAATTAATCAATTTTATAGTGTTTGAAGTGAGATTAAAAAAAAAAGTTTTTGTGTACAAATGTAATGTTACCATGGTACAATGTATTAAAAAGAGTCAGTGGCGGAGTAAAATACACTATAATTTATGGAAGGTAAACATTGTCCCCTTAAAATCACATTATATGGCCATTTTAGCACAGAATTGTGTTTGGGATTATAAATTTGATCACAAAATGTTCAGTAAGAAGTTGTGCCAGAAGTAATGTCCATATGATTGCAAGTAGCTATAAGTTTATTTTCCTAAATAATAACATAGCTAATGAGAAAAAAATTGTCAAATTTCTTGTAGACCCATTCAATAGTGTGACAGCTGAACAATCCATATTTTTTCAGTTCATGTGATACTACTTTACTAAATTAATAAGGTATGTCAATGACAGTGTAGTTGATGCATCTGATATGCTCCTTGTTAAAAACCAGAAACCATTGCGCAACTGCTTGGCTTCCTTCGTGCATGCAATCAAGTGTTGTATGGTGTGTGTGTGTGTGCACACGTGTGTGTGTGTGTGTGGCTACCATTCAAGGTCAAGGTCAAGGTGTGTGTATGCGCACGTGTGTGTGTGTTTGTGGCAAAAGCTATATTTTTGTCAAGCAGGTCCACTTATTTCAATTTGTTATTAATTTGAACAACATCTTGTAAATTCTACGTTATTGATGTATATTTCTCCTCTATTTTAATAGGTAGGAGAATGGATGAACTAGTATATTAACTGGTTCAATGTTTCGATTATATTTTAAATGTCTAGCTAAATAGTTTTTTAATCTGAATGTAATTATAATGATTAATCACAGTTGAATGTAATAAAAAAGAACTACATATTATTTCTATTTACAAGTTTAACCTATCATCATAATTTTTTTTTTTTGTAGTACAAAAATTAATTCCATTTAATGCAGTTAAATGAATTTAATTGAAGGAAATGAGCCAACTAACATAGGGTGATTCATTATGCAGGGGAACCTCCTATAGTGTACTCGGTAACGATCAAATTGCCTCTTTATAGTAAAATTTTCACTTGCCCCTACAAAAAATATTTCTAATGCCAAATGGTTCTCAGTAGTTAGGAGGTTCTACTGCAACCATCAAATGGAATTTAGTGGCGATAATCTGTGCCACTTCAGTGGCGATAAAACCTTAGTGATGATGATATCAGCCCAGTAGTAGTAAGAATGGCGACATTCTTTTTAGAGATTTCTTGCTAACTAAAGTAGTTTAATGATATTAGTGCAGCCAATTTGTGCTAATTAGCTTTGTGATGTAATGCGTGCAAATATCTTTCATACTGTTAGGACTTAGAGTACAAAACTGAATTTACAAGTAGGATCATGTTACATGTTATCACCACGTGTGGCATATGTTTGAAACCATGTAATGCTTACAAGCAGCATGATATCATTGCAATAGTGGTAATCACATAAAAAAGGTAATAACAGGTAAAAACCTGGTAAAAACAGGTAAAAACCTGCTTAGAAACAGCCTATTTTATTGGTGTATCTATCAAAAAATTTATTATAAACAGAGTTCAGTTGAGGTAGCTATCTTTGAATTTACTGCCGTAATGTAATCATGTGGTGAAAGTGCATGAGAGTTATACAAATTGTAATTTTATCAAAAGGTAATCTTTTAAAATTTTTATCACTTGTTAGTTATCGTATGTAAAGTTTGTGATTGAAATGTCTTGTGTACATCTTCATAAGCAACGTTGGGAGAAACTTGAACTTTCAGTTCTGGATCAACATCTTCATAAACAGGATTATTCTTATATTGTGATTTATTAGTTTTAACAAAGAATCTTAATTTCTTCTTTATGACAAAAATAACACAACAAATTCCAACAATTCCAACGCACAATCCAAACATGAATGTTGAAGTACCAGTGATTGATAATGCCGTTACAATATTCACAGTATGTTTTCCTTCAGTTATGCTGTAATCTAATTAAATTGAAAGCAGATTTTGAATATATCCAAGTGTAGAAATATAATAATAAGTTTTAAAGCAAATAATATTGCACTAATGTCGAACTAAAATGATCTTAAGAACAACAAATAAACAGAATGTTTTAATGTATTTATGTCTGTTGCTTGCATAATTAGCAAATTTATTGTTGGGTAGCATCATATTGCACTTACAAGCTTAATCTTTATTTGTGTTTCTTCCTTAATAAAATAGTTCATGTACAGTTGAAGCCACATAATGTTGCTGTTCCCACCTGACCTCAGGGAATTTCTCACACACACATGAATATAATATTAAAATACATGTCCTTAAAGATCCTCCCTTCCATTCTTTACCCAAACATTTTCCTAGAGCTGTGTATTTACATTCAATCACTAACCTGTAACTTTCATTGTACTGTTAAGTTTAAAGTGACTTATTGCACTCCAATCCCACTCTCCGCTGTTACTACAGTACATAGTGATAGACTCATTGCTGGTGACATCTCTAAATAATGCACCCATCACACCAGTTGTGTCAGTCACATAGCTCTCTAATGTTATGTTCTGTAAACTTTTCAGCAGAGGACATCTTCCTAAAAAAAAAACAAACAATAAAATGAAGATTAATGTAGTAATAATTATAATTATATATTGCATCATTATACCAAAAGAAAAGTTTGCTGTTTGAGAATTATTATCGCATGTGGAAATACAGATAATATATTCTGTATTGTTCAGTAGAGTAAAAGAATCAGAGGGTTCCTTAAGAATTACAACACTTGGAGTAGATGATAATGCCACATAAGAAATGGAAATATTGTAGTGAAGATTATCTCTATATCCAGTACTAGAATTCCATTCAATGCTAAACTTTAAAGTATTTTTCTGTTGAATTATAATCAATATTGATGGCAAGTAATTGTCTGAAAAATATAAGTAGGCTTGCTTATTTCATTTTATATATAACTCTATACAATTGTTAATATACCATAATAATTACATTTTAAACACTACAAATACAGTTTGTTGTAGTTAATTGCACACTAATCCATCAGTAACATAGCGATCAATATAACTTTAGCTAAAAAAAAATTTTTTTTAACAGAAATTATCTCTACAATATCACCTGAGTGCTTTACAGTCAGACAGACAGACAGACAGATGGACGAACAGACAGACAGACAAATGGAGACACAGACAGACTGACTGAATGACTGACAGAATGTTTACCTGAAATTTTAAGTTGTATTACATAGCCATTGCAAGTAACTATACTTCCATTTAGTGAAGCTGCAGCTGTGATAGTAATTAAAGAAATAAGGCTATAATTTTGAGACATAACTTCAGCAATAATACAAGACTTCTGTACTCTTCTAGTGTATTGCATCCTTAGAGGAGTGGTACGAACTGCAGTCCAGGTATACAATGGAAGTGAGTTTAATTGGAAATCCCATGATTGAAAAGTATATAAGTCAGTTTCACATTGGTACATAGCAGTACCTTCACACACATTCAATACCTCAGTTAACTGACCTACAAACACAAAACAACTTACTAAATATTAATTTTATTTTTATTTTCCTATTTACCTGATGTTGCAATAAATATTGAAGGAAATATAAGCCACAAGTTTCTCATCTTCATTTTCCCACTAGAGTAATTCTGAAGGACTATGCATATTCCACCACAAAATAATAATATGTGCTATTCTAAGCTAAGTCTAAAACAGGAAATATTGAAAAAAATCTTAAAATCTTCAGTTAATTCCAAATAATGCACAGTTATAGCTATGATGTTGAGTACATCAACTGCTGAACCACAGCTAGCTATATAGAGTTGACTCAGGTTGGAGCCCTGGTGGCACTGGCCCTGAATGCTTTGGGGCACATGAGTGCATGCTGGATGTAGCTACATGTATTACATCTTTTAAATATGCATCAGTACAAGCTAAACATTTAATTTCTTGATTGCTCTTGAATTCAACTCAATTTGCAAAATCAATAAATAAACTGTTAATCAAAATTGCCTGTGCTAACTATAGAACTCAGTTGATATTTACAGTTATCATTATGGAAATTCAATTGTTTTTGGCTTTTTTGGTAACAGGGCTATCAACCCCATGCTGCAGTAAAAATCATTACCCTTTTGAAATACAACTAGATTCATTATGATTACTATTAAAGTAATTAATAATTATAATAACAATAATAATAATAATAGGAAATTATAATAATAATAATAATATTATAATTTCCTATTATTATTATTATTGTTATTATAATTATTAATTACTTTAAATATACGATTTAGAAGAAGTTAATAAATGATTTAGTTGGCTGACTTGATTTATATATAAACAGATCCCACGGTTAATAAAAATTCCATTAGTGTCTAAGCTAGATCATGACTTCGTTTTATTGATACTATAAAATTATAAAACCTTTTTCACCTCCATTACTGTGTTGTAGCACTATAATAACGGTTCTTACAATAATTAAAAGTGCAAACAAAATGTTAATAAACCATATGATTCTCTCACTCCAGATTAACAGCCCTGGTTTGAAAGTATAATAGTTAAGAAATAATCAGGTTGTATGGCATTGACAATTACTATATAAGATCAGGAATCCTATAATACTAGAGAAACATTTTTTGCTATAGAAATTAACAAATTATGACATTTTAGTCGTAGTAACTAGTTAAAATTTTCTGACTTTTAAAATTTGATCTAAATGTTTCTGCACTGTAATGAAACTGGTAGAGACAGTTGGATGCTGCAAACCTAAAAGGCTGAAGGTGATAATGCATATACATGAACAAAATTGAGAAGATAATTTTGTTGAACGAAGAGACAAAATGAATGATAAATAAACAAATATTAAGATAAAATAAGAAATAGTATTAAAAACCAAAAAACAACAACAACACAGAGTAGAATGGAAATAAGAACTCGATATTTAATAATAATAAATTGATCATAAAATGAATAAGTAGAACTTGAATAACGCTTGAAATTCATATTTACTCTGATGTAATGTGGCAAATAGTCTAATGCTTAAACAGTGTCAACAACCTTTTTATCAGTGACAAAAAGGAACAACAAAATATCTTGGCATGCAGTTATTTTTCACTTGATTATCTACTCTATCGACAGTAAACTACTCACCCAAAAAGTGGACTTATTGGTGGCTTCCATACAACTAATTTAGTTAGATTCCACATGATTGGAGAGAATATCTGATAAAAAAACCTATGAGAAGACTTGCGTGAAAGTACACCGAGTAGAGCAATGTATTATTGACACTTCTATCTTCAATGCAAGACAAGAATATTCCAAGACAGCTTTGATCATATGCCACTAGTTTTACAGTCAACTCTACAATAGAATTGTTCTGTTTAAGCCGCTTGTTATCCTAAAACTATCCTACCTACCAAGTGAGCTCAAACAAATTAAAAACTTTTTAAATAATTTGCTTCAAAATTTAGTTTTTAAATTACTCAAAGTCAAATTGAAGTCCACTACCACTGAGTCTTTCCAGCTTATCAACATGTGCTGACTGTTCTTCAGTAAAATAATTCTTCCAATCTCCAATAACTCCTTTTCGCATAAACTTGTGTGGACTATTTCTAAATCTCCATTCATAATTTTCTCATTATTTTTCATGTTATCAAACGGCAGTCATTTCAGCTATCTTCGAGAATACATCACTTGAAATGTCGGCACCGACAAAGGATGCCATGTCAGATATACAACTGGTAGGACCCTTCTTCATGTCTTCATATTTCAAGAATAAAATGTTACCATCATTGCTGGGGTCCACCAACTTATTACATGATCGAAATAATCGTTGGTTCCGAGCTTTCCAGCTACAAATTTAGACCAGAATGTATCCCAAGACATGTCTGAGAAAAAATTATGAATATAGCAATAACTTGATGCATATATGTTGACTATATTTTTATACTTTATAGTTACGTTCAAGTGGAGGATTGTAAGTCACACCTAAGGAAAATGTGATCAACTGTCATTAATATCATATGCAAAGTATTATACACAAGAAATTTATTATTCAAAAAACAAAACAAAAACTATCAAACAGGCGTTTTCATTCCGTATGATGAAGTAATCAAGAAATGTGACTTTAACTTGTATTTGTGGTAGGCTCCAACTGTCAGAATCCGATATGAAGGACAGTCCTTAATTTTTGGACTGTGTCATTTGTCATAGTGCAATCTAAATTCAATACTTTTTTCAATGAATAGCTACCTACTTAGTGCAAAGAATATTGCATTTATTCATAATAAAATGATCCATTTTACTTAATATTCAGGGTGTGGTTATGTTAATTATGAAAGTGGCAATTACTGGGTGCGGTTTGACCTTGAAGCATTTTTTTTGAAAAGTAGGATCCTATGAGTTACTTATATATAGCAGGATCCTAATAGGCAGCCTGCTTCAGGAAGTATGGATGTGGTCTCCATTTTAAACTGGACGAGATTTCTTAATTCTAAGTCCAAAGTTAGTCAAAAAAATACATCAGGTCTGGTCAGTAAATTGATAGCCGCTGCATCCCACTCAATTCATTCTAAGAACGAAATGTCCTGTCATTGTTTCGTTCCTTTCTGTGACTTTGTATCATAAAAGGTACTTTAAGCATGCTAGTAAAGTCATCTCTCTCCGATAGCTGCTTACCATAATCATGGATACTGGTCTGGTGGTTCTGATTTGTTCATGACCATTACTGATGACTTGATGAATTTAGTTTAGCAATGGAATTCGTTAGCTATATACAGTGGGTTATTGCTGATGAACACAACATGAACACACCCTCACAAGCACAAAATGTAAGCAATTCTATATCAGTGTTTAAAAATAATATGTGCTATTACTATTATACATGACACAGTTGAATGAAAACTTTATTTTCTCATTTTTTCTAGGATTATTTTTTCTGTGAAATTATTACTCTGTTAATTTATGACTTCACAGTTTAATCTTTGCAGTTATTCACAATGTAACATATCCTATTCTGTTCAAGTTTACGATCCCGGTATAACAACACACTAAAGGGAAACAATGTGAAACAGTCACAGTATTTGCTCTTATTGATGAAACCACATACTATAGTAAATAATTCAATACATGCTATATTAACACACTCACACTGAAACAATGGCATACTCAAACATAACTGATCCACTACATGTTAGTTCACATAGAAGTATGTATTAAATACAGTGATGAGTCATATCTAGCTTGTTAATCTGTGAAAAACAATGGTGTGCTATGGGTTCACCAGTGGCTTAAAAATATTTTTGTAGAAATCAGTTTGTTCTGTTATTTTGTTTTTTTATAACCAGACATTTTGGAATAAAAAGTCCACATTCTATTACTATAAATAAAACTAATTTGCAATAATTAAGAACAAGTGTATACAGTACTCACTTATAGTGTAGTACACTTGTAAAATGGGATGTTTGGATAACTCAGTATTAATGTTAAAGTAGGAGGTGCTGCCTGGACACCACAGTTTAAAGCTTTATATTGTTACACCATAGTCAGTTACAACTAAAAGATATTTGAAATGGGGAAACTAATGTATATATGGTATTATTATGCTCATTTGGTAAAGTATGTATGTGCTGTGGAAGTTATAAGGGTTCAAAATGGGTTGTCCAGGCAGCGCCTCCTGGCAAACACATCACGAGGTGTTATTTAAGCATATATAAGCATCTATAGCTTTTACATATCTTTGTCGATGTGATATATATGGTTTTAATAAGGATTAATTGAAAAAATTGAGCAGTATCAATTGTACTTCAAAAAAGTTACTCCAACACTTAATTATGTGGTAAAATTATGAATGACTGCCCCACACCAGTGAATATGACTAATATTCTCAATGATAGCGCAAATCAATCTATGAAAATTGATTTCAAGATTTCATATCCTAGTGGTAGTGTGTATAAGATAAATAATCTAGCTGTAGTATCGACATGTATTCACATAATACTAACTTGTAGCAGAGTATTTTATGCTATATTTGTTCCAAGTGCAAAGAAAGACAGACCATAAGAGCCACTAACAAAAATTGCTCTGCAACCAGGAAACGGCTAAGCAGGTGTTACAGGTAGTGTTTACAATTATGTGCCTGTCAATAAAAGTTGGATAAAAGTATCAAACATCAGACAGTCATATGTCCCAAATAAAAAAAAATCACTACACTCATCCTATCAATAATTATACTAATGTTATTGCTGAGTTGATATGATCTTTTGTGCATTGAATGAGTGGTGCAAGTTCAACCTCAAGTGGCAAAGTGATCATTTTATGAAATTCAATGCAATTTGTGTCAAAATTTGAGTTTAATTTGTTATTGTGACAATTTATAGACTATTTTATATAAAAAAATTTTTTTTATCTGAGAGCACCTTATTTCCAATGAATAATTACAAATTATTACACATCTGCAATGTGGTAGGATGTATGTTGTTGTTGTTGTTGTTGTTGTTGTTGTTTTGTTGTTGTTTTTTAGCATTTCAATGGTTTTTATTAATTACTTTTGTAGTAGCAACTTTTTAGTTGACAGTGAGGTTGTTGCATCAGATAATACTGTAATTCCAAAGGTGAAGAAACCATAAGCCACTATGTATTTATAGGGCTTCTTGTGTGCAGTGTAGGTGGGTGAGATGAGAGAGGGAGGGAGGGATTATTTTAACTCTTACTAACAAGACATCTAACTTAAATTGTGTAAATATGTTAATTTAAGGGAAAATGACATATTTTGCTAAGAAAATGTTATAAAATATTAAGGTATAAATGAAAATACTCTCATGCTATAATTGACTGCTAGTAATTTCGCTTATCTGGGCAGAATTTTACGCAAAATAGTTTGTTTACAGCAACTAGCGATATGCTAGCATAAGAAGAATGAAATTAACTAGATATTTTCATTTTATCCATAACATTATGTGAGAATCCTCCAAATTTCATCCTATTTCCCCATAAATCTCCATTTAGTTGGCTCTAGCTATCTAGCTAGCTATTGCTACAGTTATGCCATAGTTCACTGACACCACACAAGGCTATAATAATAGTGAATGTACATACAATAATAACCACAGCATACACAAAATAATCATGAGTACTGGAGAACAATTTTGCAACAATTTTGCATGAAGTTACTAAAGTTTATTAAAATGTTACTTCTCCAGCTATCCTAAATAAGACTACTGTATATCTAGCTTTAATCTTTCAGGCAGTATCAAAATCATCCCTATTATGCTAGGATGAAATGAACTATTTTGCTTTGAACTTTGCCGAGAAAAGCCTCGTCCGTCCTCCATACTCCGCCAACTGATGGGTGAGAGCAACCGGTTGAAATACGCATGCTCGGTAGGACGGAAATGAGGTGGAAGGCGAGTAAAATACGATAGAATAAGAATGGAAGGGGGACGGTATTACAGTGGAAGTGGTAAAACTGCGACGAAAGTAGGATGTACATTGGACGGAAGGAAGTCGCACTAATAAGCCACCGTAGTTGTTCCTGCGGGGTTTTATCTGGGTTTTTCCCGAATCTTATAATTCTAAAGGTATAAAAAATGAACGTTCTAGCTTATCGTTTCTGAGCGTAGCAATTCGGTCCCGAACTCAGGGTGCTCACACATCCGGTTCGTGGTACGCCCACACAAATCAATTAACTGTTGCTATGGAAGGTAACTCCGATTCTATACCTTGCAGGTCCACGCTGCCCGGGGGATCTCTGAGACCCGCCAACTGGCAGCCAACTGATCAAGAATGACTAACACACAAACGGAACTGCAAGAGTTATGAAGCCTCAAAGTCTCAAAAGTAAACGCCACTATTTGGAAACAGAGGAAGACTGCGGAAGCTGGAATTTCGTCCACCGCTTGCTATAGCTAATTGTTACAAAGTTGTCGATTTTGTTTTTCTCATTTCTATTTTGTTTTATATTTATTCACATTTTCACGTGATTTTTTTCCAGTCGGGTCACGACTGTACACTATATTAAAAAACTAAATCGACAACTTTAATTACCTTGTTAAGTTATGCCACAGTACTAAAAATGAAAGACTAACTCTTCGTCCTTCTGGACTTGGACTGCAAAATAGATTCCAATTGTCTCGCACTTTTTTGCTACTGTGCAATTTTTTAGCCCCGCCCTCTGTAAGCCGAGTTAACTATACTTACCACGGTCTGCCAGGAAGCTCTTATCTATGCGCGGGTATTTAAGGTCCGCCCTCTACCTCTACAACTCGGTGGTTTCGTGGTTTATTGCTCAATTAAGCCGCGCGCGAGCGTTGCTATGTGCCAGCACCCTTAACATAGCTAAATATGATAATGTTTCATCTATAACAGTATTAGCAAGGTTATTTCAAATGAGTGTTTCCTTTCAGTAGTTTCAATTTACGAGCATAGCAAAATTTACTAAAATAGAAGCTATTCGCTTGAATGGTAGTGGATATACGGATGTATATTTCAGCTGCAGTGTAAATGGCACCTACCTGCACTGGCAATATGGTCATGTTCAGCTTAGAGCATTTCGGATGGGAGAAGTGGGTCGAACTTATGTAATGGCTTCAACTACACCACTACACGTTGTTGTCTCAGCCAATTCCCAATGACTCTAGAAGTGAAGGTCTGGATTCGGTTTTAGTGCTGTCATTCTTGGATATCCCACCGTCAATTTCAAGTGACATGTACAAGTGATTTTGATTATTTAACGAGAAATTTTCAAAGAAACCAGTCCGAAGATCTCATTACAAGTGGTACTATTGACAGTGTTTTACTTGATCTTGTGTTGTCAATTCAAACAGAGCTCACACATACATGTTCGTTTGCGGGAGTTTGCGTATGATCACCAGCTTGTAAATGCAGGTGGTCGGTCCTCTCATTGGTTTCAATAATCAAGATGAAATAGGCAAAACTAAGACTCTTTTATCACCTGATGGAAGAACCACCAATGTACTTGGTATCCTCATATCTAGTGATATCTTGCAAACAGCCACACTCTTGTTCATCCCTCACGATTCTGCTATCGAAGTGGTTTGTTCTTCTGGTAACCACCAAGCATCTATCTCTACAAATGATACAAAAGCACTTCCTGAACCTTCCTACCAACCACTTATCAGTTAGATAATCAGGTGGACACTACTTAGTCTTGGCATAGGGAAGAGCAATACAGTATATCCCGAGACAACTTTAAACCAAGATAAGGTTATTGTGCAGACAACAATGGTAAATCCAAGGGGAGGTAAAATCATGACTATTATTATTATTATTATTATCATTTTTTATTTACTGTTCAATGTTTGTGTGTTTTAGTTCAGCTATATGTGATTACCATTATTGCAATGATAATTACCATGCTGCTTGTAAGCATCACATTGTTACTCATAAACATACTTCATTTAAGAAATCAAACGTAACAGGAAAATTAAAGTAAGTATTACACTTCTCTTTGAGTTTGAATTATATTGACAAAGTATGAAGCTAATTTTTACATTGCAAAGCATCAAATTTTACAAGTGAAGCAAGGCAAACTTGAATACCACAACTCATTAAGTACTATGAACTATATATAAATGAACTGGCTAAATTAAGAATGATGTTGTTGTTTGTTTTTTTGGTATTGAAATTTATTATTTCCACTTTTCACATGGGATGCAGAGTTTCATTCTAGATTTTTTGCTGCGGGTGGAGACAACGTGTGTAATTAACCACACCTATTTTTAAACCCATACTCTTTGATACGCATTCATGTGTGAGAATGTATACTTCACAATGATTAATGTTTGGTCACACATGCATGATTTTGTTATCTTGCATGTACTGAATTCAGCTTTAGCTAATGTACAATATTAATTTTTTTAAATTCTAGGAAAGGCAAATGGGGGAGGGGTGATATTTTTTTCAGGGCCAGCCTCATACTATATGAAATCTTACTTGTTTTAGAAATGTAATCTACTATGAAAGATTTGTACAGCAATGGATTATTATTTTTTTGAACAGTACAATGCTACAGAAATGAATGTCTATAGTATTAACATTAGTATGGAAAACTGGTATTGGCATAAAAACTATTTGTGTGGCGATAAAATTTTCTCGCTCCACTCGTGCTTTTAATCCTGAATACCACAGTTTTACATGCTATTACTGTATAAAATATATGTATCCTATGTTAGTGGTTGGAAAGCTATCTACCTGATATATACTGGAAAAAACTTAATAGCAGCTGCTGAGATAAAAAGTACATTGAAAGTTGGGAGTAGGTTCAATTATGGATAAATACTACTAAAAGTTTCTCTATCATAATATATATCATAATATAATGTATAATTGTATGCAATTATATGTGTACACGTATTATGTCATTTTGTATGGAATGGACAAAGATAGCAGACAGGATCAGTTTATCATTACATGAAATTTATCAATCATGTGTTTCACTCCCTTCACTGGTCATCACAGCTGTGAATACCATTAAACCAAATAAGGACTCCAGGGAAGCCGTGAATATAATTAAACCAAATAAGGAATGAAGGTCATGTGTTTGTAGTTCAAATTGTATATGTGAGAAATCACCTCAACAGATTGTGCCTGTAAAATACTTGGAGTACTTGATGAACTCATGTGTACATGTATGCATAGGGATTATATATAGTATGCCATGGTAAGCCAGTAACCCACACAAACTAATAATGATAATTAACATACTAGATAATAATAGTCTTGATATTACTAGCTGTAACCCCAACACAGAATGACCTTTGATCTCTATGTAACGTAGAATAACCTTCAACTTTACCGGTGCTGGTCATATGGTCAAATGGTCAGAACTGTAATACATCACATTGTGCATGTGATGCTTTCTCCTAAAATGTTCCACCAACCTTGCAAAACACTAACACCCTAACAAGCTATAGGTATATATAATTTTCAGACTATAATATTCCAAAGATTAAAGATTAAAGATATTGTAACAGTGAGATAGACATAAGTTGGGATTATAAAGTATATGGTTATATCAAAAATTGAATTTGAATAATGACACAGTTATATAATTTATAAAAAATATTGCTCATTTTACTAAATACATGCATAGAAATACATATTAGTGCTCAATACTGAAAAAGATTAAAGAAAAAATTAACCTAATGGACAGTTCGATTTTATCTCTGTCTAAACCTCCATGACTGTCTTGTTAGCACTACCCCTGTAACCTTTGGTCAGTGAATCTTCTAATCGATTTTGGTGACTAATTACAGTGCATGTCAGCTTCAAAAAAAAGAGTCAAAATTTTTTATGTATGCAAGCTAGATATAACAAAATAACAGAAAAAAAAGAAAAAAAAAAAAAGAGAGAACATGAGCTGAAAAATCAAATTCTTGTGCCAGTTAAAATTTTGAATTGAATTGAAGTAGTCACTATTGATTTATATGTTAAAGTGCTTTCCCTTCACATTCATCTGTCTGTCTGATACTCCCCAGAGAATAATGTTGATAAATTGTCCAATTCATTGAAATGGGCACATGTTTAGACACACCGGAAGCACCATCTTAAAATGACCAATTCATCATTTGACTGATCCCTTTATTATTCTCTACACCAAACATTGCATCCTTGTAGATGTGACAGCCATTGTGATGTGCTTAAATAAGTATCAGAATGAGCTTCGTTTTAACAATCGACACATTTTCTTTAATAGAGTCAAAACAATATAATGTGTAATATGATGTATATTATATATTATATATACTATATTTATGTATATAGTGTACAGTGTGATCTTCATCCATGACGTAACAGCTAATATTATGTATAAGCATATGATTACATACTCCATTATACAGATATATTATATATAGTATTTATTATATGAGTCACAGTGTGATATGCTGAAATATTTCATGAACAGGCTAATTTATTTTCATGAGCCAGGGGCTAGTGAAAATAAAGCCTGAGAGAGAAATGTCAAGCCATATCACTCTGAAGAGTGTAATGAGTGGTTTATTCCACATTAGATATTTTCACTGCTGTAGTTAGTACTATGACTGGTTACTCACAGGGTAAAGTTGGTTTCAGGGGCTACCCATACACCAGCCGATATTTTATAAGCTGCTCTAACCCAATTGAGTACTACACTCAGGAGGAAGGAGCTGGAAAACCTGGAAAACCCGGCATGTTTGGCTGGGTTGTTATAACTACAAGGGTAATGAGCTTGCTCAGTACAGCATGAAATAACAACAATGAAATATCGTGAGTTATGTCATAGTGGTCACATACCTAAAGAAATCATTGTGAAAATATCTAGGGTAATATATATACAATGCACATTACACATGCTAGATGATGATGGGTATGAAATATCAACTGTCACGTTATGTGAACACAAATAGTAGTGCCCCCCCCCCCCTGCTAGCCAGAGATGAATGTGCTCTTATCACATAGCTGTACACATTACAATACGTAGCTACTATATGTCTGCCATTATTGTAAAACATATAGTTAGGTGTGAAAGGAAATCAAGAGACAGACTGCACTTATATGCTATGTAATCTTCATATTTCTGTAAAACTTGTTAATTTTGACAATTTCTTTTTCTTTCTTTAAATTACAAGATATTGAGCACATCAGCATTGACAAAACACTAAACACTTATTTTTTTAAATTATCTTGTATTCTGATATTTTTCATAATTTGAAAGTGTGTGGAGCTAGACATATTAGCCCAATAGAATACTAATATTTTGATTAGCTATGTGTGCATATAAATATATAATTATCGAGCGAGGGGAGCGAACTAGTACTATTTGCAGTGAACAATTGAAAATCGGGTATATGTTATACTTTGGCGAGCAAGCGAGACAGTATTAGGGGTGGATAATGCAAAATGGGGTATATGTCATATGTATATTATATGTATGGATGGATAGTACGTATGCCCTTTAAATGCACGCGCGGGTGCCGTTTTCCCCCTAAAAGCACAGCTTTTTAAGCTTGACCCCAATTTCTTCTGATACTTATACAGCTTTAAACAAGTCTTACTTGAAACTTGGGCTCCAATTTGTGAGATAATTCCTTCGAAAACGCTTGTTTTTCAAGTCCCAGTCACTCTTGACAACAAGTTCTCAGATACAAATAAGAATGGTTTGTGTTGGCCACCTTGTTATTGTACTTCCGAAAAAAAAAAGTTTAGGCTCAGAGTCAGCAAGTCATCTGAAGAATTATGCTAAACAGTTTCTCCTTTATCCATTCTTCGAACACTTTTACTGGGATATTCAAAGTTTTCACTAAGAGTAGATAATAGTGAATACTCTATATTGAGTAATTCAGTATAGCAGTAAGAGATACTGATTTTTTTACACATTCATTTCATATCGTACCCAACTTTAGCTATATAGACTGCAGCCATTACTATTTCACTTATACCTAATTGGAGTAATAAGATAATAATAAGAAAATTTATAGAATAATATGCTTTTGGAATAATAACACATTTTTTGAAATTAAAAAAATCTATAAAATTTTGAGCATAATCTGGCAGGCCCTACTAGTCAGGCTCACTCGATATTTGTGCACAAGCACACCACTAGTATTATATCCATATACTTTGTGTTGTTTTAAACGAAGTGTAAACATAATAATTGTTCAATTATTGCGATGAATTAAAAGTACCGTTTGGAATATTTAGCCTCATGCACCTGTTCAGAAATGCAGAGTAATATACCATATTATTTTTTTTATAAATTTATAAATGAGATTGCAATGCGTGTAGCTCTATCTAGATTGTCATACTTATTTAATTTGGTTTTACGAAGAATTGGTATAAACAATTTGGCATCATATTCTGACAAGACTGAATGTGCTGGAGTAGCAATTGTTGTCAACATGACATCACATAATCCACACCCAATTCAGGAAATAAGATTTAAGGAAACAGGAAGCAAATAAATAAGGGCAAACTTTAAGTCCAAATATTGAAGAAAATAATTAATGACAGGAAAAAAACTTTGTATAATCTACACTGTGTTCGGAAGAAGACTTTATGTTCCATATTATAAGACATAATTACTCCACTACAAAAATAAATCAACCATTGCATGAAATTTTTTATAGTTTCTTGATCACACCATGCACTAGCAGATAATTCATGAATAAGATTTGACCAAGGGTGGTCACTTTAAAAATGTGGTCAGTTTGTAATCAGAATTGCCATCAACAAAATCTAACTTAACTAGTGAGCTGTCATTCTCATGATGCTGACAATTAAGTGTTTTCGTAATTAAATAAGTAAAAGATTATGACAATCATCCACATTTACAATAGCCATTAACATACTGAGTCTCGTATTTGTCAGAGTAAAACTAGAAATCTGCAATTTGTTCATCTCAGAGCGCCCAATTCATATTCACTTATTTATGGGATTTTCACAGTGGCAGCAAGGAGTGGTGGACACTGAAGCTAGTTTCTCAGCTAGTTTTGCAAGCTGAGTTTTGATAGAAGAACATAATTACCACGTAAATAAATTATGGAGTGCATTCATTATTAAAGTAACTGTGGGTACTCTCCATGATTATAATTGTTGACCCGACACAAAGAAATCTGTCCAGCTTGATATAAAGAAAGGTTTCTTATTTCAAGAAGAGGGAGATGTATTAAAAGATGATACTCTTGAAATTTGTGATGCATCATAATTAAATATGGATGTACTAAGGTTTCCAGTGATCATTTTATAAACATTGCCTATCTTTTGTTTGTGTTTTTTAACAGAAACACATTAATGACCCCCACGAGAGACCTAACATGTGATATCTACGTCATTTTGTAATAGGATGTAACTAGGACAATAGTTGTCATGAACATAGCTAACTATGATTACAAATTTATGTTGGCATTCAGTAGGAGCAAATGGTGGTAGGAATAATGGATTAGTAAGAGAGTGAAGCAAGTTTGTTATAAAATTACATTCACTCCATTACCCGACGCAATATTCAAGAACCACATTTCAACACATTCCACAGCTAACATTTATAGAAGTTGTATTTTTATTTCAATATTTCATCTATTTATAGTAGAACTACTTTAGACAATTGTTCATAAGCTCTTCAATTTTCCTATGTAACTAACAAGTTTCAAGTTCTTAATCCAAACATTTATGCTTATACCACCACAAAGCAGCTCATGCATGTGATACTGTGTGTGCAACTATGCATGGAATGAAAATGAATAGAGAAAAATGGTATAGCAAGCGGAAGTAATTATAAATTGAACTTTTACAACAAAAATATAATAAAGTAGATATGAGACACCTTCTAAGCACATTTTTAGAATGATGGCATACTGACAAATGCATTCTAGTTCAGTCAATCATGAAGATGAGGGCCAGCACGATAAGAGTCAGGATGAATTTCTTGGTAGTTGAAAATACTGGAACTTACGTCATTCTATTCTTTTCTAGTGTTGAAATTTCAATTTTTATTGCAAACTTCCTTTCATGAAGACACTGTAAGATAAAAAAATGAGATTAGTGATTGGATGATATACATTTTATTTAAACAATTTTATCTGTAGCTAAATCACAAGTATATATTGGGACATTGAAATTTTATTTTGTACCATGTACCAACAATGAATATGCTCAGATTATTTTCAGCTAATTAAAGATAGGTATCTACTTTATTTTTTAACAAGTACGCAATAAATAACAAAAGCTGTATTTGGTGTCAGGATAAAATATCAGTATAGAATAGCAGCAATACTTATTTACACAACACACTTCCATTTACCCCTTATTATATGCACCAGGGTGGTGTGTCAAATATTAGGTTGTACAGTTTACTATGCTTCAAACTACAAGGTATTTGTACTCACCAAAATCGAATAGAAGACTACTTCCCTGCATAATCCTAGCCAAGTATCGTACTAATGATATTGAAAACTCAAAGCTGTGAAAGTGGATCTATGATAGTGCTTGCTGTCTGAATTGATTTAAACTATTTAAACACTCGAACATCGCCACAAGAATTGTCCAAGACTGACCATTAACATCGACATTATCGTAGCAACATCCGCACTGATGTAATTTCCGCTACCGTGTTTGCCGTCTTCTGCTTTGCTTTCAGCAGTACTTCCACTCGGGTTTGATCCCATTTGCGTATTAACTGGTTTTAATGTTGATGTACTATAATTATCTGCAGTGGAAGTATTGGCATTGTGAACCACATGTGAACTATTCGAACGTAACCTAGTTTCCACATCATTCACTCCACAAGTCACTTCTACATCAGATCCTCTCACAACAGTAATTAATGTTCTCATGAGCGGGTCATTAGCAATAAGTACTACTACCACACCATTAGGAGTTACTCTGGGAGTTCCAAGATCATGACTTGATGAAATATGAATTAATACACCATCATTGACCTGTATCTGCTGTAGCGAAGAATTGGTTACACAAGTGAAGATGTGTGTAAGCGTGTTCCTTACTATCGTACTTGAAGTAATGTAATCCAGTACTACATTAGGGCTATTGTATGAAGAATTTGTCACACTAGTCACTGGTCCAGCCCGTTTTGTTTGGTTGTTTGGACCATTGCTGCAATTCACATTAAAAGGAACTATCACCATTGATGATGATATCACTAAGATAGAATCTAAAATTTTGTCACTGCCCTCCTCTGTACGCTCAACTGACAGCAACACCTCAGTGAGATTATAATTGGACCTAATAACAACTGCTGAATGCCGTTCATCTTCACTGCCAGTAAACGTCCTAAGAGGTGTCCCATTGAGCTGCCATTGGAGTAATCGACCCACCGCAGTACAAGAAAAGTAGTAATCAGTATAGTTTGTAGGTTTAAGCGGCATGACTCCTTTAAGAAATTTTAGTCTTACAGGTCCACTTAAAACAGCGACTGTCATCGTAGCGATAATAAGTAATAATAACACACCTGAAATGCTCATAATTGGCGAGCAGCGAAGCAAGCGAGATAGTATGGGTGGACACAAAACACGGCCTTTTAGGCTGGAACTCCACAGTCCAATCGCCACACCGTGACCGACTTTCGTACTAGCCTCTTATGGAACGCCAAATGCGACAAAATAATGGCGTGCTGTGACTGCCACACCGATTTGCGTTCTGCGATTTCTGGAATGAAACGATCTCATGAATATCACTAGAAAATGCTCGTGTAGAATTGGTTGGGCGAGCGAGCGAAGTTCTGGGGAAATGTTGACACTTTCAATTGCATTGGGGTCGTTTGATTTGAATTTGCATTGGTTTTCTTCCTGCAGGTTGCCAAATCTGAATTCACATCTCATTATTAGTAGTAGAATATGTAATGACATGTAAAGGGGGAAATGATGATTGGTAAAGGGTAAAGAATGGTACTCCTCATGATACAGTAACAATGATAACAAAATAATGTGTAAAGTACAGAAAAGGGGAAAAGGGGGGAAACGTGTAAAGGGGAAACATGTAAAGGGGGAACCGTGTAAAGGGGAAACATGTAAAGGGGGGAAACGTGTAAAGGGGGAAATGGGGATGGGGGATACACTGAAGTGTCCACATGCTAAGCATGCTCGTGTAGCATTGGTTGGGCGAGCCAGCGAAGTTCTGGAATGCGCGCGCGCGTTTAAACGACCACGTATTCGATCAGTTTAAACGACGACGTATTCATGCGCGCGCGTTTAAACGACGACGTATTCAGGATTTCCATAGACTACATCTTAGAGTTGCTCGCTCGCTTCGCTCGCTCGCCAATTAAAACGGAGTGATCTCACGAATAACGTTATTTCTTAAACGAAATGATCTCATGAATATAATTTAAAAGCACGGTTGGTTTAAGAAAACTGTAGCGCTTATTGTAAGGTAAAGAATCGTTGGAAAATGGCAGATTTGAACCAAGATCAAAATACGAAAAGCTAAGGAAGCCATTGAGGTGCTTTCAAGTCTTAGCCACCGTCAAAGGAATGACCCTTCTGAATCAGGCTCATTCTCGATGAGTAGGAATGACTCTTCTGAATCAGGCTCATCCTCTACGAATACGAACACTGAAAGTAAGTAGGATATGATTTCAGTATTATGTCAGGGTAACTAGCTATTGTTTCTCTGGCAGAACTTATTGGGAAAGGGAGGGACATAGCGTTGGAAGGGAAATTTGTTTATCTATTGCATGCACTATGCATAATGGTAGAGAAGTGTGCTGTACATGTTAACCAAATTCTTCACATTCTTCTATATGTTTTTAAATGAGGTATTCTTCATGCTGCTGATAAAGCACTTAGTGCGTTGAACAGGATGCGAGCTGGCACAATTGCTGAGGAAAGACGGATGTCCATACCAAAGGGCCAAGTCAAACGCTCGCTAAAATCTTTATTTAAAAAAGATAACAAGCGTTCAAGACATCAGATTGCTTGGAAACATACTTTTGTTTGTTTGGCGTACAAAGATCAGAATCGAATTCCAACAACTGAATTGGAAAAAGATGAATTATATGAGGCAGGATTAGGCACTAAAGATATAGAATTTTTTTCCATAAATATGAATGCTGAAGAGTTCCGTGATGTATTAATGCAGTCTTATCCCAAACTAAGAGAAGCTGGTGGATTTTTGTTATGCAAGTGCCATCCTAATTCAAGAAAGCTTGAGTCACTTTCAAAAAGTGTTTATTCTTCTCCAGCGGCACTGAAGGAAAGAGTGGCATCTTCAAAAACCTACATTAAGCCAGTCCAAAAGGATTTAGATTTACAGTCTTCCTGAAGGGGTAAGTGTTAGTATTGTGTATTTTCATTATGTTGTGGTATTTTTTAAAGTTATCTAAAGTAAGAGGGATTTACATTACAACTTCTGGTTTTTCCCTTACAAACATCATTTTAATTTGAACGGACTAATATTGAACAATAATATGGTTTGAGTTATTTCATTCTCTTTTCGTTTCTCACTGACAGCTCCCTTTTTTAACAAAATTTATTTATCCCAACAAATGCAGCATGATTTTTCACTTTTTACCTTTGTATTTTCTTAATCATTAGCCGGAAGAAAAATGTCTAAACTGTGGAATGTCATTTCCTCTAGAAGAATTGACAGAACATGTTGGTCACTGTGAGAAAGCTCTGTAAGTTTCTATAGTATGAAGTCTCTTGTTCAGGTGGCTTGGAACCATGCAGGGAGTGCCTGATACTTAGAATTGCCTATCGTATTTTAAGTCAATATTGTAACTTTTATTTAATTGTCTGTTACAAATTTTACATATATGAAACAACCAGGAAAATTAATCACCACAGGTTCAAGCTCAGCATAGTTAGGTGGGCTTGCTTGCTATTACATAGTTGCCAACTGTCCCGAAACGTCCGGGAAGGTCCCGTCCCGCCATAGAAGTGCAATATGTCTATTATGTGTCCCGGAAGCTCCAGTTGGTTCATTTGCTCTTACTACACTTACCTCTTTGTATCTATGAATTTAGGCAGAGCAGGGCAACATTACTCCCTTAGTAATTTATAGTGAATGCATTCACTTTCGAACTCGTTCAAACTTAACCGGTTAGAGTGTGCATTTCATAACTAAAATTGCAATTTTCAAAGAATTCAATCTGAAGTGAATTTACACCACAATTAGTCATCGGCGATTATTACCGATTGAACCTAAATCAACTATAGTTGTAGCCTTGATGTCACTAAAGTTCAATAGTGATGGCTGTTGTCATGAAGTACAGTATGAACAGGAACTATTTAAGATTTACAAAAAACCTAACTACCAGCACTCACTTAGGCAAATCAATTCTGTTTTTCTTTTTTATTTCAAACTATAGTTGGGTGGGTGTGGTTTGAGGGTGTGGTTTGTGTCCCAGAATTCCATTTTGAAAAGTTGGCAACTATGCTTGGTTTGTTCAAGGAATTGATTTCTTATGACATGTTGGAGTAAGTTCTTGTGGGATACAAATTGCTTTCAAGTAAAACCTATGAACAACAACCCGCCTTGGGGGCAGGCCTGTTGGCCTTTGTTGAGAGGTTGTCCTGTCTTCGGAGGTTTTTATTTATAATTTTCATTTTCAGCACTATTCAATGGTATAGCAATAGTATATATTAATTACTGAGTTGGGATAAAGGAGTGTAGATGTTTATTGAGGTCTTTAATGGTTCAATAATGAGACTTGCCAAATGTACTGCTCAAGTGACCTTTTCAGGAAAATGCTGCATATCTCCAGTGAAGCTATGGCTTCTTTGAATGTTTTATATACAGGTTCAACTTGATTCATATTCCATAACTTGACTGTCACTTTCATTTCTCCTTATTCTACATTTTTTTCTGGTGTCTTTTTTTTTTTATTGGCTCTTGCAGCTTTAGCATAACATTTTCATTCTATGAGTTATCATCCACTACAACACTTCAACTTCAATTGTCACTATTTGGAACTCCTAGTACAGAAATGATATTGGCAGCATTGCCTGGTTCATTACTGCCTGAAAAATTGTACCTTCAAATAGATTCGGTTTGCAGTTTTTCTCGTAATAAATCCAACCTTCTTTTGAAGACTTACAGCTTCTCTTTTAAAACTGGAAGTCACAGTTATTACTACTGCCAGCAGTATTGTGGTGGTAAGTCGACCTTTGAACTACAAGGAGTCGTATATTATAGCTAAAACTAATGGTTGCTGCGAGTCAGGTAGTTAATGCAACTACGACGGTACCATACGTGGATGTATGAGAACCTAGAGGTTTTACAGTCTAGAGTTTGCTCCAAGACTTTCTCCCAATTTTTAAGTAGAGATGTCAACTAGGTGTTTGGAGTATAACAATGTCAAATTGGATCAATCATTTCCCTCACTCTAAAGTTGGTTTCCTTCATTTTTGGAGCACCCTAAATCTTTTTTTTATTAGTTGCCCATTCTTATTTTAGAGCTGAGCTAAAGGACAATATCAGTGTAATCAAAGAGCCAACGGAAGATTTGTGAGTTTTAATAAACAAAGAAATTATAAACATCATAACTTTTTTCTTACTAACATTAGATCCATTGTTATTGAAAGTAGTGACGATGGTGAAAATACTGAAGATGCTCAAGTAGTTGGGAATAATTATTATGTACGTTTTGTTGATCAATATGTGGGTTGAGACTATTCAATTTTCTTCTGTAAAAGGATAACAAGTATGGAGTCCTATCTGGGGTCAATGAAAGTACGTGTGGTGTGGCTAACCAAGATATATATCCAATTTCAGTAGAGTAAGTCCGTATTCAATTTACTTACTACTGTCATCATCAAAAAAATTATATATATGTATTGTATTTATAAAATAGTATACCAAAAAGCTTAAATGATTATGTAAAGCTATTGCAAAAAAGAATTAAACAAGAAGATGAAGATGACTTTGTGAAAATAGAAGTAAGGAGAAGTTACTTATTTAAGGATGCAATACGCGAGTCTAAAAAGAAAAAATTTAATCCTGAAAAAAAGGTCAAGGTAATTAAGGCTTAATGAATGTAATGATTAAAGTAATTGCTAATTACTGTCCTTATAGGTTAGTTTTGTAGGAGAAGGAGCTATAGATTACGGTGGCCCCAGAAGAGAATTCTTTAGACTTCTTGCCCAAGAAGGAGCACAGAATTTATTTATTGGACCCCAATCAATTAAGTATTTTGATACAAATATTACTGCTGTTCAGGTATGCAGATATAAAGTAATGATAATTTTTATTATCTTTTTGTATTATTTAATAGGAAAATCAGTTCTATTATTTTGGGCAATACATTGCGATGTCCATAGCCCAAGGTGGTGGGGGATTTCCGTATTTGTCAGAAGCTGTTTACGTTTACATGACAACTGACGAATGTGATGGAAAGAGCATCAAGTCTGATCAATTGCCCAACACTATGCTGGATTTTGTTGTTAATATAAGGTAATTAGTAAAAAAAATTCACTAATGGCATAGTCTGTAGCTACTAGACTTGCAAATAAATTTTATTTTGAGCAACTTCACTCAATGCAATGTTAGCTAATTATTAATTATTTTACTTCTTTAGATTAAAGCTGCTGAATCAGATGAGGAACTGCAGAGAGTTTTCGATATGGATGAAGCACTAGATTTGCTAGTACAGACAGGTTATCGAAAGTGTGTAGCTTATCTTACTCTGGGTGATGTGCCTAGTGTTTCCAATGCTCTAGTTGAGTATCATTGTCTGGTTAAGGTTAAAGCAGCTATGGATCAATTCAGAAATGGATTGAAAGCTTTAGGTGTTTTGGAAATGCTCCATGAGTGTCCAGCAATCTGGAAGCCATTGTTTGTTCTTGATGCCACTCAACTAACTGCTGGTATTTTATTTAAATATTTTTTTCAAAAATTGACATTATCATAACTTTCTTTTCTAGAGGATATAAAGAAAGTGTTTAAAACAGTTTCTTACAGTGAATCAGGATCAAGGTACAGGGGTGCAGAAGAACAAGCATGGATTCATTTTGTCGACTTTTTGGATGATTGTGAAGGTATATTATATCTAGCTAATAAAAAATGTATTTTGAAATGAATTTTGAAATGAGCGACCTTTGCTTTATAGCTGGTTGCATTTCATGCACCTTAAAAGATCTTCTGGTGTTTTTCTCGGGTGCAGAAAGAATCCCACCATTTAGTTGGGTCAAAATTATTAATTCCGTGACCACTCTCTGGCTAACTTGTTTTGACTATTGGTGTATCTTCTATGAACCTTTTATAACAAATTTAGCTCCCAGGTCCCTCACAAAAGTCCCGGCAATTTTTTTTACATGGCAATATTCAAAATTGCTGCCAATGTCAGTTTTAAAAGTTAACATTTGATCTATATTTCCTAGAATCTTGAATTAAGATATTTTTTCAAGCAAGTCAACCATGAAGATTACAATTTTGGCTTCAATATTGTGTTAAGTAAAACTATAGTGTAATTTTAGGCAGAAGTTCAATGCACAGACATACTTGAATACCAACCGGTAAAGTGTACCCAATGGCAAAACCATTTCACACTTCATGCAGCTGCCATCATGCCATGTGGCTATCATATGTTGAGCCTTCATCAGGTAGGTAGAGACAGTGTAGTATAGATATTAAGGGACTGCTGACATTTATTGTGTGTTCTTACACAGATGGTCATTAATTCTTAGTAATACAAGAGCTTACCTGGCAAAAATGGAAACAAGAGAGGGAGATTCTACTTGTATTCTGTGTGGTAATGGCAATGTAAGCAATGAAGCAACTCACTCTATTTCTACAATTGAGAAGTGGGACAATATAAAGAGGAAGTCTCAATTATGGATTGGTTTGGACAAGTTTGGCAGTATCCATTCCAATGTTGATTGGGAGCATGGTCCTGCCGGACACTGGGCTCATGAGTCATGTAGAATGACTCTATGCAATGCAACCAAACTGGAGCAAGCTAAGAAGAGACAGAGAAAACGAGAACTTGAACGATCTCATGAAAAGGCTTCCTCTGTTTCTGGATGTTCTTCTCAAGCAGTAGCTCCAGCTGCCAAGAGGCTTCGATCAAGTCTAGGGCCAATACATGATAAAGGAAAATGTGTGTGGTGCTGTAAGCCCGAGTCACCAAAACATCCAGAAACAAAGCTCTACCTGATATCTTATGATCACACATGGGCAACTTTCAAGCTCCACACAGTGACCCTTCAAGATCAGGCAATGCGTGACAGAATTAACTGTCTTATTGAATCTGCAGCTGATGATCCATATGCCCTTGAGATCAGGTATCACCATAAATGTTGGCTGAAGTATGTGCGTAGATACCAGAAAATGAGTGAAGATGACAAACTTCCACAAATGCACAATGTCACTCTCCGTGAGGCTCGTACGATGTTCTTGGATCACGTAAGAAGTGTAATCTTTGAAGAACATGAGTTGAGGTCGTTGCAGAGCCTCCTTCGAGACTATTGCTCAATAGTTTCTCGGTATGGCTTTCCAACTTCTGGGATAAAGTCTTCTTATGTCAAAGATATTCTAACCAGGGAGTTTCAAGACAAGATTGGTTTTCACCCCCGTTCTCAACGGAATCAGAGCGAACTGGTGTATGATTGTACAGGTGGTGGTTCGTATGTTGAAGCAGCACTCCTTTCCATTGGTGTCAGTAGTGAGCAGTTGGTGTGTAATGTAGCTAGGCGGCTAAGAGACGACATAAACTCTGTCAAGCATGTACCATGGCCACCAAGAGTTGAGGAACTAGAACAAGAGGAAGAACTTTCACCTCTCATGTTGCAGCTTCTATCTGCCTTACTTGGTAAAAAGGGGGTAGATCTCTCTCCTACCACACTCTCTCTCACCTCACTCATTACTCAATATGTGTCAAAATGACCCACGACTACTGCCATCAATGCCACAGTTACCCTTCATGGGATCACTCGCAGCAAGGAGCTTGTTGATTCTTTCTACAAGCTGGGCATGGGAATCAGCTATTCAAATGTGCTTCTGCTGCATGATGTGTGGGCTATGCATGATCTCAAGCAATGTTCTATTTGTCCTGATGAGATAGCAGAGAAAGTACCCAGCATTAGTATCATTGACAATGATGATTTTCGCAATGATACTTTGACAGGAGGGGGTACTGCACACCGCACTAACTGGATGTTTCTTCAGCGCATAGAGCATCAAAGCATTGAAGTTCGGGCAAACCGTGATATTCTTCCACACAAGGAAGATCCCAAGACTTTTTCACAAGTGCTGATTCAGAAGGCATCTGATATGCAGGTTGTTACACCATACAAGACCATCAAACGTGGTGAACCTCCCATCCGCCCTGAGCCCATAACAACTATATCAACTACGGCGCCTCAGCGCAAGCGGAGCATCATTCATGCCTTGGCCCGTGTAGACTCAAATGGTGATCGCAATGATGCAACTGAGCAGACTATCCCTTCTTATGGTGGATTTCATGCTAGTTTAAATGGAAAGCAAGGTAAGAGCAAAGCATACTTTCATATGTCATACAACCAACCACCAAATAAGTCGGTTGTTAATGCCATCATGGAAAAGTTATCTACTATCATAATGACTAAGA
>WLWD01003771.1_pt1 | contig 69154 bp, 54 predicted proteins | sample 6712731 | NCBI WGS metagenome assembly WLWD01 (sample SAMN12718690, study PRJNA576275) | sponge metagenome | isolation source: marine sponge | host: Mycale hentscheli | place: New Zealand: South Island, Marlborough, Capsize Point | collected 2014-11-01 | reverse complement strand
GTTATAGGTTTAATTAAACCTTAACCCGACGTTTTGACTTCTTGCTGAAACGTCGGTTTAAGTTTTAAATATTGGCTGTTAAACAGAGAAAATGTGCTATTACTGTAGTTATTAATGACTGAATCCTTGAAGGAATACATTAAGAAATACAACTTCTTTGATCTAATTCTAAACTGAACTCCTATTTCTGGAGTGACTCCAACTTACAACTACAGTTCAACTAATTGACCCATCCCCTTGTGATTATATCAGTGCATAGAAGAGTAATTAAAAACATGTGAAAAAAGAGGCGTGGATGTCAAAAAGGGTTGCTTTTAGTCACTAAAGAAGTCGCCATTGTGCAAAATATTCCTGTGGTTGGCCTCGTATGATAGTTTTGTGCATTAAAAAAACAACAACAAACAAACAAAAAGGTGTCAGCAATGCTATTGTTTTGTTTAAATTACAATGTCTGATCACAAAAATGCATTCTTCTCCATTCAAACTTAACACTCTAGACTTTTTCCAGTTTGCTATAATAATATGATTTCTGAAGTAAAGTCCACTTGGTTCCCTGGGTTACTCACACAGCTCTGCTGCTGCCACTGATATTCAAGGCTACAGTGAGGGCTGTTATTACAATGGCTTCACAAACTCACCAAACATGGACATCTATATACCGTACTCTACCAGACACAAACATACACACACACGTACACGCCCAGAGCCTAGAAAAACAACCCCATCATAACACAATACAAGGGGCCAGTGACTCTCTCTCAATGGATATATACAATGAATACAATGGTGAAGCATCTCTCATAAAACACACACGCACACACGTACACACACACGCACGCACACACACACACACACATTAACAAATGCACATACTTACACAAATGCATGCTCCAAAAACACACACACAAAAACATGGTCTAATATGCTTGCCAACAACTCTATTGCACCTGAGAATTACTAAAAATGTCACTTGCTACTACGCTGCACATCATGAGTACATCAATACAGAGCTTATGATGCCAGTACAGTCACATGGTGCTGATTCACTTCCTGATAGTGATAAAGAAAAATCCACAAGTCTTCTGAATATACAATACAGCAGATCACAAAATGTGAATTAAAACAACAACACTCACATAAGACATTTTAATAGAAAACTTAAACACATGAGCAAGACTAATGCAAGGTCAATGCTTCAATCAGCTTGTCGATCACATGACACTCCTATTAGTCACATGACCCACCCATACAATCATATGACCCTCTCCCTTGACTAAGTGCTCCACCCCCTGACCTGGCCAAGCTCTAGAGACAATTCATCATCACACTGAGCTGCATAGCTGAAGATGGTCTTCGCTCTCCTGGACTTCTTATCTTCTCCATCTGATTACACCAAAAACAAAAAAACAAAAAAATTAACAACAAACCTTGCACAAAAACAACCCATCCTCTTGAGATTATATCAGTGCATGGAAGAATAATTAAAAACATGTGAAAAAAGAGGCGTGGACGTCAAAATGGGTTGTTTTTAGTCACTAAGGAAGTCGTCACATTATGCAAGATTTTCCCGCAATCGGCCTCATACTAGTCCAACAAATACTATTTCAAATCTTATACCATACGAGTTAGTTTCAAAACAACAACAACAAATCAATGATTTGGGATGACTACAAATGTAGCCATGGATTCTAGAGTTTGCCAAACGTTCTTTGCTCCACTTCCTCCAAACCCATATCCCTTTACCAGCTGTTGACACACTTCTGAGAGTGAATAATCAGGTTAATTTGTAAACTAAAGGATGAAGAAAAAAATCTAAAAGACAGACATACAATCAATTATGTTGTACGTAAATGAAGGGGATGGGGAAAAAAACCCTCAAGGTGAAAAGGACTGAGATTTAAAACTAAATTTAAATTACAGATAGAGTAAGAAGATTCTCGTGGATATTGTAGAGTGTGTGACTGTACCGTCACCAGCAGAAGCGATAGCAAGAAGTTGGGACTGGACTTTTCAAATCATCAGATAACATCACTCCCCAAGCACAAGTTTCCAATACCACACAATACCCTACTGTACACAGACCGCCCACACACATGCTGCATCAACCAACCACCGGAAGCCTGCCTCTTTGCCGGTCACTTGCCGCCATCATGGCGGGATTTCAGCATTGGGAGCTAGAGGTACCAGTACTGCAAATTAACCAAGTCACTTGACGGTATGAAAACAGGACAATGTATTATCTTGGTAATCTCCCACTTGAGGGGTTTCTATGGCCCAACACAATCTTTCATGTTTGCTTTAACTGAGTAAATATTTGGCAGTGCTGCAACAATCAAAAACATTGTGGAAATCATGTATGCATTATCATAGCACAGTGGAGTTGTTCAGCAACCAATTCAAGCCAACTGTATTATATTTACAGTAAGGATACAATATTACAGTCACCTTTCTTTCTACCATCCTATCTTATCAGTGACTATTGTCACACATGCACACACACACACACACACACACAGGCACACACATATATACACACATGTACTTACACACACATAGGCACAAAATAGGAAACAAGTCTGATTACAATACAGAGGAAGAGGAACAGAAATCGATGAATCCTCCTCCCTCATTGGTAAGTATGTGACAATGACTAACCATTGCTTTACTTGCCCGTCACTATCTTTATGTTACACCAGGTTAGTCCACATTATAAGGTTAAAGACTCAAGCCACCTCCTGTCCAACTAGATCTTATTAATGCCCACTCTGAACAGGATGCAACTCTCTGAGCCACAACAAACCCAGAGACACAGATAACTCCTGCGTCTCTCTGAACCTAAACCTTCACAAGATGAAGATGACAGATGACACAAGGCTGAAGGTTATGCTCGAGGTTGAAGGTTATGCTCATCTCTTGCCCCCAAGGCGACTTGTTCCATAACAACTTGACACCAACTCACTTCTAAAAGTTACATGTGAATTAACACATCATCACCATCTCCTAAAATTCCGCACTACAAAATTAGAACACGTGCACTACAAGACTCTGTGCTGACATTACTACTATCAGATGAAGAGGAACATCATGAGAGGCCCACAAAAACTCCACAGAAGAACATATTTATATTAGAGCACATCACATGGATTGCATGAAAAAGAAAGGAAAAAAAAAAGAGAGAAAAAAAAAAAAAAAAAAAAAAAAGCCACCAAGTTACTTTCACCGTGTAAGATGACTTCTAAATGTTGCCTACACCATGACTTACTTCGAAGATTGACAGCGGGAGTGTTCGCCGGAGCTGGCTTTAACTTGACAAAGTTATCTGGAAACATTCCACGCGCACCGTCCACTTCTCCTTCACACCAGCCAACGTCCGCCTACATAGACACATGCATTCACTCTGGATGTAAGGTAAGGTGAGCTGTAGCTCAGTAAAAAAAAAAAAATTAAAAAAAAAAAAAAAGCAAGGTACCATACAATTATTATTGCAGTACATGAAATGTAGGGCTCACACATGGGGATTAGTTAATTGATAATGTGTTAAACAATACAACAGAATGTTTACAGCAATTCGTGTACAGTTCGTCCACCAACTGGTACATACAGATGTGTACTAAAAATTTGAACTGATCTATCCTCAACACTTTCATTTGCTGTATTGTACCATCTCTTATGAACACACTCATACACTCACATGCACATGCACACACGTACAGTGCTTCCAGCTTAAAGAGTGGATTTTTTAGCTTTTTGGTTAAGGTTGCTAATTCTGCTATAATTTCTCAAGTATGTGTAATAGAAAGCTAAAAATTTGTATTATTGGTGAGCGAGCGAGACACTTACAGGGGTAACACAATTGAAAATCGGGGATGTTTGTTTATATGTTTGGACGTATGTATGTCATTTTGTACTTTGACCCTCCGTATTTTTGTGTTCGCTCGGCGTTCAACCCGTCCCAAACTTCACTAAACAGAATCCTCTGGTTTAGCGACCATTACCCGTATCACCTTAGAAATTGAATTGTTTACCGCTTTGAATTGTTTTGCGGGTGCAGTTAAAACGCAAAAACTTATGGGAGCTCCATTTCTATTTGAGTTAGTGGCGGTGGTAAGTTAATACGCTATTTGTCACAGTTATAAGCCCTACTCAACAGCATTTACTTGAAAATCATTGTCCACTAGACGAACCATGAAGGTAAGTCTTGCGTAGGTATGTTCAGTTGTGTGAAAGTATTGTGCGTTACAACTACTATTAAGAATATCACAAAGAAAATTTCAAATAACGTGACTTGATTTTGTTGCTTCTTTCCAATTCAAACAGTTGCGGGGAGCGGTTACTATGGCATTGAATCCCCTTTACCGCATATACTTAATTAAAAAACTTGACTTTATTTTAGTAGCTTGAGTGTTAGTTGTTAAAATCAACCATTTAACAATAGTGTAGTTTAAGGCTCGCTCGCCATTTGTGCTCAATCACACCACTAGTTATACATTAATGTCATATTAACATACAGACAAAACAATTTTTGTGGGTTTGTGGTTATTTTTGTGGTTATAGGTGATGGAACTGGGAGCTTCAAGACAGTGAATTTGGAAGTGTTTAAGCTGAAAAAAAGAGAAATTATTTTTCCTTATCTCTATAACTTGGTATACTGATACTTTAATACCTGAAGTTTCATATGAGCCTGATTTTGTGGGCACACGAAATTTGAATCTTGAAATATTTTAAATTTTAAGAAAAAAAGTGTTTAAGCCAGGATTTTTGAATTTATTGAGTTATATCTCTAAAAATTTGACACATGATGTAAAATTGCCTTAAAATTATTATGTATAACTTTGGTAGCTATACCTTGAAAATTAAGTGAGTTGTGGCTGTTTTTCACCAAAAAAATTTTACGCACGGTAAGGGTCATCAAATGACGTTTAGAGCGGGTTGTGGGCCATTAGTACATGTAAACGCGACGTCACAAAATAGCGCATGCGTATTTGTGTCGTCATAAAGGCACGAGGGCGCCAGTTTACCGCTAATTGTTGCACAGGTATGGCTGATTTAGCTACGGTTGTATCTCAGGCCCTAGGTATCAAGTTTTACGGCGCTACTGCCTATCACGGCCAGCGTTTTAGCTGCCGTCTGGAGCTGCACAACCCATAGGACTCCAACTGCATCGCCCTAATGTTGTCAGAATACCGAATGCTGGGAGCCTTGGGAGTATTAAACTCCTTCAGCTTTTCTTCAGCTCTTGAAAAAGAGGACCTCTTGGATAGGCTTGGCATACCAGCCAACAATTCTGACTGATTTCGACTTCGCTTACTGCTGCTAGTAGAACGATGAGAATCCATACAGCCGCTTGCAGTTAGGGAAAGTCCCGTCTTACCGCTCAGGGAAATAACCGTTCGACCTTAGCTCGTTAACTAGCTACGTTTAATGACGAACTACCGCAAAATCTTGACATCAACAAAAATGGCGTAAAATATATTAGAGTGAATGAGAAAAGTGCTGTTCTCCATTTTCCATTCTCTAAACAGGCAGTTTTACTATTGCAAACATTATTGGGATGATGAAGAAAAGGTATGTGTATGTTAAATGACTGTAGTGAGGGTCTATACAGTAGTTCAAAAAAATCCACTCTTTAAGTTGGAAGCACTGTACATATTCACACATGCACACACACACACACTATACCTGCACAACATTGTGAATTGTCTGGCCCACTTTAAGATTCAGCTCATCATCCTGCGTCTTCTCGTAATCAAATAGGACCTCAGCGTCTGAACCAAACACACACACACACACACACACAAACACACATACACACACACAGGCCACAAACAATTATTACTTCCACACTAACAGAAAACAATAGTTCACTAAAACACAATACTACGTGAATGTAGGGTAGTCAAGTCAGCTGACTGAACTGGCTAACTGAAACAGAGCACGTCCTCACAATATATCATACCTGCACCATGGTGGGTGTGGCAAACACTGCTGTACTTAGCCACACCCCTTTTTAAACCCACTCCATCTGATGCACATGCACATATGAAAGTGTATATTACTTAGCACTGATCAGTGTTTGGTCACATGCACGATTTATAATATTACTACTCATAGAATTCAACTTTAGCTACACTATTGTACTATTGTAACTTCCAAAAATTGGGGGGTGGGGGCGATCCCAGGGCACTCTTACCTCTGTATGAAACCCTGTACACAAGTACTATCATCAGCCACACAGGCTTGTCAATTTTATGACGTTTGTTTCATCAGCCAATAGCCCAACTAAACTAAGTTTTACCCCTACTGCTGGTTTCCCAGAATTACTGCTGATAAATGAAATTCAGAAACTTGTCAATTTTGTTAAAAATACACATGGAACTTCTAAGACCACAAAAAATCATCCAATATATAAATAGCATTGATGTAATCTTTCACAATCACTGCAAAGACCAACTTTCCTGAAGCTGAAAACTTGTGTTTTGCCCTAAACTTCTTCAGTAATGTTATTACTTCATATACTACAGTTTGGATTTTTTTCTTTTGATTGGTAGCAGCAGTATGCAATCATACGCTACACAAAGAGTTAGTAACATGCACACACACACACACATGCACACACACACACACACATGCACACACACACACACATGCACGCACACACACATGCACACACACACATGCACACTCCATGCACACACACACACATGCACGCACACACACATACATACACACTCCATGCACGCACACACACACATGCATGCTCCATGCACGCACACACACATGCACACACACACATGCACGCTCCATGCACGCACACACACATGCACGCTCCATGCACGCACACACACACACACATCACACATGCAACTCAGAGTTGTACAAATCAACACATGATGGAAACATCAACACCAAGAGAACTTTTAAACCTTATCACGCGTGCTACTGAATCTCTATTACATTTCTTCACCTCTTTCCTGTAGAGTTGATTCTAAATGAAACTCCACACTAAAATTATTCTTGTATTGATTCAAGAAAAAAAGAAGAAGAAAATTTCCCTTTGATATTTTACAAGATATCTCATAAATAGAAGGCATTTAAGTAGCTTGTATCAAATAATAAAGATTGGCAAGCAAGTAAGTAAATAAAATTAAAAAAAACCCTTATGAATGCTAATCAAAGGACTGAAGAAATAAAGCAATAAAGAAGGGTACAGTTGATGCTATAACTTCTCCATTGAAAGATTGCACACACACACACACACACACACACACACCCTAATTGAGCCAACAAGCCCAATTGACCACACAGGAAGTACACAAGATCGCAACTCAGCAAAAGGTTACATATACATACAAACTTGTCACTAGAACAAGTCTATCCCACATATGGAATATACAGACACACACCCACACCCACACACACACAGATATACTCTTACAATGAGCATATTTCACACACACTCACTAGCTGAGAATTACTGCCAAGAAGCTAACTGATACCAGTTAGTACACCACCATTCTCACTTCACAAAAAGACACTTCCCATTTTCACACTAAGTCTAAAGTCACTTGATACCACGTTTTCCTTCCTCCTCAGTCCTACTTGGCCTGGATCATTCAGTGGGCAATAAGTTTTGATTAGACATGTGTGACCTCCTTTGTGCAAGTAATCACAAGACAATTGCAGTTTTCTATTTCAAAGTCTTCTACAACTTATATACTATTATTCAAAAACTTTAAAAAAAAAAAAAGGATGCTTTAATTTTTAAACTATTAATTATATTTTTCATACTAAATTTAAATATCAATTAAATAAGAATGGATTCAGACCTTTCATAACAAGTCTGAGAGGATGAGGGGACAGTTTGTTATTAATAGAATTGTTTACATGTTGTACAAGTAGATATCACACCAGACAGACAAACAATGGGAAAATTTAGATCAATATCAGCCGTAGAAGAAACAACTCGAGCAAGTAGTCAACCATAGCTTTGAGCAAATTCCCCAAAGGATACCCAATGTCTTAGATATTAGCATATATTTTTAATTGTCACTTACCCATACTAATGCCACGCCTTCTTTCTGCACTTCCAACTTCTACAAAACACACAAAAATAATTGAAATAGTAACCCAGATAATGCTGCATACAACCAGAGCAAACTCTCGTCTTCAATCTATAATAGAAATAAACTTAAACTCTTCACCTTGTTTTGTTTCTAAGTAATAAAAAAAGTAGAACCTGGCAGAAACACTGCAAATATCTAGAGACCATGATCTTCCAGTGAATCCCACCCCCCATGCCAATCTCTCAAATAAGCTACTAAGGAGGAAGTAAAACATCTACTTTGAGTACCAACAAACCCCAGAGGTCAGTGATAATGAATCAGCTAGTACATGTCTTTGCACAACCCGTTCTTTAGCTCGAAGAAGTATTTGCGCCGCATGCACGCACTTACAGGGGAAAAGAAACCACCAACTAAAACATAAGCTACACTGCAACTCTGGGAGCAAATTTCAACCAGTTCAAGAAAATAACTGCAAAAGTACACCTCTTTTTAAATCTGACCTGCTAGATGTCTCGAAAGGTTTCAATAGGGCGGAACGCCGCAGTATCTTCAAGTAAACTCTTGAGATTTGAGGAACCGAGCAGCACACAAATTCGGGTGCAACTGAACCCGAAATCTTTTTTTTTTTTATTTTTTTTTTTTAACACCACACCTCTTTCACGTGACCCCGCGTTTGCCCCGGCCCGGCGGCGGCAATTTTTGAGGAGGAATTACAACCAAGTAAACAAAATAGCTAATTATGTATGAATGTTGCTTGCAATCAAGTGCCTTTTCATACTGAGCTAAAATTTAGATATATTATGAAAAACTTGCGTTCAAGCAAAGAAGCCTAGGAATTCACAATCTATTCAAAATTTGTTTGTGCGGTTAAATAGAGTAGACTCCAACAATCAAGAGAATTGCTAGATATCATAACTAGTCTCAGAGATAAAGTTGTTCAATTCCTATTGTGGAATTGGGTACATTGCTAACAGTTGTGCTTTTCTCTCGGGCACTGGTCTTGTTATGCTTACTATTGACCATTTTGAACAGTAGCTATGTAAACGTGTAGATATCATAGTTCACTACTGTTTGCATGACTATTAAATATCAACTCTGTAGCATATGGAACCATTTCTGTTGCCTGAGAATACCAATGAGTGAGAAAGTGATGTATTTACTTTGAAAATAACTTATTACTTCACAGTTACAGTTATATAATGTTAGTTGGATAAGTGCTAGCTACTTATATTATGGTCTCAGATAGGTATTCAAAATTAGTTTACATCCCAAACGAGGATAGTCTAAGCCTTAGATGCTCTGTTATGAATAGTTCACAGAGCAATGTTAAATGTAATTGAGGGACTTATGATCACAATTGCAACCATAACTTGAACTATTCTCCCTCCCAGTATTCATTACATTACTTTGAGTGTCTGTGTGTGCACACTTGCATGGGAGGAGTAGTTAACTGATATGGTTATATAACGATGTTTGGTCATTCTAATTGATCAAGTATTATAGAACATAATCATCACTGATGCTACTCTAAGAAAACTGCAGCCCATTACATAGTTGCCAACTTTTTAAAATTAATTTTAGGTACACCTCAAACACCGCCCATTTCTGTAAACCACACCTAAAACCACGCCCCAATTTCAAATTTCATAATAATAATATTTGGATATCAAATTTCAGTTTACATATTGAGTGCTTTGTGTGTGGCTATTTTGCAATTTTTAAGTAGTTCGTCATCAAGCTTTACTTCGTGGCAGCAATCATTACTGTTGAACTTGATAAACATCAAACTGCGTAGTGTTGACTGATCCAAATTCGACCGTTGGTCAGTGTAAATCTTATGAAGTATCGAGAAACCCCGCTCAGAGTCTGCATTCGAGCACGGAATGGACAGTAGACCAAAATTTCCGGTACAAATGTAGGCTAATTACAATTTAGGTGCGGTACATTACAGACCTGATAATTCCGGTATTGTACCGGATGTTCAGGTACACTTGGCAACTATGCCATTACATGAAAGTTTAATACCAGATGAAATGCAAAAACTGCTAGAAATTATACATATCATATAGTTACACCAACTCAAAAAAATGGGGCTCAAATAAATATACACTTGATTCATGGCTTTATTTTTTCAACAGATCGTAAGATATCTCGCATAGTGGGACGATCTTCAGGATTTTGATTTGTACACTGTACAATAACTGTGTAAATTTCTTCCCATTTTGATTTGCAGTTTTGCAGCATTAAATGTCGCTTCTCCACTACAGGTATTTCTCCACACGCAACTTCAAGTAACACAACACCATAGCTGAAAACATCCGCCTTCACTGTCTGCTCTGGTGGGGGGACCGCTGAGCGAACATTTCTGGAGGAGTGTATAGGATGGCTCTAGTACCAGTCTTGCTGTGACTAGCTAATTTGGCAGAACCAAAATCCGATACTTTTGCTCTGAAGACGTGGCTTGACAACCTCTTCAGCAGTACATTGGGGGCACTGATGTCTCTGTGAATGATGGGAGGTAATTGTTCGTGTAAGTAATGGAGGGCATAAGCTACGTCACTGAAGATGCAGATCATCACACTGTGAGAAAACTTCTCAGATGTGTATCCAGTGCACAAATTCATATCCAATAGCTCAAGCAGAATGATGGGGACATCCCTTCTGGCTTCTACTGCACTATCAAATGCTGCTCCAACTACTCTTACTAAGTTAGGATGCACCAGGTGAGCCATGATACTGATTTCTGTTTTGATCATATCCACAGTGTCTTCAACTTGCAGCAGTTCTCTGTGAGCATGCTTGATGGCCACTTTCTCACCTTGAAATTTTCCAGAATATACAATATTCCATGCTATTATATCTATTTATATCTACCTAGATGACCTGACCACAAAACTAAAGGAAGTGAATGAACCACAAGAAAGTAATGAGTCATAAATTACAATACACATTTCACATATAAATAGTTTTAATGGATTCAAGTGCCATACTTAGTATTTTGCAGTCTTAGTACTTGGTATTTTAGTATATCTGTACCAGACTATTATTATAACAACCCCAGACTATACAATACAACAGATCTCAATTCTTCCCTCACTCTCCATCCACTCACCTTGGCTAATGGAGGTGTTGTCCACTGGTGTAGACAATAGCTCTACGTAGTTGCATGGAAAAAATCCACGAACTCCATCCAGCTCACCTTCATACCACTCATAGTCTGTCTGATAATGGAAGCAGAGACATGCTCATGTGAGGACAAGTAGTAGTAGCCAAACATACTTTTGTAATAATGCGAACTATTTGGCCAACTTTATATTCAGCTCATCCTCCTCCTCCGTCTCATGTTCAATCACAACCCGAGCCTCTGCACACACACAAACAAACATATAATTCATACTTACCGTTCATATGAAAACCACCTCAACTATATACTTAAGAAAAGGTACTTAAAAAGCAAATGAATGCCTAGAGGAAAATTATTTTGCCCTGAAGGAAACAGTATTCCTTTTAATGTATACATTGATTACTGAAGAACTCATCAGAATCAAAACTTCCTAGACTTAGCTATAGACTTGTATGGTCACGTCTACACTCCAAATTCACTGATACACTGGTTAAAACGTTGCTCCATAAAGCATGCAAGAACAGAAAACTGAGATTGTGCAATATCTTGTGATGGAGTATGGTCACGATGTGAACTTGAAGAATATGAATGGTAAGACTCCATTTTATGTGGCTAGCATGGTACTACTGATTGAAGCTAGTAATTTAAAATATAATTATACTCAAGTATATCATAATAGTGTGGCTGTTGGGAAGATAAGGTAGAGCCAACGAGGACAATACAGGAGGCCAGAATTGCTCTCCTTTTTTGTAACTAAATCTTCAAGTATATTTTCAATACTTCAAGCATTCAGTACTTGATGCAGTTGGTGGAGGTTGTTAAGTTTTTGTCGTAGCTGATAATAACCTTACCTTCACCCTGCTTGTGAGACTAAGTTTTGTTTTTCACCATTCTATCACATTTGGATTTTAGGGACTTCCTCATTAATTTGATTGATTGGTCAGGCTGGCAAAGAAACTGCCAGAGATTCTTAGGGATTTGGAAGTCCATAAGCTTATCTTAGAACCACTTTGCAGTTATAAATGAGGTGTATGAGCCACACCCTCCAAAAAAAATCAGCGTAGAAAATTATTACACAATTCTTTCACAGTTATGTAGACAAAACATTGCCATTCATGGTGATTATGCAATTTCTCACTCACCCATGCTGATGGCACACCCTGTTTCAGCCACACTTCAAGATCTATAATACAAACACATGAAATAGCATGCCATGCAAGAACTCAGAGAAATTTAACACTGAAAGTATTCACAGTTTGTGAGCATTTCTTTGAATAAGTTGCCATAGAGCAGTTTGTTCTTGCTTAGTCAGCAAGTGGTTAACTGTGGTTCAATTAGTGTGGGTGTAAATCGTTAAATATTTTCAGGCGCGTGAATTGTTCAGATCAGTAGGCAGAGAGCTACTACGCGAGACTAGCCTAGTAGCCCAGCCTTCACGCCTCGCGCAACAAATAACGCACCGTCTTGGAGCCCCGCCCTCTCTATCCTGTGTGCTGATTATTTGTCCTTGTCGCCATAATAACTTGGCATACTGATACTTTAATACCTAAAGTTTCATATGAGCCTGATTTTGTGGGCATACTAAATTTAAATCTCAAAATAGAAAAAAAGTGTTTAAGCCAGGATTTTTGAATTTATGGAGTTATATCTATAAATTTGACACATGATGTAAAATAAGGGTCATCAAATGATGACGTACCTAGGGCAACTTGTTCAGCTGACTCAGTGTATTATCCACAACCACTAAATAGTGTGGTTTTCTCCACTTAACGTGGGGAACCTGAACAAGTCACTGTGGATTGCATTTGACCAGACCCTTTCCCTGCGATGTGATAGGTAAAGGGTCTGGCTATGCCAGACTACCAGAAGGTAGTGTTGAGTCTGGCCTACCCGAGATAAAATGCTATGTTTATGACAAACCATTACCCAAATGAAATCATTGATGATAACAATCAAATACATTCACACAGAACATGAATTACAAGTAGTAGATTTATTTCTAAGTGCCAACCCTAATATATCACCGTGCTGTTTTTCCCTGGCTTATAGTTTGCACTTTCACTTCACATACACAAGCGTTTCAGTATTGTAATTTGTACAAGAGAGTTAAAAACTAGGAATTGAAGCTACCCGCCGTGTAGAGTGCAACAAACAAACCCTTCTACGTCTTGCAGAAGTTTATAGCGTGACTAGAATCACCTCAACTTTGCAGCTGGGTATGGGCTATGAAGGAAATATATAATGCTTATACTTCGAATCAGTTGAGCCCACAATGACGTGGGTAAAATGCCAGAATAAATTTTTAAAAATCAGAACATAAACATGTTCCTAATTAAGGCACACGTCTGCTGTAACGACAACACCTAGAAGGTTGCTGCCTCCAGCTGTACAAATGTCCATATGACTTGAACCACTGGTACTCAGGAATGCAGAAGTATCCTTGATTCATCATGGCCGTGTACATCTTGTGCATCATAGTGACGTTGATTTTGTGCGTGAGTATATACGGAGATTTGCAGCCGCGGCTGATAGACCCACTGTTGAAACGAGCGTCTGACAACTTTCTGATGTTGAATGGAGCCAGCCATGCACCAAGAGAGGCATCCTCGTTCTTGTAGATTTTGAGGTGAGACTCGATTCTGGCCAGCAACAAAACAATGTCCATGGATAAGACGTAACCTCCTCCCAGAGCATACGGCAGGAAAGTTTCGCACACACTCCAGTGGTACTCAGCATAGGGACCATCCCTGAAGAGAAATCCAGAGCCGAGGAAGTCACCCCAGAAGAGACGGCGAGCTTCATTGCCCCTCATCTGGACGAGCTCCTTGGTGACGGATTTGAGATCCACAAACGAATCGTCGTCGCACTTGAGCACAAACGAGAAGTTGCTCGCATAGAACTTGGAGACATGGACGAAGCTCTTCAGAGTTCTGTTGGTTAGCGTTGCATGTTCGTCTGTCACATCTTCCAACAGGATCATATCTTCACACAGCTGGGCTTCTGCATCTACTTGTTGGCGCAGGCGGTCTGACACGCCTTTCACTCCTAGCACAAACCTGTGGAGAGAGAGAGATACTACAGTAAAATGAAGCCAAACTGAAAGAGCCATGCAAATGGCTAGTTTGAATTCATTAATAGTATACAGACTACCACTGCAAAAACTACATATACATTGGCACACCTTGTTATAACCAAGAGAAAATGGAATTAAAACACAGAATGAATTGTCATCAACTATATATGTTTGGAATTGCGAGTATTTTTACAGTTTTGGTGAACCACCCACCTATGGCCCAATAATGTGTACAGTAGAATGTCAGTTATTCATGCTTCAGTTAACCCAACACCCTGAATCTAATAGTAGCACATGCACACAAGAAGAATTGCTTAACCACACCCCTTCATTAGTGTTTTTATAAAACATTTTCTATTGTGTTCAGTTATCTGAACATTTCAATTATCCGTACACCTCTTGGTCCCTATGTGTTCGGATAACTGACATTCTACTGTATTGCATAGAACCAAGTGGTTCACTGACACAAAGTTTTGTTGCAGAAGTAAAATATTGACCTCTGTTGAGGGTATAACGCAATATCCCAAGCAAACATACAAATAAAACCACCCCACTTGTTTTTCCCAATGTCTGGTTCAACCACTTACTTATTTAGAGTGACCACAGCAACTCTGTGATAAAACCTTACCACAACTTTTATTTTGCCTACTTAGTATTTGTGGGCCATGCAGTACACATTTGGAAAACCCTGTACCACTTCTTCTTTAAAATAACCCAAGGTGTACATTACAGACACGGTCTTTCACATACAATATATCTGTTGATTTTACTCGCATTACTGCAAATCAGGACTAAAAAATATAAGTATCAATTCAACAACAGTCTATTGAGCAACAGAAAACAAGGCATTGAATGTGAACACAATCACTGGGAAACGATTGGTTTCACTATATAATAAAGACCCTAAATGTTGGGAGGCCATTTCTAAAGATATACTGTATATGCCATATTTGATCATCATCTTTATGATCATCATTTTCATCATCAATCCAACCAATGATCTTCATCATACCTATATGACCCCCACCCCCACAACTACCATCATCATCCTTATCACCATCCTGATGGATGGCCACAGGTCACGTGTCCTGAACTCACTCGCACGTGCACACACAGACAAACATGTGTATAACACACAAATGCACACACCTATAATCCAACGTGACTCCATAGGTTATGGATACCAACTGGAGTAACTCTGCTGACAGCCATGTATCCCTGATCGTGTCTCTCCTCAGAGTGCCCTTAACACTAGCATGGATGAGGACCAGTACCAGACCAGGACCACTGACAGTCACATCTATCACACACACACACACACACACACACACACACACACAAAACAATGAATTTCATAGACTAATCGTATTTCTATAAAGAATCAAACTTCTACCTCTTTTACATTACTTACGAATATTTCAAGGTTCATGTCATATTTTTTCCATTGTTCCAGCTCATTATGTTGTACAGCTGGTAAAGTATCATGTTCACAACATGTTCACGGACTGCATCACATGTTCTTCCCAAGTGAGAGCCAACCACAACAACATGTGTGTGCTGAGCGGGCGAGTGAGTGGGTGATACACTAGCTAGGGAAGACAGTTCCACTTCCACAATAAAATTCCCCAGGAACCCAGGTCCCCTTCCTCCTCCACTCTGCCCACCAACAAATCATTACGTAGGAAACACACCAGTATGGGCAATTCAGCCACGAGATAGCTTCATGTTAACTTAATGTTTAATGTCCTCTGTACTTATATAATTTCATGTTCCAATCAGTTTTAATCAAATCTTGGGTTACTAAGGTTCAACCTAAATATGTTAGGGTCCCTCCCTGTTCTCAGTGGTATATCCACAGCCTGCCAAGGTTCACTTGACAACACAACAACTTTCCACATCCCAACCTCTCTGGATAAAAGATGATAAACAATGAGTGAAGGAATAAGTCGAGATTCATGCACGAAGTTCTCATCTCAAACCTCCTTTCTGCTTAATACAATAATCCTCACTACAATTAAAGCTCACTAGCGAGCATAATACAGAGTGCTGCAAATAGGAGAAATGCCATGACAAACATTAGCCTGGAAGTTCACCATTTTCTTGTAACACAAAGATAGTGCCAAAAAAATTATTCTCTTTCTTCAACATAAGCACAATGAGTATCATGTAGTATGCAATACATTCCACCCATTACCAAATTGGTGCATCTGCTAATGAAAATGTGTAATATCTTACATAAATTACTGAACAGCTGATGCTGCTAGAGATAAAGGTTATGAGCTCCCCAGGCAACACTGAGCAGTTAATTAAATAAACATGTGTTGCCAAGTGTTAATGAGAATTAGATAAGGGTTACTGAATCTAAGGGGGGAGGGGGGGAGGGGGGATATTACGGAGTCGGCTAGTTATCTCTCATAACCCAAGCAGCTGTACAGTAGAAACATGAAGTGAAGCTCATGACCAGAGACTCAATAGCATCACACTGGGCTGGGTGATCTGTCTACCAATCTCATGACCAACAGCTGGGTGACTGTCAGTTACAGCACCAAAACAAGCTCCATTGAATGACCCCCTACAACACTGCTGCATATTGCAATTAAGTGTAGATTGCTTTGGCCATGACAAAGACAGCCAGTAAGTGTGATCTAGCTATGAAGAGACACTGAATGTTAGAAAGGTTTTATGACAAAAAGACTGAAGTTAAGTTAATGTACTCACTCCGCTTCTTCTGCCGCCTCAATGCAGGAGTCCAGAATTCGCTGACAGTCTCTATATTTTCTGTTAGTGTAGTAGTGACGACTGGTTTTTCAGGCGCGGGGGTTTCATCGAAAATCTGTCTGGGAGCTTGCTTAGACTCCTCTACTTGCAGCTGAAGGGCGAAGTACAGCCAAGTGATAGTGCTCAACACTCCAATAAGTAGCACCAAACTAGAGAGGCGAGCTTTACCCCTGTTGAAGCAAAACAGACCCATTCATTACCCAACAGATACCGTGCGGAGTGTGGAAGCTCGGCTTTATAGCGGCAAATGAGACAGTGTTGATTAAATTTTCACCTCTAGAAGCTTAACTTACTGTACAAGTAGGCGTGGTTTTAAAGGATAGAAGAGGGCGTTGATGCTTTGTTATTGTCTACACAAAAAAAAGAAAGAGCATGAATGGATAAAAAGACTGACACCAGGTGGTCGTCAAACCGCCTAAAAGAGCAGGAAGAAGACGACGAGGGGGAATGTGAAATAGTTATGTGCTGTGTTGCAGGCTTCGTTCTGCTCCTGGCTGGTGCCGTAGTGGTCATTGCTATTGCCCCAGCTGTACGCCACGGCGGGCATAAAGTTGTTCCGCGGACTAGCTTTCCTGCCACCGTGAAGACTAAGACGGCGTTCGAGGTGAAATCTTTTAGTTCTAAAGCGGTCGAGAAGGCCTTGCACAGTGAGCACGAATTGGAGAGTCATCTGGTCGACTGTACTAATTTCCATCCTAAGAAAGGGGCGAAACAGAAGAATTCCATCGACTTATTAGTATTGGTCCATTCAGACCCGAAAGCTATTTCAGAGTTAAGGAACAGAGTCAGAATGTCTTGGAAGAAAGAGCTGCCAACTGGAGTAGAGGTTGTGTTTGTAGTCCCAGCACAGGGAATGCCTCAAAACGACGTCAGCAAACTGACTGAAGAATGCCAGAACTACAAAGACATGGTGGTGTTTTTAAATGGTCCACAACTTCCACAGAGCGAATTCTTCCTCTTGCAGCTGGCTTGGGTGTCGATGAGGCACATCAACTTCCACTACATGCTGAAGACCAGGGAGTTCATGTATGTGGACCTGTCCAGGATGATGACGGACCTGATTCCAGAGCTCAAGCGGAACCGATCTAATACCTACTTGGGCTACTTCAGGGCAGACGTGAAAATCAGGTCCAAAAAGGGACCCAAGATGCATCCTGAACCTAACTGGGTCTTATGTGACAAGTTCATACGGTATGCCCACTCTAACGGCTATATCCTCTCCCACGAACTTATGCTTCGTCTTCACTCCCTAAACATTTACTTGTACCCATACAACAACGAGCACATAGCGCTGGCCACCTGGCTCTCCCCATACAAGGATGTGGATTGGTACCACGACATACGGTTCAACACTGAAGCAGGGATGAGCCGTGGCTGCAGGAATGACTGGCTGGTGTTCCAGTCCAACAATCTCCTCCTCATGCACCAGAAGCTGCAGAGCTTTGCCAAGCCGTGTGGGGCCACCCAGTGGGAGGAGAGCCAGACTTACTCCTTCAATTTTGATACACCGCCATCCAATTGCTGCTCTCGGGTAGTTTTCCATTAATCAATTATCATTTCACACCATTTACCACTTGGAAAAAACAATTTCATTAAATAATTAACACATCACCAGTCAACTACTGCACATTATATATATATTTATATGATATACTATATATAACTTTTTATTAAGGGGAGGGGATTGGAGAAGGGTGATTTGGTCACATGAATTTAAATTCCATTATAATTGTACACTCAATTAAATTTAATGGTTAAATTTATTGGTTTATATTTTATTATTATTTTTTTTTTTTGGTATTTATGTATTAGGGGGTCAATCCACAAATCTGTTACAAAAAAATCCATATAAAATGCCACAACATGTAAGAAGTACAAATGTTAGAAATTAACCGGCTATTACTTTATAACAGTGAGCATCGTTCGTTTCATAACCAACGGTACAAATGTTGTGAAACTGGGCACAGGTGGTAGGTGACCCACCCCCTTTAATGGCCATGTACAAGTTGATGGCCGTGGCACCCACAGTGACGAACACGCCCACCAACAATAAGACTGCATGGAACACATTCCTGGCCATGGCAGTGTCCCTCCACTTGAGGACGAGATGAAAGAGAGGGGGCATGACGAACGCCAGCACGGTGGTCGTCAAACTTCCCACCAGCGCCAGGCACAATTCAAAATGGCGGATGCCGGCAGCCACGGACCAAGATACGAGCACGATGAACGTGCGAAGGCTGAGCGTGACAATGGTTCTTTGTAGTTTGGAATTCAGACTCTGGGGGGGGGGGGGGAAGAGAGAGGGAGAAGAAATGAGCCTGAGTTGGGGCTGTATCAGGGTGAAGGGAGATCACATGGACTTACTTTTCCATAGTAGAAGTCAGCAATGGAAGTCAACTCAAACCGCCTTTGTAGAAACTGAAACAAACAAAGTTAATACTGTAACAAACCTGTGAAAAGAGCAATATAACAAGCTAACAAACAATAACAAAGGCCCCCATAAACACAAATTCACAACACATAGACTACTACTAACTACAAAACAATTCTGAGAAAAAAACATGAATTAACTTGACAATGAATACAGACGAGCTAGTTAAAGTTAGGACCATGATGCGTGTGTGTGTTACGTGAGGGTATGATTGTGTGCAAGTGAAAGTTAGCACCATTTGTGTTGATATAGTGTCACTTTAGCCTGCCAGTGGAGCGTCACAACAGGCCGAGTGAAACATGCTGACCTGGCATTTTTAGGCTTGTGGATTAAGAGGCAAAGCATGGGAGAGTCTAAGTGTCAGCGTCTATACCGAAATACCTAGCAAGTGTGAATTACTCATCTGTACAATAAGTATGTCTTGTTAGGCCTGTGCCAATTACGCTGGCATATTTTCAGGCATAATCGGTGTGCCAAAGCATCGAGCATAATGCCAGCATAATAGGTGGTTTTTGAAAGAGAAATTTAAATTTTGAAGTGCAAAGAATGCCATTCACATTATTAACAGCTTCATAGCTGACCGTTTCTGCTGACACAGCTGTTACTGACTGAAAACACATGGTACATTTAGACTCAGTGGTAGGTAGTGTCGGTACGTAGTGTGTGTATGACCAAGAAATGGCTGACTCTGTGAATCAATAAATCTCAGAAGTTATATAGAAACGTCTGTTATGCTTCAGTATAACAAGCGCTAATACAAGCTATAAACTGATTTTTTCCTCTATAGTACATTTTCTTTGAACATTCAAGCTCACTATCTTAAATTCATAATTATGACTCTAAATAATAATTTTGCTGTCGTTATTCGTGTGTATGATTGGGCATAATAGGAGCATAACAGGTAAATTTGACAAGCATTGGAGCAGAGCATAATAGGTGGAAAACAAAGCATAATTGGCCCAGCCCTGGTTTTGTTTGTGTGTATGTGTGAAAAATACAATGGAGCAAAGTGTGTGACACTCACATTTGTACCATGAAGTTAATAATGTGGTGTGTGTGTGTGTGTGTGTGTGAGTGTGTGTGTGTGTGTGTGTGTGAACTATCGACTACAGTTTGACCAATATACATCATCACAAGTGAATCTGGAATGAATGAATAAAAACAAACTTTCATTTGCTCTTCATATACTTTCCCAGCCACAACACACTGGTTAAAACTGAGCAGCCAAACTCTAACACCAGGTCTTACACATGCAAATATTCATGAAATGCCCAGACACCTGTGCTTCAAGACATCATCACAGGAGCTACAAGAAGAATAGCAAACTCTGCCATTCTGCTGGGGACTGAAACATCTGATATTGCTTACACAGAAGTACTGTCCAAACAGTAACTAGTCAACAATTGTAGCATCACCAGCCTAACCATGATGTTTAAAGTTTGATACAGAGAATGCCAAAGTTATTAATATGGAGGTTTATAATAGCATTTTAGGATAACCTGAAACTAAAACACGTGATACTGAAAGTACCAGTCTTGTTTTACTAGACAGACTCCCTGACTGATAGACTCCCTGACTGATAGACAGACAGACAAACTTCCTGACTGATAGACAGACAGACAAACTTCCTGACTGATAGACAGACAGACAAACTTCCTGACTGATAGACAGACAGACAGACTCCCTGGCTGATAGACAGACAGACTCACCATGAGGAAGTTTTTGAGGAGAAGTTCAATGACGTCACTGGCTGGTTTGAGGACAATGGGGAAAGTAAGTGTGAGCTCCACGGACAAGAAGGCCCTAACCACTGTGTTGAAGGCATTGCCAGGAAGATTGGAAAACACATACCCTGATAAAAAACAACAACAACACAACAACAAAAACAAACAATAATTAAAAGTAACTGCAGAAGACAACTCTCAGAAAACAACAACAACAACAAAAAAAAAAACACCAAACAAAAACAACAAAAAACAGAGTTATAATGTCAGTGCATGTCACCTTGAATCTGTTCGCCAAAGAGAAGATAGCCATACAGAGCAAAAGGGAGATTGACACCCACCACAACTGCAGCTGCTACATCCAGAATGATGGGCATCTTCTGGGGTCTCCTCATGGTAGACTCTAGGGGGATGAGCTGCAGACACACACACACACGACATATTATTATAACTTTGGGGATAGGGGGAACTCAAAGATAGAAAAGAAAAAGAAAAAAGAAAAAAAAAAAAAAAGAAAGAAGATAACTGATAAACCATTCAGATAATAGATGTGAAGTTGTTCATTATTCAAAAGCTATTCACATAAATCTGAGGATTCTTTTAATGTTATCCTGAACTAAAGAGTTCTGTTCCTATAACCTTCCCTCCCCTCCGTTCCCTCCCTCCTCTAATTAACACCTACCCCACCCCTCTAGGTACTCACCATACTGTGTACACAGAATAAAAATGCAGTGACTCCGAACCATTGGGCGAGCCCGTACGGAGACTCAGGAACATAGCGGATGTCATGACCAATGTTTTCAACAGCACAGAAAACGTGCCCATGGCCAAACACGTAGACAACCTGCAAGACAGGGAGAGGGACGAGGAAGAAGGTAGTGTGTTTATTGATGAGAGGCAGTGGGATTCTGAAAGTTTATAAGTGGGGAAAATATGTACTGTATAAGTTTCTTCCTTAAGAGGCACAACTACTAATAGTTAAGATGGCACACACACACATACATACACATACACATACACACACACACACACACACACACAAAGTACACTCAGGTTACTGACAATGTAAGAGGTTTGTCTACTAGTAGACAATTAAGCCATTTGCTGAGTACCTACAAATAGTTAGATTTCTCTGATACTATACTTCTCTTAAACCTGTATCGTATGACTAATGACATGGTTTGAATTCTGGACTTGACTGAAAGACAAGTAGAAAGGTGTGTCTCACAAAGCCCAGGTCCTAAAATAACCTTTCACCTGTGATTGTTTTAGAATGTTAAAAAGCAAACAATGAAACACAATGGTGAGCTTATCAATTGCATTACATGCTGAGACACTACAAAAACAACAACAACAAAAACCAAAAACAAAACAAACAAACAAACAAACAGGATCATGATATTCAGTCTCTACTAAATGCATCAAACAAGGTATAATGTTTGGTATGTACATGTGTGTATGTGTTTGTGTCGTGTGTGTGTGTGTGAGCAAACTAATTAAGTTGCTCCAGGTTAGTGCTAGTGTAGTAGTGTGTAGTGTTTGTAGTGGTGTGTAGAAGGACCTTCCTTACTTACTCCACATATACCTCACAACTCAATAGGCTATTGTCAGTGTAAAAAAAGTCACAGTCAGGGTATCTTTTAGAACAAAACTTGGGTCTAATCAACATTTTTGAAATTTCAGGCCCCCCCCCCCTCCCCCATTTCCATGAAATTGATAGTACCAAAGTAGTAGTTAAATTTTTTTTTACTGAAGTAGAGCAAATAGCTGAAGTAGAGCAGAGGGGAGCTAGATTGCTTAGCACTTAACCCTGGATGATAAGACATATAATGAACATATTGATTAGATCAATTAATGCATACCTATCCCACCCTCTGTATCACTTACTATCATGGCCACCACCAAGAAGACGGTACCAATGTAGGCAGCATACGCCAGGATCCTGAAGGATGGGAGGAAGGTGAGGAGGATGAGGATGGGCAGCAGAATGGCATAGATCTCCCAAGTATTGAAGCATACCGGGTTATGGGATGTCCGCACAGCCGCACAATTGAACACCCACTGTCCAACAATACACAACACAGCTTTTTAAATGTAAGAAGTTAAAATTAAGGATGGTACTCTATATAATATATTATCATACTCCCAGAATGAAATAGTCAATTTTAACCAAGGGTGAGGCTTGTGGTGCCTCCACGTGGTGACCCCCAGGCAGTGATACTCTAGCTAGTGGATTCAACTGGCTGAAAGAGACTGCGGGTTTCTGTGTGTGTGTGTGTGTGTATGAGCACAGGGCGTTGTCCGATGGCATCACTCAGTACATATCAGATCTGTACTCCTGCGGAGGACTTGCATTCTTCCCAGGGTTATAGAAAATGGCAGATTAAAAACTCACAAATGTGGCGTGTAGGTACTTGGAACGTACGCTCCATGATAGATACAGCAGGTCCAATTGCTATAGCAAGTAGAAGACAGGCTGGGCAGAGAGTTGAAGACAGGAAGGTAGATTTAGTTGTTAGGGATACAATGTGAGGGTAGCAGGATTGCAGGAGACAAAATGTTTTTTCTGAGACGTGTACAATGTGACAGGGTGTGTGTTGCTGACAGCTGGGAGGGACTTGCCAGACAGAGCTAATGGCTTACAGTGAGGTGAGGGCGTAGCCTTAATCTTACTGGATTGGGCAGTGGAAGCTTGGAAGAGCAGAGGGTGTCAGTGGAAAGCTTAGAACCCCAGGATGATGTCAGCTAATTAGCAGGCGGAGGAGAACAAGCTTCATTGTGTTGTGTTTATGCACCCACTCGGTCAGCTTGCAGGGAGGACAAGGATGATGGCCTGAGCGCTGTGCTGACTAACATACCAGACGAGTGACTCATACGTGGTCTTGGGAAATTTGAACGCATGGATAGGGTCAAGAGAATCAGTTATGTGCAAGATTCAGGATGGCTTGGAAGTTCCCCAGGTCCAAGATGAGGAAGGAGGTGGGGAGGTTTGATGTCTCAGGGCTGAGCAGGAAAGTTGTGACTGGATCGTGAAGAAGGCAGGCCTTGTGTCACCATTGTTGGGCAGCAAAGAGATGGCAAAGACATTTTAGTTAATGCTGCTGATATTGAGAAGGTGCAACAGAGGTCATGTGATGATACACTAGGATCCCCACCACATGCAGGAAAGCTGAAACATAGCAAGGCACCTGGAACTTCTAGCATCCTGCCTGAGATGGTAAAGGTTGGTAAAACAAACTCTGAGTTTGTGGACAAGCTTACGGATGTCATGAGGTCAGTCTGGGAGAAGGCAGTTCCAAAGGAATGGAGAGATGCGATCATTTGTGTCAAAGAAGTGAAACCTCCGGAGCTGTGATAACTGGCGGGGCATAGCACTCTTAGAGGTTGTTGGGAAGGTAGTGCCCAAAGTCATCCTGGGTTGGCTGCAGAGGGTAGCAGAGACAGTGCTGCCAGGCTTCCAGTGTGGCTTTCGCAGGGGAAGAGGTTGTTCAGATATGACGTTTGTGGTGCGACAGCTGGCAAAAAATGTGATTGAGCACAAGATGCAACAAATCCTCATCGTATGTAGTCAACCTCAAGAAAGCATTTGACTCAGTGCCGCCTCATGATGCCTTGTGGTTGGTAACAAAGAAGTTGGGTGTTCCAGAGTCACTCATCCAGATTGTAGGGCCCTTTCACGAGGGAATGGAGTCCAGGGTCAGAGTTTGTGAGGAGCTGTTCGAGGAGACAGAGGTGAGGAATGGCTTGAGGGTGAAGAATGTGGAAGGATCAGGGATGTGTCTCTTCTACAAGCTTGATCAGCAGTTATTTATGAGAAGCATTAGAGGGGCAGGCATAGTAGGAGCAGCTTAGCGAGTGCCAGGCAGATGACATCACTCTCCTCGCCAGTACACGGGCAGATGCAAAGGAGGTCAGCAGAGTGTACCAGTCCATGTGGGCGTGGTAGCCACCACCCCCACATGAACTGTCACATGAGCTATATTTTAGTGTTAGCATGAGTTATAAATAGAATGAGTTGTGTTGCATTATGTGTGTATCCTGTATTATTATTATTTTGTGCAAGTCATAATATAGCTAGTGTTAATTGAACTATGTGTGTGCGTGCTTGTGCGTGCTAAGTGTGATGCACATGTTGTAAGACAGGAAGTTTAGATCGTTTCGTGTCAAATGTAGGTGTGGTTCACGTTGTATAAAATGTCTTGTGCCACGTGTCAGTAGTCAGTCTTTGTCAGCCTTGTCTTTGTGCAAGTTTCATCCGTGTCGTCTTTGTGTAGGGATACGTCCCTAATAGCCTTAACGCCCTGTAACCACTATACGTAGTCCGGGAACGGGAAGGGTAGCTAAAACGGCATCATTGACATTGACCCTGGTGGCAGCCTACTAACTGTCGTTGTGCCTAGCCCCACAGTCCACAGCACGAGACTTTGGTCTCACAGTGAGCATTTTAAAGCATTGTAAAGAACCTGAAGTTCATGGTTGTAGGTATATGGTGTGTTGGACTTGGATTCACAGCCAATCCGTGTGGACTGTCACCTCTGCATCAATCTGACTGTTCTCAGCATTGATGGACCCCAAGGACTGGAACTCCGCCACATGTTCAATGTCACCGATCAGCACATAGCCAGTGCTTCAAACACGTTTGCGCTCTGAGGCAAGCAGTGTTTGGTGATCACACCCGCACCCTCAACACCAAGAGGATGATATACCAGGCATGCGTGTATAGCGGTGAGTGCTGGACTCCTCTGCACAGACACCTGAAGAAGCTGGACTCATTCCACCTGAGATGCATCCATTGTGCTGGGGATAACCAACAGGCAGCAGCGGGAGCAGCACATTACCTCTGAGGCAGGAGATGGGGCGACCACGAGACCATCACCAATAAGCTGCAGAAACGCCGGCTGGAGCGGCCAGGCCATGTTGCCAGGACGCCAGACAACAACATGCCCAAGATCACTCTGTTTGGTTGGTTACAACAGCCACGCCCTTGCTGTGGTCCCAAGAGAAGATGGCGGGATGCATTGAAGAGGGATGTGAAGGATAGCAGCAGGGAAGTGGTATGGGTGGGCATAGGATAGGAGGGAGTGGTACAGGGTGTACAGTAAAGGTGATTATAAGAGGCGCAAGTGTTATGAAGAGAGAGAGAGAAGCCAGTAGAGAAGCAGTTCCCGCAGTGCAGGAGATGTCAGAGGTGGTTGTGGAGTAGAGATGGTATTACTGTGCACAAGTGTACATACCCATTGAGTAAATGTTTGTGGGTCACAGCAGCTGTTGCATCCTGGTCTTCATTGGAACATCTGTGCACTGTAAGTAAGACCTCCCTTGCTTCTGAAACACCCCTTGGCACACACTACACTGCACTGATCCACTCTGCTCTTCCACTGGCTTCACCCTCTCATCTCTACACTGACCTTGTCTCTCCTACACACACCACACTCAACAGTTCTAACTCCTCTCTCTGTCCTCTTTTGCTGGTCAAAGTGCTTCTGTACCCCCTATCATATACACACACACACACACACACACACACACACACACACACACACACACACACACACACACACACAACACTCCCATCATTTGTAGGAGTGGATACTTTGGGAGTGGGGGTTTCCAAGAGGGCCACATGTCAATTGGACAGGGTGTGCGTGTGTGTGCTTGCGTCAAGAACAATTAAAGAGCAGCAACTCTGAATTATTTTCTTCCATCCATTCTTTTTGGGGCAATCCTCATTCATTTCTAAAATTCACTCTTCTAGTTTTTACTATACATTCAGCTCATCATACAGTCTCCCATTATTGTATTCTAAACTCATACCAAAACTGATGCCCAGGGATTATTTTAGCCTTGTAGCTTATGTTGCAAAATACAGCTCTATGTCCTCAGCTTGGAGAAACACTCAAAAAGAAGAAGATGAAAATCTTTCTGACTCAAAAGTCAAAACAGTTTTGAATTTATCCACAAATTGAATGACAAGCAAGATAAGAATAAGCTATGGCATAGTCTGCACAATTACATATAGCTGGTATTGAAACTGGAAAATGAAGACATAATGAGAAAGAAGACATCACAGTAGTAACACCAATAGCTCTACCAACGAACTCTGCATGCATGCCACTAACCAATGCAACTAACCTCCAAGTTTGTTGAAATAAATATCATGTAGCCTGCGCACACGCCCAGATTGCAGCCCACCACGGTGATGTTCACCATCCAGGCCCCAAAAGTCCCCAGGGCATACCGCCCCATCTCAGTGTAGTTGAGCTCCTTGTCTTTGTCGTGGCCCATCTTGCGCACAATGTACTCTTTTATTTCCAGCATCAGCTGCATTGTGTACACACTACAACAACAAGCACAACAACAACTAATAATAAACAACAACAACAATCTCTGCAACAATTGGCAGTCTAAAGAATTGAATTCTGCTACAAACTTGCAGACAGTTTCACTAAATAAAAGTAAGGGATAAAAATGATCTAGATTCCTCCTTCACTTCCGCATAATACATTCTTCAAGAGGTAGCTACATACAATAGAGCCATGTCAACAAGACACAGAGTTGTTGCAATGTCAGCACTTCTTTTAAACAATTATGTCTCAAGATTACAATAACAATTTGTCATATTCCCATCCTTTGCATAAACAGGGTTTGATTCTAATCCATCCTCACCTCACTATGCCCAGCAGTACCATCCCACCAGCTCCTACCAGGACTCCTGCCTTCAGAATACCCCATGGTAGAGCAAAACTGCCAGAACCAATGCTAGCTTTTACAAAGTTGAAGAATGTGGGCACCTCTCTGCATATTAGAACATAGTAAAAATACAACTAGCTGGTATGTTAAAGATTATACATACTGCATCAGTACTAATATTCATTCTGTGCCAGTTAACTTTTTCACTAGGTAATTGCATCAGTCAGTGGTGCTATTAGAAATATTGCATCAGTCAGTAATGCTATCAAAAGTAATGCATCAGTTAGTGGTGCTATTAGAAATATTGCATCAGTCAGTGATGCTATCAGAAGTAATGCATCAGTTAGTGGTGCTATTAGAAATATTGCATCAGTCAGTGATGCTATCAGAAGTAATGCATCAGTCAGTATGCTATCAGAAGTAATGCATCAGTCAGTATGCTATCAGAAGTAATGCATCAGTTAGTGGTGCTATTAGAAATAATGCATAGGTGCTATCAGAAGTAATGCATCAGTTAGTGGTGCTATTAGAAATAATGCATAAGTCAGTGGTGCTATCAGAAGTAATGCATCAGTTAGTATGCTATCAGAAGTAATGCATCAGTCAGTGGTGCTATCAGAAGTAATGCATCAGTTAGTGGTGCTATTAGAAATAATGCATAGGTGCTATCAGAAGTAATGCATCAGTTAGTGGTGCTATTAGAAATATTGCATCAGTCAGTAATGCTATCAGAAGTAATGCATCAGTTAGTGGTGCTATTAGAAATAATGCATCAGGCAGTGGTACTATTAGAAATAATGCATAAGTCAGTGGTGCTATCAGAAGTAATGCATCAGTTAGTGGTGCTATTAGAAATAATGCATCAGGCAGTGGTGTATCAGAAGTAATGCATCAGTTAGTGGTGCTATTAGAAATAATGCATCAGGCAGTGGTGTATCAGAAGTAATGCATCAGTTAGTGGTGCTATTAGAAATAATGCATAGGTGCTATTAGAAATTATTTTTTGAGTTCATTGTGAAAAGCAAGTCCACAATGTTTGAGACCTCTTACCCAACCACTATATTTGCAATACCAATTGAATTATATAAGTCAGAACTAAATACAAGTGAACTATTGCATAATAGGAAGTTACTAACCCAACTCCTTGGTTACTCTGAGTATCAGTGGTCTCTTTGGTCCCAGCGTTGATAATGGATCTATTATTTCCTTGCAGAGATGTACTTCCAAGCAAAGGCTGCTCCTCACCCCCAGAAGATGCCCTGTCTCTCTGCGGTACTTGACTCATGCTAGTGCCTTGACGAGACCAACTTGACATTTCCCACACACACTACAACTTCTTAACCAACACAGTCCTCAATACACACAACGGACCACCAGCCTCCTCCCGAAGTTGCACGAACCAATGGTCACGGGACACGAAACCACGCCTACGGTTTTTGCTTGGTAAGTCAAAGCATCATACTCAATTCACTCCTAGCGAGATCGTTCCCTTGGAAGTAAATCTAACCATTTTACATGTGCATATTAAGTCAGATAAATAAGCCTTCAATTCATAATTGCCACCATCCAGAAATTCAAAATTATTGGTGTACAATAACTAATCACTAACATCAGTCTTGTCAAATGTGGGAACCAACGAACAAAAATGATGTTGTAAATCATACAATTGTAACAATTCAGATGAGCTACAGAAATTATTTTTTAAAATTGGTAACAATTTATGATAATGAAGTATGATAAAATCATTGTTCAAATTCAGGGAGTCTCCATTACAAATGATGATGCATCATCTCAAGTCTCTATTAGCTTTGCCGTAACGTGGAGCAATTCTTAGTTTAGTTGCTATGTGAGGATCTATTGATGAAATCACATTATTTAAATGCTCGTTCTGCTCTGGAGTGAAGTGTTTGAAACTATCACTATGGTTCCTGTAAAAGGCATTAAAGTTGTGTTTCAAGCGATCTCTCAACAAAGCATCCTCTATGCTGTATCCAATGAATGCTAGAACTCTCTTTATTTCATTAAATACATTGTGTTTCAAATCTTCAAAATGGATGAGTAAAACTGGGCGGTGGCTGCTTCTGACCAAGAGATGGTTTACCATCGCCTTCCACATGCCAGCCAGTCGGTATACCGTCTCATTCCATACACTATTGTTCCCTGCAAGAGATGAAAAGTATAATAAATCAAGAACGAAACAAACAAAAAAAATGGGAAAAAAGCTACTAATTAACAGGGTTTTACCAAAATGTTGTTTTCCAAAAAAGAGGACATGGTCATTTGATGAAATATTAGTATAATTCTCCAACTGAAGCTGATCATTCCACAAAGAGCGAGCCACAGCACGGTGGTGCTCAGCTATAATCGCACGGTATGGATCTCTGTGCAGAAAAACAACCGCATCAAACTCGGGCTTTGTTTCCCCAGAGACTAATTTTGTGTAGAAGTCTTGATGAGGCAGTGACTGGCCTCTCCACCTAACCAAGGGGTCGTGATTTTTCACCACCAGGGTTCGAGTGCCCCTCACTCCCTCTGCACAGAACTGTGTGGCCCTCAAGTTAGTATCACACCACATAGAGCCAGTACAGACTCGAGTGGCCTCCTCTAGCAGTCCTCTAACCCATGTGTTTCCTGATCCAGGGAGGCTCACTAGTCCCACAACTTTGCTGCTGACTGTAGCAGGATGAAGATGGCAAGTGCAGTCCTTGGACTTATTGGTGAGGAGAACAGATTTCTGCAACATTTCAATGGCACGTTTGAAGCACCTGATTTGGTAATAGTAATCAACATCTACAGAGCTGTCTGGAAGTGTGTCTGACAGTATGACACAAGTTTTGTTGGTGCAATATTGGTTCGCTACTTTTAGTTCACTCTTGTACCAGCGTCTGTATTTCAGCACCATACGAGATGCAGTGAGCAAACGGATATAGTCAGTCATGTTCGTCTTAGATGAGGAGTACTTCAAGTTTTTACCATTGAACAATATCCTGTCTTCCCAACGACTTTCTGGCTGGGACACAGATTGATGCATCCTGTTTTGCAGAACTGATCTTGATATAGCAGTTGGTGGTTCAACTGAGAAAGTGGGCTCTGTAGAGGAAAGTTTACTGGCTCTGTGAACAACATTATGTGGAGTCTGAGCTCCTTGGATCCTGTCAGTGCTGGTGGTTATATTGTAATAAGCCTGGTCATGGTTCGATGGTATGTGCTGTACTTTAACAGACGTCACTTCATTTTTCTGGTCAACTTTCAATAGCAGTTTGTCTGATATTGTTGGCTCAAAGCCTTGTGTTTTTTTGGTATCATAATTTTCTATGAAGTTATCATACTGCAAAAATTTGTCTGTTTGGAGGTTGAAATTAAAATGCAAGAAATAAATTGAAGCGCCAGTCAGTATAAACCAAAGAAGAAATCCAGTGACTAAAACTTTTTTTACACTAAATTGAAGCCTAACAAACATGTTAATATCAAGATAATTCAAACTAATTATCAATTAGGGTAAAAATAAACAATTTTTACAATAATTGAAATTGAAAAAATGTTAACAACCAACATTATAGAGGCTTAATCTGCTTTAATAACGGCTGACACTGAGTTTTTTCTCACCAAAGCAAGTAGAGTTAATGCCACTAGAAATTGAATTTATCTCTAAATAACTTACATTTTTTTAGAAACTTCGATCTGCTCCTTCATCAAAGCTTGATAAATGAAACTGGCTTACGTATCAAACCAGACATAGCCACTCAGACGGTAAGAGATGAACTTTATTCAACGGGTTTAAAGAATTATGATGAGAAAAGCCATCTAACCAAAACCTCTCCTCTTTTTCACGCCATCCACACGGGGGACTGGGGGGATGGGCAGAAGAAGAACCCCCCCGACCCCTTGAGCATTTTTTTCCTCCCCCCCCCCCCCCCCCCCCCCCCCCCCCCCCCCCCACCTACGGTTTTTTTATATAGCACGTGAGATTTTTCAGCGCGTGGTCTTTCTTTCAAGATGTCGAAGTCGAGCGTTCAGGTGTTCGGGAGGAAGGTAGGCCTATGTTATTTATGGTAGAATCGTGAAGCAAAAATATGTTATTTGTAGAAAACAGCCACTGCTGTGGCCCACTGCACTCAGGGCAATGGGATTATCAAAGTGAATGGGAAGCCACTCCATCTGATTGAACCTTCTACACTCCGATACAAGGTTATTAAAAGATTGTTATAGCTTTTAGGTTATTAAACAACACTGATTAGTGTAGTTTCTGAAAACATAGATGTAATTTAGTACCTGGCCAGTACATGAAATATAGTCTCAGTAGCCAGACCCTTTACCCAACAGTTATGCTGGGAAAGGATCTGGTGGCATTAGTACATAGTACCAGTTCAATACCCTCCAGATTTGAGGGGGAAGTTGCAGTTCCGTTGGTGGTTGTCAGTAATTTAGGATTACCGCAGCCACTCAATCAGCTCTTTTTCACTGTCCCAAGACTTCTGCGTATGTACTATAATAGAGGAATTGGGCAGTGGAAATTGCTGCAAATAAAGTGAAAAATACTAGGGATTCATGATAGGGCTGTAGGACGAGTACGTTTAGGTCTTGTAAAATGGTGGATATATAAAAAAAAAAGCTTTGCTCTTTGATATTGACAACAACAACAAAACAAAAACAGGCGATTTTGTGACAATAATAGTGCCACTGTTATAAGCTAAGCTAGTATGTTGTACCTTATAGCTACCAATAAGTGCCATAAGGCGGTTATGGCACACCTTATATCACACCTCTCACAGTGCAAGAGATGTTTTGTACAAGCATTTAGCTAGGCATTGAAGTTCTTCGTGTGCGGTATTTTTACGTTTACATAATGGTTTAACCGCGGAATCAGTGATGGACTAATTACATTCCTTTTGAACTGGTACTATGTACTAATGCCACCAGACCCTTTCCCAGCGTAACTGTTAGGTAAAGGGTCTGGCTACGCGAGACTAAGGAAATGGTAACCTTTCAACTGTTTTTTTTTTTTTAAGTCAACCTGTCAAATTAACGAGGAATGAAGTTTTTCTAGGGCAAATGTTGTACTCAAAAACGTTTATAATATTCCTTGATCACTCATATTTCTGTTGCAAGATCACAAAGATGCATTGTTTACACTTAACCCGACGATTCCTTATTACTCAGCGATTTATCCGTAATCTGGGTTTCATATAGGATTTTTCACTGGTAGGGAGACACTACATGTACTTTACCGTACCCATTTTTTATTTTCATATTATTTTGATGCACATGCCTCTATGAGAGTGTACACTTCACACTGATCAGTCGTTAGCTAATGTGCTGTATTAACTTGCGAAAATTCTGGGGAGGGGACCTTAGGGCCAGCCCATATCAATCAAATCCTGCTAACTGAACTGGTAGCTCTTACCCGTCATGGGCGGTCTCCTGTTATTGCTTTGAAACAATCTAATTTAAAATTCTGGCATATTGTGATTATGCTTTTTATACCAGCAACAAAGAACAAGTTGTAGACTTCTTTGTTAATATAATTTGTACCACCTGTCTTGATAGTTGGAGGAGCCCCTTCTATTGCTGGGACGTGAAAAGTTCATGGGAGTCGACATTCGTGTTCGTGTCAAGGGTGGTGGACATGTCTCTCAGACATATGGTGAGCTTATTTCTTATATTTCTTCATGCTTGTTATAATAGTCATCATCTTTTCTTATTCTTTCTTTTTTTTTTGCAGCTATCCGGCAGGCCATAAGCAAGTCATTAGTTGCATATTACCAGAAATGTAAGTCTGACTGAATTTGCTCCTCCCACCCTCTGTTCTAGCTCCGCCTTCAATTCTCACTCCTGTTTATGCCTGGCTTGGTTACTTCTCCCACCTCCTTTCTTATCCCACCTCCCGTTCTGTGATATGGGACGTGGTATAACTTGGAGGATATCAGAAAGGCTGATCTTGAGTTCTGGCAGTAGAAGTGAACACAATTCTCCTGCCAGATTACGGACAGCCAACACTGGTTCACCACTGTAATGGTTACACTCCCGTAGATGTTTGGTTTCTAGTTTTCCCTTCTATTTGTTGGACAGCATGTGTATGTGGGTGGGTTTGGGTGGACATGTGTGTGCGGGTGAGTGCTGTGGTTAGGTGGGTGGCAAGGGCCTGTCCCAGCGAGAAAGTCAAGATTAGCTGTGTGAAGAAAGGTGTCGTTCATTAATGGCCAACTGGCAATACCCAACATGTGTCTATAAAAATATTTTGAAATGAAATTTTCTAATAAATATACAGCTTTGTAAGTTGTGTTAACAATTTCTTAGTGTTGTTGTAACTTACAAGTTCTTAGCGAGTAAGAGAAAAAACTTTTTGTGTGTGTGACATAATTAGTATCTATCTTACTGTACTTGTTTTGAATTTTGGTTACAAATTTTTCACCTTAATTTTATTGTTCGGTTCACTGGAGTCTTAATTTGAAGTGAGATGTATGAAGCATGACTTGATGCAAAACAACGCTTGAGGACTTTAGAGAGGGTTGTATAAACAATCAGTCAGTAGTGTTAAGCAAACATGTACTTTGTCCTTTGCTGCTCAGACAGTTATTCCGTTCTAGTTTGGTAGTTTTTTCCACTATGTTGCCAATCATAGTGTGTACCTAAGAGAATGACTCATGTTTGTTTTTTGTTGTCATTGGTTTCTCTTGTATCTCTACTCTGCCTCCATTCTTACCCCACCTCTTGTTCCTGGTATGGGAGATGGTAAAACTTGGAGGATATCAGAAAGGCTGATCTTGAGTTCTGGCAGTAGAGCAGAATGTGACTCTCCTGCCAGATTACGGACAGCCAACACTGGTTGAGTGATCTTGTACTCGGCTCTAGTGCAACAGTGTTGCGATGTGACTATTTACTGTCAGTAGAATTCTCAATTAACACATGACTACATGTTCAATTAGCACATACTTGTACACTTTCGGGTTTTTTTTTTCATTTTATTTTCAGCCTTTGAATATGCTTTGGCGGGGGTGGGGGGGGGGGGGGGGAGGAAACCCTGCAGGAATTTAAAAAAATACCTTTTAGGGGACCCTGAAAATTTTCATGAAAATGAGGACCCATTGAAATTTAAAAAAAAAATGTAGATATTACCCCCCTTCCCCCCTGAAATTTAGTTCTAAAAATTACCCTGAAGGCTAACTTCTAGTGTATGTGATGTTGGTAATGTTCCATGGGGAACAGGTGGATAACTAGAAGTTATATTGCTTTACATTCTAATTGATGCACATCAGTTTTAAGTTATTGTTGTAGTTTTTTTAAGTTTGAAATTAATCCTTAATTGTTCCATTTCAGTATGTTAATGGTGTTAAATAATACACTTGCCAATTGTCAGAAACTTAACGCTGGGAAGTAGGGTATCTCTTTATGTTTTGTGCAGACCTGAGGTCAATCCATGACTGCAAGCCATTTAGTATATCCCGTTGTTTTGTTTTTGTTTTTATTTTTTATTTTACTCTGCATTGTGTTCATAGATGTGGATGAAGCAAGCAAGAAAGAGATCAAGGACGTTTTGACACAGTATGACCGAACTCTTCTGGTGGCGGACCCAAGACGGTGCGAACCAAAGAAGTTTGGTGGTCCAGGGGCCAGGGCCAGATACCAGAAGTCTTACCGTTAAGACTGGACTTGTAAACCTGGTATTTGTCAATTTATTCTCTGGTTCCTTTCACTGAAGAAAAAAAAAATTTTTTTGATCATGTAAAATTACACAAATTCATTCTCGAGTTATATGTATTTGAGAATGGAAGTACATTCTGTTCATGTGATGGGTGTTGATATGAATGGTGAGGTAGGCTGGGTTCCAATGGTGGACCAAATGAGTTAGTTGTGTATGGTAGTGATTTCTGGAGTGGATGATTCAAATGTTTGGCAAGTGTTCCATCTTGCTTTCTGGTTTCTTATCTGCATGTAAAGAAATAGAACTGGTAATAATATAGCTTTCAAATTGTGTATAATCACATTTGATAGTTACAGTATGGAGTAGCACGTGTGGTATTGAGTGGGGAGAGATTTATTGTATGCTGTCACCAATCACTGGCTAAGAATGGTAGAATGCGAGTCCAGTTACTAGGAACTTTGAACTTGTACGAATTTACTCTCTGTACTACTTTTTTCCCTACGTTAATGTGGTGATCTTTAATTAGATTGACGAGCCATGCCTTAAGCATGTGCGTTTACTCTAAGGGGCTAAGCTAAATATAAGTTTGGCAAACTCAAGCACTTGTTCTAGTTTAATTGTACCAAGCCTGTTAGCCGGCACTGAGCTAGAGTTGTGTTGACTCAGCAAATCAACATGTATCTTCAGTTACATGAGCAGCATGGATGGTGAAGTCCAAATTATTTTATCAGAATGACTAAAGTTTTCAATTGAAAAAACCACAAAAAAAAAAGTGTCTCTGGATGATCTTCCATAAGTATCATCTCGTTTTTAAAATTATACTTGTGTAGCTATAAATGGTTTACTGATAGTGTACCATACCCATAGACAGACATTTGGGTATGCACTCACCAGGGAAAGGAGTCTTCTCACGGATTATCTTGAGCTGTGGCAAGTGTCTTCCAGCACCTTCATCATGAACAGCACTGGCTGGGTTACTGGCAGAAACTGCTCCTGGGTTGCTTCCAACTGTAGTACGACGACCTCCCATCTGCAAATTAATGAGGGGAAAGAGGGGGGGGGGCAAATATTGTAAATTTGAGTTTCAGTAGAGGGATATTAGGAATTGGGAGGGGGGGGGGGGGGGGGGTGGAAGAATTACCCCATGAACACGGGACTTTGGTTTCTTAGGATCTTTGCAAAGCAGCAAGTCCAATTCTGGTTGAAACCAGTCTCTGAAGTGATCAAAATAGGAATGATCCAGCAGTTCATCGCAGGTCATTCGCCCAGCTGGATCCATCACCAAACATCCCTTTATCGAAAGTATACAATAAATATGTAAAATCAAAACACCATCAAAATTCTTCTACCTGAAGAAAAGACACGGCCTGTGGCGGATAAGTTGCAAATCGCACAGTCAGTGGTTCCTAGAGTAATGGAGAGGATTACACTTTATTGTACTTGCATCCAATTATTATAGTATAAAAACATGAAAACAATTTAATTACGTTTGTTTCTGGAACTGGAATGTTCACTCCTTTGAAGTAAGAGTTGCATTTAAAGACGTCCATGTGGCGGTCAGTTAAATCGCCTGCAGTGTTAGCGAGATGCATATGAAATGTGCATATAGAGCTACAATAACAACTACAATTTACCCAGAGATTTTCTGAGTTGATAAATTTGATCAACATCTGATTTTCCAGGCCAGAGTGGTTGACCAGTCAGCAACTCAGCAAATAAGCAGCCGATGGCCCAGACATCCACTGGAGGTCCGTATTGAGTGTCACCAACCAGCAATTCTGGTGCTCTATACCAGCGGGTGGCCACATACTCTGTGTATTCTGCACCTGGACCAGCTTTATAGATATTAACATCAGTACATCATCATACACTAAACACATATGCACACATATAAATGTATATGTACTCATAATTGTACAAAAAAAAAACATGTAGTTTTAAATTTTAAATGAGTCAAGCTAGCTACAGCAGTAAATTTAGTCCTTTCACCAACAGGGTGTGTGTTTAGACGGCAATTTTCGCCTATACTCTCCTACTCTGACATAGTACTTCCCTTCAGTTCAATCTCCTGTAGGTGTGTATGTATCCTTTTCTACTAATGCTCACATGCTGGTGCCATGGCAATATTTTGCTTGACTATCCTTATGGACTTGCTAAAAAGTGTATAAATTACAATTGTGACTATCAAGAACAAAATATCATCATATATTTCTCAGTAGCTGTGGCTCTTCCTTTAACATAGCCTCTAACAGTAGTACACCAGTTCAATGTGTGTGCTGTAAGGGTGGGCCCACGGTGGTGGAACAGCTGGTTTTGTGTAGCTGTTAAGTTAAAAGAAACCCCCACCTAGCACGCAGCTCTACTGAGAAGGTAATGGTCCCAGCCTACTACTTCCAGTTGTGGCAGCAGTGCTAGCGCTATCTGTTACCAAGGACTGCTGCTAGGTGTTAGAAATGACTCTTTGTCATTTAGTGGCACTGAATTTTAGTTATTTAGTGTAAATCTATTGATGTTGTCAAGGCTACTACAGGCTTTAGGTGTCAAGAACTTGTTGCTCTGGTATTTAGTAGGTTATTTTACAAACAAAATCAAGTTGAACCCACATTTGAAAGTAGCTTTACACAAGCCACTGTTACAGCTATCATTTAAACTCACTCAACATCCTGGCAAAGCCAAAATCACAAAGTTTCACTACCCCATTTTTGCAGACAAGAATATTTTCAGGTTTTACATCACGATGAATAACACTATGCTCATGGCAATAGTTAACTCCAAGCAAAGTCTGCCATATAATCTTCTTCATTGAAGTATCATCCAGACTAAAACACAAAACAAAAACAATACAAACGAAATACTTCACAATGCAGTTGAGTTGGAATGTCATGAAACTTTACCCTCTTGGATGCCTCTCCAATTCATTCAGCACAGTGTGATCACAGTATTCAAATACAAGATGAATTTTGTGCTTTCTTCGAAAGACCTCCAACAGATTAATCAAATTTCCATGACGAAGTTGCTGCATACAGAAATTAGTGATTCTGTCAAAAGCCAAAATTCCATTGTGTATTCCAGCTTACCCTTAACATACGAACTTCTCTGAATGCAATATGCCTTATCAATGGGTCATCTTCACTTTCAAAAAACTTCTTTATAGCAACGATCTGCCCAGTTTCTCGGTGTCTGCACTTGAATACGACTCCATAAGCACCTTCTCCAATTTTGCTCACCCTCTCGTATTTCTCCATATTGTGATTACGAACCGGTACTGCTGCAGCTCCGGCAGCTCACACCTATTTTTAAGGCCTGCCGACAAATCAGGCTCAGATGAAAATCATAAGGTCCTGACCTAACCTTCCCAGGGTGCGAAAACGACTGTTTACCAGTTGCTAGGGATTGGATAGTAATGCGCACGCGTAGTTGCAACGAAACCGGAAATAAACGAGCAGTCAAAAAATATCGCGTGCGGCGCCCCAGAAGAGGATGGAGGGAGGGGGAGAGACAAGGAGAGCGCGTCGTAACTTCCGCCGTCCTTCTCTGGCGCACCTCATGCATAAAGTCTGCAGGCTATATAAAAATACAAGTCACCACCAATTGAGCGGATGTAAATTGGGTGAAGCAAAAATTTCAAGGGGGAATAACTTGGCATCAGTGGCATAATTATCTCAATGGAAGAAGCCATGAATACTACAACATGCTCTTGCAAGGATGTAAATTGGGTCAAGTGGTCAAGTAAAAAGTTTAGGGAGGAGTACTTTGGCATCAGTGACATAAATATCTCAATAGAAGGAGCTATGAATGCTACAACATGTTCTTGCAACTGTTGCACTAGGTGTTGCAAAATATACTTGGTGTGTTTAGTCCCAGAATGTGAATATAGTTACAAACTGACAGTGAATATAAATACATGATGAGTCAGCTCTCTGTTTGTGTGTAGAAATGTAAAGGAACATTTTAAGTCATAAAGTAGTTGAGCCACCTTCCTCATCATCACTCTCATCATCGTATAGTCCTCCAAATATATCGAGATCATCGTCTAAACCAGCTGGTATAAGAAGAAATTCTTGCCCACTCCAAGTAATAGGATTGATCCTGCAAAAGAGAGAGAGGGGTGGGGTGGGACAGTGGGGGTTAAACTGTGAAGGAGATTACAGCATAGCTAGAGGGAAAAATAGAGATAATTGGGAGGAAGACTGCATCAGAGAAAAGATGAAGAGAAATATATGAACTGAACTAGAAGGTGTGATTTCAATAATTTTAATAAACACCATTTTCTTACGTTTTATTCAGGACTAAAACTTTTGGCTACCGTAAAAATATGTTTACTGTCAAGCAACTGAATTTGCTTGTGGTTATAATCGGGGCACTATAACAAGTCCATACACTATTGCAAACCAGCATAAACTTTACATAAAATAGATCTAACAATATTTACTTGTAGTATTCCAAGAGTGCTGGTAAGGAATTAAATTTTTGCTGTTTTGGACCAAGGAAACGATATTGTCCTGAACTTGCATCCACAAGAAAATGACTGCTTCCAATATGAGCTATACATATTGAAAAGAACGATAAATAAAGGTTATTTAAAAGATGTGAAAATGTCACCTTATTAAATTCAAATAATAACTGCATTTTTATCAATTGGTGCTGAGTAGCAAAAGCTTACTTTTTACAGACACTGTGTATCCCCACAACTTCGCACTCAGTCTAACCAGATAACTTCCAAACACTTCTTTCTCCAAAAGCTTAGAAGCTGCATCTCTGCCTATTTTTCCTATGAGACCAAGCAAGAAAACTTTCAAATTCAGCAGTAGACTACTATAATAACTTAATAACATACCATGAAACCAGACGCTTATGGTGCCATCACGCTCTTTACCAACACCCTTAGGAGCCTCCACAGTATTGAACCATTTCAATGCATGTTCTGCTGATTTTGGAGCTGAGTCCAGTTGAACAAATGAAGTCATCTTCAATACTCTTCGTTTTTCTGGAGGAACAGGTGCAGGTCTGGAAAAAAATAATCCATATTATATTAAATATATAGCTATACACATTAATTTAATTTTTCATTTATTATTGGACTTGTGATTATCAAGATAATGTGCAATTTTAAATTTTTTTTCTTGCCTTGAAGGTATTTTTTGCACTTCTGCTTCTTTCTTTCGCACTTCTACTTCTTTCTTTGAAGCTAAATCTGCTAATATTTTTTCATGAATGTCGGGAGTCTTTTCAGTTATATGTCGTGCTGCTATGAATGATCTCTTCCTAGACCTTTCAAACATGTCTGCTCTTCTTTTTGATTCTCTCCAATGCAACTGAAGTAAAATATTGAGCAATTATTCATTTACTCATAATAATCCCAAGCTGGCCTATGAATGTTGCTCCATTAACATAAGAGACAGGACATACCTCATTCTTTTCCTCCAGCTCTTTTGCTCTTTTGATTGCTACAGATTTTGATCTTCGAAGAGTTCCTAAAACTTCTTGGACACGTTCCTGTTCAAATTGCTTCTTCTGTTCAGAAGTGGTTCTGAGCCATATGCATGCATGATATAAATAAAATGTGGAATTTACCATTACATTATATGTACCCCATTGCAGCTCGAGCATGTCTCATAGACACAGTTCTGGCCAGAGACTTTGAAGAAGACCTGGATTTAGGAGTTGAAGTGGTATCTATTTGGGACTCTGTTCTTATTAAGCTCAATTCAGGACTGTAATCAATATCAATTAGAATTGTAAAAATAAATAGAGCGGAAGAAAAGATCATTTTTCTTTACCTTTCTGGCATAACTTCAGGTCTTTGCTCACCTGCACTAAGTTCTTCAAAGCCCTCTAAATAATGTGATACAAAATTGCATAATTAAAGTTTGTTCCACCCATCCCCAAATTACAATAACTAATATATGTGGTGTGCTTTAGCACAAATAGCGAGTGAGATAGCCGAGTTATATTTAATATTATTACATTCTTAAAAAAATTCTAAATTATTTTATCCACAGAGCTCAATATACTAATTAAAAGAAAGCTTTGAGCTGTTACATTTGTTAGTTTCACAACTCTACTTTCTGAGAGACAAGTGTAGTATTTAGCACCACACTGAAGTTGAAAATTAGCAGCACACTGAAGTCAAAGTGCAATTTTCATTGAAATGTACCCCACTAATCATTTTCAGGTGCTTTTTACATATACTCTGTTACACTTTGTTCAGCGGTGTAAGTTCAAGTGGTCCAACTGTTTGCTGTGTAAAGCTGCTTGAATATCAGTGCAGTCTTACAGTATGCTACATTTCATGGGTTGACAAAGTAAACAAAATTTCAGGTGCTCTTGTCTGAAAGCAGCTAAACTAACCTGCGTTAGATATCCTTGCCCACTGGGCACAATGGGGGAATGGTTTACCCAACTTATGCAAGTAGAAGAGGGGACAAAAAGGGGTCACATGTTAAGTAAGCAAAAAAATAAATCGCGGAATCTCAATTGTGTTACCCCTGAAAGTGTATTGCTAGCGTCCTAACTTGCCAATAATAACAAAAGTCTAAATTTCCATTTTACAATGCACTAATGACAATGCATAGTGAAAAAACAGTGCCATCTGCATACGTATTAGCGATATTTCCTGTTTTGCCAGATTTTCTGCCTCAATTATTTCGGAGCGCCTTTCTTGCTCCTGTTTTTCCTTTTCTCTTTGCTTTACCTGGTAGAAAAATGCAGTATTAAATTAAATATCTATATGTAGTCCATGATAAGCCTTACTAGTCGTTCATATGGTAGATCGTCTTCATGTTCCCCCATTACCCAAACCCATGGATTGTTATCTGCTCCATGAAGAAACTGAATCTGAAAATAACATGAGCAATTTATTATTTTCAAGTTGCCTCACTATATACAAACCTTTTTCTTTGACTTCGTTGTTCTTGACTTATCCTTTGATTTTTTGGTTTTGGCAAACTCCTTTTCACTCTTCTCCCATCTTCTGACCTGTTCCTCTCTGATCTTTAGAAATATGATTTCTTTCTGTTCTGGACTAAGTAATTCAAGGAGCTCCTGTTCAACTTTCATGGAGCGCACGATTTCCTCTAGGGCTGACATTCTCAACCTCGCTATATGCTCCTACGGTGGGCGTTGCTCGAAAGTTGCAACCAGCCGCCCACATTGCCACGGTCCAGTAAATGTGGTACGAATCGCCGTGACAGGATAGTCGTCATCACCGTCACGCGACATAAAAGCCAGTATCATCTCGCGGTAGCTAGCCGGATGCGGTAATAAAAGCTGTCTAGTTTTATTCGGCATAGTAATGTGAAGTGTACATGTCAACTTTCTAGTGTTGTGCATAATATATTTAGTTGAGTTTTTTTTTTTTATCAAAAAAAACAAGGGGTCAATAAACTTTATGGTAGTATTTTTAAGCAACAGTCAAGCACAATGCAAGTTCACTTGCTTGAGACAAATTGAGGACTATTGTCTGAGACGAGACATTTAGGCAAACTATAGCATGCAAACAAGTTTCTCAACTTCAACTGTTTTCTCAGTAGTGGTGGTTCCACATGGAATGGCTGTCCACCAGCACCAAGAACACAGAACCCATGAATGTGAAGACTAAGGTCATGGATGGGTGAAGGGGTACCACTGGAGGTGCATTACGAGTAGATTGGCATGCCTGACAATTCTATACTAGGTCTTCAATCTGCTTGTCCAGACCGGGCCATACATGAGAACTGGCCAAACATTCATTTTAACTATAGCTTGGTGGCCTACATGCAATTCACTAAGAATTTGCTTTTGACAATCAGTGGGAATAATCAATCGATTTCCCCTGGAATAAACACCCTTGATCTACACTTACTTCCAACCTCTTCTGGAAATGTGGTTCATAGGATTCAGGAGTTAGGAACATGGGGGGGGGGGGGGGGGGGGGGGCAGGAGGGCCGGTACCCCCCTCCCTGGCCCACCCATTAATTAACAAGCTAGAGTTTGCAAATGTAATCCAGTTACTGATTTAATGAATCCACCCATTTGTTCTTGACCTTTAGATTAAAACTAACAGCTTGCAATTTCTTCTTGTAGAAGCAGCTGCTTTTTAACTAACAAAGGCTGATCAAGTGGCCATTACTTTTTTTTTCAAGCAAATCTTCTCTGCCTTCCAGTGAGTGAATTCGTTAGTCATCTTTGTTTGATATAGTTCTACTTATAATGATGCCTAATAATATAGCCTCAGAAAACCACGACAATGAAGAAATAGATGATGGTCAAATAGAGAGTGATGCCTGCAGTAGTGTCGAAGATACAGATTTCCTAGAACCTGATTCTGGTGAGCTGTACTGACCAGTTACAGCACCTTGTGTTGCAGTCAACCCCAAAGTTCTAACTGAAAAAGTGTATGGTTCAGGTAAGCATGCTCGTAAGAGGCATCTCAATCCAGTTTGGGTCAAAAGCTATTCATGGCTAGAGCATGAAAATCCCAAGCTCATAAAGATGCTATTGCAGTCCATGTGGCTTCAAAGCATGGGTCAATTAGCCAACAAACTCAATTCAATCAAGCCCAAAATAATTCTACTCCACTACTCCACTGTGGTTTCAGTGTATCTGGTACCTCAGATGGCCAGCCCTCTTGAGTATAACAAAACACCAAGGTCAAAACAGCGTCCTTGGCCATGGCCATGCTCTAAGTCCTTGGTGGTGAAGCTTGGTTGCAAGAAGATGCACCAAAACATAATTCTCTCTCTTCTCTTTCTTCCTCCCTCTGTGCACACATAGGAAGATGCGACAACCCATCAGATGGTCTAAATTCTAAGGTGTATCTATGTCTTAATAGAAACAGAGCCCAGCATTGCAACCGAGCTGCCGCTAAGGTGGGCAGGTTTTCTTAGACCCTAGAATAGTCATGAGTGGCTTGTGATCGGTTACAAGTGTGAATGGAATTTCTTTATGCCAAAAAATATGGCTGAGCATAATTTATTTCAACTGGGCTAAGTTCTGGATGCATATGCTACAGGACGTTCAGATCCATCTGGATACATGTGCGAAGACTTCCCCAATGCCATAGGCAGATGCATCACAATCTATAACAAAAATTATAGTTTGATAGGTAAGTTGACATTATTAAGATTTCTACAGATGCTAATTTCTCTTTCAGCATAACAAATGCTCCCTCACATTCCTTACTCCAAACCCATTCCATTCCTTTCTTTAACAACTGATTCAAGGGGTAAAGTTATAGTACACTGGTTCTGAGCCAGGTGCACATGACCGCCTAGCGGCAGCAAGAGAATTTACATTTTGCATAGGAAATAACCGTTTCCAAGTTGTTTCTGACAATATAGACAAAGCAGCTCCTGTATCCAACTCCATACTTACATTCTTCTCATTCATGACAGTAGAGGGACCAGCTAATGTAACCATAAAAGGACTTTCAATTTGTATTTTGTTGAGTTTTTTGTTAGATAATTATTTGAATAAATCTTAGAGAAATCTTTGAGTTTGACATATACAAAAGACTTCACAAGGACTCTAGTGAGGGAAAATTGGGAGCAACATTGTTCAGCCCCCTTTTCTTCCCTTCACAATGATTAAGTCAACCAAAATACAGGCCTTTGATGATTTTTAGTTTTGATATTGAACAGGTACTGATCATTTGTGACAGCTTCCTCAGCTGTCTCCTCTTGCTCTGAAATTTCCAGTTCCATTATTATATAGATTGACCTCATTTAACCCATATACCCTAGCAATGTGCCCTTGCTTGCCGCAACGCCTACAGGATTGGTTACGATAGAAACACTAGTCCAGGGAGTAGCCTTGCTTTCCGCAGCAATAACAGTGAAATTACCATCTTGTTTGGTCGCTTTGTGCTGTACCTGCACAGCTGTGGCAGACTCGATACTGCGCCTATAAATCACACCACTGCTACTAAAAAGAATTTGTAAGACTATGTCCCCATACTACTCAGGACCATTTAATGCGGGGAAAAATACAGCTCTAAGCTAGCTCTTTCAGCAGTGATCAGTGACAGTACCTTTAATACCTTATTTTATTTTTTAAAGGATGGGGGATAGGCTTTTTCCACTTAGCTTTATCAGAGCGCCGCGACCCAGACAACAAACGTTCATCATTAATTTCCTCGCGCGCGCGACCCTCCTTGTGGCGCGTTGAGAACGTTGCGCAGGTAGCTTAGCTATATTGCTAATTCTCTTGGCTGTGGAAAGGGTTGCGAAATAGCGGTTACGTGAGTTAGAAAAACATTGGAGTTCTAAGCAGAGTTTCGAGAATCTGGAAGACTAGACCTGGAGAACACTGGAATTCCCTCATCATGGGGCAGAAGTAAGTTCTATTGTAGACATAGCTTTTGTTTCCCCAATTTTGCATAAAATTTTTTTCAAAGAGCAACAACAAATATATTTTGAAGCCAGCAGACAGAAGCTACAATAAATAAAATTTCTGTCTCAAATTTCATGAAGTTCCAGCCCACTTCAACATAAGCACATATATTGGGGAGGGGGGGGGAACAACAAACGTTATCAGTTGATAAAATTAGCAATACACTGTAATCCATGAAGGAAACGTTATTGGAAGAACAATTGCTGGAAGTACCTAAACCACCAAAAATTTTGGGCAGAATAAAAAGCAGATTCTTTCTAAAAGAATATGCAAAACTACACTATGTTTGGCCAAGAAATAGAATATTCGAAGGCTTTGAATTGGAAAAAGTACTGAATAATGGTAAATTAATTTTTTGTGTGGTGCCCAAAAAGAAATTGCAAATTTACACCTTGCATTTCAATCACTTCAACATTTTTAAAAGTTATAGCCAACCAATTCATGTAAGTTGTTCTTATCAAGTTTTCCTCCAAGTAGTTTTAACTCCTTTAAAGCTTATATGGAGCTAGCAATTCTCTCATTCTAGACAGACAAATGACTCAGTCTGACAGGAACACATGTACACACGCACCCTAGCAAAAAGACTACTCAGCAGTAAGAAATCTTGCTTGGCATACCCGTGGACAATAATCAAGTCAGTATTGTCAGATTTTAGTTTTGTCTAGCTGTAACTTGTAGCTAACAGTTACTTGTCAGATGGTTGGATAATGTTGTCCAAACTACAGCTGAGAACTTCATAATACTTGTTTTATGAAGTTCACAACAGCAAACTGGTATGTACACTCTGAAACAAAGGGTCATGTCATCTTCAGTGAGTGATTTCTGAGTAGCTATTGACGGGTCCATGCAAGAAGCATATACTTAAAACCACACAAACAAATTTCACTGGGACATGCCTCAAGTTAAAACACACGACGTCAACCATGGGTAGCAAAATTTTTATGGAACCAAATTTAATATTCCTTGCATCTTGATTCATATTTCTTCATGCAAATTGTAGGACCAACTAGAACATACTTTTTGTGCAGGTTTTACTTGTGAAACTACTTCCACTTATATCCATGCGTAAAAAGAGCTATAAAATAAGTCTCGTATTATACAGACATCTTCTGAGCAAGCACTGATTGAGTACGAAGGGAGGCTCGATACACATGATTTTTCTAATGCACTGCAGTGATATATATCAAGAGAGGTATACACTATCTCACTCTAAAGTCTGTAAGGCATATGGCAAACAAGGCTTAATCAAATTCACAATTAACATTTTTGTGCACATAGGATTTGTTCCTTGTCTTATCTGCAATGCACAGGCTACTATGTGCAAGTATGTGTTCATTGCAGGAGATGAGGCAAGAAACTGGCGTATCCTTATACAAAAAATGTAATGAATATGTTTTATTAAGCCTTATTTGTCGTCTACCTTGCCCTATGTATATAGTATTCACCACTAACGCAGATGGTCCATTAATGAATATCTCATGACTCCTACATATTAGGCTGTATAATACACAAATGCATCTCATAAGGCAGGTTTACATGAGTCTCATGCACTGGAAGTCTGTACAACAAATTCCTAAAGTTCATTCATGTCCATTCATGTTTGTCACAGGCGTAATGTTTAGGAAAAGTGTAAACTGTCCATTTATGATTGCATATACATATGCCAGTTGTACATCAAACTTGAAGTACTCAATCAAAGGAAAAAAAGAACGGGTGATGTTTTTGCAATTATCTATCCTTGATTATTAAGTGACCAAATAACCTTTCCACGTAACTGCTAGTGTTTATCACATTGTTAAGAGATTAGGTACTTTTTGAAAAATCTCTGCTTTTGGAGATTATTTAGTCTGGAGGTTAGTTTAGCAAGAATATAGTATATATTGTCTTAAGACCCTAAATAAAGCAGATAGTTGAATAAGCTCATTTTATGGCTTAACCATCAATTGAGGATTGTCACTGCTAATGCTTTAACGTCTATGGCTAGGTGTTTGAACTTGTAAGCAGGTGATTTAACTTGAGGGATCTAATTTTTAAATATGCAGTTATATTCACCACACCCACATGCCACATTCAAAAATATGTTCACACCCCAAACCACACCCATTTTATTTGTAATAATACATTTATTGCTCTATTGTGGCTTTTGTTACTTGACACCTAAGTTGCTTTTTACCAAATTTTTTTTTACTCTTAAGAAGATCATCAGGAGTAGCATTAGTAGCTAATGGCCATGCATGAAGTAATTGAGCCACAAAACTTCCTCCTTTTCCTCCCTATCCTCTACATATGCATGCACTGCTACTACCTATTTACCTCAAAGTGTAGCAAAGGATAAGACAAGGGGTTACATACAATATGTGGAATGTAACCATGTGTTGCATCATAATTCGGTCATGTAAAATTGATTTATAATAGTTTGCACATTTATGTTGCGGGTGATACTACCGCTCTAGTGGGTAAGCAGGTGAAATCACCTCAATGGGGTATACAAGACCATTTAAAAAACCAATCTCATTTTCAAATGTCAAGATTGTCTTATAATTTGGTAACCTTTGGCTCACTGAATTGCATAAAATACTGATCCATTTCCCCCCCCCCCCCCCCCTAAATAATGAATGTAGTTGGAGTAAAGAACTTCAAAACAATGAAGCCACACCAATGGCCAAGGAGTCAGTCATGCAAGCCTGTGCCACTGGTGATATAACAACTTTGAAGGCTGCATTTTTAAATATTCAAGGTATACCGGTATTTTTAAGAGCTACACATTACCTTAGCGTCAGTGACGGAACACTATTACACACTGCTGCTAAACATGGCCAGCTGGAGGTAATAAAGTTTCTTGTGGATGAAGTTCACTACGGCTTGGAAATGCTAGACTACAACAGCCGAACACCATGTCATGTTGCTGCAGAACATGGCCACTTGGATATAGTGAGATTCATATGTAATCACAGTGGTCCACTTATTGATAGAAAGGATGCTCACGGAAATACAGCTTTGCATTTAGCAAGCCAAGCAGGACACATGGAAGTGGTGCAATATTTGATGGAAGAACAAAAATGCAAATTTCACTGTAACAAAGATGGAGACACTGCTATAGATGTGGCTGCAAAGAATGGCAAGACTGATATAACTGTCTATCTAAAAAAGTTTAAAGAAGAAAGGGATGTAAAAGTAAGTGAAGAGGAGGGAGTCAGTCAGCGCACTTCTGTAAACCATCTTAGTGAGTTACTTGAACATCTCAATACATCTATGGCTAACCTTATAGGCAATGATGCAATCCAAAATTTCCATCAAGCAGCTATGGAAAGCATGAGACAATCAGAACCTACATTGGAAAATCTAAGCTCAGTTACTCCCCTCCACAGAGCATGTTTCCTTGGAGACCTTGAGGAACTCAAGAAATTAGTAGATGAAAACTGTGAACTTAATGCACGAGATTTTAATGGGCTGACACCAGTCTGTTTAGCCTGTGTAAAAGGCCATGAAAATATTGTTGACTTCCTTGTTACCTTAAACAGTTGTGACATATCTTTGAGTGACAATCAAGGGCGTACACCACTGCATTTTGCAGCTGCTAGAGGCTTTACCAATATTGTTAGTATTTTATTGCACACCAACAAAATCAGTGCAATGGTAGAAAATAACGAAGGAGAAATTCCACTCCATTTAGCTGCCATGAAAGGTCACAAGGACACAGTTTTCCTGCTGGCCAAACAGAAAAATAGTAATCCAGATTTTGCAGATCAAGCAGGAAAGACAGCTTTACACTTAGCAGCTCATGAAGGCCACGTTGAAATCATTGAATTCCTTTTAGATGAATGCAAGTGTGATCCTTCACTGAAAGTTAAAGACAGAGGTTTTACTGCCTTACTTTTGGCTGCACAGCAAGGTCATCTCAAAGTAGTCAAACTTCTAATTGAAAAATGGGGTTGCAAAGTGGGCGAGAAGAACCTTGAAGGTGTGACTTCTCTTCATTTGGCTGCAGGTAATGGTCATTCAGAAGCGGCAGAGTACTTGTGCTCATTAGACAGCAGCTGCATTTCGAGTGAAACATTGGAAGGAGAAACACCACTTCATTTAGCAGCTTTTGTGGGAAGTTTGGAAATTGTAAAATTATTTGCTTCTTGTGACAGTTGTAAGACAGATCACAAAGACCATAGTCAGATAAATGCCCTTCACTGTGCCGCACAAGAAGGTCACTTAGCAGTGCTCAAATTTCTAGTTGAAGCATGCAAGTGTGACAGCACCACAAAAGGAGGTCCTGGCAATTATACAGCCTTACATTATGCTTCTGCAAAGGGTAGACTAGAAGTTGTCAAATATCTTGTGGAAAAATGTGCCAACAAGGTTAGTGAAAAAACTTCAAGTGGGTTATTTCCTTTACATTTGGCAGCAAATGAAGGTCATATTGCAGTGGTCAAGTACCTGTGTTCATTGGAAGATTCTGGCCTTAATACTTCATCAGGTGATGGATCTGGCACCCCTCTTCACCATGCTGTTGCAAATGGTCACTTTGATATTGTAAAATATTTGGTTGAAGAGAAGCAATGTGATCTTTCTGTTCGAAATGAACAGGGTTTGACCTCATTTATGCTTGCCCAGATGACTGGGAAACCAGCTATTGTAGAAGTTCTAGCAAATCACAAGCCTACTTCTAGCAGTGCTAGAGAGTTATCAACATCACATGACCTGCACTCACAGTTAAATAAGTTTATACTGGATGGTAAGCATGAAAAAGTCAAAGAAATTCTGAAAACAGGTACTAATACAACATTTAAGACAAGTTTTCCACTTCATGTTGCCAGCTCTTCTGGCCACATGAATATTGTCAAACTTTTGATTCAAGAATTTGAGTATGAAGCTGATGCTCTGGATGATAATGGAATGACTCCCCTCCATAAAGCTTCAGAAAAAGGCCATATTGAAATCATTGAAACTTTAGCCTCCATGGTTATTGGAGGAATTGACATCCCTGATAACAGTGGCAGAGTCCCTCTTCACTATGCTGCCACTAATGGCCACTTGCTAGCTGTTCAAGCCCTCACAAAGTATCACTGTAATGGCTATACTAAAGACAAGTCTGGTGTTACACCCTTTCATTTAAGTGCAGAGAATGGTCATATTGAAGTGTTACAATACATCTACAATTCTGAGAGAGGCAATCCAAATATCACTGATAATAATGGCTCTACTGCACTTCACTATGCTTGTAAGAACGGCCACCTTAAAGTGGTAGAATATTTGGTGGGAATATGTGGGCTAAACCCAGCTCATTCCAGCTTTGCTAAGGGAGCCACACCACTTCACTGTGCTGCTTCTAATGGTCACTTGTCTGTAGCCAAATATTTGTGTTCAGGTCAACTAAATTTACCAAATATAGAAGATAAAGACGGTAACACTGCACTTCATTTGGCCTGCCAGAATGGACATATTGACTTAGTTCAGTATCTGGTTGGGGAATGTCATTGCAAAGCTAAAACTGTGAATAAATCTGGATACACTGCCGCAAGTCTTGCTTTGATTAGTGAACAAGAGGCCATCTGTAATTATTTAGCCAGAAACGGTTATGAACCTGATCCTAAATTGAAAAAGAATGCATCCTCACCAAGTATGTTGGAGCTAACAAGGATAATATCAGAGGGAAATGTAGATACATTTAAAAATGTTCTTAAGAAGTCAAATATACACTTTAAATTCACTGATGCACTTGGTGAAACTTTGCTCCATAAAGCATGTAAGAACGGGAAAACTGAGATTGTGCGATGTCTTGTAATGGAGTGTGGTTATGATATGAACTTGAAGAATACAGATGGTATGACTCCATTTCATGTGGCTTGCATGGAAGGTCATGTTTCAGTAGTCTCTTTCCTTGTGCAACAAAACCATTGTGACATCAATACTGAAGATAAATACAAGAAGACACCATTACATGGTGCAGTAGAGAAAGGCTACTATGAAGTAGTCAAATGTTTGGTTCTTGACACATCTAGATGTGTAATCGATGCAAGAGATTCTTCGTCTGTTACTCCATTCATGCTGGGAGCTTCATTTGGTCACCTGGAAATTGTGAAGCTTTTAGCTCGTCTTCGAGGCTGTGATCCACTAGCAGTTGATCATCAAGGAAGAAATGCTATGCATTTGTGCTGTCAAAATGGACATGTAGAGGTAGCTAAATTTCTCATCAATGAATGTCAGGTACCACATGACAACAAAGACAATCTAGAACACACGCCTTTATTTTATGCTTGTTCTGAAGACAGGGGTCAGGTAGTAGAGTACCTTACACAAAGCTGTGACTGTGACACTTCAAATAATACAATCCAAACATATCTCAAAGGGGAAGACCAAAACTTCAGTTTACCAAAAGTTGCTCATACTTTGTCAAAGCTTAAAGAGCAACTCCAAAATTTTCATGATAGTCTTTTACACAATCACAACTTCTTGCATGCTCTAGCATCAAAAGCTACTCAATCTAAATTCAAGGAAGCACTTTCAAGAGCTGGTTCTGATGTCTTACTCTCCAGAGGATTGAACGGAGAGACATTGTTGCACAATGCAGCTTTCGGTGGAAACCATGACAATTGCAGATATTTAGTTCTTGAGTGCAATGCAGATATTAATGCTACTGACAATGATAGCCACACCCCTTTTATAAAAGCAGCATACAATGGGTTTGTTAAAATAGTGCAGTTTCTTGGATCACAAAGTGATTGTGAAATTAACAAGACGGACAAAAATCAAAGAACTGCTATGCATTATGCATGCCAGAATGGTCATCATGAAGTGGTTATTTTGTTAATGAATGAATTTGATTGTGACCCAGTTCACAAGGATAAAACAGGTGTCACACCACTGCAATTAGCCTCTGAGTGTGGAAAGTTGAAAATCGTGTCTTTAATAACTTCAAAAGACATGTCGCATGCAGATGTTGCAGATAATAATGGCCGAGGCTTACTTCATGTGGCCAGCCAAAATGGTCATCTTGATATTTGCCAATTCTTGGTAGAAAAGTGTGAAGCAGATCCTTTGAAAATTGATAAAGAACATAAAGTTACTTCACTACACTTGGCTGCCAACAATGGTCATGTGGACATTATCCAATTCTTCCATACCAGTTGCCATGTAAGACCAGATCCAATTGACTCCTATGGAAGGACACCTCTTCACTATGCATGCCAAGATAATAAGGTAGAAGCAGTTCGCTATCTAGTTTCGAAGATGAACTCTGATTTAAATCTCAAGGATTCTAATGGCATCACTCCAACAGACTTGGCTGTTATTTCTGAAAGCACAGAGGCCATCAAATTTATACAAAGCATCAAGAACTCAAATGATACTGAAGTTCTTTCAAATAGTTATAATCTTTTGATTATAGGAGCTGCTATTAAAGGAAATCTTGAAAAAGTGAAAAATTTGATGGAATCAGACCAATGCTCATCTCCTGTGTTAGGTCTAAGAGGAGAAACAGTGCTCCATGCAGCAGCAATAGCTGGTCATCTTGATGTGGTTAAGTACTTGGTCCATGATAAGAAATATAATGTTCATGCTGCAGATCCTCAAAATGGAGCAACTGCTCTGCATTGTGCTGCTATTAATGGTCACAAAGAACTAGTTCGCTACCTAGTTAAAGAAGCAGGTAGTAATGTTAATACAACTGATGCTAATGGCAGAGCTCCACTTCACTGTGCATGCCAGGCAGGAAGTATAGAGTGTGTTACCACTTTATTACAGACTGATAAAAGTTCAAGAAACTTGCAAGACAACACTGGTGTTACCCCACTACTGGTGGCATCTTTTGGTGGTTATCTTCCTGTCATCACTTACTTAATTGAGGACATAGACTGTGACCAAGACATGAAAGATAATAATGGCCGCACTTGTCTACACTGTGCCTGCCAAGAAGGACACCTAGATGTTGTTAAATATCTCATCTTGAAATGTGGATCAGATTGTAATATCAAAGATGTGGAACTTGAAGCCCTCCCATTACATTATGCAGCCAATAGTGGTCACCTAGAAATAGTTAAAATTCTCAATGAAGAAGGCAAGTCAGAAATGAACTGCAAAGATAAGAATAACACCATTGCATTGTGCATCTCGATTCAATTTTGTGGACATTGTCCAGTATTTAATGGAAAACTGTAACTGTGACCCTACACTCAAAGATAGCAATGGATTGACTTGCATTGAAGTAGCTTCACTTCACGGATCTACTGAAGTCATTGACTACTTCAAAAACACAAATTACAAAGTTACAAGTCCCACTTTTTCAGAATTACCTCATGGAATAGGTATTGCACAAGTAATGGCAACTCTAGGTAGCCATGAAGCAAGGCTGTGTGTGATAAATGGAGACTTAGATAGACTGAAGAAGATTGTTCAAAACAAGCCTAGTGTGCTAACTGAAAAGGGGCTGCTAGCTGGAGAATTGTTGCTACACAATGCCTGCAGTGGTGGAAAACTTGACATAGTGAAGTATCTGGTCCTAGATTGCCATAGTAATATCAATGCACAAGACAAGGATGAGCACACACCGCTACATCTGTGTGCACATGATGGGTTTACCAGCATAGTTCAATTTATTGGAGAGCAACGAGGAATCAACATGAACAGCAAAGATAACAACCAGCGCACCCCTCTCCATTATGCCAGTCAGAATGGCCATTTGTCTACAGTTATTGTCTTAGTAGAATTGCACAGCAATGTAGAAGCTGAAGATAAAAATGGAGTAACTTGTATCCAACTTGCAGCTGAAGGAGGTCACTTTGATATTTTTAAATACCTTTATAAAGAAGGAAAAGCTGATCCATCACACCTCAATCACCATGGTCGTAATACAATTCATTGTGCAAGTCAACAAGGTTTTTATGATATCGTGGAATTTGCAGTATCTGAATGCAATGTTGATAGCTCTGTCAAGGACAAACGCCAAATAACTGCAATACATTTGGCTGCAGCAAAAGGATACTTGAACATAGTTAAGTTCCTGAGCTGCAAACTAAATCCAGAAGTTCTAAATGCATCTAAACGCTCTCCACTTCATTATGCTTGTCAAGAAGGAAAACTACCAGTAGTGAAATACTTGGTTGATGTCAAGGGGTGTAATCCTTATTTAAAAGACACAAATGGTATCACACCATATGATCTAGCTTCTATTCAGTCTTTCAGAGAAATAACAGAGTATTTAGAGTCTTGTGGCAGTGTGAGAGAGCCAGAACATTCTGGAGACAAAAAAAATGATGCCTGCAGTTCATGGGTTAGTCAGACCTTGGGAAATAACTGCGAAAATTTAAGCATTAGAATGTATGCAGTCCAAGGAAACTTGGCCAAATTACAAGAATTAGTAGAAACACATGGTGTAAGTATTGTCAGTACAACTGGCCCTCAGGGTGAAACAGTGTTACACAATGCTGCTTTTGCTGGCCACTTGGATATTGTTATCTACTTGGTACAGGATTGCCACTGTGATGTCAATGCCATAGATGAAGACAAGCACACGCCATTACACAATGCAGCACATGAAGGATGCACTGACGTTGTTAGGTTCCTAGTTCAACTCAATAATTGCAATACAAATGCAACAGATGAAAATGAAAGGATGCCAATTCATTATGCTAGTCAAAATGGCCACCTAAATGCTGTTAAGGTTCTTATCACTGAAGGAAAGTGCAGCACAGCTTGTCAAGATGATTCTGGTTCTACTCCACTTCATCTGTCTGCTTTTTCTGGCCACTTAAAGATTACACAGTTTCTAGCTTCAACAAAAAATGCTAATACTTCTGCTACTGATATTCATGGACGAACACCTCTCCATTGTGCATGCCAAGAAGGCCATGAGGACATAGTAAAATATTTAGTATTGGAATGCAAATGTGATCCAACTACAGCAGATTCTAAGATCATTACAGGTCTTCACCATGCAGCAGCCAATGGCCATTTATCTATTGTGAAATTTCTGTGCACTCATCCTCAGATAAGTCCAGATGTCAGAGATGTTGACGGTAGGAGTCCATTACACTATGCAGCTAGCCAAAGCAGGCCTGATATTTTCAGATATCTTGTAACTGAGCAAAATTGTGACATATCTGCCAAAGACAGAATGGGACTATCTCCTGGGGATATTGCTGATATTAAAAAAATAACTGCTGTGAAAGATTTACTTAACCAAAATCAGCTTTCTTCTTTGAGCAGTAATGTAGCAGAAAAAATATTGGGTGGACAAGAATGGATGAGTAAAGCCCAGAATCAAGAGATACAGTTAAGGCAGTGTGCTGTAAATGGTAATTTATCACAGTTTAAGTCAGTGTTGAGGTCTTGTTCAAATAATGGAGAAACTTTAGTACAAGGAAAAGGCCCAAGTGGTGAATTAGTATTACACAATGCAGCAAGTGCTGGAAATTTAGACATTGTAGAGTACTTAATTGAAAACTTTGATATAGATGTTAATAGCAGAGATAATGATGGCCACACTTCCCTTCACTTAGCAGCTCATGATGGGCATCTCAATGTTGTAAAATTCTTGTCGTCTTGCAGTGGAATCATCCTATCTTCTAAAGATAATACTGGAAGAATACCGCTACATTATGCTGCTCAAAATGGTCACCATAATGTTGTGAAATGCCTGGTGGGTCAGTTTTATTGCTCTGGTGTAATGGAACAAGATAAGCAAGGTACTACCCCACTGGAATTAGCAGGTTCTAATGGAAATGTTACAATCTTTCAATATCTTTTAGCTCATCCTTCTAGTAATGTTAACCATAAGGATTTTTACGGACGCACAGTTCTTCACTATGCCTGTCAAAATGGACATTTCGCAATTGTCAAATGTCTTGTTTCAGAGCATAACTGCAACATAATGGAAAACGATAACAACAAGGTTACCCCTCTTCAACTTGCAGTTGAAAAAGGCAACATAGAGATCTTTAAGTTTCTTAGCATTCAGCAATCCTGTGATTTCAACCATGTCGATAAAAACAACAGAATTGTTCTCCATTATGCCTGCCAAAATGGACATTTCACAATTGTCAAATGTCTAGTTTCAGAGCATAACTGCAACATAATGGAAAACGATAAGAACAAAGTCACCCCTCTTCAACTTGCAGTGTCAAATGGCCACACGGAAATATTTAAGTTTCTTAGCATTCAGCAATCCTGTGATTTCAAGAATGTCGATAAAAACAACAGAACTGTCCTACATTATGCCTGTCAAAATGGGCATCATAAAATTGTTAAATTGATGTTGGAGAATCACAGTAGTAAATTAAATATTTTACATCAGGATAACAGAGGAACCTTAGCTATACATCTAGCTGTTGTGAATGGACATTTGGAAGTAGTCAGACTGTTTGTGGAGTATTGCAACACAAGTATTAATCAAAAGGATGGCAAAGGAATAGCTCCCATTCACCTTGCTGCAGCTCATGGACAGACAGAGATAGTAAAAATTATCACTGCTAAAAATCCAGAGGCAGTCCATCAAGGTGACCTTTTTGGTAGTACTCCATTGCATCTTGCCTGTATGGGCGGACATTTGGAAACTGTGAAGGTTCTAGTGGAAGAATGTCATTGTGAGCTGAATAAAAGGAATCTGATTGGACAAACGCCTCATCAAGTGGCTGAAAGAAATGGTCAACATACAATCATTACTTATCTCCGAGAACATTCAAACTCAGTAAGTCAATATTTATACTTGGTCATTGAAATAATTCAATTCTGCATGTAAGTAATGTTATAAGTACATGATATGGTATATTTTTCTCTCTCAGAATAATCCCTCCAATTTAACTCCTGATATGACAAGAGAAGCCAGGTAAGTAGCATTTGAAGTTTTATTTAGAAATTTGTAGGAAATACATCTCAAACAAGAATACCATTTAGTAACTAGTACAGTTATGGATGTTGACTTTACTTTACTTTTGCTGATTCAAATGAAGACAAGATTTGTACAAGTAGGAAGAACATAGCTCAAATTAATTAAATCTACCATGCAACAAATTATGTTACAGGTACTTAAAAACAACTAAAAAAAAAGAAAAAACACAAATAAAAATAAAGCACCAAAGGTGTGAACCCTTAGCGCTGCTGACTGCACACTAGCTAGCTATTACAAAATCATTTCTTACACCAAAAGAATAATTTTTTGGCTATTCCTGAGCAGGTATCAACACATCTCGAGCAATGAAAAAAGAGATAAACAAAATACCACGGGCAGCAAGACAATATTTGCTAATGTGATTATGAAGTGTCAGTAGAGGGTGTTGCCCACAACAGCTAGTACCTACTCACGGAGCTGACAGCTTCATGTTTTCTCAAAATTAGCCCAAACTTAAAAAAGTAGCACAATAAAACATCTTAAATCGTTGTTCTGAGAAAGTTCATACCTAAATCAACAGTAAACTGTCAGCAATCTCCAAAATCAGAGTGTGACAGACAGACAGGACGACTACTGTAACCCTCTCGTGCATGAACGCTACTGTTTACTACAATGATACACTGGTATTACTTTGCAATATTGTTAATTCTGGATGCAAAAAAAGCAACAGTGGGTTACTTCATAAGTGCTGGAAAAAATCAACAGGCTTATTATCTCTCTCATTAACTTATGCAGTGTAATAGAATGACGAAACGTTTAAATCCTTTATTAGTTGCACATAAAAAACAATCAACTCATTGAAACAATTTAGTTCAAACTAATACAAGATTATTGCATCCTACCTTGTTTAAAAGGTTCTAATTATTTAAATGCTCAAACTCCTGATATTTTTTTGCTCATTCTTTAGTGCATCATTTGTAGAGGTCTCCCATTAAGAATTATTTCAAGAAGAATTGTTAAGATGATTTTAGTATGCTATTACGTATATTGTCTATGCTATTGATACTGTTTACAGGAGGGCTCTTCAGGATGAATTTAAAAAGAACGATGGTCAAGATAACTCTGTCTGCAAAATGCAGTAATCTTCTATTTTTAAAACTGGTTGCCAATATTTGTATTTTTTAAATGATAGCTACAACTTCTTTTCTTCCTTTGTTTTGTAGAAATGTGTTTAGATTTTACTACTATGTTTTTTTTTGTAAATATCTACCTCTGTATTCTGTTCTATTAGCTATACCTCATTATTGACCTTTTTTATTAATATTAGTCAAGTAGAAACAGAAGTAAAATATAAAATAGTTGACGCCAAATAATTTGATAGATCAGTGGAGGGTTTGAATAAATTATGGCAGCTACAAGGGTATTCCATTTTACTCTCATGCTGCTGTTATTTTTCGCTAGGAACAATATACTACTAGTTTAGTATCAAACCTATACTGTATCTGTGTGGTAATAATAGTATAGAGGTTTTTAGTACGTTACTGTCCTCAAGCAAGTTTTAGTAAGCCCTAAGTGGGATATATACTTCATTGTTGTCCAACTCAGATCAACTGTCCATGGGGATCTATAGGAGGTCTAAACCACATGTATGGGTGTGTGTTCTATAGTCATATTAACCAGGAAGCCCCCCCCCCCCCCCATAAGCATCATAGGGGATTATGGGGGGAGGGGGAATCAACCCCCCCCCCCCACCCGTATTGGTGGGTGTATCAGTCATGTGATTACAAATTACAAACACAAAAGCTTAGCATGACTATTCAACCACAAGGAAAGGGTTCTCTGCAGGAAAATTACAAATTAAATAAAGCATCCAACGTGCGAATCCCTTCAACGCTACTATACACTAGCTAGCTACAGCAAAATCATTTCTAGGACAAAAAAATGTATTTAGCTATTTCTAATCAGGTATCAATATGGCTAAAGCAATGAAAACGGTAGATATAGCTAATTGCTGTCATATGAGACTCTTCCCGGTATATAGTTTCAACGTGAAACTCCTGAATTCCAGCACTTATTAACTTTTCAACACAAAGCAAAACTACCGCAACAGAAAGAAATTATTAGCTCACGTGATTGTGATGTGACAATAGGAGTTGTCACCTAAAACTTGCTTTTTCTAAAAAAATCAGCCTGAAATTTGAAAAAGTAGGACAATATCATCGTTCTGAGTAAGTTCATACCTATATCAGCAGTTAATTGTCAGTAACCAAAATCAGAGCATAGCAGACAAACAGACAGATAGGACGACTACTATAACCCTCTCGCGCATGTGCGCTGAGGGTTAATGACACCCAAAGGTGCGAACCCCCAGCTACTATATACATTAGTTAGCTATTACAAAATTATTTCTCAAACCAAAAATATATTTTGCTATTCCTAATCAGGAACCAACAGCTCAAGCAATGAAAATGGTAAGCTAAACATGCAAAAGACGCTCACTGATATATAGTTTAAAAGCAAATTTCAGCATTATGTTAGCTTCTCTGGCATAAAGTAAACCTAATGTGCATGGGCAGCAAGAAATTATTTGCTTATGTGATTACATGACAGTAGGGGGCATTACCCACAAAAGGTACCTACACAAAGCTTACAGCTTCAAATATTTTCAGAAATCAGCCCAAAATAAAAAAGAAGTGGCACAATTAAAGGTTTGAAATTGTCATTCTGAGTAAGTTCATACATAATTCAACGGTTATTGTCAGTGATCTCCAAAATCAGAGTGTGACAGACAGACAGACAGACAGACAAACAGACAGGATGACTACTAACTATAACTCACACATGCACGCTGAGGGTTAATAAATTCCAAAATTTTGATGGAACATCTCATAGGACTCTTTATTGTCCTCATGGGATGACCAATGACGTTACTATCCAAAACTCGAAACTCTCCACCTAAAACCTCTACAAGGATTGGTATGGGCTTGACAAAGTTAGTCAAGTACTGTTTAACTATTTCCTTTTTAGAGTGAGACTGTAGTGTAGCAGTACCCTTTACAGTGTAAATGTAGAATTGGTGGCTGATTGGTTTGCATAACTTAGTGGTAGAGTGTTTGTGCCTTCAGTCTGCAGACTTGAGTCAAATTTAATGACAGCCAATTTTTAATATGTACTGAAAAAAAAAGTGTTAGTGAGCAGGAAAATAAAAGCAACTAGATATACTATGGAACTAGTGATGTGCTGGAGCACAAATGGTGAGCAAGCCTAAAGCTATACTATATGATTGATTTTAACTTCTAACACTCAAAGCTACAAAAAACAAGGTCGAGTTTTTAAATTACGTTTATACAGTAAAGGTATTTCAATGCCATAGTAACCACTTGCCGCAACTGTTTGAATTGAAAAAACAAACAAACAATAACAACAACAAAACAATACAGGTTATTTAAACGTTTTCTTTGTGATATTCTTTAGCTAAGTAGTAGCTGTAACCCACAACTTTCACACAACTGGACATACCTACGCAAGACTTACCTTCGTGTTTAGTCTAGTGGACAATGAATTTTCAAGTAAATACTGTTGCGTATGGCTTATAACTATGACAAATAGTGCATTGACTTACCACCACCACAAATAGAAATGGAACTCTGGTAGGTTTTCAACTGCACCCGGAAAACGATAAACAATTCAATTTCAGGGTAATGATCGATAAACCAGATGATTCTGTTTAGTGAAGTTTGGGACGGGATTGACCACCAAACTAACACAAAAATGCCAGGGTCAAAGCATATCTGTATATATTAATGGTCAACTACTATTTACTTTTTTGCATGAACTAAGCTAATGTATATTATGTAACAATACATCAGTGTAGAAAGCAATTTTAAATTGGCCAATCAAGCAGTCACATTTGCCATGCCTACAGTATTGGGTGGGGTTTAAATTGTTTAAATATTACTTAATAAAAAAATTGACACATTAGTAAAATGATGTAAAATTGATGAAAGCATGATAGCTAAATACTGAACAATCATACCCATTGGCTAATTATACCTTTTCAAGGAATAATTTTTAAGCTTAACCGAATCTTACAGAACATTCTCCAAAACAAGGGAGGCAGAACCAGGTGACACCAGTGGTAAATAGTTATTATGTAACCTAATTAGGCAGGCTCGCTCAACTTACTTTTCTCAACGACCATTATTATCACAAAGAAAACGTTTAAATAGTGAGACTTGTTTTTTTTTGTTGCTTTATTTTTTTCCTTCAATTAAAACAGTTGTGGGGAGTGGTTACTATGGCAATGAATCCCCTTTACTGTATATACGTAATTTAAAAACTCGACTTTTCTTAGTAGCTTGAGTGTTAGAAGTTAAAACCAATTATTTAACAATAGTGTAGGTTTAGGCTCGCTCGCCATATGTGCTCAAGCACACCACTAGTATATATGTTTGGACGTACGTATGTCATTTTTGTACTTTTTCGGGGATATTTGTTTATATATTATATAAACAAAATCCCTCGCTTCGCTTGCTCACCTATAAAAAGCACTTTCACTTATATATATATATAGAGGTTATACAGCACAAGTGCCAATACCCTGACAGATGAGTGAATTTCATGGTATTCAATGTATAACCTATTTATCATGTACATATGTGCTAACTAATTCTTCACAGCAATGTTTTGAAACTTTTCACTGAACTACTAAATTTTTCATCAAACATATGGCTGAAGCTATTACATTTTAGGGGTTTTTCAATGATGAAGCCTTTAAAATGATCGAGACAGAACTCGAACATGATTCACGAACCCACGCCACTCAGGCTTTGCCCTCATATCTCAGGATTTGTAAATCACATACAAACATCAATAGCACTAGTAGTGTGCTTGAGCACAAATGGCGAGCGAGCCTCTCCGGTTAGGTTACATAAACCACATACTGTTGCATGTTTAATTTTAACTTCTAATACTCTAGCTACTAAAAAATGGTCAAGTTTTTAAATTAGGTATATCCAGTAAAGGGGTTTAATTGCCATAGTATACCACTCACCGCTTAACAAAAAGAAAAACAACAACAACATGCATTCCTAAGGAATTGCAGACAGTAGCCATAATCTTTGTAAAGGCAGCTAAAATATTTTTTTTGTTAAACATTTACTTTGTGCTATTCTTTAGCTAATCAGTAGCTGTAACACATCACACACACACTTGTTCACTGGACATACCAACACAAGACTTACCTTCATGGTTAGACTATTGGACAATTAATTTTCAAGTACGAACTGCAGTGTTGTGTAGGGTGTACTATGGCAAAGAGTGCATTAACTCACCACCGCCACTATTTCAAATAGAAAAAAAACAAACTCTGCTGAGTTTGTAAATATCAACTGCACCATTTGACCATTAATTTTAGCAAACAAACACAGAACTACTCTCATACCTCCATTTCCTTAGTGGTAACTTCTGTAGTATCAAATTTCTGACTTCTTCAATTACCAGTAACTCTTGAACAAGCTCACAGCTCTACAAAAAAGTAGCCAGAGTTATTTTTGTATCTAACAATAATATTGAACTACGTACTTACCTAGTAGTGGCAGTTTCCTTAGTATTAATATTAAACCCATTCTGACTACCAGTGGCTCTTAATGAATAAGCGGCACTTAGCAGCCCCCCCCCCCCAAAATATCGAGTGAGCCTGCCTAGTTATAAGGTAACATAAAACTACAGTATTGTTACTACATATTTATACTTTAGCTAAACAGTATAATAGACAGTTGACCATTAATTTAAGCAAACAAATACCAAATTTCTCTCTTACTCGAGTAATAGCAACTTCTGTGTAGTATCAAGCTTAAGCCATTCTGACTACCTCAATTACCAATAACTCTTGAACAAGCTCTCAGCTAAAAAAAAAAAATAGGCCTGAGTATTTTTGTAATTTTAGCCAACAAATATGGAATTACATACTTACCTCAGCTTCCCCCAGCTTCCCCCAAGTAGTGGTAGCTTCCAAGCCATTCTGACTACCAGTGGCTCTTGACAACCAACAAGAGTGGCACTTAGCAACCCCGCAAAACGGCGAGATTTGGAAATTATGTCTGATAAAGGGTTTTCAATGACATAGTAACCAGCCACAGTAACTTTTGTGACTGAAAAGCAAGTGTTCCACTGGAATTCTCTCACAATTTGGAGCCTAAGTTTGAATCAATGCTCAGTATCAGAAGAAACAGGGGTCAAGCCTAAAAAGCCGTGTTTTCAGGAGAAAAAAAGAGTCCACACTTGCGTTTAAGGGGCACATACGTACAATCCATACATATATATGTATATATAATACTTATTACATGAGTCAGAGTATGATATGGCAAAATATTTCACGAGCAGGCTAAATTATTTCACGAGCCAGAGGCGAGTGAAAATAAGGCCTGAGAGTGAAATATCTAGCCATACCACTCTGATGAGTGTAATAAGTGGTTTATTCTACCCCAATGCCGTAGGTAGTACTAGAGGACTGGTCTCACAGTGTAAAGTTGGTTGTAGGGGCTACCCACACTCCCAGCTGATATTTTAGCCGTAAGTTATTTCACGGGTCATGTACCTAAAGATATCATTGTAAAGATATCTAGGGTGCAATAAATATAGTGCTTATTACACGAGTCAGAGTGTGATATGGCGAAATATTTCAAGAGCAGGCTAATTTATTCTCATGAGCCAGAGGTGAGTTAGCCATATCACACTGACAAGTGTAATAAGTAGTTTATTCCTTGCTAGATATCTTCACTGAAGTAGTTTGTACTAGGACCAGTAACTCTAGGTGTGAAGTTGGCCCCAGTAAACTGATAAGCCAGGCCACTTGCTATATAACTACTGGGGAAATGAGCTTGTCAATGCAGCCTTGAGATAACACTATGTGATAACCTCACAGGGTCATGTACCTAAAAATAACATTGTGAAGATATCAAGCGTGGAATAAATGTATTTAACCAGATTTTCAATTGTCCGCCCCTAATTGTATAGTATCTCGCTTGCTTCACTATATCCCAGATTTCAATGGTATTACCCCTGATAGTGTCTCACTCGCTCACTCACCAATAGTTTGGCTATTTTTGTTGATATAACTGTTATACCCACACCCAAATAGCTTTTGAAAGCACTGTTTCATCACTACAATGTCTTCATCTTAAATTTATATTTATTTTCATCTCATGAATCCAACAAAAAAGGTGACTAACAAGCCATCTTCCACCAAAAACCTAGCATCAGAAAGTGCCAAGGAACTTTTTCAAACATTTGCCGACCTGTTCAGGAAATAATATAGTAAAGCTTTTTATTATTAATTATAGCACCAACCTACTTAGTGATGAGTCTGACATTGAACTTTAATCTTATCTATTGTCAGTAGGCTATATTTGAGGTCATGTTAAGTTATAGTTCCATCTTCAAATCAAGTGCTATAGAACTATAATCTTAATAGGAACCTTTATAACAAATTGTTAGGGTTGCACCCATAATTTCAGCTTCTAAGATATGAACACAATACAAATTTCTCCACTTCTATCATTAGTGTGATTCTGTCAGCTAGTTTTGACCTTTCTTCCCTTCCCTCCCCTTCTAATTTTGCTGACTTAGCCTGAGTTCCGAGCTACTCCTCTTTTTGTTGAGCAAATGTAACCTAATGTAATATGGCCAAAACATTTGAAATTTTATGAATAGAGCAGAATACAATATGCATATTAGCCCATAAGAATTGGTAAGAATCTATGTTTTCTAACCCCCATTCTTAATTCTTAGGGCCATTTAATGGGACAAATACTGCTCTAGGCTAGCTCTATCAGTAATAGTACCTCTAATAGCTTATTTTCTTTCCTGTTTTTTTCCCAAAGGATGGAGGATAGGAGCTTTAACAGAGCTCCGCGACCCAGAAACAGTGAATTTCCTCGCGCGCGCGACCATCCTCGTGGCACGTCGCTCTAACGTTGCGCGCGTATATAGCTAATTCTCTTGGCTGGAAAGGTTGCGAAATAGCAGTTACGTGGTTAGAAAAACACCGGACTTCTATGCTGAATTTCGAAAAACTGAAAGCCTAGTCCTGGAGAACACTGGCATTCCCTCATCATGGGGCAGAAGTAAGTTATATTGTAGATATAGCTACTGTTTCCCCAATTTTGTTTTAAAATAATAGGCACTGGCTTAAATTTTGAACTTATATTGAAGTTAACTGGAATTTCATGAAATTTGAGATAGAAGTTTTACTTTTTGCAGATTCTCTCTGCTGGCTGGGGAGGGGGGGGGGGGGGGGACCCCCCTCACTTTCAGTTGATAAAATTAGCAATAATTCATGAAGGTAGTTTTAGCTATTGGTATAACAATAATTGCTGAAAATACCTAAGCCACCAAAATTCTTGGACAGAAAAAAAGCAAATTCTTTCTAAAACAATACAGTATATATATGCAAAACTACACCATATTTAGCCAGAGAGATAGTATATTTGGTGGCTTTTAATTAGAAAAAAGCGTACTAAATAAAGGTGAATTAATTTTGTGTTGTGCCCACAAAGAAATTTCCAATTTACACACACATTTCAATCACTTCAATACCTATTTAAAATAATAGCCAACAATTCATGTAAGCTTTTATTAATTTTTACTCCAGGTAGTTTTAACTCCATTAAACTTATATGGAGCTAACAATTAAAAAAACAACAACGTGAAATCAACAAAGACTATAAAACTTCTTTTGCCAATTCTAAAGAACTCTCCTTCTAGACAGACAAATGACTCCAATCCAACAAGAACAAACATACACATACACCCTAGCAAAAGACTATTCAGCAGTAAGAAATATGCTTGGACATACCCACAGACAACAATCACTGCAAGTCAGTTTTGTCTAGCTATAGCTTGTAGCTACCAGTTACTTGTCAGATGGTTTGCATAATGTTGTCCAAACTGCAGCTGAGAAATTCATAATACTTATTTTATGAAATTCACAACAGCAAACTGGCATGTACACTCTGAAACAAAGGGTCATGTCATCTTCAGTGAGTGATTTCTGATTATACAGGTCCCTGTAGGAAGCATACTTAAAGCTACACGATTAAATTTACACCAACTGAGACATTTTAACTAAAACACCCAACATCAAACCAAGGGGAGCAAATTATTCATGGAGCCCAATTAAACATTCCTTGCATCTTGGTTCATATTTATCTTCATGCAAACCTGTTAGGATCAAGCAATGTATTAGAAAAACCATGTGTATCAAGCCTGCCTTCCTACTCAATCAGTGCTTTCTCATAAAATACCTGCGTATGCTTATAAAGACTAAATTCTTCACAGGTCTTTCTGCGTATGGAGTGGAAGTTAGTTTTACAAGTAAAACCTATACAAAAAGTATGTTCTAGCTGTGATATATATATATATATATATATATATATATATAGGAGGTATATATACTATAGTATGTCCAGGTTGAGTTGGCGCAACCACAAATGTGGCAAAAGAGGAATGCACTTGGCAAAACCGGAAACCAATTAAGGTCACATGACAGTAGTAGCTCAAACACGCGGAAACATCGATGCCCACGGGTAAAAACGGGGTGGGTCTAAGGTGCGCATTATTACTGTAAGTTTACTTGTTGAAATGAAAAGAAGCTATGGCAGTGTCTTCCGCGGCTGTATTCAATTATTATACCCAGTTATAACTGATCACTCATAGTTTATCATTTATACGAGCTTTGTTGTGCGCTAAAACTGGCTGAAGGTTGCAGAAGGTGATTCGGAGCTACTAATGTAGCACACATCTTCGAGAAAAGAAGTGCAGGACTGCTCGCTCTAAAGTCTCTGAGGCATATGACAAATGAGGTTTAATCAAATTCACAACATTTTTGTGTACATAGCCATAGCTAGCTAGACTCATTCCTTGTCTCATCATCTACAATGTACAGATTATTATGTGCACATGTGTTTATTGCAGGAGATAAGGCAAGAAACCATAAAAAATGCAATGAATATATTAAGCCTTATTTGTCTTCTACCTTGCCCTATGTATGGTATTCATTATACTCACACAGACGGTCCATCAATGAATATCTCTCAACTCCTGCATATTAGGCTAACTGTGTCAGCAAATGCATCTCATAGGCAGGTTCACATGACTCTATCTTGGCACTGGAAGTCTGTACAACCAATTCTTAGAGTTCATTCATGTTTCATCAATGTTTATCACCGGCATTGGTGTCAGGAAAAGTGTAAACCCTCCATTTATGATTATTATTTCACAATTTCTTTCTCAGCCTTCTTTTACTCATTAGATGTATTCTCTCTCTTTCACAGGCTTTTTAAAAACAATACAGAATTAAAATCATTTGGTCGCCACCGGGAATCGAACCCAAGACCATTTGTATAGCGCTTGTGCGTTATACAAGCGGTCCTGGGTTTGATTCCCGGTGGCGACCAATAATGTTTTTAATTCTGTATTGTTTTAAAAAAGCCTGTGAAAGAGAGAGAATACATCTAATGATTATTATTATTCGCATATGTAACGCTAGTTGTGCATTGGTGTAAGTTATTTCAAACTTTAAAGTATTCTATCAAAGAGGAAAAAAAAAAGGTGATGTTTTTGCAGTTATCTACTTTTGATAGTATAGCAAGTGACGAATAACCTTTCCAGGCAACTACTTGTGTTTATCACATCACAGGTAGGTACATTTTAGTATTTCTACTATGGGAGATTATTGTATTTAAGAGATTATTTTAGCAAAAAGATGTAGTTAGGATGTAGTATTTGTCTTTTTTTCCTGTGAACTTACCTTTAAGCAAGAGGCAAATGCAGATGAATAGAGTAGCTAGTTTTTTTTTCTTTTTTATGCCTTATTACAATCCCTAAGAATGTTGGTGGAATATTATCAGCATGCTCAAGAAAAATAGAGTTCATTTGGAATATACAGTTTCTAGTGAAGTCGGGCAGAGACTAGCTCTACAGATCATAATGAAGGTGACAATAATAACTGACGTGCTGTAAACCTAGCAGTAACTGATGTACTGAAGCAATACTATCATAAGTAATGCATTCTAAGCCTTTGAAATTTATTTAATGTTGGTTTGGTACAAGGAAGGCTGGGAATGTAGTCCAGCACATTTTGGGTCCAGCAGGTACAATAAATGCAGGCTTTGTTTAGAATGCAACTATGCACAACTACAATTATGAGGATTGCCACTGGTAATGTTTGGTCTGTGGCTAGCTGTGTGAACTTATAAGCATGTGATATTACTTGTGAGGGGCCTAAATTTATGTTGCTTATAAATGTGCAAATATTCACATTCATATGTAAGCCAATAGCTATAATATAAGACCGTTTAAAAATCATTCTCATTTTCAGACGTCAAGGTTGTCTTATAAATTTTTGGTAACTATTGGCTCACTGAATGGCGTTCCTTGATTA
>WLWD01002912.1_pt1 | contig 69211 bp, 59 predicted proteins | sample 6712731 | NCBI WGS metagenome assembly WLWD01 (sample SAMN12718690, study PRJNA576275) | sponge metagenome | isolation source: marine sponge | host: Mycale hentscheli | place: New Zealand: South Island, Marlborough, Capsize Point | collected 2014-11-01 | reverse complement strand
TAATGATCAGCAATCTCAGAAGCTACTTTTTCTTTCGATTGTTCATCAATGATTTTTTCTAATTCTGCTACCTTCTCCGATAGTTTCATTTTTTCTTCGTAATCCTCGCCTTTATTATCCATGGCTTGTTCCATTGGAGAATCCTCTACTACCTCTTCGGTAATATCTTCTTTCATCATTTCTGGTTCTGCGGGAATCATTTCAATAACTGCTTCAACTTCCTTTGCAATTTCTGCAACGGCATCAACTACTTCTTGAGGACCTGCCTCTTGAGGGGATGACTGCATTTTTTCAGTTAATTGTAATTCATCCTGTGCAATTTTAACTAATTTGCCTCGAATGTCTTTAAAAGTCTTGATTTGTTGTGCGTTCATGTTATTAAACTTTATATTATTTCATTATATATATATATTTAAACTAGTAATATTATTAGAGTATTATTCTAAAAGTTTTAGTTTAGTTTCGGTTTTCTTCTTTTCTAGTAGTCCGTTTTTACATAATGTTTTTATTTCTAATTGAGCATTTCTAAGTTGAACCTTACATTCATTTTGTGTTCCTATACATGTTCCTTTTAATATTGCTAAACGTGCACCATATGCTGGTTTTTCCATCAATCCTGCCAAATGTAGTCCTACCCACTCTGAAAAGTTCTTTGGATCTTCCCTTGGATTTAATTGGTATACTGCAGGAGAACAAAATGGAGGAAGTGATTTACCTCTATATTTTGGCATGATTTCAATCATTGCATAGTAATCTTTTCCTTCTTTTAATACATCTACTATGGTTCCAACCCTGAATTGTTCCTGGTGTTCCAATACACTTTGAATGTTATCCGTAGGAATACTAGGATGTACAAACTCATCACCATACACTGATGGTTTATCTAAAAATTCATCAGATGTTATTACATATGGTTTTCCTATAAATGTCATAATATTTTTATCAAGTGTTGATGAAGCTACGCCCCAACCATTACCATTTACATTTTCTGCTTCTAATAGCCATATTTTTGCATATTTTTTACCATCTTCATCATCAAAGACTTGTGCTTCTTTGACATTTCCAAGTTTATTTGAATCTCCTATTTGTGACCAATGAATTACGTGACTATGTTCTTCTAAAAGTGGACTACCTTCAGGCAGATTATCAGTTAATGTATCTGAGCTTATCTCATATAATTCCTTGTTTACAGCCTCTAACACTCTTATCATTGCCTTATTTTCAGGGAATTTCTCAATACCTTGCTCTAATTGGTATCTTAAATCCAATAAATCATTACTATGGTTTGGATATTTGTTCTTCATTACACGTACCTGTGACTTTAGAACATCCAATGACAAGTCAGTTTCTTGTTCTCTTAATGGATCTATTTCTTCTATTGCTTTTTTCAACTTAACACCTGAAATGATACCATGTTACTATGGAATGGACCTCTTCCACCAGTAAATATCAATCTTCCCTGTTTTGTGTAAAGACCAGGAATTGTAAATACATCTCCAAGTACTACCTGTATCTTACCATCAGAGCCATCTGTAGTAAAAACTGATGTAAATGGGCTTCCAGTAACCTCAGTACCATTAGGGTCTCTCACTATAATCTGTTGAGAATCAAGGGTTGAATCTGTAAAGTCTAAAATAGTTGTTTCATTTCCTCCTGAATTGGTTTCCCATACCTCAATAATTGCAGTATGTCCTGTATCTCCCACACTCGGTAATCCAAAATCTTGCACCATATAAACTATAACATGGTTTTAATATATAAATAATTAGTTATGTTATGGCTGAATATATGACCTATCTGATTTAATCCTTCTTATATACACTTTATCACTTAAACTTCTCCTAATATTTGGTCTACTCTCTAAAGATAACCTTATATTGGAAATTCCACCTAACAATCTTCGTATATTTGATGAACTCTCTGTTAATCTTCTAATATATGCACTTTCTCTGTTAATAATTGAAAATGCAGGAGCAAAATCAATGATGAAAGTTTGGATTGTATTTGGTTTTCTGTTTACTATATCTATCTTAAATGGTAATATCGGTATCCTTTTTATAACGATATCTGTTTTAAACTCATTTGACACCTTATTTACTAATGATAAATCTATAGTGAATTCAGTATCATTATCATTAACTAATTTAACATCTATTTTCTGTGGTAATTGGTTATCATTTCTTTTTAATATTGAATCACATAATATTTCTAATCCTGAAGGTGGTAATAATACATCGATTACTATATTTAAAGGTGTACTCTTGATTAAAACTAGGTATGTTTTTATGGGTAACTGGTTGTCTTTTTTAATTAATATTGAATCACATAATATTTCTAATCCTGAAGGTGGTAATAATACAGATTACTATATTTAAATGTGTACTCTTGATTAAAACTAGGTCTGTTTTTATGGATAACTGGTTGTCTTTTTTAATTAATATTGAATCACATAATATTTCTAATCCTGAAGGTGGTAATAATACATCGATTACTATATTTAAAGGTGTACTCTTGATTAAAACTAGGTCTGTTTTTATGGATAACTGGTTGTCTTTTTTAATTAATAATATGTCAAATGATGGTTTTATGTCTGAACCTTCTGTAAAATAATTAATATCGTTATAATTTTCAGTTAAATAGTTAACATTCACCATATCACTATTATCACCAATGCTTTATATAAAGACTTAAATGTAGTGATATTAATTTGTAGTTTGTTCTATAGTTGTCTCAAAATCCTTTATAACTATATCACTTTTCTCTATCTGAGGGTGACTTGTAGTATGGCCTTCAGAATCCAGTATAATTTTATCATTTTGATCCTTTCCAAAAACATAGAAATGGTTTAGTCCGGTTGTCTTTGTGGGGTCATTGGTCATTAATATCATTGCAGTTACTCTTCTATAGAAAAAGAGATCTCCATGTTTTAAATCTAATTTTTTTACTTTTAACAGTGTTTTTTTATTGTTTTTATCTAATTGTGGTATTGCTATTGAAAAACTGACAATTCTTGTTCTGTCTATATCAGAGTATTTGTTCTCGGTTCCATTGTCATTGTATCTAGATAACTCTGTTCCGTCATTATATGTGCAAACCCATTCTAATTCCATATGTATTATAATATATATGTATTATAAATAGGTTACTGTTTAAATTTCGTCGTATAGAATTGTGATTGTTTCAGATGTTTTTGTTCCAGGTGTTGCATTTGATGCAACACTTGCTTGTAGAACAAAGTAATTTGTTGTTTCACCGACAGCATTTATTTCATTACCTGTTTCTGAAATGAAATTGGAATTTCCAGGGTTTAGTTGACTGCCGTCAGTATATGTGAATAGATCTGTTACACCTGTAATTGTAGAATATACTGCAGTCATCAGGTTTCCACTAGTTCCTGCTGTTCCAGTTGCTACTCTATAACCAGAGGCATCCTCAGTTGCTGCAGTGTGGGGTGGATATTGATCTCCGATATTAATTGTAATACCTGTTCCAAATCCTTCACCATCAGTGTAAAATCTAAAGTTGTCTACCGTCTGTGATGGTGCGGTTGAACATTTGATTAAAAGTGAATTTACATAACTGTTGTTTGCTGCCGATCCTGAAGATGGAATAGGTACTGGATCGTTTGAATCTATGTCTATATTATCGTTTGTTTTAAATCTTACGTTTGAAGGAGATAGACCTGATACATCTGTACTATCACTGTCCCCAGATGATCCTGCTGTGTCTTTGTATAATTTTAATACTGCTACCATGTTTAATACATAATTTTTATTATATATAAATATTTGTAAATGTTTTGTTTTTAGTGAGTAGTCAGATTCTTGGGGAAGTGCCAGCATCAATTTGCAAAATAACCATCTGGGCTCTGCAATCTCCGTGATCAAAGGTGTTCTTAATTTCAAGTCGTTGAGTTGCGGTAGCTTTTGCACCGACTGCGGCATGAAATATGCCGTCAGTCATGGAACCATATCCAGAACCGCCTGTTCCCTCACCTGGCCCGTTATTTGCGGCCCGAACAGCACGAGTTGTGGTTGACATTCCAACTGTCACTCTGTCCAACTCGGTTAAAAAACCTGTTGGTCCGCCTCTGCTGATACTCGCTTCCGTATGATTATTTCCTTCGTCTCGTCTGTTTCCACTTAAAGAAGCTGCAGCTGGAGTAAATTTAGAAGGGATTATTTTTGCAACAAGAATATATGCATCCTTTCCTGCAGGAATAATATGCGCTAAGGTCTCTCCCATTGCATTTATTTCACCTTCAAGTCTTATTAGATTACCGTTGAATTCCTGCGTTAATAAATATTCAATGTCAGACATTCTACTACTACTGTCTTGTGGTTTGTATGTTATAAAAACATTTCCATTAAAAGAACCCATTATATTTCTATCTCACCAAATGATGTCCCCTTATGGTGATCTTCAGCCCTCGTGATAGACCGTTACCATCAGTACTATCCAATATTAATTGTAATCTTCTACCTCTCTCCCAGACATTGGTCAATAATACGGGCTGTGTGCTTGCAGTCTGACTTGTAAATTCATTGCTATTCATGGTCGGCTTGGTTGAAAATATGGTTGAGAATACATTTGAATTGGTAGCGGTTTCCTTATGAATATCTGCCGTCAACAGGGGTCCCGTACCGGCAGTGGTCACCGTAAGCTCAACAGCCTCAATTGTAATAGTATATGGTGCCGTCTCAGTAGTATATAGTTTGCCTGCTATGAGTTTAGACGTTTCATCTGACATTGGCCATGAACTGTGTGAGACAATGCCACCTAAATCTATCCACTCATTGTTGATTCTTCCTCTGAATTCACTACGAGTTGAATCGAAAAAAATATCTCCGTTTATAGGGGATGTCGGTGCTATCGCGGAATCACCTAGATTTATACCAGATTTATGTGTCCATTTTACGTTAGGGTGGATTGTTACGTTGTCACTTACATCATCACCATTAAACATATTATTAATCTTATTCATTACGTCTCCACCAAATCTAGTGGCTGTGGAAACTACTGCATTTGTAATTATACTCCATACCATATATTTAAATATATATGTTCTTTTATATAAATTGTTACTTTGTTTGGCTTCCTATAAAGAATCCAATCAGTGCTGATATGAATCCTGTAAATACTGGAGTTAATGATGTCCAAGCCTGTTCAAGGAATGTAGTATCTACGTCTCCACCATATGCTACATCAATTGCTACTTTACCTACTCCTGCGGCTGCCCATACTGATCCTACTGTTAATACACCATATTTGATTATTTTAAGTGAAGTTTCAAGGAATGATGTTTTTTTATCATTGATATCTACTTCTTCTCCTAGAGAAATATCATCTTCAGGCATAAAATATTATAATATTACATGTTATTTAAGTTTATTGTAATATAATTTGAAACATGCTTATAATAGTTGCTCCAATTACCACTGCCAATGATATTATTTTATAATTGTTTTTTGACTTGGCTCTCTCTTCCTCAACATGTATAGAGTGTTCTGTCTCTAGTCTTGTCATTCTTGTTATGGTGTCCTGTCTGGCATTTTCTATTTTTGAATGAATTTTGGATATATTATCACTTAATTTGTCAACCCTCTTATCTAAAAATAATAATTTTGAGTCAAGTGTTGCTAATCTTTGTTTAAGATGATCGAATTTCTTATCCAAATAATTTATATCTTCTATGTCCATTTATTTCCACCTATTGCTGTTTTCCATGTCGGTTTTCCTTCTGGCCAAACATCCACTTGAACTGGTTTAGACCAAGGTTTGGACCAATTAGAAGCTGTATTATTACCTGGTGTAGGATCTGCACCTCTTTTACCCATGGTATCTGCTGAAAACTCTGCCATTCCGGTTAATTCTCTAAATCCATCCACTTCAATTAATCCTCTCTCAAGCATATCAATATATGTTTCATAAAGATCCTTTGGAATGATAGTGATTAGTTTAGGTTTGTTAATTTTATGCATTAATTTTAATGGGACTGTAGATATATCCTCAGTACACCATAACAAAGATAGAATTCTATCATATACCTGTTTACTCACTACTGATTCCATGTATTTTCTTTCAGGTGCTATTTCAGTCTGTAAATAGTTGTCTAACTCTGATATGTTTGTGTTTCCACCTAATTGTCCAACATCTCCTTCTGATATCATAAAACCTGGAATTCCAAAATGTGCTATAATTGCCTTGATTAACCCTAATCGTATGTTATCCAATCCTGCAATATCACCAGAATTAGTACTGTTATTTAATAATTCAACCCCTTTTTCATCCATTTTAGATGATGTGGTTACTGCAGTAATCTGGCCTTTTGATCTGGATACACCATTTAAGAATGTATTAATTACACCTTCCTCGTTTCCATATTCCTGAGGTGGTACAGGTACTGCAAATATTGGTGGTGTAAACCAACTATGTAATGATGCCTGTTCATAATCCTCATTTAATACTATGTTAAGATTACTTGCTATATCTACTACGTTTGCTATTTTTGATTCTCCGTAAAAATCAGAGAATAACTCATTATTGTATCCCTGCATAATATATACTGCTCTTTCTATATCAAGAATATTATCCCTTTGATCTGATTCTATTCCTATTAATCTGACACCTTGTAGTTCTCCAGTGTTTTGGTCAACTACTGGTCTTAATGTGTGTTCCTGTCTTATAATTCTAAACTGTTCTGGAAGTTTAAACTCTCCATTTTCCTCATTTCTAAGCAGAGGAGTCATTGCCAGAACACATCTGCCTTGCTCTAATGAAGTGATATATGCATTTGCGAGATTTGTTGTCAAATCCATTTCAATCATCATCTGGTCAATTCTGTCTTTTATTTGTTCAGGTGTTAATTCTTTGTCAAAATATGGCACATAAACAGGTGTTTTCTCGAATGTATCCTTTTGCTCTTCTGGTATCTCTTCCTCTTTTCTTGGTATAATTTCAGTGGTATATCCCTGTCCAACTACTAGATTAGTCTGGATTTTACAAACTCTTCTTACATACACATTACTCATAGCCAATCTAAAATCTTCTCTATCTTGTGATGTATATGGATCCAATGCTTCCCATGCTCTAATACCCATAACATCAGATAATTCTTTATTTTCTTGACCTTTTAATTCTCTTTTAGAAGATTCTAATCTACGTTTTGATAAATGTACACCTCCACCTCTTGGTAATACTGATCGTTTTGCAGGCATACACCTATATAATCATGTAAAAACTATATAAATATTACAAATTATTATATTCTAATCCTTTTTTAATATCAGAACCTATTATATCATCAATTGGTGATCCGTTACGAGCCATTTCACTACCTGATATACTTCTAATTCTTCCCTGTATATAACTACTTGCTACCTCACATGCATAACAAAGTGACCAAAATCTGTCATCATGGTGTCCTGCAGGATGGTTATATATGATATTACCAGCATCTGTGATTTTCTTTTCCTGCTCCATTATTTCCTCAAACAATTCTTGAGAATGTATTATTAGTTTTCCAGAATGAAACATTGCTGCTACCATGTTTATCATTCTATGCTTTGCTGGCTGTGATGATACTATTGGATGTAATGGTAGATAAGGAGGTAATATCTGTTGTGCAGTTTCTCCAATTCCTAATCTATCGTATCCTATTACTGCCATTCTTTCTTTTTGCCATATCTTTCCCAATTCTTCTCCCACCTGATTAAAGTTGATATGAGGCCATACCTTGAGACCTTTCTCTTCAAATATTCCATCTTCATGTCTCTCAAGCATTAAAAATGATGCATTATCTACTCTTTGAGCAATATCCAATCCTCCAAAATTTAATACTGCCATTCTATTTTTTTCTCTTTTTTATCTTTGCAATTGCTACAAGAGTCAATGAGATCATAGGTATTATTTCTATAAGGTCTATTCCATATAGAAAGAAATCTAAAACAGGATGAACATGTGATACTATGCCCAGTCTTAAATATGCATCTCCTGCCCATATAAAATGTGGTATTTGCAAATATGTTATTATTAAGGATATTATGATGTTACCTGTAGTATGCCTGTCAAACCAATCTAGGAACTTTGTTAATATTAAGTACATACTTATTACATAATTAATTAGTATTTATTTTTATCTAGTTAGATATTTATAACAGTATTACTTTATACAAATATGAAAAAGCAAAAATTAGTAGCTTTCCATGGAAAAGTAGATGAGAAGGAAGGACTTTTGAAACAACTCCAAGATCATTACGACCAGGATGAAATAATCAAAGGCGAATATTGGGAGAAAGGTAAGGGATGTGCTATAGGATGCACAATTCATTCAGACAAACATAATAAATATGAGTCAAAATTGGGTATTCCTGAATGGATTGCAAGATTGGAAGATAGATTGTTTGAAGGTATGAAAAACGCAGATTCTAAGGAATTTCCATCACGTCTAATCAAGGCAATTCCAGTAGGGTTTTCAAACTGGCAACATGTATACCATCAATTATATATTCACATTCTTGAAAAAGAATGTAAAAACATAGATCATGAATTAGTAAAGAAGGCCTTTTATGATGTAATAGAACTTCACAAACAAGAATCAAAAAATAAGAAATTATGGTCAGCAGCATGGTCAGTAGCAGAGTCAGCAGCAGATTCAGCAACAGAGTCAGCAGCAAGGTCAGCAGTAAAGTCAGCAGCAAGGTCAGCAGCAGAGTCAGCCGCATGGTCAGCAAGGTCGGCGGCAGAGTCAGCGACAGAGTCAGCAGGGTCAGCAATATGGTCAGCAAAATCAGCAGCGTGGTCAGCAAGGTCAGCAGCAGAGTCAGCCGCATGGTCAGCAGAGTCAGAAGTATGGTCAGCAAGGTCGGCCGCATGGTTAGTAGCCTGGTCAGCAGGGTCAGCAATATGGTCAGCATGGTCAGCATGGTCAGAAGAGTCAGCAGCAAGGTCAGAAGAGTCAGCAGCAAGGTCAGCAGCAAGGTCAGCAGCGTCAGCAGCTTACAAATCTATTGGTGACAAACTGATTGAATTATTAGAGAAAGAGAAATAATCTCTCTCTTATAATATATCGTCCCATGAATTTACTTTTTCTGGGATGAATTGTTTTTCTATATCATCTTCTCTAAATGCTGAATTAAGAGAGGTGGTAAAACGACAGTTATATTCCTGTTCAAAATCAATGGTTGGGTTGTTTTTTTCTAGCTCTATGGTTTTTTCTGGTAAAAGCTTGTCTAATGCTACGGTATATGGTAATTCCAACAGTTTAAACTCATTTAATCCTTTTCTGGCCTCTTCTGCCAATCTATGGAAAAATCCTCTTTTACCATTTGGTGTGGATTCCAATATAAAGTCTGCATGAGGTATGTTAATTACATTTGGTTTTATTGCATTATATACTGGAGTATCATCCAATTTATTTATAAATGCAGCTTCAGACATAAATACACATACTACGTTTTCCTCTCCTCTTACTGCCTCATCTGCAGGATATGCCTCTATCTGGGTGCCATTAATAATCTCCAAATAGCTTGCAGATTCATTTACTATTAGATCAGTTGATGACCATTTCCTGTCGTTTAAATCCAGGAATGGTTTTAATATCATATTTCTCAACCGCTTGATGAATTTATTTGCCATTCTTTGGTTATTACCTGCAACTATCATGACTTTTTGTCCAGAATATTTATCCTTTAGTGTATTGTATAGAATGATACGTAATGCTGTTTCTGTAGCTCCAATTTTTCTGGACTTGTTTAGTATTACCTTGTGGAATGTTTGTACTGTATTAAAATAAGTTACCTGATAATCATACATATCTGTTGGTTTCTTAGTTTCAGGATGAACTGGTGGGTAAACCATTCTGTTAAATTCTACAAAGTCATCTGGGAGTAATGGCATTCTTACACCTTTTTTAATGGATTTTAAATGTTTGTCAAGATCTTGGTTTAGTTTAACTAAATTATTACTATATATAGATGGCTTATACATAGTAATATTTATGTAATATAGAATAAAAGTATTTATTGTTAAATAGGTTTGTAAAATCCTCTTTCTTTAGCCATCTCTCTACCATTCTCTATTTCTATTAGGCATTTACCACAAGATGAAACCTTACATCTATCAGCTAAAACAACATTTGAGAACGCGTCACCTTTACAAAAATAGCAAATTTTCTTGTCTAATAATGAATGTATACATTTTCCAATATTTGGTTCTTTTCTACTTTTACTCCAATTTGTCTCTGTTCCAGGTTCTTTAAGTTTATTACCTATCATCCATTTTTCTATTCTTGTTATCTCTTTTTGAAGATCTCTCTTTCTAACATCGTTCTGAGTAGTTTTTAATTCTGCCCAAAGATCAGATAGTTTTCCCATTGATTGGTTATGTTTTATGGGTAATTAAAGTCTTTTGGTTGCATACTATTAAATGTGTCAAGGATTAAATCACCTTCATCGGTAATGAATATTTGATCATATTTTCCAATAACCTTGATTAATTCTAGAAATTCTAGATATGCTAAATATTTTATATATTCTCTATGTGTTATTTTTAATTTATCGAAAAGTAAGCTTGATTTTATTCCATCATTAATCTCAATGGTTTTTAACATATGTTTAACTGATAATAGAAATTTATCATTCATTCTCATCACATTCTATGCATACTGGTTCTATATCAATGTCGTTTGATACAAACAATGGATCGATGCAGTTACAACTCATAATAGTATCACGTGAATATATAATATAAATTTTACTTCTTTTTACTATAACTATCTAATATATCAAGTGAATTTTACATTCTTCATTATTATATAGGATTGTTTCCAAGTGTTCTAGTATTTGTTGTCCTCTTTTGGTCATGGGGAGAATTCTATAACATAGCCAGTATTTGGGTATGGCAAATCATGGTTTTGAGCGTAATTCCAATATCCATCACGCTGTATGTAAACATAATCCTCATAATCATAATTAATTTCACCACTACGAAAATTTGAATAATCAAATGGTTCATCTTTTACCCATTTCAATTCACCTTCAACTTCAGTGTCTGATAGTCCAATCCATGCTTGAGGTGTGCCAGATCCTTTTAATAATGATTTTACAAAGTCATTTTCTTCTTGACTTGTAATTACTGCTAAATGTCCCCTCATTCTATCATACCAATAATGTCCAGCCTGATTATCTCTGTATTCCCATGACTTAATACGATCATTATAAGTCCAATTGTTTTCGTTAGGAACAAAAGCATAATAACTTCCATTATAATATTCAATATTCATGTATTGAGGAGGAGAGTGGAAAGGACTATACTCTATAATATAACCAGTAGGGTGTTGATGATCATTTGAAACATCACTCCACTTACTGTTATCTCCTTGTAAAAAACTATGATCTTCATCATTGTGGAATTCTTCAGGTTGGTTGATATCCCAGTTTGAATACTTATATCGCTCACCAGTTACCCATTTATGTTCTCCCTCATCAATTGAATCATATAGTCCAATCCATGCTTGGGTATTATTTGTAATTAATGAACTTACAAAATCTCTCTCATCTTGGCTAGTTATTGTAGCTAAATGACCGCCAATACCATTAATCTCAGAGATTTCTGAAAAAAATGCTGCAGCATACCATGAAATATCAGGAGATTCAATATATTCATAATAATGCCTATTTTCAGGGTTTCTAACAGGTTCTGCAAATGCAGGTGGTATTGCAATCGTAAACGTCAAAAGAGTTACAGATAATACGAAAACTATTAATTTATCCATTTATATAATTCCATAAAATAACTTATATTTAAGCTTTATTTTTTAATTACCTAATATATGTGTTTTTTCTAGTCCTTCTGTTTAAATATATTTGGTTGTATATGAGTAAACATTTTATATCATTAAGAAGACTTTATGGTTATTATATGTTATTATGGGGAGAATTCTACCATGATACCTAAATGATGATGGTTTGACATATATTGGTCATTACTATGAAACCAATATCCACTACTTTGTAAATATGTATTGTCACGATCATTATTATTATTGAGTGAATCATGAGGGTGTACCATTGTATAATCAAATGGTTCACCTGTTACCCACTTTAATTCTCCCTCAGTTTCTATATCAGATAGACCAAGAATAGTATTCGTATTAACTGGTAAAAGCTCAACTACAAACTCATGCTCATCTTCATCTGTAATTGTAACTAAATGACCTTGCATATCATTCCACCAAATTGATTCAGCTAGTCCATTTGCATAATCCCATGTTATTAATGGGTCATTAGCCTGGTGAGGTACACCATTATAGATCCAAAAATAATAATGTCCATTATCAGGATTGTAAATAGGTTCAATATCATTATGTTGAGGGACAGGGTATTCCACAACGTATCCAATTACATCATGATTACCATTTACAGTGTCATTCCATTTTCCGTTATATTCAAATAACTCTACATAGTCTTCATAATCACCGTTTGTAGGTTGATAACTAGACCAGTTAGAATAGTCAAATGTCTCTTCATTTATCCATTTAAAACCTCCATCAGAGGCTTTTAATCCTATCCATGTAGAAGATTCATCTGGAAGTAAATCAGTTATAAAGTCATTCTCATCTTGAGTTGTAATTACTGCTAACTGTCCGATAAACCCATTATGAGATAATTCTCTTGCACTGCTTTCTGCATTAACCCATGATATTCCAATATCTTGTACAAATTGATAATAATTACCGGTTTCAGGATTGTGTACTGGGTCAGTTGAATCATTAACTGAATATGCAGGACTAATAGTTAAAAATAGAATTGATAGTGATAAAAATATAGGTAATAATAATAATAATAATCTTTTATTCATTTATACATTTTCATAAATTAATTAGTATTTAAACATTATTTTCTCATATAAGTGGACTGTCTAGTTCTTCTGTTTAAATATATTTGGTTGTATATGAGTAAACATTTTATATTATTAAGATGACTTTATAGTTATTATATGTTGTCAATCACTGTATTCTATGACATAGTTATCGATAAACCCATCATAATTTTCTACGTCCTGCCAGCTCCCGTCAGGCCAATTCATTACGACATAGTCAAAACCATTTGGCAATGAACCATTCCAGTTTGTATAGTTAACAGGTTCTCCTGTTACCCACTCATAAACCATTACAATATCTGAATTTGGAACAGGAAGGGTTTGAGTATCTGTATCAAACAGACCTATCCATATAAAAGAATCATCTGGAACTAATCCAAATACAAAATCATTCTCGCTTTGACTGGTAATAGTGACTAAGTGTCCATTTAATCCATTAAAAACATAGTTTTCTGCCATGTTATGTGCATCAGTCCATGAAATGGAAGGAGAATCAATTAATCTATAGTAATGCCCGTTTTCAGGGTTATACATAGGAGTATGTGAAATAGTATCATATTCTATGACACATGCAGATGTGTGACCATTATGAGGTGATTTATCATTCCATTTTCCACTACTTCCAATGAATTCAACATAGTCTTCTTCATTGTTATGATTATCAGGCTGACTAGTATCCCAGTTTGTATAGTTATATGATTCTCCATTTATCCATTTAAAGTCTCCTTCAGTGTTTCTATCAGTTAGTCCTATCCATGCACGAGAATCATGTGGAAGTAATGCAGTAACAAATGCGTTTTCACTTGCACTTGTTATTGTAGCTAGATGTCCCCGTATACCATTATGTGTAAATCTTTCTGCTGAAATACTGCAACTATTCCACGTGGTACCAGGAGGAATATTCTTGTATTCATAGTAATGCCCGTTATGAGCATTATATATAGGGACACCAGGTAGGGAGGGAGGAGTATATTCTATGATGAAGCCACTATTGATATCACTAGCATTTTGATCGTCATACCATCTGTCATTATGTCCCCAGAATTCAACATAGTCTTGATTATAATTATTATTAGGCTCACCAGTATTCCAGTTTGAATAAGAAAACGGTTCGCCATTCACCCACTTGTATACTCCTTCAGTGTCTTCATCAGTTAAACCAATCCAGACACGAGCATTATTTGGAACTAAATTAGCTACAAAGTCGTTCTCACTTTGACTGGTAATAGTGACTAAGTGTCCCCACATACCATTATGCTCAAATATTTCCATTACAAAATTTGAAGTATCCCATGTAGTGCCACCAGGAATACTCCAGTATTCATAGTAATGTCCGTTTTCAGGATTATAAATAGGTTCTGCAAAAACGGAAGGTGTCATTGCAAATAATAATAGAGTAGATAATATAGAAATTGATAATAATGATTTATTCATTTATATATCTTCATAAATTAACTGATATTTAAACATTATTTTCTCATATAAGTAGATTTTCTGATCTTTTACCTCTTTTGGTTATGGGGAGAATTCTACCATAAATCCTGCACTCCAATTACTTGACCAGTTATCAATATTAAAAAGTATCCAATATTCATTACTATGTAGATATACATTATCCCAAGGATCACCATTAACACTAAAAGTACTCATGGAATACTATATTCTACAATATAACCATTACCATATGTAAAATAATTTGACATATCATTCCATTTGTCACTATATTCAAGAAACTGAATATAGTCTTCACTATGGTTGAAATCATCAGGCTCTCCAGGATCCCAATTTGTATAGTTGTATGGTTCGTTTGTTACCCACCTGTATACTCCTTCATTATCTGCATCAGATAACCCCATCCATACAGCACGAAGATCATGTGAAAGCATATCAGCTACAAAGTCATTCTCAGCTTGGCTGGTAATTGTAACTAGGTGTCCATTTAATCCATAATAAATATGGTTTTCTGCTGCAGTCTTTGCATCAGTCCATGTAATGGCAGGAGCATCAACTAATCTATAGTAATGCCCGTTATCAGTGTTATACACAGCATTATGTAAATTACCACTGTATTCTATAACATAGCCCGATGTGATACCGTTGTCATCATTAATATCATTCCATTTGTCACTGCCTCCACGGAATTCAACATAGTCTTCTTCATTGTTATGATTATCAGGCTGACTAGTATCCCAGTTTGTATAGGTAAAAGTCTCGCCAGTTACCCAATTAAATTCACCTTCATTGACTCTATCAGTTAATCCTATCCATGCGTTGGTGTCATTTGGAACTAAATTGGCTACAAAGTCGTTCTCGCTTTGACTGGTAATTGTAGCCAAGTGTCCTCTAACACCATTATGTGTCCATCTTTCTGCTGAAATAGATACCGTATCCCACGTGTAACTAGAAGGCACATACCGTAATTCATAATAATGTCCGTTATCAGGGTTAAACATAATACCGGATGGATTAGTATTATATTCTACAATATAGCCAGTGCTATATTCATAATCATTTGAAATGTCATTCCATTTGTTATTATGTCCAAGGAAATGAACATAATCTTCATTATTACGATTATCAGGTTGGTGAAAATTCCAGTTTGAATAATTATATGGTTCATTTGTCACCCACTTATATTCTCCTTCAGTATCTTTATCAGTTAATCCTATCCATGCACGATCATCATCTGAAACTAATCCACCGACAAAGTTATTTTCGCTTTGGCTGGTAATAGTGACTAGATGTCCACTAACACCATTTAACTTATATGCTTCTGCTGCAGCCTTTGCGTCAGTCCATGAAATGCCAGCGGTATTAACTAATTCATAATAATGTCCGTTTGCGGGATTTAAAACATGATCAACTGGGTCTACAGGATCTGGTGGGTTAGTTGGGTCTACAGGGTCAGTTGGGTCTGTTGGAGTGTATTCTACAATATATCCAGTTATGTGAGGACTGTTATTTGCATTATCATTCCATTTACCGTTGAGTCCAAGAAACCCTACATAATCTGCATTATTAAAAGTACTAGGATGGCCAGGATCCCAGTTTGAATAGCTAAATGTTTCATCTGTCACCCATTTGTACACTCCTTCATTATCTTCATCAGTTAAACCAATCCATGATCGAGAACTATCGGGAACTAATCCTGCGACAAATGTGTTCTCACTTGAATCTGTTATGGTTACTAGGTGTCCACTGGTCCCATTATACGTTACTGTTTCTGCTGCTGTCTTGGCATCAGTCCATGCAATGCCAATATTATTAACGAGTTGATAGTAGTGTCCGTTTGCGGGATTTAAAATAGGATCAACTGGGTCAGTTGGATCTACAGGATCTACAGGATCAACTGGGTCTACTACTGGATCAACTGGGTCTACAGGATCAACTGGGTCTACTGGATCAACTGGGTCTACTGGATCAACTGGGTCTACAGGATCTGTTGTAGAATATTCTATGACATAGCCAGTGGTTTGACCATTTCTATTGACATTTTCATTCCATTTACCGTTACTTTCCAACAATTCAGTATATTTTGCATCAGAATTAAGAGAAGGTTGGCCAGTGTTCCAGTTTGAATAGCTAAATGTTTCATCTGTCACCCATTTGTACACTCCTTGAGTCTCTCTATCAGTTAGTCCTATCCATGCATGAGAATCATCTGGTAGTAATCCTACCACAAATGTGTTCTCACCTGCACTAGATATTGTAGCTAAATGTCCACTGGTCCCATTATACGTTACTGTTTCTGCTGCAGCCTTTGCCTCAGTCCATATACTAGAACTATCACTAATATATTCATAATAATGTCCGTTATCAGGATTTAAAACAGGATGAATATATGGAGGATGGTATTCTATGACAAAACCAGTATTATCAGTAGAATTATTTGTACTGTCATTCCATTTGTTATTAGATCCAAGGATCTCTACATAATCTTCATTGTTAGCATTATTAGGTTGAGTATTATTCCAGTTTGAATATTCAAATAGTTCACCAGTTACCCACTTGTATACCCCTTCAGTAGTTACATCAGAGAGTCCTATCCATGCACGAGCATTAGTTGGAAGTAATTCAGCTACAAATGCGTTCTCACTTGCACTGGTAATAGTTACTAGAGTTCCATTAATGTCATTATGTGTAAATGCCTTTGCCATACGCTCTGCATCAGTCCAGGTAACGCCAGGATTGTTAATATATTCATAACGGTGGTCAGTTTCTGGGTTGTAAACAGGCGGTGGAAGACTGTATTCTATGACAAAGCCATTGCCGTAATCATAATCATTTGAAATGTCATTCCATTTGTCGTTGAGTCCATAAAACTGAACATAGTCTTCATTGTCATGATTATCAGGCTGATTAATATCCCAGTTGTAATAAGTAAATGTTTCACCAGTCACCCACTTATAATTTCCTTCATTTCGTGAATCAGATAAACCAATCCATACCCGAAAATCATCTGGAACCAATCCAGCGACAAAGTCGTTCTCGCTTTGGCTAGTAATTGTGACTAGAGTTCCATTAATGTCATTATGTGTAAATGCTTCTGCTGCAGCCTTTGCCTCAGTCCAGGTAATTGTATTATAAGCGAGTTGATAATAGTGTCCGTTTGCTGGGTTTAAAATTGGAGTAGTTGGGGCTTTTGGAGGTGGAGGAGCATCGTATTCTACAATATAGCCATTACTGAATATACTAGCATTTACATAGTCATTCCATTTACCAGTGGTTCCAAGGAATTCAACATAGTCTTGATTATTATAATTATTAGGCTCTCTAGGTTCCCAGTTTGAATAGTTGAAAGGTTCACCCGTTACCCACTTGTATATTCCTTCAGTATCTTTATCAGTTAATCCTATCCATATACGAGTGTTAATTGGAGCCAGATCAAATACAAAGTCATTCTCGCTTTGGCTGGTTATTGTAACTAGATGTCCACTAATACCATCATGAGTTAATGCTTCTGCTGCAGCCTTTGCCTCAGTCCATAGAATAAAACTATCACTAATATATTCATAATAATGTCCGTTTGCTGAGTTTTGAACTGGTTCTGCAAATGCAGAAGGTATCATAAACGTCAAAAGAGTTGCAGATAATGTGAAAAATATTAACTTATTCATTTATATACTTTATAGATTAATCAGTATATAAATGTTATTTTCTAATATAAGTAGATTTTCTAGTCCTTTTACTTAGCCATCTGTTTAAATGTCTTGCGAATATATTAGATGATCCATATAATCTTGTTAATCTTGGCACAGATGTGATATCATCCCATTCAAATGATTCTTTGATTATTTTACCATTAGAGTCATAACTTTTAGATACGGATGGATACATTAATGATGATTTGTTAATTATATCATGTCTTAGACCCAATATATGGCCCAGTTCATGCATTGCTATTTTAACCAATGGTTGGGTTTTTAACATGATCAGTCCTCCCTGGTGATTAACTTGACCTTTTCTATAGTTTATACCATCTACTTTATAAGCTTCCACACGCCATCCAAGTGGAGTAAAATGCCATCTTGATTCATTACTATCATTGAACTCCATGACTCCGTTCTTTCTTCCAACTGGGTGATAAAGATAGACATGTGACAGAACAGATCTTTTATTGTCAAATTCTTCAATATCTTCAAGCCATTCTACGGTTATATCTGTTTTCTTTTTAGGATCTTTTTCATGATCTATGTCTAGTTTTGTTAATTGCTCTACTGAATTAAATGCTTCCTGTATGGATCTTACTTGTGATTTTATTCTCATATCAGGTGTATGATCGATGAACTTCCATGTAAAGTGTTTTTTGTCTTTGGGATATCTATGAGGATATTCGTTTTGACCTATATCTATCTCTTCTCCATCCATGGTAGACATTACAAATTCTGAACTTCTGTGTTCATTCTGAACAAGGCTGCATCTGATTTGATCTGAGCTGAAATTAACCATTATGAAGCACCATTTTGCATATAAGGTGATTTTACGGCATTAATATTTGAAAATATTCTTTTTATCTTTCTCGACATATTCTTTTCATTATATTGTTGTTGTTTTCTTTCAAGTAGACAATCTCCGCAGAATCTCTTCCTGGTCTCATATTTGGCATTTATTGCCTTTTTACACCCTACACATGCTATAATCATGATCTTAATATCTCCAGTGGAAATGGAGGTGTATTGAATTGTGTACTGGTTCCATTATTGAAAACTAACTGACCAGTTCCGGTTCTTCTTATTTGAGTTGGTTCAAATCTTGGCCAATTTGTAAATTGATTTGGTCTTAATGTAACTTCACCTCTGGCAGCATTAGTTATGGTTGCAGGAATTGTAAACTTTCTACTTGATTCGTTTAGAAAATACTCCATGATTACTGTTTGAAATGTGGTTAGAGGTCTGTTTGTTGTTTTGGTTGAGAAAATATTAAATATTATATCAGTAATTGAATTGGATGTTATTTTTGCCACGTTTCTTTCATTGACAAAATCATTATTCATATTGTGTGTATAATTTATACTTTATATAAATGTTAGGAAGTTGTATTTATATCCATGGTGAATTGGTTGGAAATACTGAGTTGTTTTACCAGTGAGTCTAACTTTACATTTATAAAAGTATTATTAATTACTGATATGTCCATATTAATATTAATGGATCCCTGTTCAGGTTGAAATAATTCAACACCAATTGAATGTTGTATGCTTACAGATGTTAATACTATAGGTTTATCCCCAGTGGATAATCTAAGACTGAGTCTTTCCATCTCATTCGATTCAAGTCTTACTATGTACAGGTTGGCAGATATATCCCTTGACAGAAATCCCTTCCATGATTCTCTTCCAAGTTTATATTGAAGTTTTTGGAATTTTCTTCCTTCCTTTACGTTTATCCTAAATGATACGTTTCCACGCCTGTCTTTGGAATTATTTACATCTACTGCATAAAACTGTGTATCCACTGAATTTGCAGGAAAAAATACCCTTCCTTTCTCTGGCATATATATTTATTGTTTGTTATCTATTTAAATATGATATGTTTAAATATCAGTCCAGGGGATATTATACACTTCATTTAAATATGATCCCAACCTATTTACTTCCTCATCAGTGAGTAATCTGTCCCATAGTAGAAATTCTGCCATCTTATAATCCTTATGATTGTCTATATTCAGGTTGGTTCCAAATACCAATCCGTTCAATGGTTGATTTCCTACATCCCCCTCAAATATAGGTGCTCCACCATTTAAATATCCGGTTGTTTGGGTCGTATTGAAGCGAAAAACACCTATGTCCCTCTCTGTATCTGGTGGCAAACCAACAAGTGCATTTCCTGCCTCAATGATTCTTACGCCAAAAATATCCGCATAAAGGTGCTGTTTACCTTCTATTAAACCGTCAAAATGTACACCTGCATCATTTGATTGATCTTTGAATATTATTGCAATTGTATTAGGTTGAGGTAAGTCATGTTTGAAATATTCTGTTCTAAGGTCATCTATGTGTTCTGCATTACCATCAAAGTACACTGATGGTGTGCGGTTAAAATCGGAGTCTTCTTCTAAATAACGTGGTTGTTCCAATGGTGTAGGTTGTGATGCATGGATTCTATTTATTGTCAGGTCGTTTAATTGTAATACTCTGTCCCCATTCACCAATGACTTGTCTGCCCTATAATGAATGAACAATCCAGGTATGTCATCTGGTACGAAATATCTAGATATTATGTTGTATTCTGGTATATTTAAAAGAATGTTATATACACTGGTATTTAATAGTAGATTATATTCAGATGCCATATATATGTAGTATTAATTTTTTATATATAAATATAACCTATGGATCATATTCCACTATATACCCGTCTACAATTATTTTAAGTCTTTCATCGATTGTATGCCATTGTCCGGTATGTTCAATCATTACTACAAAGTCGTTATTATCAGGATTAAATGGTTCATTGGATCCCCAATTGGTGTGTGACAGTCCCTCTCCAGTCCCCCATGAATATTCTCCGTCATCTATGGCATCTGACAGTCCTATATATACTATTGCATTTTGGTCAAGTAGTTTTTTAACAAACATGTTTTCTGATGAATTCGTTATTGTCGTCAGGTATCCTGAGTTTCCGTTGAATTCTAATAACTGTGCAGCATTGTGCGCTTCATGCCGTTCAATACCAGGACTTGATACAAACTCATAAAAATGGCCATTCTCAGGATTGTAAAGTGGAATCTCAAATTCTACTATATAACCTGTTATTAGATCGTCAGTATATATATCGTTCCAAGTTCCTGTGGTCCCCAGGAATTCAACATAATTCTCATTGTTATTGGCATTATTAGGTTGATTGTCAGCCCAATTAGTATATTGTGATTGTTCCCCGGTTACCCACTTGAAATCACCCTCACGTTCCTTGTCACTTGCACCAATCCATGATCTGGTTCCATCTTTTACAAGGTCCTTTACAAACATGTTCTCAGACTGTGTGGTTATTGTTACCAGATGACCTGAAACACCAAGATGAGTCTTTATTTCCGCTGATTCATTGGCCTCTTCCCATGATACTTCAGTCACGGTGTTAACCTGATAATAGTTTCCATTGTCAGGATTCAATACAGGATCAAGGTCTGCAGATGTAAACTCTACAATGAATCCGCTACTATATGCATAGTTGTCCTTATTATCATTCCACTTTGATTCATTTCCAACCAGGTGAACATAATCTTCATTGTTATTGTAATTATCAGGCTGATTCGTATTCCAGTAGGTATAATCCAGGCGTTCTCCAGTGATCCATTTAAAAGTTCCTTCTGAATCAATATCAGTCAATCCTATCCACGGTCTGGAATTATCTGGAATTATATTATTTATAAATTCCTGCTCGCTTTGACTTGTTATTGTTACCATATGACCAGTCAAGCCTTGGTATTGAGGAAGCAACCCTATTATGTTATTTGCATTGTTCCATGATATTCCTGGTATTTCTATGAAATCATAATAATGTCCATTCTCTGGATTCAGTACGGGATTAATTGATGGTATATCATACTCTATTATAAATCCTGCTGCAGTATTCCCTGCATAATAGTCACCGTAATATAAGTTTCCGTTGGTTATATCATTCCATTTACCGTTATTCCCATACATTAATACATAATCCTCATGTGAGTTCATATTATTGTCACAGTAATTACAATTGGTGCCTGACGGTTCCCCTTGATCCCAATTGGTGTATGAGAGGGGTTCATTTGTTACCCATTTGAATGTTCCTTCTGTTACCCTATCAGTCAATCCTATCCATGAGGTATGTCTTTCCCATATCATATTGGATACAAATTGATTCTCATGTGCATCGCTTATGGTTACTAGATGTCCGTTAATTCCATAAAAGTTTGATGATTCTGCACGATCTTTGGCATCAGTCCATGTAATATATGGAAAATGGGACCACTCATAATAGTTTCCATTGCTTTCATTCTTGACAGGTTCTGCATAAACCTGAGGCACTGCTATTACACATATAAATGCAATAATACCTGCAATTATTAATCTACTTGTCAATGATTGTTATTCTGCTTAGTTATATATAAATTTAAATATCTGTCCAGGTTGTACCATATAGGTCTCCTAAATATTTTCCTATAAAGTTTACCTCAGGCGCTGTCAATAATCTGTTATACATTAGGAATGCTGTCATCTTATATTGAAGATGTTCTGGATTTGTACCGTTTTGTTCTCCACCTAAGGTAATACCATCTATTACTTCGGTTCCTACATCCTTATTATCTATTACTGCAACTCCTCCATCCACATTGAGACTGGATTGAGTTGTATTGAATCGTGCAACTGCAACATGTGTATCCAAGTCTACAACTGCAGGATCAAATGACTCTGTTCCTCCTCCTGCATGTATTCTTAAGTGGTAGGTATCTGGAGGACCAGGTTCCGTAACTACTAATTCATTTATCTTGGTAGTAGTGATTCCATCAAATAGTGGTCCCAGACTGGCTGTTGTAGTTGCTAGTTTATATACTATGAAATATGTATTTGGTTGCGCCTGATCTCCAAATGATGTTGTAGCCATATTATCATCTGTTCCTTTAAATTGAACCGATGGCATGCCATTAAAATCACTATCATCTGCAACCAATGTAGGCTGTGATGCTACTGTAGCCTGAACAGCATTTCTATCATTTCCAGTTAAATCGTTTAGTTGAGTTACATTGGTTCCAGTAACCTCAATGTCCCTGGAGTCAAAATGTACAAACAGGTTTGAAATATCTGATGGTTGGAAACTAAATGGTTGTACATCTACTGTTGAAGATAATTGCAGGTTTATATATTTAATGAGCAAGTCTTCTGTCCCTGACGAAACCCTGATTCTTAAAGGTTGGTTGATGGTTGACGGATTTAACATTATTGTGTATAGATTGGCTGCAATATCCCTGTTTTGAAATCTTTTCCACCCTGATATACCTACAGAGTACTCCAGGTTTGAAAATATATTACCATTTGCTACATTCATTCTGAAGGCAAATTCAGCCTCATTACTGGGATCAGAGTTTGTTACTAAAGAACTGAATATGATTCTATTGGATGTATTCTTTGGTATGAATATCCTTCGCTTGTTCATGTTAGGCATATGTTTTTATATATAATAACTTGTATTTAAATATCAGTCCAAGTAGTGCCATATATTATTGCCAATTGACCTCCTATCGTGTTTGCTTCGGCATCAGTAATGGCTCTGTTATACATCCTGAATGCGGCAAACTTGAAAAATTTAGGATCAGTTGTATCGAATTTTGTTCCTATTGTGATTGCCTGCATGTCCTGTGTTCCTACATCAGCATTTGATATTACCGGTGTTCCTCCATCTATATATAGTGAGGAGGTTGTTGTGTTGAATCTTACCATTACAACGTGGGCGTTGAGTTCAGCTTCGGCCGTTGATAAGGCTTCCGTACCGGCAAATATCGAATATACACCACGCGATCCTCCCACTGAGTTTACAGTGGATAATCTGTTATTTTTTAATGTTGCTACTCCGTCAAAATATGTTCCATCATTATGATTTTGTGATATATATGTCAGAAAATACGTGTTCGGCTGAGCCTGATCCTGAGGTCTTGGAAAGAATGTTGAAACCATTCTGGATCCAGTGCCAAGTGTAAATGATGGCTGGTTATTAAGATCAGCATCTGTTATATTTAAGGTGAAAAATTCAGAGCTGGGAACTATTGAAGCGTTAATTTCATTGCCACTCTGGTCAAGCATTCCTTTTATACGTACAAATCTTTCAATCCTGAGGTTCCTGCTATTATAATTGACATATGCAGTAAGAGGTGCTACAGGAACATGAGGTGATACTGCAGTCCATGTAATTCCATACTTTTCACCCAGGTATCCTCCGATGGAGTTTATCTCTGCATCCTCAAGTGACTTGTCATATAGTAGAAATTCTGCCAACTTGAAGGCTTTACAGTCCTGTTCACGCAGATTACATCCGAAATTAAGTCCGTTTAATGGAGAATCTCCGGCATTTCCTGACAATATTGCAGGTCCACCGTCTATATAAACTACTGTATTTGCATCTGAAAAACGTATTACACCAATATGTTTGTTGGTATCGGCGAGTCCCCCATTTAATACCATTCCAGCTGATAATATATATTGTCCGCCAGCCGCGAATGCGTTTCTAGTAGCCATATTATTTCCGTCAAAGAACGTTCCTGCATCTGAAATTGAATCTGATTTGAACACGAATATTATTGTATCAGTCTGCTTTACGTCGTTTGTAAAGTCTGCTGATCTAAGATACTCGTCTCCACCGTCGAATTGAACAGTAGGCTCATTGTTAAAATCAGTATCGGATGCTATATATAGTGGTTGTTTTGTTGAATCTGACTATACTACACTTTCACCTCCTCCTATGTCAATCATTTCTGATACGTTTGACCCGTTTAATTTTACACTATTCCCATCATAATGCATGAGGAGGTCAGGAAGATCAATGGGTGTAGGTGATTCATATGTAAATGTGAGATTTGATGATGGTTGTAGGTTAATATATCTGATAAGTACGTCCTCATCTCCTGGTATCATTCTTACTCTTATGGATTGTGTTACACCTGCAGGAATTACTATATTATAAAGATTGGCTGCTATATTGCGAGGATAGAATGTTGCCCATCTTCCTCCATCAATTGAATATTGCAAGCTTTCAAATGATTCTTCATTGTTTATATTTATTCTAAATGAAAACATTCCCACATTATTAGGGTCATTATTTACTACCTTGGCTCTTATAATAACCCTGTTTGGTATATTCTTTGGTATGAATATTCTGGATTTATTTGTTCCCATATAATATTACATTGTATTTACTGTATATAAATAGATTATATACTATTATATTATTTGTTAGTAATATTAATCTTACTAATATGTAATTTCTGTTTGTATGCATTTATAAATAATAATTCTCTTTCTAAATTATCATCCTTTGTCAAAATTGCCGTTCTAAATGCGTATATAAGCCAGTCATTTATTGTATTATTTGCGGTCAAGTATTACTCCTGTTAACTTTGATAATTTTTGCTCTGTTTTGCTGAATCTTTCTTCAGGGATGGAATAATGAGAGTCACATAATCCATATATTTTATCTTTATTTTCCATGGTTTTTGAATGTAATGGTTTAATATTACTATCCCTGCATTCTGATTCACATGCTATGCAAATTCCCATATACATAGATTGGGTTACTGATTGCTGTATATAATTGTTTTGAACGTATTGGTTTGGAGAATAATACGTGTCAGGCTTGGAGTGGTTTAGGCTACTTCACCTTTTTAATCTGAAATGTTATTTTGTCACCATCTTTGGACAGATCCAATAATTCATGTCCGTTTCGCGTGACCCATCTAGAAATATCTTCTTCAGCTGCAGGATCATCAGCAGACACAGTAATGATTTCACCCACCTGCATTCTTTCAATTTCAATTTTTGTTCGAAACACAGGTTCAGGACAGAACAGTCCAGTTGCGTCTATTTTTTTTTCAGCAGATTCAGACATCGGTAATCAATATACAAGAGTTATTTGTCATATTAAAATCTAATTAACTGTGAAATGACGTATCTTTAAAAACAACAGGCATAATCTCAAAACAGTTTCTAATTCTCAAGAAGGAGATCGCAAAGAAAGAGAAGAAAAGGGAAAGTAGATCATCGTGAAAGGACTTTGTAGCAAATGCTACTGCTCAGGTGTGGATATAATTGTTTTGAACGTATTGGTTGGACTTTTTTGCACAAGTAGTGCAGAATACGTCATTTTTTGGGTATTGTGTGTTACATGTTGGGCATTCTTTCATGAAATTATATGTGTTTTACTACATATTAATGTATCGAATTATATTATTTATTATAGTGTATAGTTTGCCATAAGTAATCTTCTAATGGTTTCATGCTCTTCTTCTATGTTGAAATCATCATCTGCATCTAATGTTCCTATTGCCATGTGTATTGACTCGTGTACACATGTATCTATTAATTCTGTGACTGTTTCGTGCTGATCCAGGTATACGTATGATTTATGTGATTCATCATAGCATACTCCCCTGCACCTATCCTGTGCATTAGATATTCTAAAGTCTTGTGACCATATTGAATCTATATATATCATATTGCCATTTGGACCAAATTCAGGCTTAAAAATACCCATGGTATATATATGAATTTCTACTATATAGATATTTAAAAAATAAGTATGGTTTAATTCAAACCTACCATGACACTACCTGCCAGTTGGACCGAATTCAGGCTTAAAAATAACCATGTTATATGTATGGATTTCTATTATATAAGTCATACTATTGTCTATTTATTTGTTATCTTTTTTAGTTTTTTCTCTTTTTCCATTATGATTTTCTCTCTCTTGTCCAGGTCTTCCAATCTGTCCTGTACTGCCAATTCTATGTTTACATCCATGGTTGGTGTATCCTCAATTGATGCCTTTTGCTGGTTCCAGGTTATTAGATCCCCTTGTATTTTATTTATCAATCCTTCTACTCTTACTCTGTCTGATATGTCATCCAGTTCAAATATATCAATTTCATCTTCTGATGAATCGTCTTCGTTATACCCTAATAATTTGTTTAGTCTTTTTAATTGTTTCTCTGCCTTATACATTAGACAGTCCAGCTTGTATAGTACTCTATCTTTTGTTATTTTTTGTCTTCTTATGAATTCTTTATTGTTTTCCTCTATTGCTAATTTGGAAAACTTTGCGAAATATCTCTGTACTGTAGACTGTGATATACCCATCTTATCTGCAGTGAATGTAATGGTCCTATAATCTTTATAAAATTCATAACATCCTTGTTCTATTAACTCAGAACGTCTTACATTTTCTGGCATAGTATTATTTAAACATTACTTGTATTTAAATTGGTATTTAAAAAAATGACAAAATCTAACCTTCTAAGATATTTAATTATCTTACTTTCTAGTGAAGGTTAGTTTTGCACATATGTCATCACAGTATCTCCCAAATTTTATGGGGTTGAAGCAGTATTCACATATATGGTTCATTAGTATTATAATACTAATAATCACATATAATTGTTTGCATTATTATTATTTAATTATTATAAGATATGAGAATTAGTTATCAACTAATTCATGAATTCCTAATTTTTCTACCTTTCGTTTACTTTTCTTTGATTTCATTGAAACTATATTGTTAATTGATCATATAACTGTTTCTATTATTATAAACTTATAAGGTGTAAACCTTACGTGTTTACATTGCCTCCGACCTGGAGGAACGTCAATTATCACTAATATATTAAATACTTTCTTATTAATAAGTGTTATACATTACATTTAGGACAGTTTAATTTATTATTTAGAGCATCATTTACTTTACCTGTACCGTTACAGTTTTCACATGGGCAATCTTTACATTTGTGAGTTTTTTTAGTCATAATTGTTTACTATACATTTCCTTTATAAACTTTTCAAAGTTTTCATATGTATCAGATTTTACTTCTCCAGTTCTAAGTTTTTTAATTAATTGTGGTCCTGTTAATTCTGAAAGTTTTAATCTTTTAGTCATGTATAATATGATTCATATCTTCTAAATAAACCTTTTTAAAGCAAGAATGAGGCCTGTTCATATTCAATCCACACATTCTGCATTTTATTATTTTGTCATTCATTTCACTATATTATATGATGTTATTTAAATGTGTTTTTACACCAAGGACATTCTTTTGAAAATCTGTTATCAAAATGAACTATTTCCCTTTTTATTTTGCATTTATGAGTATTCATTTTCTACATATGATAGTTCATCTTATCTTCATAGGCGTTAAACTCAACTGTGACCGTGCCTGGTTTTGATGTCTTTAGTTTGTTTCTTTGATCAAACCATTGGTCAGTACCGTTTCTTATACCTGATGTGAAGCATCCAGTGTTTATTAGTAGTTGTGGTTTTGAATTCCAATGTTTTGTTTTATTATCAAAGAATAATATTTCAGACTCTATTCCCATTGGCTGGTGTAGGTGACCCATTGCATAAACATCTGCTTCCACATTAACAGTTAGGTTTTCCAATGCTTTTTTTGCATCTCCTGAACCAAATCCATGGTTTACAAATAGAGTCTTCTTCATGAGTGATTTATTCTTGTATCTTATATCTAGTCCTACAAATGCTTTTGAGCCTAAGAATGTAGTATGATGTTGATTACACCATCTCTTCATTTCACCTTCTTCCATTACTCTTGATTTATATTCGTGATTACCCCATTGTTCATACCAGATTTTGTCCATCCCAAATGATTTTTTATATATAATTTGCTCTTCAAATAATTCTTTCCAAAAATCATCAAAGAAGTTCATCTGTTCTGCCTTCGTTGACATTAATGATTCTACTGATTCTGCTTTCCATCTTGGGTCACCAGGTAGAATTAAATCCAATTGGTCCCCACCAAAACTTGTAAACCTATATGGATCATCTAAAATTCTCTTTTTAACACTGTTTGCTAATCTCTCATTCCAGTTGCTGTTTCCAGCATGGAAATCACTGACACACTCCCAATTTACTAGAGTATCTTTTTTATCTAGTTCAATAATAATGTTTTTACTGAACATGTAATGTGTAATGTAGTATGATGATATAAACTTTGTTTATTATGGGGATCTTGTTTTATATCTTCCAAATGGTCTAAATACTTTTGATGTTTTTCTAATGTATGGATAGTTTGGATTTTTTCTATTAATTATTAGAGTTGTATCATTTTCCTTACCTACAACGTCATATAGGTTTTTCTGTATGCTTATTACGTTGCCTACAACAGGTATTTGTCCTTCGTTGAAGTCTTGTCTTAACTGAATATCAGGATTAACAGATCCGTTTATCCTTGTTATTTTGAAATTTATTAGTACCATCTGTTAATAACATCTCCACTTACTGCCGTAAATTTTGGCCTTATGAAGGATGAATCAAACCATGTATCAATATTTCTTTCAGAAGTTTCTGATAGTTTTTCGTCACCTGATTCGAACTTGTAAAAATAACTGATTGATAATGAAGTGGCTAAATTAACAAGTATTTTACTAGGTGGGTTTATTGGTACTGTTATACTGTTTACATTGATCAGTTTGGAATTAATATAGTCATCTGCCATATTCATATAGAGATGAATTTTTTTGTTATTAGTGTCTCCTCTTTCACCTATTGCGTCTTTTACTTCCTGTAGGCGACCATAATGAATCATGTTATATATATATAACTATTATTTATTAAGGTTTCCAGGGTATCCATTTGTCTTTGGATATTAGTTTACGCCATTTTGTAGTTATTTTTGATTTATATGCGTGGATGATTTCAATATTACCAGTAAATTCCTTTACCGTTACTCCTTGTATCTTCATGTTCCAAGTGTGTAATATGTATGGTTTGTCTCCTCTTTCTAGTTCTAGGTTTAATGATTTTCTGTCTTTTGGTGTTAAATATGATGGGTTTTTACTTGTTAACCTCTTAACCTGAACACCTATAATTTTATCTTTTTTTATGGCTATTAGGTCAAATGTTCCTTTACTTGCATATGATCTGTATACTTTATATCCTTTCAATTCAAGTTTGGATTTTACTTTATATTCATAGTTTGCACCTTTTTTGTATGGTGATTTTTTAATATGGCCTTTACCTTTACATCTAGGGCATACTCTAATATCTTCTTTTTTATTCATTTTGTATTTTTTTCTTTACTAGTAACTCTACTCTTTCTCTACAATATTCACAGTCATCATACTCATGAGTATATTCTATTTTACAAAAAGTACAAATTTTAATGGGTTTTTCCATATGACATTCAGGAAGTCCTAATCTACCATGATATTGATTTATATTGTGACCGTCTCCAAAATCATGTACATACATATATGTTGTTACATTTGGATCATTTCCTTCATCTTCACATATTTTACAGTAATTAAATCTATATTGTAATCTATAATCTTTCATTCTTGCAAATTCTTCGATTAAATTAATCATCACTGTTTATTAATTATTTTATATAAAAATGTATCTATTTACATTTTACTCTTTAATGTATTTTGAATTTTTTCTTTGGATTTTAATCCTACATATTTTATTGTACCTTTTAATCCATATTCTGATTCAAGATCTAGAGCATCCAATGCATTGTAGAATTTTGTCCTGGTTGTGTCAGATTTACCTAGTTTTTTACACCATCTTTTATATTCTATGTATAATTGTTTACCCTTTACAGAGTCATTTTCATCATTTGTAATATCATAACCAGATATAATAAATTTTTCCACACCATCTCCGAACTGTTTAATCCAATGTTCACAATCTTCAGGTTTTAACCATTCTATTTTACAAAAGTGTTCGTTTTGAAGTAACCAACAAATAATCTCTTTCCTTTCTTTTTGTGCAAGTTTTCGTCCAAAGTCCTCTACTTCCTTATCTGTTTTTCTTATTCTGTTTAGGAATGGTATTACATGTATTCTATCCTTCATGGATAATGAATCATCAAAGTTTACTGATTGGTTAGAGTCTAAGAATAATGTAGTCATGTTTGTGATTTGTTTTGGTGCCTGTCTCATTCCTCTAATTGAGAGTATATCGTCTCCTGTCATTCTTTTAATCATGTCGAATTGGTCTATATTGTCAGGTGTTTCTGAACATAACACTACTGTATGCCCATCCAATACTGTACTTGAGAATGTATCATTTACAAGTAAATCCAGTTTTGTTGTTATTGAATAGAATGGTATTAGTTCTGAAATCATCTGTCTGAACTGAGTCTTTCCGTTTCCACCGTCTCCTAATAATTGGTGGAATTTTAGTGATTTTTTTGGTAAAAGTGACTCATATATGGATTTATATGATATTTGTCTATGTGTCTCATCTGGGAACCACTCCCTCATTGCATTCAGGAATTCTTCAGGTGCTGATTCTTCTATCATGTTAAAATCATATGCTACAATTGTATATTTATCCTTGTGAAATTCCTCCATTCTTTTATCCTCAAAGTTATACAATCCATTGTTAAACCTAATATATGGACCACAAACTCTGCTCTTAATTTGGTCTGCCATTGCTAATACCCAATGTGATACTTCTGATGCATCACCGTGTAGAATTGAGTATATTTCTGTTAGTTTGATGGTTAATTGTTCTTTTGTGAATAATTTATAATACCCATTTTCATATATTTGAATTTTAAAGTCATTCTTATCAACTTCTACTGAATATTCATCTATGAATCTTGAAGATAACTCTTCTATTAAATCTCGTCTATCCTCTTTATTTACCTGTCCTGTTAGACCTCCTTCTGTGGTGGTTGCTTTTTTTATGGCAGATTCTAATTCTTGTTCAAATTGTTTATCGTCCATATTTTTGTCTCCTTGTTTTTAACAGGTTTTCTCCCATTTCTATTCTATAACATACACTCTTAATAATATTTTGTATTTCATAATTATTTAATGGTGGGATTATTCTATGTTTATTGAATACTGTTGCCAAATCTTCTATCATTTCATCAGAGAATGAATAACTAGATCTTGCATGTGCTAAAAGTTTAAACAATTCATTATTTCTATTTCCAGACACAATTCCTGTTTTGGCAATTGTTTTTACTCCTCTTTTTCCGCTTATTAAAAAACCCCTTTCTTTTAATATATTTATAAGTGATTTAAAATCCATTTTTAATATACCTTTTGTGTTTGATATTGTCTTATATTCAAAGCCGTTTTTCTTATGTTCAGGGTATTTTTTTTGTTCCTCTTGTGAAGGTATATAGAAACTACCTGGTCCTACTACATAACTTCTAGGTCCTTTTATATCTATTTCAGCACCGTCTGAGTCTCTTTTTGCTTTTATACCTGCATCTATTCCTTCACATTCTATGAATACATGGTTTCCTCTACCTGTTTCAGTTATAGGGGTATTTCTTTTTAAATTGTCAAGATCTGATGTGAATTCATTAATAAGATCAACATTATCAAAATCAATTACTGCTCTATTCTTTCCCATAATAATTCCGTAATTTCTACCTGTAATTGGTAAATCTCCTATATTTCCATCATATCTGTCCTTCATGTAACCTTTTGGAACGTCAGGTATTTTTGTATTATTTTTTATAGGAAATACAAAAAAACCAAGATCTTGGAAATCAGTATATTTCATGGATAATATCATATAATTTATAATATAAACGTTACTAATAAAAACCAATTATCATTGATAACTACAAAGATAACATTTTTCACTATCAACTCTAATTAATAATAGAGTTTTACATTCTTTACATTCTTTGTGGATCATTAAATCATTTGCATTCACTTTTATCTCATTGGTTATAGAGAATGGTTTTACATTTCCTTTATGATGAGTGCATTGACACTCAATTAGGTCTCCTTCTTTGTTGGTTGTCGTGTGCCAACATACTCCCTCATGATGAAGTGATTGGGAATGATAACATACTCCTTTTACTTTTTCTAAGTTTCCTTTTTTTTGCCTTTCTAGATAATAACATCTATTCATTAGGTTTAAGTTAATGAAGTTTCAATATAAATGTTACTAATATATTATAATATAATAATAATAATAAAAAAAAGAATTTCCCAATTTTTTATTTTTTTAAGAGATATAGTTATTTGATTTTTAGAGATTTTGCTTTACATTTGTCCATTTGAGTTTTACACTTTTTGGTCTTTTTTTCACTTTTTGAGCAGGAGGAGTATGTAAATATGACTCGGCTGAAACCCTATTTTTTAAATATACTAAACATATGTTCATATTATTTATGTATTACCATCGTGCCTAACTGGACAAATGTTCAGTTTTTGAGTATTTCTCTGTAGATCCTATACCATAATAGTACCCTCCTCCTGCCTATTTTATCAAAAAAATAGTATTATTGTGAAATATAGGGTAAACAAATGTTTAATATTTGATGTAAAAACTGAATATTTGTTTATGAATAAGTAGATTTAGTTAAAAATAAAAATAAAGAGGATTATGCCTAATTAAGGCATGTGCAGGTTTTACCGTGACTTTTATATTTTCCAACGGTAGCAATGATTGGATCTACTACTGAAAATACATACGATTCATCATCTCTGCATTCCTCTAATGATTTTCTTACTGCTACACCCATTCCAATGATTTGTGATTCATCGTCAAGTGTTACAGTGATTTTGTCAAAACCACTTTCGGTTTTTTCTGTTTCACCAATACTAATGATTCTCAAGATAGTTCCTTCCTCCAGGTCGTCTATTCTTTGAGATAGTTCTGGTTTTTTCATGTCTGGCATTATGATGTAATAATATATATATATAATATAAACTTAACTATTCCCAAAGATCAGGTCTTTCATCCTCATAAATATCCATAACTGAGTATCCTAATTTCTCCAATCTATCTTTTTGAAGTTCATCTCGCCAAGTTGGAGCGAAACTAACTCCATGAACACCACCATTCACACGTACAGCTATTTTAGCAGAAGGTATACAAATGTCCAGTATTGCTAACTTTTTACCATCCATATATACAGTATATTGAGTTTTTAGATTATCTATAACTTCTTCAATAGGTAAATCTTTAAACCATGTTTCTCTAAGTTCTTTATATAGTCTTATTTCTGATTTTGTGTAATCTTTCTTCCCATACCACTTGCGCATGTTACTTGTCTTCTTCATTCTTCTTTTCTCGTTTTACTACATCTTCAAGACCTTTATCAGTGATCTTGAATTCAACCTCAGTTTCCTCACTTGGTCCCTTTTTATATTTTAATAGCCTATTTGTACCTTTTTTACCAATTTGGAAAGTATGTGTACTGACATGCCCTACTATCCTACCACCTACCTGTTTATACATGGTAATCCCCATTGGATTAGGTGATTCGTATACCTGATTACTCATAATAAAAGGAATATCAAAGAAGCTTGTTATTCTCTTAAGTCTGTTTACAAACGTTTTTAATTCTTTTTGTCTGTTAGAGAGATCACCCATACCTGCAAAATCTAACCTAAATTGACCTGGAGCGCCATCTATAATTATTAACCCTATATTATTATCAATTATAGAGTTGGTTAAATTATCTATTGCCTTCATTATAAGTAGTGAGTCTGGACATCTTTGTATATGTATTCTATCCAAATACTCTAATGCTTTATCCTCACTTATTCCCAATTTTTGAACACATATTTGAATTATCCTCTCAGGATCAAACGTATTTTCAACCTCAAGCCAGAAAACATCACCATCTATTTGGTTTAATGCCTGAACAACTGCATTATGACAGAATTGAGTTTTACCACAACCTTCAGGTCCATATATTGTATAGAATTTACCCTTCTTTATACCACCTTTAAGCATGGTATCTATAGAGTTTACCCCAGTTGATATGGTTGTTTTCTCAATTAATCTATCATATTCCAACTGTTCTCTTGGAGTCATTTCCATATTTGTTAATAAATCCTTGCTTTTTAGATATTCCATTGCCCTTAACTTTATCTTTTCAATAGATTCTTGTTTAATTTTTGTAGTTGTTACCAATTCTTCTGTACTCCTACATACTAAATCATATACGTTTGTAATGTTCAATTCTTTTAGTCTTTTTGAGAATTCTCCCTTACCCATCATGGATAAACCTTTTATGTTTGATAGTTCAAAATCTGACATATAGATAATATTATATTTATCTTATTTAAAAAGTTCTATTTTAATCAGTAGGAATATCAAAGTTACTACCTGTATCTTCTGGTGATTCACCCACATCATTTATTACAACAACACGACAATTCACTCGATTTCCAGATCTCCAAGGTTTTACATCTACATTCTCCCTTTCTCCTGGACTAGGGATATCTTTAGGATCATTTGCATACCCTACAAAATATACAGAACGTCCATTGGTCCAACTTGACCCACCATTTTGTATACTTATACTAGTCAATCTACCACCGATTACACCTGATGCGGTTCCTCTAAAAGTACCATTGCTACTAGCTTCATCATCATATATTCTTATCTGTTCGTTACGTGTATAACCACTACCACCATTGGTTATGTTTACACCTGTTATTACTTTTCCAGAAGCCGTAATAGTCCCAGATGCCCCATATCCACCACCACCTCTTACACATTGTATTGAATCTTCATCAGTAGGATCTAAATCATCTGCAGGTGGATTATCTCTACTCCATACGAAACCAGGGTATGCATAATATCCTTTTACACTAGCAGAATCTCTAAATGTGAGAACCGCACTTTCATTAACAGAATTTCTATCTCCAAATCTTACATCTATTCTCAAAAGCCCACTAGGAGCATCTGCATCACCATCAACAGTGGCTATTTTCATTGGTGGTGGTGGAATGAGTGTTGTTGCATTTTGTGTAGGAGAATATGTACCGTTTTGTCCATCTTTAATTATTCTTGCTCTGGCATAATATGTTACACCTCGATTTAAATCACTGGTTTGATAATCAGTAGGGGTGGATGGAATAGTCCAATCACCTATAGGTCTTGCATATCTTCTACGTGTGAATTCACCGACTGGAAATAAGGAATTTAAAGAATAATCTATTTCTACAAGAGATGTATATGCAGGAAAAGTAATTTCAAAGTTTAACCTTCTTCCATTAACCACTGTTAAATCAAATGTTGGTGCAGGTATTACACGAGTTGTTACATCTGCAGTTACTGCTCCTAACTGTGTATTATATTCATTATATACTTGTATGGTATATTTGTATAAGGTTATTGGATCAAGTTGATATGTATCAACCCATGTACCAGTGTTTGTACTTCTGGTTTGAAATGTTACTCTATTACTTCCATCTTCATCTGTTCTGAATAATGTGAAAAGCAGTAATTCTGTATCTGTTTTACTCCAGGTTATAGTATTGGTTCTAAAATCTGTGTCAATTGCATAGAAATTAACATTGCCAGGATTTGTTGTACCTTCTGTATTTGTCTGTTGTGGTCCTGCATATTCACCGCTACCTACAGAGTTAACACCTTGAACCCAAAAATAATATGTTGTTGCAGATAATAATCCTGTTACTCTGTGTAAGTTTCCTGTTACACCCGTGATTGGTGAGTTAGGAGCAGGTGTAGTAGGACCATTTGTAGAATCACCTGCCGAACTTGTACTCCATGCTATATTATAAGTTATTGGTAAAGTTCCTATTGTAGGCTGATCCCATGACAAATCTACTGTACTGTTTGTATTTGATATAGCATATGTATTACCAGGTTTGTTAGGAGCTACATTTGCTGCCTCAGATTCATCGTTTTTTTTTACACTGGTGATGTTAACAGCAGTAGATCCGGTCGAACTCTCTAACTCTATTGATATGAAATCATTTTGGTCGATAGGTCCTAAATTATAAGGGTCTGAACTTGCATTGAATATTAAAGTTCCAGCCGCAGTTAATGATGTACGTATTGCAGATGTCATGTATAGTTTTAAATTAAGTGAAAGGGTATCTGGAACATTTGAAAACGTAATTACGGCAGTTGCTCCAACTTGATTTCCAAACAACTGTCTTTCATTATAAGCGTCAAAATCTACATTAAATTCACCTGAAATATCTCCTAAATCAGGTGTTTTAAATACACGTTCTATTATCCCAAAAGAACCTGATCTGGGTGTTGCAGTTCTAGAGTTTAATAAGGAAAGATTCTCTCTTCTCATATTGTTTGTTTTCTTTAATTCTGACTTTGTTCTTTTAGTTACATCTACTTCTGTCTTACCTGACTGTGCTTTTTGGGTCATTCAAACCTCCTTATACCTACCAAGGTTCTAATCAATCCGTCTTCAGTCATACTGTATTCTATATGACGTGCAACTAATTTAACTGTTCCAGCTTTACTATTGTTATCAGAAAATGGTACTAATTTGGTGTTTTCATAGAAAAAGAACTCTCCGTGTTTTATATCAAAATCCGCATTAGTAATAATGGTGTATTCTACGAACTTGTGTCCAATTTTCTCCTTTTCAGACAAAGCATTCCCTAATAATTGATAGTAATTATGTATATCTGGACTCTCTAATACCTCATGCTCTATTGGTAAGGTTGTTACTTTACCAGTGTTTGCCAATAGTGGTTTTGTAAATCTAAATCCATCTATAACCATTGTTACTCTTCTTGAAAACAATGACAAAAAATTTAAAGTTCCATATCTTCCAATAATAGGATCATATCTACCTTGATCATCATATGATTCCTGTGTTTGGAATGTTATTTGTTTTACATGTCTCCATTCAAAATTATTAACCACATTTAATTCTTTTGGAGGTATAACAATATCTGTAATTTCCTTAGGTCTTCTGTTTCTTATTACTGAAAAACCTGATACCGGTAATTCTACTGGCTGCCATTTATCTACGAAATCTAGGTTAAAATCCTGAATTGCTACATTATCATTTAAATCTATAGCAACACCCCTCACTTTATAATTTGCTCCTAACGGTACTGTTTGATATCCTCCACCCGTTGATGTATTAAATTGATCTTTTATTTTCATAAAGAACTCTATTGATGATATTTGTCCTAAATTCTCAGTATCAATACCATTATTCCATCCTCTTTTCCCGTTTGGAATCCACTCATTGTTTTGAATATCAAGTGCTGCAGGCTCTTTTAGATCATCTGCAGACCCAGGGGTTGTTGTTAATGTACCTCCTCCAAATATATCACCCACATCTTCACTTATACCATTATAACTAGTGGTTGGTAATGGGAATCTCATTGTTAACCATGCTCCCTGTTTATAATATTCTGCCTTGTTTCTGTTCGCACCGTTTGCTCTTAATGGTTCATACTCATATTCAGCAAATACTGCACTATTATTATTTTCAGTAAATCCTTCTATAATACCCTCTGTCTGTCCAACCCTTGCAGGCCCATGATAACAATCTGCCTTGCCAGAACTTAACAAATTTTGATCAGTCTCATTAACCCATGCCGATGTTGCACCATTATATCTGTAAACATCTGCCTCATCATGTACTGCAGCATATAGACCGTTTGTTTTCTCGTATTTTACTAACCATCTCTTGTTTTCATTATCATATGTTACTATGGAATTTGCAAATACTCTTCCATTTTCATCACTACCTATAAAATCACCTGATACAGGACCTAAAGATGTATCAACAAGTACTGTAAGACCTCTGTAATAACCATTTACATTTTCATGATATTTAAATTCATTTGGTATGTTTACAGGGTTTATTGCCCTCACATCTACAGGTATTCTAAAGAAATCCTCATCCCATATAACTACATTTCCGTCAATCTGTGCATCTTCTGAAAATGTGCCTTTTGTGCCACCTGGATTTGCATTTCCGTTTTTCCAAATTGCTACAGCCTTATCCTTTGTATAAGGACTATATTTATTAACATTTCCATATTCTTGTGCTTCAGTTACAACTTGCCAGTTAATCACATTAGGAGGTCTATTAAGGGCACTTGATGTATGATTGACCAGGCATTTATAGTGAACCCCTAATAGAGTAACCCTTGCATCTTTAGGATAAAATATGGATCCAGAATTCCATTCGGGTGTGAAATTCCATCTTTCCTCACCTGATTTAAACACAGTGTATTCTCTAGGCAGTGACCCTGATGTATCTCCACCAAAATTATTAATGATGTTTGCCTCTTCAGTGTCTATTGCACCTCTTATTTCCCCTACAGGGTCATTGAGTGTGTCTTTAATTGTGACTTCCTTACCCTCAGTGTTATCAGGATCTCCACTGCTAAATATGCTAATATTCATCAGTTTTGCATCAGTGTCGTCAGTATCAACTCTAATATCATAATAGTCTAATACTCCTCCATTTTCTACAGATCCTCCCTGCCTATCCGCAAGATCTAACAACCTTTGATATATTTTGTCAGGTCCAATACCGTAATCATATATGTTGTTTGTAAAATTAGGAAGTTTATTGGTACTTGTACTATTTACAGAAGATGTTAAAGAAGGAGTATCATCACCCTTGGAATCAGAATATTGTTTTATCATTTTTTCACCCATATCAAAAGCTGATTTAAAGAATCCTTTCTGAGAGTAATTGAATTTATCAATCCAATGTTCCAACCCTAGTAAGGTCAACTCCATATATCCTCCCTTAACAGTATCAAGTTTAATGGTTCTTTTTACAACATCATATAATCTATTATATACATTACTAGTTATAGTATTTGTTACCTTTATTCTTATTCTATCTCTGTCTTCTATTTTTGTTCCGGAAGTAATATATTTTCCATCGGGTGTGTCTATAACCATGACAGAGGAATTGAATATACCTGTACCAGTATCAGTGAATAATGGAATTCCTATAAGATCATTATCAAGTCTTTGTGTTGTTGAAAAACCACCTGATCTTATATAATGAGTTATCTCATATGTAATAGTCTCTGCCATATGTTAATCCCACACATATTGACCATTAGAATTAGGCGTACCTACATTACCATCAAATCTTAATCTTGCAGTAAATTCAATCCTACCTGGAAATCCTTCAGGTCTTCTTATTACTACGTTTTCTATATAATATCCTCTGTTGTTTTTTGGTACCATATTAAATTCTGGGGTATCATCCAGTCTTAATCCAAATCTTCCAAATGGAAATAATGAACTATCTTGATCTTCAATTAGCCAAGTCTTCCATTTATGTCCTGCCAATTTAGTGGCCTTTGATCTTATTACACCTGTTATTACTGGTGACAAACCTTGGAAACCAGTATCTTTAATCTTGTGAGATTGAGGAGTCTTTATTCTTGTTTGCACTCCTAATGCACGTCTTAATTCAAATTCATTTGTGGTTAAAGAACTTGCATCATCTGGTACTAATCCACCATTAAATTCTATTTTATCAGTTACCGTACCTTCGGTATCATTTGTATTAGTTACTCTAAATATAACAGATTGTCCTGCCATATTATTTAAATCAATCCTTTACTTAAAAGGTTTATATCTCTACTAAATAAATTCTCACCCCTACTTAAAGGATCTAAAGTGTTAAATGTTGTATTTTCACCTCCCCTTGAACCATAATATGATGTTATTCTTACAATTTTATTACCTTGTTTCTTTTCAGCTTCTTCTATAGTACTGAATAGTTTATTTACTCTTCCCTCAAATTCATTAAATCTTTTATCTAATGGACCTCCAGGACCGAATATTATATCTATTATTTTTTTAACAAACCCTATTGCTATTAATGCCACTGCCATTGGTGGAGCTAATCTTGCTGCAAATGAACCTATCTTTCCAAGTTTTCCACCTTTTGGTAATAAATCTAATGCACCACCAGGTCCAGATTTTCCAGATATAATATCGGTAAGTTTATTACCAGTTACTAATTTATCCCTAAATATTTTCTCAAAATTAGCAGTAGTTACCACTTGTTTAGGTTCAGGTTTTAGTCCTAGTGGGTCTTTTCTTCCTCCTTTTTTAAGAAATTGAGTAATGTCAGCCTGTGACTGAGTATTTAGTGTAGGAACTGCCTGTGAAGAAGACAAGTCTTTTTTATTACTACCTGGTTTTTGTCTTTGCAGTTTGTTTTCTGATCTCTCAATATCTTTAATAATCTTCTTAATTTCCTCTCTTTCCTTTACCCTTACTTCTATTGGAATTTCTATTACCATTATTGAATCCTCATTGTATCAAGGTAATTTGTAACTTCGTTTGAAATCTTCTCATCCATTATACTTTCTACTGTTTCTTTATTATCTTTAAATATATTCAAGGCTACTGTTCCAGGGTGGTTTACTTTTTTTCTAAATATTGGGTTACCTTGCTGATCAAAAAATCTTAAGAATTTGGCAAATCTAGCCTCTATCTCATGGGGTTTAGTACCTTCTTCTAGAATCATATCAAGTGGTTTACCATCGTCTGTTTTAAGATCCCATACTATTGATACTGTCATAAACCCAGTTTTTTTAACTGTAATTGCATCTACAGAGTTTGATGACAATCCCTTGGAAAATCCATTTGATTTAACCTTTGGTAAGGCAGTATCTTCAGCCCATTTTAATAAATTATTATCTATATATTGTTCTATTCTTGTCTTGGAACTTTTAATTCTCTCTTTAGTTATGTTTAAAGACATGAGACATCATCAAGTCACAGATATTTCAGTTATAACTAGTCTTATATCAGTTGCTGCGCCTCCAGGTACATCCATGTTTGGTATAAATTCCTCTAATTTTGCTTTTAATGTGTATGTTTCTGTACTGCCACCTTTACCAGTAAGTCTTACAAACCATGTATCTTCTGCTACCTCACCATTGGTTCGAGTTAATAATGTATCTATATCAAGTCCTCCTGCAGCAACATTATCTTTGTATAAACCTTCAGTGTAAACTATGGTTGCTTCCAACACATTTCTCTCTCCACCTGAGAAATACAATGTTCCTCCAGAGGTTGTGTCTACTGCTTCTTCAGTATGAAGAATGGACATTCTTGCATTTTGAAGAAATAGTATCTCATTACCTAAAGCTTTTGCATATATATTAAATTTTTTAGAGTTTACCTTATTAGCTATTAAACCTATATTTGGCATGTATTAATTTAGTGATTTCTGATATATAAGTAATCAAGAAACTATTATATTACCTGGCTTTGATACCCTACCTATAATTCTAAATACCACACCATCATTTGTTCTATATAGTCTTAATATTTGGTCTATTTCAACAAGGGGGGAGTCCAGTATTTTATCTGGATTTATTGTGTTATCCAGATCATTATATATGAATGCTACTTCTGCCTTTTCCCCACTATTGTTTAACAGTCTTAATTGGTTTAGTTTATCACCAGTTGATCCTAAATCTGAAGGCGTAACCATGCAATGAGTTACAAATGTTCCTCCAAATGTACCTGAAAAGTGTAATGGCACATCAGATGTGTTACTAGTAACTGGTACATCTACATTGTCATATCCGTCACCTATATCAGTATCAAATACAGATACATATCTGTAATCTTCAGAAGGTTTATTATCTGAATCAGAATGACTAACATCAAATATAAGAAATCCATCCTGATTTAGAATCTTTGCAACCTGAATTCTATTCACCTTAATTCTAAGAGTTGACATTATATGTACTGGTGATGTGTTAACATTGGTTCTCTTCCAATCCATGGTTTGTAGAATAATTCTATGGTCTCCTAGAGATGAATTTGATAACAAATTAAATACTTCATCCTCATAACTTTCCAACCTTTCAACCTCATCACTCATTATACCTAGTCTTTTTACATATATTCTTACTTCAAATTCCTGTGAACCTTCTTCTCTTTTTCTGTCAGCCCTAAGTGATTCAGAGTTTGAAACAACCTCTATACTTGGGTATAATCTTCTATTTTTAATTTCCTCATAATCTATAATATGTTCCAATGGTAATTGTGAGGAATATGATCCAGTTTTAAGTATTTTGGTAATTTCAGAAGCAGTTCTGGCCATTTTGATATTATTATTTGGTTAAACATGTATAAAAAGAAAAAATTAATCTATATCTATTTCACCGACATTTTCGTCGATTAAATCAGATATAAACTTGGATGTGTTGGGTTTTTTACCTCCTATGGCAGAAGTTTTGACATAAAGATCCATTTTATCCTTGATTCTATCAGGGACAGTAATACAGATTCTTTTAGTCAGTTTTCTTTACACCTTCTTCTTTTTCTTTCCACCAAACCATTATGTCATCTGGTGATTTTGCAGTGGTTAGTTGTTTCAAACTGGAAGCCGTCTGTGAATCTTTACCTCTTTGCATCCAGACATATTGTGTTTCTCCATGTGGATTTGAAACACCACACATTTCTTCTATCTCTTTTACAGCTTCCTTTGTCATTTCCTGATTGAATTTCCAAATCCATCTTCCTGTTGAAGAGTTTGGATCATTTATTCTTTGTCCAAATGTTGGAGACGATGCGTCTTGATCAAACATCTTTCTAACCAATTGTTCTTTTGTTTGTCCAATAGTAAGAATATCTCCTGTTGTACATGAAACATCCATAAAGTCAGGTTCATATGACGGCATGATGGTTGCTGCTATGTAGTCTTTTCCAGCTTTTTGAACTCTCATTACTAGAGATGCCCAATATTTACTGGTATCTATTTTAAAAACAGTCATGATATTACTGAAATAATATTATATTTAAAGGTTTATAGAGTTGTTGTTAGTTTAAAATAAAAAAAATAAAAAATGGGGTTTTTTGATTTAGTTATCGCCAGTCTGTTGCTGTTACGACACCTGTGATGTTTCTACCTGTTTCTTTTTGAATGACATCCACGCTGTGGTAGTCAATAATAAAGTATTTGTCATCTCCAGATTCTTGATCGTGCTCACTACCAATTCTTTGAGGACCTTGGAAGAATGCTAAGGTTGGCTCAACTTCGGTTGCAACACATGCAACGTTTAATTGGTTGAAGGATGGATCCAATACTAATCCTATTCCGTCTAAGCCTTTAACGGTTGTAGTACCTGGTTCAAAGTTGTAAGGTACTGGAGTTGTTGGGGCTAGACCTCTAAGGTATGTGTTTGCATTGAACTTCATGTAAGTGAGTGGGTGCATACCGATTCTAGACATTTTACCACCTACTAGAGCGCCTTCAATGTTGAGTTGAGCTATTGCAATATCCTGTAGAGGATTATTGGCACTTCTCTCTGCGCTAGAAGTGTAAGTATGCCATACTCCGCTTGTTACTTGAGGTTCTAACCCACTCAATGCAGAAACAGTGTCGTAGGATTGTCTTTGTTCGATTTTCGTACTTGCCACTTGAATTGAATCTTGTAGGATGTTATGATGGTTCTTTAGTCTTGCTTCTTCATGGATGATGAATTTAAGACCGTATTTCTTTGCTTCAAAGTGACTTCTTGTATATGTCAACTCTTTTGCAATTCCACCAGTTAGACCTTCGTCAATTCTAGTCATACCGCCGAATTTGGTTACCGTGTCAATATCAATTACTAAGTTAGGAATTGGTATTTCTTTGGTCAAATTCTTTGCTGCGTATTGTCTGTCCCTTTTACCTAGTACTTCAGTCCAGATGTTGATAATTTCAACTGCAGAGTTTGTGTTGCTTCTTAAAGCTGCTTCACGTACTCTTCCTGGTTGTTGTACGTTAGAAATGTATTCGTTTGTAATGTTCTCAATTTCAGAATCGAGAAATGCATTATCATCGAATTGTTTGCCTTCTTGTGCAAGTTTGACATTTCCTAGGTGTGCGTCAAGGTCATAGATTGGCCATGCATCTGCTTCTTTAAAACCATGTTTTGGGGTTTTATATGAAGCATATAAGACATTGTCTGTTGGATTTCTCCAAATCATTGGGTTTTTTGTCTCTCCAAAGGTATTTACTTTGTCAGATTTTACTGTATATCCTGCCATCATAATCACCTAAAAGAGTTGTACCTCAATGATGTCGTTGTCTGCTGTAGGTCCTTGATCCCAGTTTTCGGTATCAACGAATTGTTCCAACTCGTCGGAACCTCCGATTGTACCACTTTCTTTTGCCCAATAGATTCCAAATGCATCTGCTGCATCTGCATCACCTGCTGCTGCGGCTACTACTTTACCTAAGTTAGCGGTAGCATCAGTTTCCAATTGTATTTTTTGCCCGGATCTGATTACTCCTCCTGCTACTACGGTCACAAAGTGACCTCTTACTGCGCAAGGAACATCAAGTTCTCCTCCATTGTCTCCGTTACCATTGTCAGCGGATCCTAAAGCTACAACTTTAACTCTATATGCGTCTGCAGTTCCAGATGTTGTTGGTAAAGCTACTTGTCCGCTAGCATTAATATACAATGCATTACCTTTTACAACCGTTGTATTAGCTGCTACATCGAATCTTCGTATAGGCAAGAACGTTTGCTCACGAGTGATAGTTCCGGCTTGAGTTAATTGTGCTGCCATCTCATATCACCTAAATCATTTTTCTCCGTGTCTCAGTTTGTTGTGCAACTTTGACGTATGAAGAAATGTTTTGTGCTTGTCTTTGACTTTTGTTCATTTTTGAAGCGAAATCTTTAATAGTGTCTAATTGTGCTGCCCAGTAAGTGCTTGGTTTGTCAGATTTCATGATTTCAGCGAATTTAGCCTCAGATTGACCATAATGATCAGCAATCTCAGAAGCTACTTTTTCTTTCGATTGTTCATCAATGATTTTTTCTAATTCTGCTACCTTCTCCGATAGTTTCATTTTTTCTTCGTAATCCTCGCCTTTATTATCCATGGCTTGTTCCATTGGAGAATCCTCTACTACCTCTTCGGTAATATCTTCTTTCATCATTTCTGGTTCTGCGGGAATCATTTCAATAACTGCTTCAACTTCCTTTGCAATTTCTGCAACGGCATCAACTACTTCTTGAGGACCTGCCTCTTGAGGGGATGACTGCATTTTTTCAGTTAATTGTAATTCATCCTGTGCAATTTTAACTAATTTGCCTCGAATGTCTTTAAAAGTCTTGATTTGTTGTGCGTTCATGTTATTAAACTTTATATTATTTCATTATATATATATTTAAACTAGTAATATTATTAGAGTGTTATTCTAAAAGTTTTAGTTTAGTTTCGGTTTTCTTCTTTTCTAGTAGTCTGTTTTTACATAATGTTTTTATTTCTAATTGAGCATTTCTAAGTTGAACCTTACATTCATTTTGTGTTCCTATACATGTTCCTTTTAATATTGCTAAACGTGCACCATATGCTGGTTTTTCCATCAATCCTGCCAAATGTAGTCCTACCCACTCTGAAAAGTTCTTTGGATCTTCCCTTGGATTTAATTGGTATACTGCAGGAGAACAAAATGGAGGAAGTGATTTACCTCTATATTTTGGCATGATTTCAATCATTGCATAGTAATCTTTTCCTTCTTTTAATACATCTACTATGGTTCCAACCCTGAATTGTTCCTGGTGTTCCAATACACTTTGAATGTTATCCGTAGGAATACTAGGATGTACAAACTCATCACCATACACTGATGGTTTATCTAAAAATTCATCAGATGTTATTACATATGGTTTTCCTATAAATGTCATAATATTTTTATCAAGTGTTGATGAAGCTACGCCCCAACCATTACCATTTACATTTTCTGCTTCTAATAGCCATATTTTTGCATATTTTTTACCATCTTCATCATCAAAGACTTGTGCTTCTTTGACATTTCCAAGTTTATTTGAATCTCCTATTTGTGACCAATGAATTACGTGACTATGTTCTTCTAAAAGTGGACTACCTTCAGGCAGATTATCAGTTAATGTATCTGAGCTTATCTCATATAATTCCTTGTTTACAGCCTCTAACACTCTTATCATTGCCTTATTTTCAGGGAATTTCTCAATACCTTGCTCTAATTGGTATCTTAAATCCAATAAATCATTACTATGGTTTGGATATTTGTTCTTCATTACACGTACCTGTGACTTTAGAACATCCAATGACAAGTCAGTTTCTTGTTCTCTTAATGGATCTATTTCTTCTATTGCTTTTTTCAACTTAACACCTGAAATGATACCATGTTACTATGGAATGGACCTCTTCCACCAGTAAATATCAATCTTCCCTGTTTTGTGTAAAGACCAGGAATTGTAAATACATCTCCAAGTACTACCTGTATCTTACCATCAGAGCCATCTGTAGTAAAAACTGATGTAAATGGGCTTCCAGTAACCTCAGTACCATTAGGGTCTCTCACTATAATCTGTTGAGAATCAAGGGTTGAATCTGTAAAGTCTAAAATAGTTGTTTCATTTCCTCCTGAATTGGTTTCCCATACCTCAATAATTGCAGTATGTCCTGTATCTCCCACACTCGGTAATCCAAAATCTTGCACCATATAAACTATAACATGGTTTTAATATATAAATAATTAGTTATGTTATGGCTGAATATATGACCTATCTGATTTAATCCTTCTTATATACACTTTATCACTTAAACTTCTCCTAATATTTGGTCTACTCTCTAAAGATAACCTTATATTGGAAATTCCACCTAACAATCTTCGTATATTTGATGAACTCTCTGTTAATCTTCTAATATATGCACTTTCTCTGTTAATAATTGAAAATGCAGGAGCAAAATCAATGATGAAAGTTTGGATTGTATTTGGTTTTCTGTTTACTATATCTATCTTAAATGGTAATATCGGTATCCTTTTTATAACGATATCTGTTTTAAACTCATTTGACACCTTATTTACTAATGATAAATCTATAGTGAATTCAGTATCATTATCATTAACTAATTTAACATCTATTTTCTGTGGTAATTGGTTATCATTTCTTTTTAATATTGAATCACATAATATTTCTAATCCTGAAGGTGGTAATAATACATCGATTACTATATTTAAAGGTGTACTCTTGATTAAAACTAGGTCTGTTTTTATGGATAACTGGTTGTCTTTTTTAATTAATATTGAATCACATAATATTTCTAATCCTGAAGGTGGTAATAATACATCGATTACTATATTTAAAGGTGTACTCTTGATTAAAACTAGGTCTGTTTTTATGGATAACTGGTTGTCTTTTTTAATTAATAATATGTCAAATGATGGTTTTATGTCTGAACCTTCTGTAAAATAATTAATATCGTTATAATTTTCAGTTAAATAGTTAACATTCACCATATCACTATTATCACCAATGCTTTATATAAAGACTTAAATGTAGTGATATTAATTTGTAGTTTGTTCTATAGTTGTCTCAAAATCCTTTATAACTATATCACTTTTCTCTATCTGAGGGTGACTTGTAGTATGGCCTTCAGAATCCAGTATAATTTTATCATTTTGATCCTTTCCAAAAACATAGAAATGGTTTAGTCCGGTTGTCTTTGTGGGGTCATTGGTCATTAATATCATTGCAGTTACTCTTCTATAGAAAAAGAGATCTCCATGTTTTAAATCTAATTTTTTTACTTTTAACAGTGTTTTTTTATTGTTTTTATCTAATTGTGGTATTGCTATTGAAAAACTGACAATTCTTGTTCTGTCTATATCAGAGTATTTGTTCTCGGTTCCATTGTCATTGTATCTAGATAACTCTGTTCCGTCATTATATGTGCAAACCCATTCTAATTCCATATGTATTATAATATATATGTATTATAAATAGGTTACTGTTTAAATTTCGTCGTATAGAATTGTGATTGTTTCAGATGTTTTTGTTCCAGGTGTTGCATTTGATGCAACACTTGCTTGTAGAACAAAGTAATTTGTTGTTTCACCGACAGCATTTATTTCATTACCTGTTTCTGAAATGAAATTGGAATTTCCAGGGTTTAGTTGACTGCCGTCAGTATATGTGAATAGATCTGTTACACCTGTAATTGTAGAATATACTGCAGTCATCAGGTTTCCACTAGTTCCTGCTGTTCCAGTTGCTACTCTATAACCAGAGGCATCCTCAGTTGCTGCAGTGTGGGGTGGATATTGATCTCCGATATTAATTGTAATACCTGTTCCAAATCCTTCACCATCAGTGTAAAATCTAAAGTTGTCTACCGTCTGTGATGGTGCGGTTGAACATTTGATTAAAAGTGAATTTACATAACTGTTGTTTGCTGCCGATCCTGAAGATGGAATAGGTACTGGATCGTTTGAATCTATGTCTATATTATCGTTTGTTTTAAATCTTACGTTTGAAGGAGATAGACCTGATACATCTGTACTATCACTGTCCCCAGATGATCCTGCTGTGTCTTTGTATAATTTTAATACTGCTACCATGTTTAATACATAATTTTTATTATATATAAATATTTGTAAATGTTTTGTTTTTAGTGAGTAGTCAGATTCTTGGGGAAGTGCCAGCATCAATTTGCAAAATAACCATCTGGGCTCTGCAATCTCCGTGATCAAAGGTGTTCTTAATTTCAAGTCGTTGAGTTGCGGTAGCTTTTGCACCGACTGCGGCATGAAATATGCCGTCAGTCATGGAACCATATCCAGAACCGCCTGTTCCCTCACCTGGCCCGTTATTTGCGGCCCGAACAGCACGAGTTGTGGTTGACATTCCAACTGTCACTCTGTCCAACTCGGTTAAAAAACCTGTTGGTCCGCCTCTGCTGATACTCGCTTCCGTATGATTATTTCCTTCGTCTCGTCTGTTTCCACTTAAAGAAGCTGCAGCTGGAGTAAATTTAGAAGGGATTATTTTTGCAACAAGAATATATGCATCCTTTCCTGCAGGAATAATATGCGCTAAGGTCTCTCCCATTGCATTTATTTCACCTTCAAGTCTTATTAGATTACCGTTGAATTCCTGCGTTAATAAATATTCAATGTCAGACATTCTACTACTACTGTCTTGTGGTTTGTATGTTATAAAAACATTTCCATTAAAAGAACCCATTATATTTCTATCTCACCAAATGATGTCCCCTTATGGTGATCTTCAGCCCTCGTGATAGACCGTTACCATCAGTACTATCCAATATTAATTGTAATCTTCTACCTCTCTCCCAGACATTGGTCAATAATACGGGCTGTGTGCTTGCAGTCTGACTTGTAAATTCATTGCTATTCATGGTCGGCTTGGTTGAAAATATGGTTGAGAATACATTTGAATTGGTAGCGGTTTCCTTATGAATATCTGCCGTCAACAGGGGTCCCGTACCGGCAGTGGTCACCGTAAGCTCAACAGCCTCAATTGTAATAGTATATGGTGCCGTCTCAGTAGTATATAGTTTGCCTGCTATGAGTTTAGACGTTTCATCTGACATTGGCCATGAACTGTGTGAGACAATGCCACCTAAATCTATCCACTCATTGTTGATTCTTCCTCTGAATTCACTACGAGTTGAATCGAAAAAAATATCTCCGTTTATAGGGGATGTCGGTGCTATCGCGGAATCACCTAGATTTATACCAGATTTATGTGTCCATTTTACGTTAGGGTGGATTGTTACGTTGTCACTTACATCATCACCATTAAACATATTATTAATCTTATTCATTACGTCTCCACCAAATCTAGTGGCTGTGGAAACTACTGCATTTGTAATTATACTCCATACCATATATTTAAATATATATGTTCTTTTATATAAATTGTTACTTTGTTTGGCTTCCTATAAAGAATCCAATCAGTGCTGATATGAATCCTGTAAATACTGGAGTTAATGATGTCCAAGCCTGTTCAAGGAATGTAGTATCTACGTCTCCACCATATGCTACATCAATTGCTACTTTACCTACTCCTGCGGCTGCCCATACTGATCCTACTGTTAATACACCATATTTGATTATTTTAAGTGAAGTTTCAAGGAATGATGTTTTTTTATCATTGATATCTACTTCTTCTCCTAGAGAAATATCATCTTCAGGCATAAAATATTATAATATTACATGTTATTTAAGTTTATTGTAATATAATTTGAAACATGCTTATAATAGTTGCTCCAATTACCACTGCCAATGATATTATTTTATAATTGTTTTTTGACTTGGCTCTCTCTTCCTCAACATGTATAGAGTGTTCTGTCTCTAGTCTTGTCATTCTTGTTATGGTGTCCTGTCTGGCATTTTCTATTTTTGAATGAATTTTGGATATATTATCACTTAATTTGTCAACCCTCTTATCTAAAAATAATAATTTTGAGTCAAGTGTTGCTAATCTTTGTTTAAGATGATCGAATTTCTTATCCAAATAATTTATATCTTCTATGTCCATTTATTTCCACCTATTGCTGTTTTCCATGTCGGTTTTCCTTCTGGCCAAACATCCACTTGAACTGGTTTAGACCAAGGTTTGGACCAATTAGAAGCTGTATTATTACCTGGTGTAGGATCTGCACCTCTTTTACCCATGGTATCTGCTGAAAACTCTGCCATTCCGGTTAATTCTCTAAATCCATCCACTTCAATTAATCCTCTCTCAAGCATATCAATATATGTTTCATAAAGATCCTTTGGAATGATAGTGATTAGTTTAGGTTTGTTAATTTTATGCATTAATTTTAATGGGACTGTAGATATATCCTCAGTACACCATAACAAAGATAGAATTCTATCATATACCTGTTTACTCACTACTGATTCCATGTATTTTCTTTCAGGTGCTATTTCAGTCTGTAAATAGTTGTCTAACTCTGATATGTTTGTGTTTCCACCTAATTGTCCAACATCTCCTTCTGATATCATAAAACCTGGAATTCCAAAATGTGCTATAATTGCCTTGATTAACCCTAATCGTATGTTATCCAATCCTGCAATATCACCAGAATTAGTACTGTTATTTAATAATTCAACCCCTTTTTCATCCATTTTAGATGATGTGGTTACTGCAGTAATCTGGCCTTTTGATCTGGATACACCATTTAAGAATGTATTAATTACACCTTCCTCGTTTCCATATTCCTGAGGTGGTACAGGTACTGCAAATATTGGTGGTGTAAACCAACTATGTAATGATGCCTGTTCATAATCCTCATTTAATACTATGTTAAGATTACTTGCTATATCTACTACGTTTGCTATTTTTGATTCTCCGTAAAAATCAGAGAATAACTCATTATTGTATCCCTGCATAATATATACTGCTCTTTCTATATCAAGAATATTATCCCTTTGATCTGATTCTATTCCTATTAATCTGACACCTTGTAGTTCTCCAGTGTTTTGGTCAACTACTGGTCTTAATGTGTGTTCCTGTCTTATAATTCTAAACTGTTCTGGAAGTTTAAACTCTCCATTTTCCTCATTTCTAAGCAGAGGAGTCATTGCCAGAACACATCTGCCTTGCTCTAATGAAGTGATATATGCATTTGCGAGATTTGTTGTCAAATCCATTTCAATCATCATCTGGTCAATTCTGTCTTTTATTTGTTCAGGTGTTAATTCTTTGTCAAAATATGGCACATAAACAGGTGTTTTCTCGAATGTATCCTTTTGCTCTTCTGGTATCTCTTCCTCTTTTCTTGGTATAATTTCAGTGGTATATCCCTGTCCAACTACTAGATTAGTCTGGATTTTACAAACTCTTCTTACATACACATTACTCATAGCCAATCTAAAATCTTCTCTATCTTGTGATGTATATGGATCCAATGCTTCCCATGCTCTAATACCCATAACATCAGATAATTCTTTATTTTCTTGACCTTTTAATTCTCTTTTAGAAGATTCTAATCTACGTTTTGATAAATGTACACCTCCACCTCTTGGTAATACTGATCGTTTTGCAGGCATACACCTATATAATCATGTAAAAACTATATAAATATTACAAATTATTATATTCTAATCCTTTTTTAATATCAGAACCTATTATATCATCAATTGGTGATCCGTTACGAGCCATTTCACTACCTGATATACTTCTAATTCTTCCCTGTATATAACTACTTGCTACCTCACATGCATAACAAAGTGACCAAAATCTGTCATCATGGTGTCCTGCAGGATGGTTATATATGATATTACCAGCATCTGTGATTTTCTTTTCCTGCTCCATTATTTCCTCAAACAATTCTTGAGAATGTATTATTAGTTTTCCAGAATGAAACATTGCTGCTACCATGTTTATCATTCTATGCTTTGCTGGCTGTGATGATACTATTGGATGTAATGGTAGATAAGGAGGTAATATCTGTTGTGCAGTTTCTCCAATTCCTAATCTATCGTATCCTATTACTGCCATTCTTTCTTTTTGCCATATCTTTCCCAATTCTTCTCCCACCTGATTAAAGTTGATATGAGGCCATACCTTGAGACCTTTCTCTTCAAATATTCCATCTTCATGTCTCTCAAGCATTAAAAATGATGCATTATCTACTCTTTGAGCAATATCCAATCCTCCAAAATTTAATACTGCCATTCTATTTTTTTCTCTTTTTTATCTTTGCAATTGCTACAAGAGTCAATGAGATCATAGGTATTATTTCTATAAGGTCTATTCCATATAGAAAGAAATCTAAAACAGGATGAACATGTGATACTATGCCCAGTCTTAAATATGCATCTCCTGCCCATATAAAATGTGGTATTTGCAAATATGTTATTATTAAGGATATTATGATGTTACCTGTAGTATGCCTGTCAAACCAATCTAGGAACTTTGTTAATATTAAGTACATACTTATTACATAATTAATTAGTATTTATTTTTATCTAGTTAGATATTTATAACAGTATTACTTTATACAAATATGAAAAAGCAAAAATTAGTAGCTTTCCATGGAAAAGTAGATGAGAAGGAAGGACTTTTGAAACAACTCCAAGATCATTACGACCAGGATGAAATAATCAAAGGCGAATATTGGGAGAAAGGTAAGGGATGTGCTATAGGATGCACAATTCATTCAGACAAACATAATAAATATGAGTCAAAATTGGGTATTCCTGAATGGATTGCAAGATTGGAAGATAGATTGTTTGAAGGTATGAAAAACGCAGATTCTAAGGAATTTCCATCACGTCTAATCAAGGCAATTCCAGTAGGGTTTTCAAACTGGCAACATGTATACCATCAATTATATATTCACATTCTTGAAAAAGAATGTAAAAACATAGATCATGAATTAGTAAAGAAGGCCTTTTATGATGTAATAGAACTTCACAAACAAGAATCAAAAAATAAGAAATTATGGTCAGCAGCATGGTCAGTAGCAGAGTCAGCAGCAGATTCAGCAACAGAGTCAGCAGCAAGGTCAGCAGTAAAGTCAGCAGCAAGGTCAGCAGCAGAGTCAGCCGCATGGTCAGCAAGGTCGGCGGCAGAGTCAGCGACAGAGTCAGCAGGGTCAGCAATATGGTCAGCAAAATCAGCAGCGTGGTCAGCAAGGTCAGCAGCAGAGTCAGCCGCATGGTCAGCAGAGTCAGAAGTATGGTCAGCAAGGTCGGCCGCATGGTTAGTAGCCTGGTCAGCAGGGTCAGCAATATGGTCAGCATGGTCAGCATGGTCAGAAGAGTCAGCAGCAAGGTCAGAAGAGTCAGCAGCAAGGTCAGCAGCAAGGTCAGCAGCGTCAGCAGCTTACAAATCTATTGGTGACAAACTGATTGAATTATTAGAGAAAGAGAAATAATCTCTCTCTTATAATATATCGTCCCATGAATTTACTTTTTCTGGGATGAATTGTTTTTCTATATCATCTTCTCTAAATGCTGAATTAAGAGAGGTGGTAAAACGACAGTTATATTCCTGTTCAAAATCAATGGTTGGGTTGTTTTTTTCTAGCTCTATGGTTTTTTCTGGTAAAAGCTTGTCTAATGCTACGGTATATGGTAATTCCAACAGTTTAAACTCATTTAATCCTTTTCTGGCCTCTTCTGCCAATCTATGGAAAAATCCTCTTTTACCATTTGGTGTGGATTCCAATATAAAGTCTGCATGAGGTATGTTAATTACATTTGGTTTTATTGCATTATATACTGGAGTATCATCCAATTTATTTATAAATGCAGCTTCAGACATAAATACACATACTACGTTTTCCTCTCCTCTTACTGCCTCATCTGCAGGATATGCCTCTATCTGGGTGCCATTAATAATCTCCAAATAGCTTGCAGATTCATTTACTATTAGATCAGTTGATGACCATTTCCTGTCGTTTAAATCCAGGAATGGTTTTAATATCATATTTCTCAACCGCTTGATGAATTTATTTGCCATTCTTTGGTTATTACCTGCAACTATCATGACTTTTTGTCCAGAATATTTATCCTTTAGTGTATTGTATAGAATGATACGTAATGCTGTTTCTGTAGCTCCAATTTTTCTGGACTTGTTTAGTATTACCTTGTGGAATGTTTGTACTGTATTAAAATAAGTTACCTGATAATCATACATATCTGTTGGTTTCTTAGTTTCAGGATGAACTGGTGGGTAAACCATTCTGTTAAATTCTACAAAGTCATCTGGGAGTAATGGCATTCTTACACCTTTTTTAATGGATTTTAAATGTTTGTCAAGATCTTGGTTTAGTTTAACTAAATTATTACTATATATAGATGGCTTATACATAGTAATATTTATGTAATATAGAATAAAAGTATTTATTGTTAAATAGGTTTGTAAAATCCTCTTTCTTTAGCCATCTCTCTACCATTCTCTATTTCTATTAGGCATTTACCACAAGATGAAACCTTACATCTATCAGCTAAAACAACATTTGAGAACGCGTCACCTTTACAAAAATAGCAAATTTTCTTGTCTAATAATGAATGTATACATTTTCCAATATTTGGTTCTTTTCTACTTTTACTCCAATTTGTCTCTGTTCCAGGTTCTTTAAGTTTATTACCTATCATCCATTTTTCTATTCTTGTTATCTCTTTTTGAAGATCTCTCTTTCTAACATCGTTCTGAGTAGTTTTTAATTCTGCCCAAAGATCAGATAGTTTTCCCATTGATTGGTTATGTTTTATGGGTAATTAAAGTCTTTTGGTTGCATACTATTAAATGTGTCAAGGATTAAATCACCTTCATCGGTAATGAATATTTGATCATATTTTCCAATAACCTTGATTAATTCTAGAAATTCTAGATATGCTAAATATTTTATATATTCTCTATGTGTTATTTTTAATTTATCGAAAAGTAAGCTTGATTTTATTCCATCATTAATCTCAATGGTTTTTAACATATGTTTAACTGATAATAGAAATTTATCATTCATTCTCATCACATTCTATGCATACTGGTTCTATATCAATGTCGTTTGATACAAACAATGGATCGATGCAGTTACAACTCATAATAGTATCACGTGAATATATAATATAAATTTTACTTCTTTTTACTATAACTATCTAATATATCAAGTGAATTTTACATTCTTCATTATTATATAGGATTGTTTCCAAGTGTTCTAGTATTTGTTGTCCTCTTTTGGTCATGGGGAGAATTCTATAACATAGCCAGTATTTGGGTATGGCAAATCATGGTTTTGAGCGTAATTCCAATATCCATCACGCTGTATGTAAACATAATCCTCATAATCATAATTAATTTCACCACTACGAAAATTTGAATAATCAAATGGTTCATCTTTTACCCATTTCAATTCACCTTCAACTTCAGTGTCTGATAGTCCAATCCATGCTTGAGGTGTGCCAGATCCTTTTAATAATGATTTTACAAAGTCATTTTCTTCTTGACTTGTAATTACTGCTAAATGTCCCCTCATTCTATCATACCAATAATGTCCAGCCTGATTATCTCTGTATTCCCATGACTTAATACGATCATTATAAGTCCAATTGTTTTCGTTAGGAACAAAAGCATAATAACTTCCATTATAATATTCAATATTCATGTATTGAGGAGGAGAGTGGAAAGGACTATACTCTATAATATAACCAGTAGGGTGTTGATGATCATTTGAAACATCACTCCACTTACTGTTATCTCCTTGTAAAAAACTATGATCTTCATCATTGTGGAATTCTTCAGGTTGGTTGATATCCCAGTTTGAATACTTATATCGCTCACCAGTTACCCATTTATGTTCTCCCTCATCAATTGAATCATATAGTCCAATCCATGCTTGGGTATTATTTGTAATTAATGAACTTACAAAATCTCTCTCATCTTGGCTAGTTATTGTAGCTAAATGACCGCCAATACCATTAATCTCAGAGATTTCTGAAAAAAATGCTGCAGCATACCATGAAATATCAGGAGATTCAATATATTCATAATAATGCCTATTTTCAGGGTTTCTAACAGGTTCTGCAAATGCAGGTGGTATTGCAATCGTAAACGTCAAAAGAGTTACAGATAATACGAAAACTATTAATTTATCCATTTATATAATTCCATAAAATAACTTATATTTAAGCTTTATTTTTTAATTACCTAATATATGTGTTTTTTCTAGTCCTTCTGTTTAAATATATTTGGTTGTATATGAGTAAACATTTTATATCATTAAGAAGACTTTATGGTTATTATATGTTATTATGGGGAGAATTCTACCATGATACCTAAATGATGATGGTTTGACATATATTGGTCATTACTATGAAACCAATATCCACTACTTTGTAAATATGTATTGTCACGATCATTATTATTATTGAGTGAATCATGAGGGTGTACCATTGTATAATCAAATGGTTCACCTGTTACCCACTTTAATTCTCCCTCAGTTTCTATATCAGATAGACCAAGAATAGTATTCGTATTAACTGGTAAAAGCTCAACTACAAACTCATGCTCATCTTCATCTGTAATTGTAACTAAATGACCTTGCATATCATTCCACCAAATTGATTCAGCTAGTCCATTTGCATAATCCCATGTTATTAATGGGTCATTAGCCTGGTGAGGTACACCATTATAGATCCAAAAATAATAATGTCCATTATCAGGATTGTAAATAGGTTCAATATCATTATGTTGAGGGACAGGGTATTCCACAACGTATCCAATTACATCATGATTACCATTTACAGTGTCATTCCATTTTCCGTTATATTCAAATAACTCTACATAGTCTTCATAATCACCGTTTGTAGGTTGATAACTAGACCAGTTAGAATAGTCAAATGTCTCTTCATTTATCCATTTAAAACCTCCATCAGAGGCTTTTAATCCTATCCATGTAGAAGATTCATCTGGAAGTAAATCAGTTATAAAGTCATTCTCATCTTGAGTTGTAATTACTGCTAACTGTCCGATAAACCCATTATGAGATAATTCTCTTGCACTGCTTTCTGCATTAACCCATGATATTCCAATATCTTGTACAAATTGATAATAATTACCGGTTTCAGGATTGTGTACTGGGTCAGTTGAATCATTAACTGAATATGCAGGACTAATAGTTAAAAATAGAATTGATAGTGATAAAAATATAGGTAATAATAATAATAATAATCTTTTATTCATTTATACATTTTCATAAATTAATTAGTATTTAAACATTATTTTCTCATATAAGTGGACTGTCTAGTTCTTCTGTTTAAATATATTTGGTTGTATATGAGTAAACATTTTATATTATTAAGATGACTTTATAGTTATTATATGTTGTCAATCACTGTATTCTATGACATAGTTATCGATAAACCCATCATAATTTTCTACGTCCTGCCAGCTCCCGTCAGGCCAATTCATTACGACATAGTCAAAACCATTTGGCAATGAACCATTCCAGTTTGTATAGTTAACAGGTTCTCCTGTTACCCACTCATAAACCATTACAATATCTGAATTTGGAACAGGAAGGGTTTGAGTATCTGTATCAAACAGACCTATCCATATAAAAGAATCATCTGGAACTAATCCAAATACAAAATCATTCTCGCTTTGACTGGTAATAGTGACTAAGTGTCCATTTAATCCATTAAAAACATAGTTTTCTGCCATGTTATGTGCATCAGTCCATGAAATGGAAGGAGAATCAATTAATCTATAGTAATGCCCGTTTTCAGGGTTATACATAGGAGTATGTGAAATAGTATCATATTCTATGACACATGCAGATGTGTGACCATTATGAGGTGATTTATCATTCCATTTTCCACTACTTCCAATGAATTCAACATAGTCTTCTTCATTGTTATGATTATCAGGCTGACTAGTATCCCAGTTTGTATAGTTATATGATTCTCCATTTATCCATTTAAAGTCTCCTTCAGTGTTTCTATCAGTTAGTCCTATCCATGCACGAGAATCATGTGGAAGTAATGCAGTAACAAATGCGTTTTCACTTGCACTTGTTATTGTAGCTAGATGTCCCCGTATACCATTATGTGTAAATCTTTCTGCTGAAATACTGCAACTATTCCACGTGGTACCAGGAGGAATATTCTTGTATTCATAGTAATGCCCGTTATGAGCATTATATATAGGGACACCAGGTAGGGAGGGAGGAGTATATTCTATGATGAAGCCACTATTGATATCACTAGCATTTTGATCGTCATACCATCTGTCATTATGTCCCCAGAATTCAACATAGTCTTGATTATAATTATTATTAGGCTCACCAGTATTCCAGTTTGAATAAGAAAACGGTTCGCCATTCACCCACTTGTATACTCCTTCAGTGTCTTCATCAGTTAAACCAATCCAGACACGAGCATTATTTGGAACTAAATTAGCTACAAAGTCGTTCTCACTTTGACTGGTAATAGTGACTAAGTGTCCCCACATACCATTATGCTCAAATATTTCCATTACAAAATTTGAAGTATCCCATGTAGTGCCACCAGGAATACTCCAGTATTCATAGTAATGTCCGTTTTCAGGATTATAAATAGGTTCTGCAAAAACGGAAGGTGTCATTGCAAATAATAATAGAGTAGATAATATAGAAATTGATAATAATGATTTATTCATTTATATATCTTCATAAATTAACTGATATTTAAACATTATTTTCTCATATAAGTAGATTTTCTGATCTTTTACCTCTTTTGGTTATGGGGAGAATTCTACCATAAATCCTGCACTCCAATTACTTGACCAGTTATCAATATTAAAAAGTATCCAATATTCATTACTATGTAGATATACATTATCCCAAGGATCACCATTAACACTAAAAGTACTCATGGAATACTATATTCTACAATATAACCATTACCATATGTAAAATAATTTGACATATCATTCCATTTGTCACTATATTCAAGAAACTGAATATAGTCTTCACTATGGTTGAAATCATCAGGCTCTCCAGGATCCCAATTTGTATAGTTGTATGGTTCGTTTGTTACCCACCTGTATACTCCTTCATTATCTGCATCAGATAACCCCATCCATACAGCACGAAGATCATGTGAAAGCATATCAGCTACAAAGTCATTCTCAGCTTGGCTGGTAATTGTAACTAGGTGTCCATTTAATCCATAATAAATATGGTTTTCTGCTGCAGTCTTTGCATCAGTCCATGTAATGGCAGGAGCATCAACTAATCTATAGTAATGCCCGTTATCAGTGTTATACACAGCATTATGTAAATTACCACTGTATTCTATAACATAGCCCGATGTGATACCGTTGTCATCATTAATATCATTCCATTTGTCACTGCCTCCACGGAATTCAACATAGTCTTCTTCATTGTTATGATTATCAGGCTGACTAGTATCCCAGTTTGTATAGGTAAAAGTCTCGCCAGTTACCCAATTAAATTCACCTTCATTGACTCTATCAGTTAATCCTATCCATGCGTTGGTGTCATTTGGAACTAAATTGGCTACAAAGTCGTTCTCGCTTTGACTGGTAATTGTAGCCAAGTGTCCTCTAACACCATTATGTGTCCATCTTTCTGCTGAAATAGATACCGTATCCCACGTGTAACTAGAAGGCACATACCGTAATTCATAATAATGTCCGTTATCAGGGTTAAACATAATACCGGATGGATTAGTATTATATTCTACAATATAGCCAGTGCTATATTCATAATCATTTGAAATGTCATTCCATTTGTTATTATGTCCAAGGAAATGAACATAATCTTCATTATTACGATTATCAGGTTGGTGAAAATTCCAGTTTGAATAATTATATGGTTCATTTGTCACCCACTTATATTCTCCTTCAGTATCTTTATCAGTTAATCCTATCCATGCACGATCATCATCTGAAACTAATCCACCGACAAAGTTATTTTCGCTTTGGCTGGTAATAGTGACTAGATGTCCACTAACACCATTTAACTTATATGCTTCTGCTGCAGCCTTTGCGTCAGTCCATGAAATGCCAGCGGTATTAACTAATTCATAATAATGTCCGTTTGCGGGATTTAAAACATGATCAACTGGGTCTACAGGATCTGGTGGGTTAGTTGGGTCTACAGGGTCAGTTGGGTCTGTTGGAGTGTATTCTACAATATATCCAGTTATGTGAGGACTGTTATTTGCATTATCATTCCATTTACCGTTGAGTCCAAGAAACCCTACATAATCTGCATTATTAAAAGTACTAGGATGGCCAGGATCCCAGTTTGAATAGCTAAATGTTTCATCTGTCACCCATTTGTACACTCCTTCATTATCTTCATCAGTTAAACCAATCCATGATCGAGAACTATCGGGAACTAATCCTGCGACAAATGTGTTCTCACTTGAATCTGTTATGGTTACTAGGTGTCCACTGGTCCCATTATACGTTACTGTTTCTGCTGCTGTCTTGGCATCAGTCCATGCAATGCCAATATTATTAACGAGTTGATAGTAGTGTCCGTTTGCGGGATTTAAAATAGGATCAACTGGGTCAGTTGGATCTACAGGATCTACAGGATCAACTGGGTCTACAGGATCAACTGGGTCTACTGGATCAACTGGGTCTACTGGATCAACTGGGTCTACAGGATCAACTGGGTCTACTGGATCAACTGGGTCTACAGGATCTGTTGTAGAATATTCTATGACATAGCCAGTGGTTTGACCATTTCTATTGACATTTTCATTCCATTTACCGTTACTTTCCAACAATTCAGTATATTTTGCATCAGAATTAAGAGAAGGTTGGCCAGTGTTCCAGTTTGAATAGCTAAATGTTTCATCTGTCACCCATTTGTACACTCCTTGAGTCTCTCTATCAGTTAGTCCTATCCATGCATGAGAATCATCTGGTAGTAATCCTACCACAAATGTGTTCTCACCTGCACTAGATATTGTAGCTAAATGTCCACTGGTCCCATTATACGTTACTGTTTCTGCTGCAGCCTTTGCCTCAGTCCATATACTAGAACTATCACTAATATATTCATAATAATGTCCGTTATCAGGATTTAAAACAGGATGAATATATGGAGGATGGTATTCTATGACAAAACCAGTATTATCAGTAGAATTATTTGTACTGTCATTCCATTTGTTATTAGATCCAAGGATCTCTACATAATCTTCATTGTTAGCATTATTAGGTTGAGTATTATTCCAGTTTGAATATTCAAATAGTTCACCAGTTACCCACTTGTATACCCCTTCAGTAGTTACATCAGAGAGTCCTATCCATGCACGAGCATTAGTTGGAAGTAATTCAGCTACAAATGCGTTCTCACTTGCACTGGTAATAGTTACTAGAGTTCCATTAATGTCATTATGTGTAAATGCCTTTGCCATACGCTCTGCATCAGTCCAGGTAACGCCAGGATTGTTAATATATTCATAACGGTGGTCAGTTTCTGGGTTGTAAACAGGCGGTGGAAGACTGTATTCTATGACAAAGCCATTGCCGTAATCATAATCATTTGAAATGTCATTCCATTTGTCGTTGAGTCCATAAAACTGAACATAGTCTTCATTGTCATGATTATCAGGCTGATTAATATCCCAGTTGTAATAAGTAAATGTTTCACCAGTCACCCACTTATAATTTCCTTCATTTCGTGAATCAGATAAACCAATCCATACCCGAAAATCATCTGGAACCAATCCAGCGACAAAGTCGTTCTCGCTTTGGCTAGTAATTGTGACTAGAGTTCCATTAATGTCATTATGTGTAAATGCTTCTGCTGCAGCCTTTGCCTCAGTCCAGGTAATTGTATTATAAGCGAGTTGATAATAGTGTCCGTTTGCTGGGTTTAAAATTGGAGTAGTTGGGGCTTTTGGAGGTGGAGGAGCATCGTATTCTACAATATAGCCATTACTGAATATACTAGCATTTACATAGTCATTCCATTTACCAGTGGTTCCAAGGAATTCAACATAGTCTTGATTATTATAATTATTAGGCTCTCTAGGTTCCCAGTTTGAATAGTTGAAAGGTTCACCCGTTACCCACTTGTATATTCCTTCAGTATCTTTATCAGTTAATCCTATCCATATACGAGTGTTAATTGGAGCCAGATCAAATACAAAGTCATTCTCGCTTTGGCTGGTTATTGTAACTAGATGTCCACTAATACCATCATGAGTTAATGCTTCTGCTGCAGCCTTTGCCTCAGTCCATAGAATAAAACTATCACTAATATATTCATAATAATGTCCGTTTGCTGAGTTTTGAACTGGTTCTGCAAATGCAGAAGGTATCATAAACGTCAAAAGAGTTGCAGATAATGTGAAAAATATTAACTTATTCATTTATATACTTTATAGATTAATCAGTATATAAATGTTATTTTCTAATATAAGTAGATTTTCTAGTCCTTTTACTTAGCCATCTGTTTAAATGTCTTGCGAATATATTAGATGATCCATATAATCTTGTTAATCTTGGCACAGATGTGATATCATCCCATTCAAATGATTCTTTGATTATTTTACCATTAGAGTCATAACTTTTAGATACGGATGGATACATTAATGATGATTTGTTAATTATATCATGTCTTAGACCCAATATATGGCCCAGTTCATGCATTGCTATTTTAACCAATGGTTGGGTTTTTAACATGATCAGTCCTCCCTGGTGATTAACTTGACCTTTTCTATAGTTTATACCATCTACTTTATAAGCTTCCACACGCCATCCAAGTGGAGTAAAATGCCATCTTGATTCATTACTATCATTGAACTCCATGACTCCGTTCTTTCTTCCAACTGGGTGATAAAGATAGACATGTGACAGAACAGATCTTTTATTGTCAAATTCTTCAATATCTTCAAGCCATTCTACGGTTATATCTGTTTTCTTTTTAGGATCTTTTTCATGATCTATGTCTAGTTTTGTTAATTGCTCTACTGAATTAAATGCTTCCTGTATGGATCTTACTTGTGATTTTATTCTCATATCAGGTGTATGATCGATGAACTTCCATGTAAAGTGTTTTTTGTCTTTGGGATATCTATGAGGATATTCGTTTTGACCTATATCTATCTCTTCTCCATCCATGGTAGACATTACAAATTCTGAACTTCTGTGTTCATTCTGAACAAGGCTGCATCTGATTTGATCTGAGCTGAAATTAACCATTATGAAGCACCATTTTGCATATAAGGTGATTTTACGGCATTAATATTTGAAAATATTCTTTTTATCTTTCTCGACATATTCTTTTCATTATATTGTTGTTGTTTTCTTTCAAGTAGACAATCTCCGCAGAATCTCTTCCTGGTCTCATATTTGGCATTTATTGCCTTTTTACACCCTACACATGCTATAATCATGATCTTAATATCTCCAGTGGAAATGGAGGTGTATTGAATTGTGTACTGGTTCCATTATTGAAAACTAACTGACCAGTTCCGGTTCTTCTTATTTGAGTTGGTTCAAATCTTGGCCAATTTGTAAATTGATTTGGTCTTAATGTAACTTCACCTCTGGCAGCATTAGTTATGGTTGCAGGAATTGTAAACTTTCTACTTGATTCGTTTAGAAAATACTCCATGATTACTGTTTGAAATGTGGTTAGAGGTCTGTTTGTTGTTTTGGTTGAGAAAATATTAAATATTATATCAGTAATTGAATTGGATGTTATTTTTGCCACGTTTCTTTCATTGACAAAATCATTATTCATATTGTGTGTATAATTTATACTTTATATAAATGTTAGGAAGTTGTATTTATATCCATGGTGAATTGGTTGGAAATACTGAGTTGTTTTACCAGTGAGTCTAACTTTACATTTATAAAAGTATTATTAATTACTGATATGTCCATATTAATATTAATGGATCCCTGTTCAGGTTGAAATAATTCAACACCAATTGAATGTTGTATGCTTACAGATGTTAATACTATAGGTTTATCCCCAGTGGATAATCTAAGACTGAGTCTTTCCATCTCATTCGATTCAAGTCTTACTATGTACAGGTTGGCAGATATATCCCTTGACAGAAATCCCTTCCATGATTCTCTTCCAAGTTTATATTGAAGTTTTTGGAATTTTCTTCCTTCCTTTACGTTTATCCTAAATGATACGTTTCCACGCCTGTCTTTGGAATTATTTACATCTACTGCATAAAACTGTGTATCCACTGAATTTGCAGGAAAAAATACCCTTCCTTTCTCTGGCATATATATTTATTGTTTGTTATCTATTTAAATATGATATGTTTAAATATCAGTCCAGGGGATATTATACACTTCATTTAAATATGATCCCAACCTATTTACTTCCTCATCAGTGAGTAATCTGTCCCATAGTAGAAATTCTGCCATCTTATAATCCTTATGATTGTCTATATTCAGGTTGGTTCCAAATACCAATCCGTTCAATGGTTGATTTCCTACATCCCCCTCAAATATAGGTGCTCCACCATTTAAATATCCGGTTGTTTGGGTCGTATTGAAGCGAAAAACACCTATGTCCCTCTCTGTATCTGGTGGCAAACCAACAAGTGCATTTCCTGCCTCAATGATTCTTACGCCAAAAATATCCGCATAAAGGTGCTGTTTACCTTCTATTAAACCGTCAAAATGTACACCTGCATCATTTGATTGATCTTTGAATATTATTGCAATTGTATTAGGTTGAGGTAAGTCATGTTTGAAATATTCTGTTCTAAGGTCATCTATGTGTTCTGCATTACCATCAAAGTACACTGATGGTGTGCGGTTAAAATCGGAGTCTTCTTCTAAATAACGTGGTTGTTCCAATGGTGTAGGTTGTGATGCATGGATTCTATTTATTGTCAGGTCGTTTAATTGTAATACTCTGTCCCCATTCACCAATGACTTGTCTGCCCTATAATGAATGAACAATCCAGGTATGTCATCTGGTACGAAATATCTAGATATTATGTTGTATTCTGGTATATTTAAAAGAATGTTATATACACTGGTATTTAATAGTAGATTATATTCAGATGCCATATATATGTAGTATTAATTTTTTATATATAAATATAACCTATGGATCATATTCCACTATATACCCGTCTACAATTATTTTAAGTCTTTCATCGATTGTATGCCATTGTCCGGTATGTTCAATCATTACTACAAAGTCGTTATTATCAGGATTAAATGGTTCATTGGATCCCCAATTGGTGTGTGACAGTCCCTCTCCAGTCCCCCATGAATATTCTCCGTCATCTATGGCATCTGACAGTCCTATATATACTATTGCATTTTGGTCAAGTAGTTTTTTAACAAACATGTTTTCTGATGAATTCGTTATTGTCGTCAGGTATCCTGAGTTTCCGTTGAATTCTAATAACTGTGCAGCATTGTGCGCTTCATGCCGTTCAATACCAGGACTTGATACAAACTCATAAAAATGGCCATTCTCAGGATTGTAAAGTGGAATCTCAAATTCTACTATATAACCTGTTATTAGATCGTCAGTATATATATCGTTCCAAGTTCCTGTGGTCCCCAGGAATTCAACATAATTCTCATTGTTATTGGCATTATTAGGTTGATTGTCAGCCCAATTAGTATATTGTGATTGTTCCCCGGTTACCCACTTGAAATCACCCTCACGTTCCTTGTCACTTGCACCAATCCATGATCTGGTTCCATCTTTTACAAGGTCCTTTACAAACATGTTCTCAGACTGTGTGGTTATTGTTACCAGATGACCTGAAACACCAAGATGAGTCTTTATTTCCGCTGATTCATTGGCCTCTTCCCATGATACTTCAGTCACGGTGTTAACCTGATAATAGTTTCCATTGTCAGGATTCAATACAGGATCAAGGTCTGCAGATGTAAACTCTACAATGAATCCGCTACTATATGCATAGTTGTCCTTATTATCATTCCACTTTGATTCATTTCCAACCAGGTGAACATAATCTTCATTGTTATTGTAATTATCAGGCTGATTCGTATTCCAGTAGGTATAATCCAGGCGTTCTCCAGTGATCCATTTAAAAGTTCCTTCTGAATCAATATCAGTCAATCCTATCCACGGTCTGGAATTATCTGGAATTATATTATTTATAAATTCCTGCTCGCTTTGACTTGTTATTGTTACCATATGACCAGTCAAGCCTTGGTATTGAGGAAGCAACCCTATTATGTTATTTGCATTGTTCCATGATATTCCTGGTATTTCTATGAAATCATAATAATGTCCATTCTCTGGATTCAGTACGGGATTAATTGATGGTATATCATACTCTATTATAAATCCTGCTGCAGTATTCCCTGCATAATAGTCACCGTAATATAAGTTTCCGTTGGTTATATCATTCCATTTACCGTTATTCCCATACATTAATACATAATCCTCATGTGAGTTCATATTATTGTCACAGTAATTACAATTGGTGCCTGACGGTTCCCCTTGATCCCAATTGGTGTATGAGAGGGGTTCATTTGTTACCCATTTGAATGTTCCTTCTGTTACCCTATCAGTCAATCCTATCCATGAGGTATGTCTTTCCCATATCATATTGGATACAAATTGATTCTCATGTGCATCGCTTATGGTTACTAGATGTCCGTTAATTCCATAAAAGTTTGATGATTCTGCACGATCTTTGGCATCAGTCCATGTAATATATGGAAAATGGGACCACTCATAATAGTTTCCATTGCTTTCATTCTTGACAGGTTCTGCATAAACCTGAGGCACTGCTATTACACATATAAATGCAATAATACCTGCAATTATTAATCTACTTGTCAATGATTGTTATTCTGCTTAGTTATATATAAATTTAAATATCTGTCCAGGTTGTACCATATAGGTCTCCTAAATATTTTCCTATAAAGTTTACCTCAGGCGCTGTCAATAATCTGTTATACATTAGGAATGCTGTCATCTTATATTGAAGATGTTCTGGATTTGTACCGTTTTGTTCTCCACCTAAGGTAATACCATCTATTACTTCGGTTCCTACATCCTTATTATCTATTACTGCAACTCCTCCATCCACATTGAGACTGGATTGAGTTGTATTGAATCGTGCAACTGCAACATGTGTATCCAAGTCTACAACTGCAGGATCAAATGACTCTGTTCCTCCTCCTGCATGTATTCTTAAGTGGTAGGTATCTGGAGGACCAGGTTCCGTAACTACTAATTCATTTATCTTGGTAGTAGTGATTCCATCAAATAGTGGTCCCAGACTGGCTGTTGTAGTTGCTAGTTTATATACTATGAAATATGTATTTGGTTGCGCCTGATCTCCAAATGATGTTGTAGCCATATTATCATCTGTTCCTTTAAATTGAACCGATGGCATGCCATTAAAATCACTATCATCTGCAACCAATGTAGGCTGTGATGCTACTGTAGCCTGAACAGCATTTCTATCATTTCCAGTTAAATCGTTTAGTTGAGTTACATTGGTTCCAGTAACCTCAATGTCCCTGGAGTCAAAATGTACAAACAGGTTTGAAATATCTGATGGTTGGAAACTAAATGGTTGTACATCTACTGTTGAAGATAATTGCAGGTTTATATATTTAATGAGCAAGTCTTCTGTCCCTGACGAAACCCTGATTCTTAAAGGTTGGTTGATGGTTGACGGATTTAACATTATTGTGTATAGATTGGCTGCAATATCCCTGTTTTGAAATCTTTTCCACCCTGATATACCTACAGAGTACTCCAGGTTTGAAAATATATTACCATTTGCTACATTCATTCTGAAGGCAAATTCAGCCTCATTACTGGGATCAGAGTTTGTTACTAAAGAACTGAATATGATTCTATTGGATGTATTCTTTGGTATGAATATCCTTCGCTTGTTCATGTTAGGCATATGTTTTTATATATAATAACTTGTATTTAAATATCAGTCCAAGTAGTGCCATATATTATTGCCAATTGACCTCCTATCGTGTTTGCTTCGGCATCAGTAATGGCTCTGTTATACATCCTGAATGCGGCAAACTTGAAAAATTTAGGATCAGTTGTATCGAATTTTGTTCCTATTGTGATTGCCTGCATGTCCTGTGTTCCTACATCAGCATTTGATATTACCGGTGTTCCTCCATCTATATATAGTGAGGAGG
>WLWD01003249.1_pt1 | contig 69228 bp, 47 predicted proteins | sample 6712731 | NCBI WGS metagenome assembly WLWD01 (sample SAMN12718690, study PRJNA576275) | sponge metagenome | isolation source: marine sponge | host: Mycale hentscheli | place: New Zealand: South Island, Marlborough, Capsize Point | collected 2014-11-01 | reverse complement strand
ATGGACAAGTTTGAAGCTGAGACAGGAGAAGAAATAGAACCAGACAAACATTGTAGGGCAGATGAAGTCAGATCGATGGACAAATTTGAAACTGAGACTGGAGAAGAAATAAAAGCAGACAAACATTGTGGGGCAGATGAAGTCAGATCGATGGACAAGTTTGAAGCTGAGACAGGAGAAGAAATAGAACCAGACAAACATTGTGGGGCAAACGAACATTGCTGGGCAGACGAAGTCAGATCGATGGACAAGTTTGAAACTGAGACTGGAGAAGAAATAGAAGCAGATGAACGTCGTGGGGAAGAAGGAACCGAGTGAGATGAAGATTGTAAGGCAACTAGTGTTATATTACATTCAATGGAATAACAAGAAGTTTTATATCGCTACATAAACATATTGCATATGTTGTTTTAGCTTACTTGGAAGTCTACAATGAAGTTTCCTAGCATCAGCTGGTTCTAAGTATATCTTGGTGTGATAATATGTCTTCTTATCAGCTGGTCTGTAGAGATCTAGCAGATTTTGTTTCTCCATGGGAGACCTAAGTAATAATTATATAATAATCGTATATTTGACATTGTTCTTTACACTAGTATTACTTTAATAATTTTTACACCGTTTAGGTTAAATACAAATATGACTAACTAAGCTGCAGGTGACTTGGAACATAAAAAAAGAAAGAAATACAATAAGCAAGGAACTTGGCATTATTCCTAACACCTTACCCTCATCTGCCATTAAAAATAAAATCTCAATATATCTTCACTGATATCAATGCATAACTCCAGGCACATTCTGTTGCCAGTCACTTGTTTAGTTTTTTTATAGCATTTTATCACCTGCAGCTAAGTTAGTCATATTTGTATTTAACCTGAAGATGGGTGCTGTATAACACCCAAAACGTCGCAAAAATTATTACAGTAATACTAGTGTAATGCACAATGTCAAATACGATTAATACAGTACCTAGTAATACAGGATTGTTTAAAATTATATAACAAATTTCCAAGAAGAAATATTTAATAAAATTATTCTTACATTAAAGCTCCATTCAATAATTCTTCCAACATTATTTTGCGAAAAATTCCCATGTGTTTCTAACATAAAATAAAATACAATATTAATTGAAAACATAAAAGTGCTAAATTGTCAGAAATAGCTGCCAATATATTTAACTGAACACACCAATATCAAACCATAATAGCTATATAAATAATTATAACAATTAAAACAATAACCATAAAATTAATTACAATAGTATTATGGCAACATGATTAGCTATATTCATACCTGTTGGAAACTGAATGGCTTATCAAAACATCGATAAAAGATATACTATAAAATAAATTGTACAATATGTTTATACACACATCAATTTTTTTTTAATAGATTGTATCTACTAACCTGACAAATAAAAACTCCACATGCTCGTACAGTCAAACTGCGTACATACTAGCTCTTGTGAGACTAGTGACTGTACGAGCATACTTTGGCTCTTGCTAATAATGGTAAAATTTGTTACCCTGACCTTTCTTTATTATTTGGATAGGTGATGTAGTTAAGAGATTAGTAGTGTTTAGTTTTCTAGTTGCACTTACGTTTAATTATGTGTATCGTGTGTATGGTCTCATTTTATAGGACCACACACACAACATGAAATGTTTCTTAAAAATAGTAATTTAGATTGACACTAAGTGGAACCTATCTAGTCTATCCCACTCAAGAGATATTGAAGTGTAGTAGAGCTTAAGGATGCTAAAGTAAACTTATTTCTAACAGATCCAGGTTTAAATGGTCAGGTAAAATTTAGCTAACTGTAATAGAAGCTTTGAAAAAATTAAGATCACAGAAATATCTGATGATTTACTCCATATAGTGACTGAATTATTGACTAGCTAGTTAAACATTAGTAATAAGAATAACTGTTTTTATTTAGTTTTGCCAAATACCAAGATGGTCTTATTTTACCGTGTATCTGCTATAAAAGAAGAAAAATGAAGGACAAAACCACTTGCAAGCTGCTGTAAGTATGGAAGCCTGTATTGTATTTGTAGACTTCCGATTTTTTTTATTTATTTTGTGATTGCGTATTACATAACTTGAAATATTCTGTATCATAGTCCTGGTGATTATCTTTTACCTGCTAATTTTATTATTATGGATTCAAGTGACCTGTTAAACGTAGAGGTCGTTTTTATATTTCAATGCTATTCTCCGTACGGGAAATCTGTGGCCTCGTATACCACATTCTGAACTCCTTTCGGAGGTCCGGGTATAAATGGAAGAATCCCCGGCATGCCCTTTGACCTCTAGCTCAATGGTAGACATAGAGGTTGTGAATAGAAGTGATCTAGCTTTACATAAGTGTAGATGAAGGTCCCACACAGTCACAAAATGTGAATCATTCTCAGAACTCCTTCCTTATTTTTCTTATATTGTGTGCAATTTTTGCATTGGAAATAAGTATAGGTTACATTATTAGGTAGAGGTACTTACGGGATTTACACAACCGAGAGCTGAAGGCTTGAGGATAGTGTAAGTTCCGTACGGACCGTACCGAGTGGTGCAGCCGACTGATACCATGGCTTTAGGCCATAGGAAATGCAACCAATCGTAAATTTGATTGAACCGTTTAAAGAAGCTCGGGGCAAAAGCCGGCACTGAGGCAGTGGGTGGTCGCCTCCACACTGTGAGCACACGTGTGCGAACTTGCACTGCGCCCCAAACGAGCACGACCCGTTCGCCTTATTAAATCGGAAGCAAGCTCCTTTCTTTCTTGCTTCATATCTCTTTTGCGGCGGTCCTCCTCCACCATACGTTTGCTTGCCCCCTTGCTGGGCATTATACACAATGTCCAAGGTGAGATTCACTTTCTCCTCACCCCATCGCTCATCCTTCTTACCAGCAGCCTCCTGCCGGAACCTCCGGTCATACTTGACCACATGATGCCATTGATGCCGTCTCGCCATCTTTGCTATGGTCTCTCTGTAGGCCATCAATGGCCCCAACATCTCCGGCTCCTTTTTCACCCAGGCTATCTGGAACAGTGAGAAGCATGTACCCCACCAGGATACATCTGGTACCTCATTCCAGAGCTTCCTTTTTTTACCTGTCCCAACTCCACTGGGACCTCCTTCTCCGGGTTCACTCGCGTAATTCCTCCACTCCCCGTCACTGGGGCCATCTTCCAGGACCGGGAACCACGAGAAATCCACAAATGATCCCTCCTGGATCATCTCCACCAGCTTAGCTGGTAACGGTGGCAAGTTTTCGACCAGGTGCACGGCCTTCTGTGCCTTTTTGTCTTTTTTCTTGTCCACCGTCTCCTCGCTCACACTGTCGAGCAACTTTTGAAGCAACCAACCCTGTTGTTCACTCTCTCCTTCACATGCCTCCTTGGCCCCGCCTACTCTGGCGGCCTCCACCAACCTGGCAAATTCTTCTACAGACACATTATGAACACACCTGACATAAGACATGTCCACCCGTGTTCCCGTTAAAGTGTCACTCCCTCCCACTTCTATCTAGCCCTGTGCCATTAACGGTTGCACTCTCGCTCCCCACACACCCTTTGCGTCTCTCTCTCTCTCTTTTTGAAGCTTTTCTGTGCAACACCTAGGCACCCTTTGCTAACATAGTCCCCCTCTTTCTTGTGTGCCTGGCACTGATCGAGCCCCATGCCTCTCGCGTGTATACCAGCTCGACCCTCTCACATCCCATTACTCATACATACACTTTATTGACACCACACGAGACCCATACGCCTTGCGTATTCATCGACCCACCTAGTGTCTATTACCGCACAACTATGTGCCCTGACACCCTTTGAGCCAACACACCCTTTGTGTGCCCTCCTCTTAAAGTCACTGGTGTCCTTCTTCCTGGTCTCTTTATGTGCCCTGGCACCTGTCGAGCTCACACGCACTTTGCTTGTATGTACTCGATCCCAGCTGCCCTCTTGCACTAGACCCTCTGGACCTTTTTCCGTACTGAACTAATATATTGTGGACCCTTGTCTGTATTGAACTGTGCTTGAAACCATGCCTAGTGTGTGTGTGTGTAATGTGTTTATTGGAATTAAACATACATATCACGTGACATTGCATAGGCACATAGGTTCATGTGAATGGGTGGAGTTTGAATTAGGGCTACATGTATGGGTGGAGTATGGGGCACTATAGTCTGTCCAGATGAATGATGCATAGGAAGTGTTATACTACAAATAGAGGTTGTACAGAAAATGGGACTTGCACATTGGATAGGTTTTGGTTAAAAACAAAAAAAAGAAAAACAAAAAGAAGGGAAAAGAAAATTGGGGCAGAAGTGCTTTTCTATATTGCAAGAATCTGCAATAGAAATATCCTCAGTTTTCTAGTGCATCCAATTTAGACTTTTGCTGAATCCTCATGAGTTAATTTGAGTTGATAATGAGATACCTTAATTGCATCCATGAGTGCATTGATCATTTACTGCATTTATGGTCACACCAACTCAACTTCAACAGACTATAGTGTGGATGTGTGGGAGTGAGAGTAATGTATGTGGGTGAAGTGAGAGACAGGTGTGTAGGTAAAGTGTGAGACATGTGTAGGTGGAGTAAGAAACATGTGCGTTGGATTGTGGAGCATGTGTGGGTGGAGTATGAGCGTGGGAAGGGAAGTTTGAGAGTGGGCAGGAAAGCTGAGAGTGGGAAGGGAAGTTTGAGAGTGGGGCTGCACCGATACTAGCCAGGGTTTCATACGGGGAGACTGGCCCTGGGATCTCTCGCCACCCCACCCCCCCAGAATTTTTGAGAGTTGAATACAAATGAACTAGGGTGTGCACGCACAGTATGGGGAGCAAGCTGGCCCAGCTGTAGAGGCAATTTGATTCTTCTATTGATATATATATATATATATATATATAAACAAACACATAAACCAAAATTTCATTATCATCCCCTGATAGTGTCTTGCGAGCTCGCCGTCTGAAGGACTAGTACCCAACAACAACAACGACAATATTCATAGTTTAGTTTTATAGCCAAACTATAATCACTATGTTAGAGGCCTCAAACCACACCCTGAACACCCTTAGCAAAGCTAAAAAATAGCTGTCCGGATATGGACATTTGCTGGTCAAATATCAACTTGATTGGACATTAGAAAAATAGCTTTTTTATTATTACTTATAAGGTACTACAGCTAGTAAGTATGCATTTATTGTCCGGAAAAATTTAGTGGATATCCAACCAAAAATGATTTTGTTCAGACATTAGACTGCACAAACAGAAATTGTTATTTTTAGCTCTGCTTAGAGTGTACCATGCTTTCCATGAATCTTGACTATCTCACTATCTGTATGCAACTTGAGTTCTACAACCATGGTAATCACGTGTAGGTGCTCCCCCCCCCCCCCCCCCCCCCCCTTTCCAATGGGGCCAGAAAATGCACTACATAAAACCGTTCATCACAACCATTGGAGGACACTTTCTAAAAGAAATAAACAAAATATAACTGTGTGAACCGTCTTCATACACATTATATAAATGCTGAATCCGAAACAAACAAAAAATTCGAAACATTTAGTTTTGAGAATTAGAAAATGGCTTTGTTTTAGGATAACATAATTGAGTAATAGGTAAAGTACACCTCTAACTGAAAACTATTTTAACATGCTAGAAAATATGTTAGCGTTGAGGTTCAGAGAGGTTGAAGAAAGAATGTATACCCTCCTTATCAGTCCCTATGATTTAGTTTACTGTTGCCATGACTACACTATTCACCTGCAATACAATTCCCCAGAGCAACTGTGATGACCAAAACATGCCTAGTACAATGGTTAAAGCACAAATTACAAGATATTCATAAGGATGTTTCCCTATAGAGTATACAATGTAACACATAGCCTCTTCAAGGCTTATGAATGAAAAAAATATATATAAAAAAAATAAAAATAAAAACATTCAGAAAATCTGGTAAATGGTCGTCACACTAGCAAACCCTATGACATGGTAATCAAATCCTCAATGGTACGCGACAAGTTAGCAAGATGATCCTTTACCTTGTTGTTTGTAAGCCTCAGCAGAGGCCTTGTCCTCATCACTGATCTCAGTAGTTGGACAAATTGTCCAGACTTTTGGAAGAGTATTTTTTAGGTCTGATATTCTATCCCACATGTTTATCAAAACTGAGCCATTTAGTGCATAGGACCAAACACCAAACACTGATCAGTGTGAAGTATATACTATTAGGCAAAAATGTGCATCAAAGTAGGGCGGGAAAGTTTGAGAGTGGGAAGAGAAGTTTGAGAGTGGGCAGGGAGGTTTGAGAGTGGGCAGGGAAGTTTGAGAGTGGGTGGGAGAGTTCGAGAGTGGGAAGGAGAGTTTGAAAGTGGGAGTATGTTTGATATGTAAAATGGAGTTTGAGAGTGGGATGTGAAGGATGATGTCGTTTGATAACTAAGCAGAGGAAGCCAGTATTTGTTGTTTGTAGTTGTTTTTTTTGTTTTTTGTTTTTTTTGTTTTTGTTTTTTTTTACTAATTGTAGGATGGACAATACTTGTGACCGTCTACAGGAAAATCGGGTACAACGTGGGCCCTATCAAAAAAATTTTTTTTTTTGCACTTTACATTCATCAGCATCCATTATATTGAGCTCTCCGAGTTTTAAAGCCATTGCTTCAACCAGTTGATATATGCACCCTAACTGATCCCTTCTGTTGGCTTATTTAATACATTTTAAATTAAATCGATCTTTTCCCGATGTTTTACGCGCGCTGTGTTGTGCCCAATTTTCCTATAGACCGTCACATTTAATGATATAGTTTTATTAAACTGTTATATTTGTGTATATATTCTGTATAGGAATGCCCAGACATCGAGAAGGTTGTGGAGGAAATTGGGCAAAATGAAGCCTACGTATTGTGTTCATACTCACCTGATGGACGGCTGTATTATTTGATAGCGGACAGTGTATTTATGTTTTCCTGCGTTAACTTGCAGGATTCAATTATTGATTTTATTACGTTTTGGATATTTCTTATCCAACAATGATGAACTCACTTTTAATTTTTATTCAAAATTTTATTTTTAGTTTAACTACAGGTGTTGTGCCTTCATGCGTCATCAATTTATGTTCTAAACTGCAATACATTTTTTTTTGTTTATATATCAAATGGTTTGCATGGGCCATGGTCAATATATGGGAAAAATAAAGTGTTATGATGGCACCATAAAGGTGTGCAGAGGAAGAATTACCACAACACCACCTTGGGTGTTATGATAAGCACCCTAAAGGTGTTAATTGTTATGCTACAGATAGTGTTACCAAAACACTTATTAGAGTGATAACATTTACACTTCTGGCAGTGTCATGGTTACCTGGCTGAAGCGTTAATTTCTCCCGGCACTGGGAACGTTCAATTCAGTGTAACTGTAACACTCCCGTTTTAACAGTGTGGGGAAACATTAAGGGGGCCAGGGTCCCCTTGAAAATTATTGCATTGGCGCTCCCCCCCCCCCCCCCCCCCCCCCCCCCCCCCCCCAACTTCCTACTCCACTGTAATAATACCCTTGTGTGTCAGTAATGACAACCAACGGTGAGTGTATTTCATTGGTGAGCTATAAATCCATGACTCAAGAAGAAAGAGGAATAAGAAAAGGAGATGGCTCAGGAAGAACGGAGGAGAGGAAAACTGATGTAGCTGTGGGGCCACCCACAAGATGATGAAAGACTTGGAATGTTATGACAACAACACATGTAAACTCTCATTGTTCTAGAACATTCTTTTAGCTAGTGTGCTCTCACCTGCTGAGCATGGTCAGTGCCATAGTTATTTTTATGTTTCACTGTGTGGGTGGATGGCTATATAATATTTAACCATCCCACCCACAGCTCAGTCAGTCTTTGGTTGTATAGCACCCCAATTGCCGTTAATTAATTTCTCCCTTTATACATTTGGGCCTTTGAGGAGTATTTGATTGAGTTCCTGGGTGCAGTATCAGCCATCACATAGATTGACTCTGGTGGCAGTTCTACTTGTTGGGTGTTTCTGAAGGCGGTCTGAGTAGTTACCATAAGGCTTACATCCTCAAAGAACTCCAGTAATGAATCGGATGAAGACACCATTCCGTTATATCTGATATGGATAGGGACACTGCTTGTGGGAAAGAACCTTCAGTGACATCGGGTGCAGGCGGTGACAAAGAACCCTCCATGGCATCAATCTTGAGCATGACATCTGAGATGTTACAATTGTCAAGGTGGTAAAAGAGGAAAGGGAATGAGCGGCAAGAAGAGATGAGCAAGAAGCCAAGAAGATGAGGAAGTCAGAAAAGTGAGAATGGAGAAAGTTTGAGAAACAGAGAAGTTAGTAGACAAGATTCCAGCTATAACTGAAAAGTAAGATGTTGAACTTTACATACAGGGGTTAGAGAACAAATTTTGGAGGGCTGAATCCAAAACACCAATGGAAAGCGGAACTCATATCTAGCCTTATACCATCGATCATTGAAAGACCTTGTTGCAGATCTACAAGCAGATCCAAGTTCATAGACTTTGGAGATTTGAAGGAGAGGTTATTGGATTTTGTTTGTCTGACAGCAGCTTAAGCAGGACAAAACTATCATGACATGAGATTCAAAGACTGCAAAGCAAAAAGCACAGCACAAATGATGCAGTGGGTATTCCGTCTTTTGGGCCGAATGTCGAAAGGTACCAAGACTATTGATGAGTTTTACATTAAACTGGCCACTGCCAGAATTCGTGCATTTGTCACCTAGAGGGAAGCAGTTCCTTGGCTGCAAGAATAACTACTGCTCAAGACATGAGGGAAGCTCTGCTGACATGGGAAACTATAGAAGGCTCTGTTAGTTCTAGGCAATAATGGCCACTTCAATCCTCTAATAGGATAGTTATGAGTTAACCACAGTTAGTAGGAATTAAAGATTTTAGAGTTGAGTAGAATATAACAACCAAAACATTGCTAAGTGACACCTGTAATAAACCCTTAAGCTATACAACCAGCTGCCCTAGAGCAGCTAAGTCAGCTGCCCTGGGCTAGCTGGTAGAGGTGAATTATAATGAGTGAATATAAGATGTGAATAAGTTATAGTGACATGACAATCTGTTGGTTAGTTAAGTTCTTGGTTTGGCTCCAACAAGGCTCTCTTTTCCCTATCAGTTTCAGTCTCAAATTCAACCAAAATGATATAGAACTTAAAGAACAAAGTAGCTAAGATTACAGAACATAAAACAAAACAAGTGATACACAAAAGCAAGCAAGAACTATAAAACAGTATGGATAAGCTTTAACAAATACGAAAGTGAAAGCAGTATATCGAATGGGGTTATTATTTAAGATAAGGGCAGGCATGAGAAAGGAAAAGTTAGAATAGAATGAAGCACCGAAGGTGCGAACCCTCAGCGCTTAAACACTGCCTAGCTATTACAATACTTCCAAAAGAACAAGCAATCTGTTAGCTATTTTTAATGAGGTATCAAAATAGCTCGACCAATGAAAATGAATGGTACAAGGAAACGCTGTCTTCATAAGAGAAGAAGCTAAACTAGCCAGAAACACTCACCTGTATACATTTTCAACGCGAAACTTCACTTCTTTCAACTCCGTTAACTTCCCTGGAGTAACGCTTAGGAGCCAGAGCATAAAGCTAAGTATATACACCGCTGGCTGCAGAAATTATTTGCTCATGTAATTATGACGGGATACTAGGGGGCGTTGCCCATAAAAGCTGGTACCTACGCAGAGTTGAAAGCTTCGCTTTTTCTCAGCGAATAGCCCGAAATTAAAAAGAGTAGCACAATAAATTCGTCCTGAGTAAGTTCATGCCTAAATCAACTGTTAATTGTCAGTAATCTCCAAAATCAGAGCGTGACAGACAGACAGACAAATAGACAGGACGACTACTATAACCCTATCACGTATGCGCGCTGAGGGTTAATAATTGTTCGTATGAATGTTGTGAAGGTACATTAATTAGTAATAGATTGTCCATTAGCACCCAGGCAGCTAATCTAGTCCACAGAAATTAACATTAGTCTAGGGGTGGGGGTGTTCCAGGTAGATTTTGTTAATATCCAAAAGAAAATAGGAAATAGCAATTGAGTAAGAGTGTGTGGACTCTTGGTGAGATGATTTGCAGTTTTGGTAGTCATGATGGCCAATGAGGGAAGCTTGTAACCATGTGAAACACTATCATTGAAGTGAATACTGTCTCCCCCCCACTCCCCTACCCCAAGAAGAGCTTATGGCCATATACCTGAATTTGGATTCTAACTCTACTGGGCTATGACAAATTGAAGTGTTTCTGTTGGAGCTGTGATCAGAGCATTCGTAGCAGGTCGAGATGTATTTGGAAACTTTCCAACAAAATACGGCAAACACTCTGCTTTGCTGTCTCCCTTTCCTTACTCAAACTTGCTAAACCAAGCTGTGAAAGGGAGGTTGACACAGGCTTACAGGAATTTTTATATGTGCAGTAGACAGATACTCGAACTAGCCGTGCTCGGTGAAGAGCTTCTTTGAAAAGGTGGCTGACAAGTACATACAGGAATTTCTACACGTTCTTGAGGAGTGTCTTCCCCTTAATTTGCTAACGGTAATGACCTCGGCAACATGCATGCGGCTGCACAACTTTGGTATGGCCATATCCACCCCAGACCCCTTTCCCAGCGTAGTGGTTAGGTAAAGAGTTTGGCTAAGGTTCTAGGATACATTGTGCTAAGCCAGTATCATTAGCAGCTCCTTCCAACACATGGCTATGCTTCACTGAAACACCAGTCATCCCAGCTCTGAATAGAGCATTTAAATGGCAAGTGCAAGCAACACTAAATTTCCCTAACCTGTAAAGCAGCTATCCACGCTCTGTAAGGCTTCCCCCCCCCCCCCCCCCCCCTTAGTCTTGCGTAGCCAGACACTTTACCCAATCACGCTACACGAGAAAGGGTCTGGTAAACTGACGTAGAGCAGTTTGTTCTTGCCTAGTCAGCATGCGGTTAACTGTGGTCCATTTGTGTGGGTATAAATCGCGATGATATTTTGAGGCGCGTAGATTATTTGTTCACGATCTTGCAATGGAGAAGTGTTGTTTATGCAAGGTTTCTGTTACCTCTGTACAAGAGAAGAAGAGGAGGAAGAAACTGCATGGAAATGCCTGTAAATAGACTAGGGATGCATTAAATACAGAATTAGACGATGCGTTTAAGATGAATCTGGTAGACTTTAAAGATACTTCTTCAGTGAATTGCTACATCTGCAAGAATTGTGACACCCGTATACTGAACAACATTCTTGAGTTACAGAAGCATCTTTCTAGATTGAAGGACACTGTAAAAGGCTATATTTCGAGCTTTCAGTGCAATGTTGCTTCAGGGAACATAATCAAGAGGGTTTCATCCACATTTTCCACTGCTGTTCCTCCACCAAAGCGTATATGTTTGGATTCTGATAGATCACCATCAACATCACCTGCCATTACAGTGCGTTGGTATTTAATATATCTGTGTTCGGGCCATAGCACCCGAGGACTAAACAGTAACACTATTTATCACGCATGTCATTTGCACACACAATCATTTATTTTCGTGAAGGCCAGTAGCGAACCAGTGACAGTCTGTGCGTACCAACGAGCTAGACCACAGACTCTCCGTCTATTCGACCTGTAGATTTTCCGAGTATTGTTTTCCTTCCGTGTTCTCCTTCATTGTGGCAACCAAGCCCCGTCCTAGTCAAGTTTTGGTCCTTCGAGCCGGATAAAGCCGAACTGACGGACTACTGGTGAAAGTTTGTTTCCACGGTTGTGCTACAGCATATTCTAACTCCGACGTATCGCTGCTGCCGAACGCTAAGGCTTTTCGACAGCCAGTTCCAGTAAGCAACCTAGTCAAGTTAGAATCCTTGTTCCTGATTAAAGTATCCTAAGACTCTACAAATCCATTGACATTCGAGATGATCGACTCAGCCGCTAAGATAGAAATTTTCCGAGAAGAAATTTCCCATGTAGAAGACGTTTCAGAGCTTAATCGAAAGCGTGGAACCAAGAAGACTATTATTACCAAGGCCCAAAATTATTTAGAAAAACTTGATCCGAACCCAGAGTTTTGGAATTATACTGACTTAGTGAAGAAGTTTGATGGCCTTAACATAGCTTGCAAACATTATACAATTATTGCTGAACGAATTGCAATTATCGATGAGTTGGACTTCGACGCTGATTACGACTCCCAGGTCGCCGAAAATACTGCCGTTCTAACAGCATTTGAGAAGCAACAAACTGTTTACCAGGCTCATTTGAGTTATGATAACCTCATGGAACGCCTAGAATCCATTTACTCACAACGAATCGTCACAGGCAACGCAACGATTAAGTCTTTTGATAGTCTGTCCGACGACATAGAAAAATTCAAGAAGGAGACCGCTGGTTTTCGTACAATCGAGCTAATTCGAGATTGGAGATTTAAAATTGAAGAAATTGTTACAAGTATTCGATTGAGGATGGATGAAGCCCAGGAGAAGAGTCGACCTAGTTCTACAATAGCATCTCCTGCAACTTCTGAGGTGAAATATCATTCATCACTAAAAGTGGACCTTCCTAAATTTGATGGCAACCCTGTAAATTGGAAAAACTTTTGGGCTTTATTTGAGCCACGGATAGAAAGAGAGAAACATCTTGCTGACTCTTCTTGTTTAGACTTGTCAGTAACCATTGCAGATTCAATCTGCAATGGTTACTGACAAGTCTAAACAAGAAGTGGCCAGAGCTGCTGTTGGTGGATGTTATGAAGATGTTGTACAGGAGCTCAAATTAGTATATGACCGACCAAGACTTGTGTATGAGCATCACATCCAGCGATTTGATGAATTATCAGATATTCCAGATTCTTTTGAAGGATTGAAGCATTTTTGAGATGAATTTAGGACGAGTATTCAGGGTTTGAAAGCCAATAGTGGTTGGTCTGCAGGTCAGCTAGCAACTGGCTTGAAAGTACGAGGTCTAAAGGGATTGACTAGGGAGAAATGGAACGACAAAATCTCAACCATGACCAAACCACCTACCGAAGATGATTTCATTGAGTTCCTTGAAGCTCGAATTGCTAGTAAAGAGAGCGAGTCACTAGCAAAGTACAATTCTGATTCCTCCTGTAAAGGATTTAATTACTCCAAGAAATCTAAGGACAAGCACATGCTACGTATAACACAATCCAACTCTGGCAATTCCAGTCTTTCATGTAATATATGTCATAGGCAACATTACACATACAAATGTCCTACTCTCTTATCCCAAACTGTGGAACAGAGAAGTGAAACTGTGAAGCAGAAACGGTTGTGCTTTAATTGCTTGGGAACAGACCATACTGTATATACATGTCCTAGCAAAAAGAGTTGCCGTGAATGTAATCGTCGCCACAATTCATTACTACACAGACATACTACTAGTCACATCACTGCTACAGCTCCCACGACTTCTGCATCCGGAAATGACGAACGAAGTACGAGAGTGATGCACAAAGAAAACAGGAACAATCGTCTAGTGCACACTGCTTTGGCATCTATAGCCAGTGACAAAATGTCATACACTAGGAGAATTCTGATTGACAGTGGATCAGAAGCAACATTGATTAGCAGGAGATTTGCTAATACCCTCAAGACAACGATGCACAAGCACCATACGAAGCTTTCTGTGGGGGGAGAGTTCCCTCTTGAGTCTGATATGGTAGTTGACTTGACGTTGTCTTGTCCAAGACAATATTCAACCAGAGAAATTGCCATCCAAGCCTATGTTGTGGATAAAGTTTGTAAGGATATACAAGGACAGGACACAAGCCGAATTCGACAAATGGACTTTATCCAAGGGAAGCAGTTGGCTGATCCACTTATGGGTGAACCTGTACAGGTGGATCTCCTGCTGGATATTGCAGACAGTTATCGCTGCTACCTTACTAACATGGCCAGTTCAGCTAATGGTGAACTCAAAGCATTCGAGACCATCTTTGGTTGGATAGTTGGAGGTGGAACTCCTAGTTCTCTTCATGAGGAGGCAGTTTGCCGTCGAGTGGAAAAGCATGAAGACACTGCAGATGAAATCTGTGAACGTCTCTGGAAAATTGATCAAATTCCTGGAGAGGAAGAACAACTTTCCAGTGAGGATCAGAAAGCTTTGGATTATTTCAATACCACAACTACACGAGAAGAAGATGGTAGAGTGATGGTTAAGCTTCCTAGAAAATCTCCTGTTCCACAATTAGGAGAATCGCGGTCAATTGCTGAGCAAAGATTTCTGCAAAATGAGAGAAGTCTACGGCGAAAAGGAAAACTCGAAGAGTATGAGGCACAGGTTCAGGACTATGCCGAGAGGAATCATGCAGAGGTCCCATTTGAAGACTTGGTTAAACCTAATTCTGATCAGTTCTATCTTCCAATGCATGGCGTAGAAAAAGCAACATCCACTACCACTAAATTGAGAGTTGTCAGTGATGCCTCAGCCAAGACCTCAACCGGCGTTTCACTTAACGACACACTTATCACAGGACCATCTCTTTATCCAGAACTTACAACAGTATTAAACAAATTTCGCCTCTGGGATATTGCCTATTCTGCAGACATCTCCAAAATGTTTCGAGAGATTCTTCTCCATCCTGATGAGAGAGATTTCCATAGATATCTTGTTCGAAATTCAGTTGGTGAAATAGAAGATTGGAGGATGAAGCGTCTAACATTTGGTGTGTCATCATCGCCATTTCTAGCTACTGCTTCACTTCGACGAATAGCCCAAGACCATGTCAAAGAAAATTTTACAGACCCTCTTGTTGAAAAAAACTTTTATGTAGATGATTTCCTGCACGGTTCGAATTCTGTAGAAGATGCAATAGCAGTGCATCGAGATTTGACTGGTTTGCTAGCCAAGGGAAAAATGAGCCTACGAAAGTGGAGGACAAACAGCCAAGCTCTTAGAGATGCTATTCCAGTGGAATTACGTGAAAGTGACCCATTACAAGTCGGTGATAGCATTGATGGATGTCCGAAAGCACTTGGTATACATTGGCCAACTTCTAGTGATCAACTTTTTGTCGTCACTCCATCTCCACTCAAAACTGATCACCCCACTAAACGACAAGTTTCTTCACACCATTCAAAAGTGTTTGATGTTCTGGGTTGGTTTTCTCCAATAAATGTTCAACCACGAAAAATCATGCAAGAACTTTGGAAGAGAAAAATTGGATGGGACGAAAAGATTCCAGATGACTTGCTCCAAGCTTGGGAGAAATGGAGTTCTGAGTTACCTTCTATCACAACTCACGCAATTGACAGGAACTTCGTGAAGACTCAAGCTACAGTCATTGAGATGCAATTACATGGCTTTAGTGATGCCAGCAAGCTTGCATATGGTGCAGTTGTTTATGGACGTTTCCGACATAAAGACACTACTATCACAACAGCATTAATATCTGCAAAAGTGAAGATTGCTCCGATTAAGGATTTGTCTATTCCAAGGTTGGAGCTAAATGGAGCAGAGTTGCTGTCAAGGCTCCTGAAAGCTGTAGCAAAGGACCTAGATATTCCTCTTCCTCAAATTTTTGCATGGTGTGATTCTACTGCAGTCCTGGGCTGGATTCGTAAGCCTCCAGAAAAAGGATCTGTTTACGTCAAAAACAGAGCTCTGAAAATTCAACAGAATATTCCAGCACTCCATTGGAGATATGTTTCGACTTCTACAAACCCAGCAGATATTGTCTCAAGAGGAGCATTTCCTCAGGAGTTGCTTCTGAATTCTCTGTGGTGGGAGGGTCCATCTTGGTTGAAATTTTCACCTACCGAATGGCCTATAAAACTTGATATTGGCGATCTTCCTATCAAAGAACAGCAGTCAGAGAACCAAATCCAAAGATCAGTTCAAGTTGTAAGGATTCAAAGTCATGAATCAGAAGAGCTGTACCATTTTAATTCCATGATGAAAATTGAAAGAGTCCTTGCCATTGGAAAAAAATGGAAACAAAGAGCACAATCCAAGATTAAAACTTCTGTCAGGCCAGATTGTCAAGACTTGAAGTCAGCAAGAATTCAGTTACTCTGCCTTGCTCAGGAATATCACTTTCAAGCAGAAAGAGAAGCTCTCAAGAAGAATAAACCGATTTTTGCAAACTCTAAAATCAGTCATCTGAACCCTTTTCTGGATGAAAATGGTTTAATTCGTCTTCAAGGTCGTCTCCACAATGCCAACATATCTACTAATGCCAAGCAACCTATCTTGCTTGCAAAGAAATCCAGAATTGCTCACCTTCTATTAATTGATTTACATCGAATCTACAAACATCCACCTGCAAGAACTATGATGGCAATTCTGTCCAATGAATACTTTATTTCAGGAGTACGATCATTAGCTAGAAAGATTGCAAGAGACTGTGTTCATTGCAGACAAGTGAATTCTATTCCTTGTACACAGAAACTCGGACAATTACCTTCTCAACGAGTAAATTTCAAATCAGCATTTCAAGAGGTTGGCGTGGATTATGCTGGTCCTATTCTGGTCAAGAGTGGCTCAAATAAACGGAAACCGGCATTAGAGAAAGGTTATGTTGCTGTCTTTACTTGTATGGTCACAAGAGCAGTTCATTTGGAGCCTGTAACAAGTCTTCATGCGGACTCTTTCATAGCTGCATTGGAGCGGTTTGTTAACAGAAGAGGTTGTCCCTCCACTATCTATTCGGATAATGGCACAAATTTTGTGGCTGCTGAAAAAGAGATTCGGTTTGCCATCAATTCTATCACAAAACAAGATGTAGTACGAACATTTACTCGGACTAAAAATATCTCATGGAAGTTCTCTCCAGTACAATCTCCCCATCATGGAGGATTATGGGAAGCTGGTGTAAAACAGATGAAGCGAGCTCTTGCAAAGATTATTGGGAGTCAGAAACTTACATTCGAAGAATTGGCTACAGCACTAACACATGTTGAGGCTCTTTTAAATTGCCGACCTATTACTACACTTGATTCACTCCCAGATGATGGAATTCCTGTTTTGACTCCTGCTCATTTTCTCAACGGTCGTCCTCTCCTTGCATTACCGACAACTTTGCCAAATTCAGTCCTAACTCGATCTGTACTTAAACACTGGAATCATGTAAAGAGGTTACAAATAGAACTGCAGCAGCGTTGGTATCACGAGTATTTAAAGATACACCAACAGCAATCAAAGAAGTGGAAGAAAAGGTCTCCTAACTTACAAATTGGCGACATAGTGGGTGTTCGAAGTGTTCTCCTTGGAAATCAGAGACTTCCATATGCTGTGGTAACTAACACATTTTCCAGGACCAGATGAATTAGTGCGTGTAGTAGAGCTTTATGATGGTCATCGCTATGTGAAGAGAGCAGTGCAGAGATTGGTATTACTTTTGCCAAAGAATGGGAGTCAAGACCAAGATGTGTCTTCCTATTCCCCGGAGGATGTTCGGGCCATAGCACCCGAGGACTAAACAGTAACACTATTTATCACGCATGTCATTTGCACACACAATCATTTATTTTCGTGAAGGCGTGTATCGTGCCTGCTAGGCTTTTTATGTTTTTGCTTTTCCTTCCCAACCATTATTATGAAAAAGTAAAGTAACAAATAATATTGTGAATTATGGTTATTGTTGAATTTCATCAGTAGCGAACCAGTGACAGTCTGTGCGTACCAACGAGCTAGACCACAGACTCTCCGTCTATTCGACCTGTAGATTTTCCGAGTATTGTTTTCCTTCCGTGTTCTCCTTCATTGTGGCAACCAAGCCCCGTCCTAGTCAATCTGTATACTTCAATTTCACTTATTTAGTATTGGTGATTTTAGTAATTGGTTATGATAATGATTATAAAGTAATTGGAAGGGAAGTGTAAAATGCTAAAACAGTAACAGTAATTTAGCTCTTTGTTAACCTAATCATTTAAACAAACACTAGGAAAATTAAGTTATAGTAAATTATGATACTTCTATGAATTTAAAAAAATTGGCTGGTAATATTGGGTAGGCATATAGACAAAGGTTATATTAATGGGCAATTAACTCCGTTGCGCTTGGTCTAATCACCTGAATACCCCATACTTACCTCACGTAATCTTACCTAGGGTTTGGCAGACCGGGCTTACACAAGGCTAGTGGTGGCGCCCTTGCTGTGGCATAACGTCAGCTGGTGCCCCCCAACAGCCTTGAGGGGGAGAGAGGTGTGGCGAGCCCTGATGACGTAATTCTTGGGTAACCCCGCCCCATTTGGTGCTGATCAGGGGTCGCTTACATCCCCCCCCATACCCGGTATCACATCCGTAAGGGATGGAGAACACTATTTTAAGAAGCTACCTACTGGTGGAATGCAGGGGTTGGAGGTGGGACAAGCTTAATGCACCCACTGCTCGAGATAACAGCTCTATGTAGCTACCTGCGGTTTACTGACACGTGCCCTACCACTACCCGCGGCAACCCATGCTACCTACACGTGACCTATCTTCCTCACTTCCTGTGACAATCCCTATCACCCTATCCCAGCCCCACCCTCCCTATTGCTGCGTGTACGCTCCCCTCCGTTAACTACGTTTAACTACCTTAAACTACATAGAGATGGCCATAATCACTACACTTCAATGAACAAACAAATTTCTGTATAGGTCAAAATAGACAACCCATCTGGCCCTAAAATGTTTGCTGTCAATACACCAAATCGCAAGAAGGCCATCAAGCAGTATACTCGCAGAAGCTTCCAATCCCTTGCCTCCACTGTAGTTGCCTCAGACATAACCTCAGATAAGTGTTGAGAGAGATAGCCAGGACCATCAAACAAGAGATGAAGACCCTGCAAGTATTGAGCATGATACAATCCTAAGGGATAATATTGAGGCTGTACTTCAGTTGGGACACTGTCTTCATGGAATTGAATGAGAAAGTCCCAACACTGATCAGATTACTGAGGTATACATACCTAGCTGGTATTTGATCATATAAAATATTTTGTATTTAATTTATAGTCTCCTAATGAAGAGAGCTGCCAAATCAAGACCAGTTATAGCCTGTATTGCATCTTAACTGGTTAAAGAAGGACATCCAAAACTTGGACTTGCACGAGCGAGCAATTTCCATATTTCTGTATGGTAATGGTGCAAGCAAGCAGGTATGTAGTTATGGTCAATATATCATTTATTTTTTCATTCTGTGTTGCTGAAATAGACTCTCAGAGGCTAATTTGAAATTTTGATATTTTTTTAAAATAATTTATATGTATGCAGCTATATGCAGGCCTTAACCATCTGAACATATGTTTGTCCCACCCCACTACATTAAAGACAGTGAAGAGAATATCGATTGACCATGACATTGAAGTCCAATACTGGAGTAATGCTCTCAAATTGGCTTGTTTAGAGAAGGTAAGAAGAAATAGTTTGGCTTAGCTCAATAATCCACTACTGATGCATTTATTTTGTAAACAGGAAATCCCTACCCCAGGTTCTTCACCTCCAGCAGTCATCCTAGCAGATAGGGACTCTGATTCAACATCTCCTTCTCCATCGTTCAGTCCCATATCTGATTTCGAACAAGTATTGCTATCTGATAAAAGTAGCAAGCCAAGCAGCGATACCAGTGATGATACTAAAGAACCATCTCAGCCAGCTGATGACTGTACCATACAGAGTGCCTCTTTCCAAGCTGAAGAACCCACTACCATTACAACAGACGTTGACATTCCTAGCTCATCTCCAATTCAGGAACTTTCGTCTTTTGATGCTCTGCATCAATGGAGTGGGTTTAAGATCGTTGGTGATATATAGATAAAAATGTTTGACCATCATTTCAGCGATTAACACACCAAACTAACTCTCTGCATTTTTTTCATTCCTATGCTGTGAAGGATAGGGTAAATTTAAGTTCAGCATCAGACACAAGAAAGCCTCGACCATCAGATTATGACTACTTTGTTGTGTCAGTTGAGGATTGGAATTGATTTAAAGAAATTTGTCAAGTTCTTGTTTCCAGGTAAAATAGTATACATAAAATCAAAGCTTTGGGACCATGATCATGACATTACGTGCACCATTTTGTCTTTGTACTTAATAATTTGGCTGTTAGTTCTGATTGATGTTTATTCAGTAGAGAAATGTGACTGAATCATTTCTTAACATCTTTATTATTTAGGATTCTAGTGCAACATTTACACCAATTCAAAGGCAGTGCTAAAGAGGTGATATGGCACATTCCATCGAAGTTTACTGATGAGATTTCAAGAAAGTCTGAAGTGGTAAGATATAGTGAACTGCTGTGTATTTAGTTTTGCATCTATTATAATTTAAGGGAACGGGTCCCTGAACTTTAAAAATACAACTATAACTACAATACTTGTTACATGAGTCAGAACACTATATGTGAGATGTAAAATGAGCATGCATGATATCTTCTTGAGCTGAAGATGACTAACATAGTTGCCAAGTTTTCTAATCCTAATTCCGGGACATTAAGCCACACCCCAGACCACACCCTAGATCACACCCAAAATCACAATTTAATGTGATTTTCAGCCCGCGACAATGGGTAGTGATCGCCGAAGTTCGCGCGGTCACTTGTTCATAAAAAAACAAAAGCAATTCTAGAATCAAATAAACACTCCAAATTTTAGAACAGTGGATACTTTGGCAGATTATGCATAGTAAACAGATACCAAGTTTATCATTTCCGGGACAAACAATAGAAAGATTACAATTCCGTTGCGGGACAGTGACTAAGGGATAAATCCGGGACTGTCCCGGAGCTTTCGGGACAGTTGGCAACTATGAGTCGTGGGTACAAGACTGCTTCAGTTGAAGTTAATTAGCCAGTAGAGATATTAGATCCCCCCCCTAATCTCCACTGCCACTTCAGTTGAAGTAATGAACCAGTAGCTATTGTTATATCCCTGTGTTCCTGTTTTATACCTCATAATTTTTTTCCCACAGATTCCATTAGGGGTACAGCTGTGGAACGAAAATAAACTCGATGAAATGGCTAAGATACTGGAAGAATATCACCAGAAATACATACCCACTAAATCGAGCCAAGAAGAGCTGACACTAGAGGATGGAACTACCAGGATGATTGACAAGACAGAGTTTCATAAAATTTTGTTGGGCAGTGACCAACTTACTGTGGCCAGAGTTAGGGGGACTGTTGCTCTACGTGTGACACAGGACACTGCCGAGGAACAGCTGAGTGGTGTACTGCCAGTTGTTGAAGACTGGCATGCAAGACTCACTTTCATGAAGGTAATTAAACAACTACCTCACTCTCTAGGTAGATATTAAATGAATGAAAGCTATTATTATGAATTAATAAAAAAAAAAATTGCTCAGATTGCTCAGTATCCATTGATGGGAAATTACCTATGGAGAACAAGATTGTTATTATTATTATTTTATCATCATAAATTGATAAATAGAACAGCAAGGAATAAATTTGTATAGAAATAAAGAGAAGCACGCAGGAGAGAGATAGAGAAAAGTGAGGAAGCCATAACTAGTTCCAGTAGAATAGGATGAGGAAGGAGGGTCATGAACATTGAATGTTTTACATACTGTTAGCATAAATATAATTGTAGAGGTGGTTGGTGAAGGCAATCCTTGATTATTTGTGTATTCATACTGTCACATATTAAGTAAGTCATGTGTGATGTTACAGACTAAAGGTGTGTGAATGGAGGGCTGTGTGGAATTCAATAAGAGTATTATTGGGTGATGTGTAACAGGGCTGATGTGTACGCAGTAAGCCGAGTAGCAGGTGTGGTGTGAGCTGGTGCTGCTATAGCAAAAAGGTGTGAAGTGGGTAAAATCAACTAAACAAAAGTATTCAATAAGGGCTGAAGTGAATCTCAAATGAAACCCATTTCCTATGCAGTAACTACTAAAGCTGCAGTTTGTTTGTTTACTTGTTCCACATAAAAATTCAAATTGTTGGTTGGAATTAAGGAAGGACAATAATTGTGTAGTTATTTTAATTTAACTGACTAAAAATTTGATGAAATCAAGTAAAATGTGAGAAAATTTGTAGGGTTTATTAGGACTTAATATTCTAGTCCAATGATTTTGTTAAATTAATAGCTTCCAGCTCCATGATGAATGGGTAATGTCCCATAATTGCCCAACCTATTTCAGTACTTCAAATGTTTCCATAATCTTAACATACACTTTTTTTCATTTTCTATTGTAGGTCTTTACTCCAAGCAGTCACTAGCAAGAACATGGAACCATGTTTCATCTCAGAAATCTAATCAACCGGTCTGGAGTTCCCTCCAATCCAGAGAAAAACATGAAAGCAGCAGAGGACTTCTTATTGCTGTTGATCCATGCCCATGTAGTAGTGGCTGCAGACAAATTGTTTGAATATGACTTTGGAGGTGATTCTCTAACGTCGGTTGCAAAGTCCATAGTCAACACTCACCTTCTGCTCCCGGCATCTACAACAGTGGATGATGGTGTCACAACATATGCTCGAGAACTATTGACACTAGGTTTAATTTGGCTACCATTTTTATGATGCAGTAAAGGAAGGTATGGGGACAGAATTCTGCTTGCATGGAAAATCCTGATACCAGTGTTCAAGGCAACTCACCATGTGAACTATCTTAAAGAGGCAGTGAATTTGGTGCTACTATCAAAAACACTATCACAGAGAAAAGTGGGGCAATTGCTTTGGTCGAGGTGTGTAAACACCCATGGGCGTAAAGGGCACAATTTACCATGCGATTTACATCAGGAACATCTTAATCAGCGTCTTAAGGGTGTTTTGATGTCTGTTGGAGCAAATATCTCACCAGAGGCAATAGTTCTTGCTGGAAAGTCGATTTCAACTGTTGAACAACATCTGCACCAGCTTTGAATCACAAACATGCACAGCTGATAAAGATACAGGCGTTCACAATACCCTAGCATTCGTAAAGGATATGCAGAAAATTGTAACAATTTTAATAGAGAAGGACGTATTTGAGCCCAAACTAGCTAGAGGACATCCCACTTTCACTTTCAAGGAGGGAATTTTACAAAGACATACTGCTTCAAATGAACAAGTCTTAAAGAAGGTGGAAGTTCTTGTTAAAGGATTAGTGGCCAATTAATAAAGTTTTATTATTTCACATCATACTGTTCATTAATTTCTAACTAATTAATTAATGTTAATTGTAATTAAAATAAGTAATGAAATGAGTTTGAAGGCTAAAAAGATGAGGGTTTGCAGTTGGGACATATACAACAACTTGCACACACATCACAACATGCACATAAATCAGTCATTGCTCTGGTTTCCAAAAAACCAAGGAAATCACAAAATAAAAAACGTCTCCTACAAGTTACTTTGTTATCCACATAAGCCTTCATTCTATCCGTTGCATAGTGGCCTTTCTTTCCTTGATACAATACTGCCACTGCTCTACCTCCATCCCTGCCGGCTCTCCCTGTATCTTGCACGTATTCTTCAATGCATCCAGGCAAGCCCCAATGGATGATACGACATATCAGGGCAATCTATTCCTATGCCAAATGAAATAGTTGCTATCACTATCCTCAGTGTACAGTTAGCTGTACAAAACCTCTCTATAATTTTTTCTCTATTTGCTGGCCGTGACACACGTGTATTATATCTCCACCATACGAAACTCTGATAAATCAGGATATCCAGAAGGCTCTGTTAGCTTTCTTCCAAGCATATTGCGTAGAGTTAAATACAAATCAGAGCAATCTTGGTATTTGCGGCAAAATATAACAGTTTTTGGAAATTCCATCCTTTTTTCAGCGAGCTTTTCTCCTAGATTTGTCGCCAATTCACTCACTGTAACTGGTGGATCAACCCTATAGAATATGTTCAGTCGTTCAGGAGACAAGACTATCATCTTTGGATTTTGTAGTGCCAGTTTCTCTGCAATAGTATCGAATGTGGTTCTCGTTGCTGTTGCTGTCGGCCGTAACACTTACATGTTGAGGTAAAACACTACGAAAGTTCCCGATTTCAGCAAATGAAATACGAAAATCATCACCCCAAGTTTGAATACAGTGGGCTTCGCCAACTACTAAGGCCAGAGATTTTCCTTGTAAACCTGCCCAAGTAGCATTCTGTGTATTTGGTGTTCTCAATGAAGTTCTCCGGGCTAATGAAAACGAGTTGAGATTCTCCATTAAGTATTCTCTGTTGGGCTTCATCGTCAGTCTGGACTTCTCCTACAAAGTCTGTTTTGAGCCCTCTTGGTGAAAACTTTGCCCTCTGGTCCACCATTATGGAGGTAAGTGGGCTTATGCAGACGACAATGCTGGGAGAAGCCGCTGGTCCTGCATAATATTTTTTAGGTCGGAGAGAGGTAGGTGTGGCTTTAATTGGCACTTTTTTGTGGGTGACGATCCGTCTACGCGCATGGGCCATGCCCAGGAAAGATTCCAGATATTTCCCATCCAAGGCTTCCAGGCCATCCAGGAATCTTCGATACTTTCAATCGCAAAATATTCCTGAACCGGGTGAAGCTGCACATTAATGCTTACTATCCCAATCACCTGCATTAACGATACATAATAATTTGTGTAAAGTCAGAGGTAGCTAATAAGTACAGGGACTGAAGCCAACACCTTAAAATAGGAACAGTCCCGTTGCCCTTTTACTCCAACCCTTGCGGAAACAACTTCATTAAGATGAATAATTTCATTCAAATTACGTCACAATAATCTATATTAGGTAAAGTGTCGTGAACTTCGGTGACGTAACCTTCAGTGACGTAATATACGCGCACGTCACACAAAACAAACAAAATAGTCATCTGATAACTTCTTACACAACGGGCGTGGTCTACTTGCTTGGGCGATTCCTTACCTGTATGTAAATAAAAGTTCTGGTGTTGGCAGACTTAAGTTTGTCTGATTCAAATTCGGACTGTGCTTCTTAAACGAGGTAACGGGTGGGGTAAAGGATCTTTAAGGAGCTGTGATTTCAGAAGTGTTAGGGGTGTCTCGGATAAGCGCTTTAAGTGAATGTCCTACTAACCTTTCTTGTCCTCATGTAGTTTTTGTTGTTTTTATTGGAAAGTACTGCAATTGCAACCTGAACTATTTGGCCTTTCAATTGTACACTCAACCCATAGATAGACAGGATTATATCTGGGGGGGGGGGGGGGGGGGGGGTGCTGGAGGGTGAAGCTTTCCCCCAAACTTCCTAGCTTCCTTTCCCTAATTTGTTAGCATTTATTTACATTAATTGTGTGGTATAAAGTTGAGGTTAAGCCCCCCAAATTCTCAGCTTCCACCCTAATATTTTCGTGCTATGTGCAGAATGTCATTGTGCTGAGCCCAAAATGACAGCAATCTTAGAACTTTTTCATGCTAAATAGCTACTTTCATAGATTAAACCCAGGTAGCAGAATCCATGAGGTGTATGGACAGAAAGATATGGGTTGCCAGTAGCCAAGTATCAAAAATTATAATATAGTTCACGGTTCAGGTTCATTATTTATATTGAGTGAGATTATTTGTCTCTAATATGAACAACCTAAAGTGTCATTGTGGGTAATAAAGTGTCCCTAGTACAAATATAAATTGTACTTGAATTTTGACAAAATCTGTTTGTAGTAAACCTCAGTCAGAAAATTTTAAATCATTTTAGTGGGGCATTTTGTTCTCCCTGAATAGGGTTTTGCCCCTCCCCTGAAAATTTGTATGACCTCCATGGTGACATTTGCCACAAAATTTTCATCTACTTCAAAGTAATGAGAAACCCCCCCCCCCCCCCCAAAATTTAAAAATATAGTGACTTGATTCCTCTCAGGGTTAGTTCTAAAAATGTCCTGATAATGATTATCATACATTGAATTGCTAGGCTATTTATATCACACCAAAGTGTTCACAGGCAGTATATACCACACAAGTGTTCTTACCATTTCTGATGACAAAATGTTTTTCCTACCAGACATCAAGAGCAATTGATTGGGCTAGTTCCTCAGAGTCTCCTCGAAATTTGCTGTAAGATGGACTGATTCCAGTTAATTTTCAGACTTTTAGAAGCTTATTTTGCTTGTTATAAGGCTATAGCTACCTTATATGCCTGGCTGTTTGTGGATTTTTGTGGTTGCTTTGCGGTAGAAATTCGGAAATCAAATTTGAATTTTAAAAGACGCCCAAAGTGTTGGAGAAAGTCGGCATGGAAAGGGTCAATGGAGATTTAAGGTTTATTTTTGTGTAATTAACTGTTGATTTTTAAAATGATATACCTTTGTAATTTTGTACATTTACAGAGTTGTTTGTCACATTATATTTGTTTTCTGCAGATCGAATCGGTACAATGTCAAGTGATGGAGCTGCTGCTGGATTTATTTTGCTTGAAGACAGCATTGGATATGAGTATGAAAATCCTTTGAAACAAACTTTTAAAAAATTAATGGGAAGCCCAGTTACTACAACTCGCGTCTTGCGTGGTGAACTGGTGAAGGAATGTCAATCTGACCCCAAGTATAACTATGTTCTTCATCGAAATTCTTCAATTTTTTTGACTTGTAAAGATGAAAATGTTGCTCCATTGATAAAAAGGAAAGAGTTCCTAATGATGGAAGGAATTGAAAAACGACATGATAGATTTACTGCCTTTAATAAAGGCAAACTGGAACTTGGTTTGACTCTGAGACTGGGGAGTAGAGTATATGTTGCGGCATTTACTTCAGGATATAGTCGGGACTTAAGAGCTACACTTCATTTCATTGGGGAAGTCAAGGGACTGCAAGGGCTTCAGTTTGGTGTTGAGATAAGGGTAGGTAAAGTAGAGCTCATATTATACTTGTGTGTATGGGGAAAACGAAAACAATAAAAAAAGAAACCTGCTATACGTACGTACATATTTATACTTATAGTAAAAAAACAAAAAAAACATTTTATAATGAAAAATTTTAGGGTACGAAAACAAGGAATTTTAAAGCCACAGTGTTAATTTGAAAGATGAGCATTGCAAAACTTGCCCAAATTGAGAATGGTGATTTTACATCCCAAAATCATTGCCTTGCCATTTGTCAACTTCAAAAACTTGCCATTTTCAAGAAATCCTGTATATATATATATTTTTATTTTTATTTTATTTTTTTTAAATTTATTTAAGGCAGTGATTTTATTCGAGTAGAATCACCATTCTAAGCTTGGGAAAGTTTAGTAATGCTCACCTTTCAAATTAATACTTTGGCTTTAAAATTCCTTGTTTCCATACTTTTTAGAGTAACCTTAAAAAAAATTTCAAGATTTATGAAATGTTGATATTTTTTTTACTAGTTTCCCACTTTTTTTTTTTACAACCTTTGCCATGGTCACTATTCATCTTTGTATGTCATTTTGTTCCATTATGCTATACTACATCTTAGTCTCAACTGCCCACTTTTGAACTTTCACATCATATAACGCATCTTGTCCGAAGCAATCAACAGGTGCTTTATCCACGACAGTTTCTAAAACGATTACTAAATATTTTCTTCTTAAACGATATATGCCAAGCATTTACTGATTTCTCCAACGGCCACCGCAAAGAAGACGTACTGATTTACACGACTCCCTTTTTTTCTCTCTGCTTACTGACAAACACATCAGCTTCAATGAAAATAGGCATGACACTCGTTCAGCTGCACATGAGCTTCTCAAAATGGCGTCAAAACTCAAAGGCTAGGATGTTTCTTCATGAAACAACTGTGTGTTAGAGTTACGTAAGGAAGAAAACAGAAGGGTCATGAACCTACGTTGGAAAAAGCGGCACTGATTTATTCTATTAGTAGCCCCAGCAATGCTTACAATTTTCCTTTAGGCTGTTTTTTTTTGCACTCAATGTATTAGAAATATATAGCTTCCTTACAGACTCCAAAAGACAACTAATCACCGTTTTTTAATTATGCTTGACTGAAACGAGATGCAATGTGAAGTGAATTTTGTATTACCCCTATGAGAAAGGGGTGGTCAACCCTTAATAGAGAGTGCTCACACTCTCTGATACATATGAATTGCAAGAATAAAGGAAGAAAGCTGTGTTTAATGCTGTCCAAGTTGAGTTGGCCAGAAAAAAAACTTGAATAACTTTTGAACAGAATCAATTGATAATTTTATTTAACAAGAAAGTATAATAACTTTAGCTATAAATTAACAGTGCTGTACTGCTGAATCCTGTGAATATCAGAGTATTTCTTGGGACACAGTAGGTAGAATCGACTGCTTTTAATCTTGTCTCTTTAGAAGAATGCCTCGCCAGTTTGCGTTTTCCATCTGCTGTACATTATCTGCGCATAAGAAACATAAATATAGTTGAAAACAGACGAGTGAGCTGTACAGTGCCCAAAAAACTCCATAAACTTCACTAAATTTCTTTCTTACAATAGTTACAGAATTAATGCACACCTGCATTACCGCCCCTTTTTCACGTGCAATGTTGACGTTTGCGCGCTTAATTGATTTGGATTCACATGACTATATTGCTTCCGGTTAAGTACTAAATGCATTCCTCATTTATCGCGCTTGGTGGTCGTGCCAACTCAACTTGGACAGACTATAGCTACTGCCAATGTCTTCTTTGTGTCTGCTGAATTATTTTTGTGAAGTATTTATCATGTGGCACGACAACTCTGGGAAGAGTATAGTTGAATAAATAAATCATTGTGTCATTATTGCTAAATATTGTGTGAGTTTTTCATTTAAATTCATAAATTAATCAAAAATATGAGTCCAGTATTTTTAATTAAGAAATGTTCTGCCAAGTGTTGCAAGTGGTGAATTAGATTTCATTTCATAACTATTACACTCACATTTCAATTTCTCTTTATTCAAAAACATTAAGACCAGAACCTATGTAAATTGTGTATTTTTCCCCATGGGAATTTCTCATTTATTTTATTGGTGAGCGAGAGAGACACTATCTAACAGATTTGAAAATCGTGGATATTTGTTTATATATGTGTGTGTGGACATACGCAAGTCATTTTTTGCTGTGACCCTCACTTTTTTGTATGCACTTGGTGTCAAGCATGTCCCATACTTCATTAAACAGAATTCTTTGGTTAAGGGATACTTACCCATGTCATCTAGCATTTTCCCGTTAAAACCCCCCCAATTATGTTTGTTTACATATTTTTGTGATGATATAGATAAGTGTGACCATAAATGTCTTTTTGTAAGGAAAGATTTATCAAACAGCCAATACAAACTAATTTTTAATGCTAAAAAATTATGAATATCATATATACTTGTTCTTTGTTATTTAGGAGAAACAATTTGGAACTACTGATGGCATTTACAATGGCCAACGTTACTTTGAATGTCAAGATGGTTATGGATTATTTGTATCTCTAGATAGATTGAAAGTGTATCCAAATGAATCCTATCAAGAACATCCTCAGGAACATAACAAAATTGAACCACGTGATTATCAGAGGGATAACCCAGCAAGCAACACTCGTTCAAAAGTTAAAGGAGAAGGTCAACCTTCACGGTGTCATAAAGGAGATCGTGTTTTCTTCTTTAATAAGAAGGGTGATCGAATAGAGGGAGTAGTGCAGTGGGCTGGTGTTTCAACTATAACTAGGGATTTTGGTTTCCAGGTTATTGGTATTGAAACGGTAAGTAATAGAAAGGGGAAAGTGCAGTATAAGCAAACCATTTTATTTGTCTAGTACCACTCAGTATGTGTAAAGCCACTAAAAACCTCTGAATTCTCTGATTGATGCACTTCTGTGTCTCTGATTAAGCAATTGTCAATTATTGACCAGAACAACATGGTATTTTTTTTTGTAGATTAAAAATTTTTTAAATATTTTTCAATTTTTATGTGAGATTTTCATATAAATAGGACCAGCAAGTCTTCAATACGGATATTGAGAATAGTTTACCAGGACTTGCTCATCTTATTTCTGCCCCTAAAGGGAGATCTTTGTTTCTTCCTGAAAATTTTGTTGAAAAAATGAATAGTAACAATGAAATAGATAAAGTTGTAACTCCAACATTGGTGAAAGATCTTGATTGTCCCACAGACAAGACGGTTAGGGAGCAGCAAAAATGTTTAGATGAAGTACAGGAGAGAAAGTGTGAAGATGAGCTAAAACAGGCAGGAGTACTTAGTGGGAAAGAATTTAATCAACAAAAAGAAGAGTATAAAAAAATTCAGGAAGAACTGATGCACCGTAAAATGGATGCTGCTCAGAATGTAAAGAGTGATCCACTCAGCCATATTGATGACACTGATAGACATCGCACTATTCAACAACTTCAGAAAACGCAGGAATCAAGAGATCAGCAGCAAAGTGGTCATGAACGATTGCATTCTTCAGCAAATGGGACTTCAGTTGACAAAGTATATGGAGATCCCGCTATGGCTTCTACAGGCTATAGCCCCATTCAGAAAATTACAAAAGGTTCTCTAATTCAGATTCCGAATGGAAATGGTGATGGTAACATATATGGAGTTGTTCAGTGGATTGGCTCAATGCCTAGTGTTGAAGGACTGGTAGCAGGCATTGAACTAGTAAGTGGATTTAAGAACTTTCTATTAAGTTTTGTCAGTATATACTCAATTACGCTAATGTTTTATATATGTTTTGGACACTTGTGGAAGTGATCATCAGGAAAGGTACTCAGGGAGGGCAGGGCAGAGGGTGCAGTTACGCTCCTCTCTTAATCAACCCTGCCCAATGGTTGACATTTGTTTGCTGTGCCAATTGGACCTATGTTCTTTATCTGCATATGTCTACCAAGCCATATATATATATAATACTTATAGCACGAGTCAGAGTACAATATGGGAAAATATTTTACGAGCACGCAAAATATTTTCACGAGCCAAAGGCGAGTGAAAATGTGGCGTGAGAGTAAAATATCATTCCCATATTGTACGACGAGTGTGATAAGTGATTTATTGCTTCTTTGAAATTTTTCTCAACCGGTTACAATACAATTTTCATTGATTTTACTCGCTACGCGCGCGCTACAAGGAGCGTACAATATAAACCGTACAATATGGGAGAATACAGAACGCTCGCGTGATGCGGAAATATTCAAGTAAAAATATCAAAGCTGCAATAATTGAATATTTCCGCATCACGCGAGCGTTCTGTATTCTCCCATATTGTACGGTTTATATTGTACGCTCCTTGTAGCGCGCGCGTAGCGAGTAAAATCAATGAAAATTGTATTGTAACCGGTTGAGAAAAATTTCAAAGAAGCAATAAATCACTTATCACACTCGTCGTACAATATGGGAATGATATTTTTTGAAAATTGTATTGTAACCGGTTGAGAAAAATTTCAAAGAAGCAATAAATCACTTATCACACTCGTCGTACAATATGGGAATGATATTTTACTCTCACGCCATATTTTCACTCGCCTTCGGCTCATGAAAATATTTTGCGCGCTCATAAAATATTTTCCCATATTGTACTCAGACTCGTGCTATAAGTATTATATATATATATATTTTTTTTTTTTTTTTTTTTTTTACTATTAATAATGAGCTTACTGGTGAATTTGACGTAAATGCAAATGACAGAAGAAATACATGTCATAATTCTTTGTTCAATTATAGATGTTTTTTATAATAGTTTATTGAGCTTACTAAAACTGAGCTGGGTGGTGACTAGTTTGGTTTCATACAGAGGGTGGCTGGCCCTGAATATCCCCCTCCTCCTTCCACCCAGAATTTTGAAAGTTAATGCATGTATAGAACTTGAGCTAAAGTAAACTTCTGTGTGTACTAAGATTACAAAATCATCCATGTGTAACTAAACGTTAGTCAGTGTTAAGTACAGTGCTTCCAGCTTAAAGAGTAAACATTTCGAAATGTTGACTGTGTTATGGTTTTTATTCCACTGCAGGGAAACTAAAAGGTCTACAAAGTTCATTTTTTGTATGCAATAAGGCTATGTTAATAGGTTCATCAGATTAGGTTGTGGTTTTGTGGTTATACGTGTGATAGGCAACACCTTGAAGGGGCTGAATTTTATCATTTTCATAATTTGATTTGTTTAGGCCAGGAACATTTTTTTTATACTTGGACCTTACTCACTTAGTACGTATGAAACATGGCCTGTGAAGTTTATTTGGAAAAAAAATTAATTGGTGCACCAAATTAATTTCATTACTAAAAAATTTCAAAATTTATGGCCAACAATGTAGCAAAAAAGTATTTAGGCCAGTATTCTTATGTTTTTATACTTGGACCTTTCTAGACTTGTCAGAACATAGAGTAATGATTGAAGTTATATATATATATTTTTTTTTGTTTGTTTGTTAGGTGTAATATAATATTTTGTGGGAAAAAATTGGAAAATTTTAGCTGACTATATATTAGATGACGTTTATTCAGATTTTAGTGGTATGTCTGCTACGTTAATAGCTACGTAAAAACTTGGCTCAGGCGCACACAAGTCAATTATTGCAAAGCGGCAAAAAAGCGGGTGGCACTTCATACTGCGTTTCTTTCCCCCGGGTGTAAGCTAACGCGGTCTTGGAAGCTGTAGCTAGTTTCTGCACCCCAGCAAGGGAATTAAGTTTCTTGTCGTCCATCTAGAGGATGTACTAAGAGGGGACAAGCGGTACTGCTGTTTGGAACCATGCAACACCGAAAACTGAGGAATTAAGCTAGCACTCCTAAAGTGCCTGCCAAGATTGGACTCGCAGAGGCACCTTGATAAGAAGCTTCAGTTTTTTTTAGCACCTCTTCTGGGCTCTGGATTAATAGCTAATAGGTGTGTAATCAGCAATTTAGATTTTAGTTGGCAAGTTATATTGCAGAACTTGGGAGAACTGGGATACAGAGAAAGCTATTATATGCTACAAATACACGATGCAAATGTGCCCTCTGCTGTGAACTTCAGATTGCATTCTGGTGGTAGTACAAGTACAATCTTGAAATAATTGTATGGGAAGCCAAAAATCAAAGTTCAGTAATGTAAGCTAATACTTAATATTGCTGTAACTAAATTTTTTTATATGTGTTCGGTTGCACACTGATGTGTGAAGCATTCATCCCTCCTGATTCCACCTCACTTTGACAGGCACTTTTCAGTCTCTTCTGGAATTCCCCCTGATGTTGTCATTTGTCAAATATGTGGTCACAAATAAACATTATTTTCATCAGCTTTCTGGTATGAAGGTGCATTATCAAAAATGAATAAATCTAGGCGATGGGAACTTTTTAAAAAGTGGTGTGGCCTTGTATCTGAAATAGCAACTTCCTGATAAAAATGTGTATATACATTATGTATGCTTCCAGAAGAAAGACTGCCTGTGTTTTAAGTGACAAGGAATTTGTAACTACAGTTTTGAGACACAATTGATCATATAGTGTTTCAAAAAAAGTTTACTCTTTAAGCTGGAAGCACTGTAACATTCTTGTATAGCATGTGCATCAAAGTAGTATACGCTTTACAAAATGAGTGTAGCTAAGTACACGTAATGTCTCCCACCCCCAACAAAATCCAGTATGGAAACCTGGCAGTCATTCAGTACAGTAACGATTTCTGAAATAAACATGTTTCTAATTAGTGCACATCAAACTAGAGCTTCCTGCCATGTACAACGGGGCATAATGTTGATACAATGACTCTGATTACAATAATATTTGCATGGTAGAGAGCAAACCACGCCTTTTTTTTTTTTTTTTTTTTTTTTTTTGGTTGCAATTCAGCTTCATTTTTCTACGTTTTACCTTGTATGAACCATTACTGTTATTAACCCTCAGTGTGCATGCCCGAGAGGAGTTATAGTGGTCTGTTTGTCTGTCATGCTTTTTGGGTTTCAGGCTGATTTTTTTTAGAAAACACAAAACTTTAGCTTCACGTAGGTACCAGCTTTTGTGGGTAATGCCCCCCCCCCCCCCCCTATCGGCACATCGTAATCGATTAAAAATGTCTTGCTGCCTGCTTGCTATAGTTTTGCTTATGCTGGGAAGTTTTTAAACAAGTGTGGGAGAAAACTTTCGCGTTGAGAATATATACTTGTGCGCTTACATCTGTTGTTTTCATTACTCGAGCTGTGTTGATATCTGATTAGAATAGCCAATAAATTATTATTTAGGTCCGAGATGACTTTGTAATTTCTAGTTTGTGTATAGTAGCACTGAGGGTTCGCACCTTTGGTGCTTCATGGTTTTACTAGTACACTAGCATTTATAGCTCAGCAATACTTGAAAACAGTGCTCATGTGCAATGCCTAATAATCTGGTTTAGCATTTCTTACTGTTCAATAATTTTACAGCAAACTTTCTCAGCATTGAAACACTTTAACTTGTCCGAATCAAATATTCTATTGCCTTATCATTCTGTTGTTAAAGTTTTACTTCTTCTCCCCCCCCCCCAGTTTTGGAGATTTATGTTTTAACAGATACTTATTTATTTAAAGCAAACCTTTTGTATTATACTGTTTGATAGGAGGAGACCATGGATGGATGCTCTGATGGAACTTGGAATGGACAAGATAAACAATCATGCAGATTTTTTACTTGCGATGATGGAAAAGGCCTGTACTATCCTTTAAATCGTCTTCAACTAGATCAAAGACTATCAATGAGTACAGCTTATGAAAATCGTAAGAACATTTAATAATTATATTTTGAAAATCTTTACAACAAACAAGTATGCACAAATATAACTCACACACTAAGTAAATAATGTTATGTGACCTTGAATATATTTTATTTATGGTTCTTTCCCACAAACCAACTGTATCCACTTCATAAATGTTTGTTTTATTGTTTTGATTTTTTTTGTAGCATTAGGAAATGTGGCTGAAATTGTTAGTGATCACAGAGTGCCTGTCAATACAAACATTAAACATTACATTGGAGAACGAAAAGGGATTCAAGGCCATCAAAATTCATGTTACTTGGATGCTACCATATTTGGCTTATTTGCTCTAAGTCAAGAATTTGATGACATGTTTCTGCGCTATAAAGATTCGTGTGTTGGACAAATATTATGGCAAAAGATCGTCAATCCTCTAAGAAAGTAAACATTAAGCTTAATCTAATGTGTCCATGGTTATAAATATTATAAAAAACTTTTTTCATATTAATGTTAACCCTTTCACCGGTATAACCGCCATATGGCGGTCGAGGTACCCATCGACACAAAAAGAAATATAAAAAATGAACCGCTCACGCTATCGACTTGTTTTAAACACCAAAATAGAGCTTAAACTTATAGCTTTATTGCATATAATTTTTATTAACGCGCAGGTATACGGTAACTAAGGAAACCGTGACGTAGTATTCCGTCGAATTTTATTAGCCTAATCAGCAGTAGCATGGCTTCGCGGCTGAGTGCAGACGGTGTTATTAGTTTGTTGTTCGACGATTAGTTCGTTGTTCGACGATGAGTTTGGATTATCTAAAGCGGAGAGCAATGAAGGGAACTTGCAAGAGAGCAGTACAGATATTTTTGCTTTCATTGGATCGCCAACAGTTACTTCTAGGGAAGTGGAAGCTTTAGAAGATGCTGTGCATTCTTCTGATGATAGCACTTGCAATGGGTCTGAATCTTCAGATGCCGAAGATGAGTCATAAACACTGGGAATGTCTTAGATAGCTGTGCTTAGCAATGCAATGATAGTTAGTTCTAGGTTTAGCTAATAGAGCATAGTAAGCTAGGTTATGCAGTTCACATATTAGCTGCAATGATAGCAACAAACACTGATTCAACACTAGCTAATGATAGCTATCACAGCTAACTCAATATTAGAGATCAATGTGTGATTTAGAAGTACATTTTATCAAGAAGAATGTTCAGGTAAAAAACATAAGTAATTGAAATAATTTTTATGTTTGCAATTTGTAGTTGTAAACAATACAAGTGAAGATGAAATATCTTCAAATTCAAGTGGACGTGCAAGCAGTTCAGATGAAATCAGTTGTCATGGAGACCCGACATTTGGACGTGGACGTGGACGAGGTGGACATGGACGAGGTAGACGTGCATGTTCTTCTATTTGAAAGAAAAGAAATACATCTCGTCCTGGAAACCGACACTAATCTCTTATTCAATGCTCCTTTTGCAAGGTCCATTTATGTGTTGCACCTGAACGTAACTGTTTTTTTTAAGTATCATACTGTTACAGATTTTTTATTGTAAGCAACATTTTTGTAACACTTTAGATTTTTTATTATAAATATATAATTCAATCATCTAGATGTAAATATAATTGTATAATCAACATATATCACTTTTATATTAAAATAATTCAGTAAATATTATGAAACGTTAATTTAAATTTTGTGGTTTGTTGCTAGGCAACATATATGTGGTTTTTCAAAATCCCTAACTATTATGCTACATGAATATATATGGTTGCTAGGTACTTTTTTCAAGGTTTAATTTGTTTGATTTTTAAAATCTATTTACATATTTTCTTTTTTAAAATCTACCGGTGAAAGGGTTAATGTATTAATATGTAAATTGGTTGTGGTTGAGATTGCATTTTTCTTGTTTATTTTCACGTGTAAATGCATCAAGCATAAATCAGGTTTTAGCTTGCTACAGCATAGCATTAACATCAGCTGCTTTGTATCAAAGTTTGATGCAAATAAATTATAGTTACTATAAAAAAAATTGAGTAATTGTTGTCTTGGTGAATTACCATTGATGATTCCTGACATATTTTCATTAGTTTATCTACAAGAAATCAAGTAAATGTTAAAGAATTGTGATGTATCATTTCCATTGTATAATTCATAATCAGCTATGATGTGGTACAATGATAAAGTCACTATTATAATGAAATTTTTTTGTACTAAATTGAGTGCATGAATCCTTTTGTACTTATACTCAAGGTACTTGCATTTTGTGAGTATGTATATTCTTTTGTACTTATTGTCAAGGTGCTCGGAACATTTTAACCTCCAAGCACATGAATATTAGCAATCTTAAAAGATCCCATATAGTAGATTCTTCAAACTTTTGCAATTGTACAACTATTTAAAGGATATTTGTAAAATAATCAAGAAGTGAGCATATCCAGGGTTTCTTTCAGGGGGTTGGGGGAGCATGTGCCCCACCCCCTTGGCAGTAACTTACCCCCCCCCCCCTCCCCCTTTGGCAGTAACTTGTCCCCCCTTGGTCAAATCCCCACACCCCCTAGAATTTTTTTTACCTATTTAAGTTGGGTTTTGTACTTTTGTAATCCTATACATTCTTACATACTGTATTTTGACAATTACTAGGCTGTAATATTTTATACAAATATTTCAAATTTCTTAAATTAGATATGGTGTGGTAAAGTATGAGTCTGTCATGCAACTGCGCAATGAACTTGATCAGCTTGGGAAAATATCTGGTATAACACATGCTGAAAAGGGTAGGCTCAAAAAAATTTTATTTTTTATTTTTTATTACTATTGAGATATCTTTCATTTCAGATCCTGAAGAGTTTCTCAATTTCATGTTTAAACATTCATTGAAAATCAAGCCATTTATCAGCATCAGGTAAATATTGTTCTATGTTAACTTTCTAACGTTTTTGTCATCTGTCAAGTTTTACTAATTATAGCTACTTGACATACTTGCTAGCCTAGAATAATCTGAATAGTTGTAATTAAACGTGATTTTTAACACATTCGCCAGCACAAGCGCCATATGGTGCCAAGCGTTCGGTCGGCACTAATAAAATCTTTTAAAATCAAGTATCCAACACAACATTCCAATTTTTTGTTTATACGTTACTGTATCATAGTACTTCCTGTAATAGATAAATCTAAACGAGAGCATCAGTATATATTTTTGATATTTTCTAATATCAAAAATATTTGGTTGCCTGAATGCTTACATTTGAACATTGATATGCCTTGAAAATTGTTTTATTGTATAAGACTCTGAAGCTCAAAACTTAGCTACTAGAAGGTGAATAAGCCGTACACTCTGTTCTCTTTATGAACTATGATACTAAGTAAATAGTTTTGTTTCAACTTACTCCAATAATTCATCTCTTGCTGAACATCTTCACAGAAAATGAACAAAATCATATCATTTTACCACATTGGTCGTCATAAACTTGCCAGAACAATGTCAAATATATACTGTTGCATACTGATGTAAAAGCCATAGCTAAATGCTCATAGTTCAATTTAAACACACTGGATTTATTTAAATAGAAAACATGTTCTCGTTGATGGTGATGGAGTTCCAAAAGCATAGAAATCCATTCTTTAAGTGTCTTTTTTACAAATAATATGTCAGCTTACATGCTGTTTTAAGAATATTCAACAAAAAATTAGCTGCTTTATATGACATTAAAATTTCTTTACTAAAAATATTAAGCACAAAAGCAGGTGGACTACTCCCAGTATTTTAAATCTGCACTGTAGTGAATAGTGAGACCAAGCCAGCTAGCCATTGGTTTCTGTTATGCATTGAGAAGTATTGGAACTATTGGCACTCTTATACTTCTAGTACTAGCTAATTTATTATATTCTTGAGCAATACTGTGGCAGTATAAGCGTGTGTATCTGGGTCCAGTCATGACATAGGGTTAAGTTAGAGCTAGTCAGAATTTTTTTTGTTCATGATACTTTTGACATAGTATGAAACTGATACTAAAAACTTTAAGTCATCTTATTTTCCACTAACTATGATGTGCTAGTTATATATGCTAGTTTACCGATGAATATTATGAGATTTGCTCTGTATTTGGGTCATAGACGCCCATTTGGAGTTGAACCAGAATATTTCGTACAACTCTTTTTGGAAATGAGTGAATCTGCCAAACCAGGCTATATTGGCTCTCTTCTCACAAAAATGTATAAGGAGCAAAGTATATCATTCACCCAGGTAATTATTATGACATGTTGTATAACTTGCTTTTATTCTTTTATATTCTTGGATATATGTTCAGGTTCCATCTAAACTGCTTATTCAAGTTCCTCGACATGGGAAAAAATTTCAGTCTTTTCAGAAAATCATCCCAGAAAAATCAATTGATGTTTCTGAGGTGACGGATTCCGTCCATTCAGGTACTGATCATTTTAATTTATAGTGTATTATTAAGATTATTTTTTCTGTTTGTTTATTTAGGCCAATGCTTTTTTTGTGGAAATAATAAAGCAACAGTAGCATGTGATGAGTGCTACAATGAGTTTGGGGCTAAGAATCATTTGGCTTACTGCAATTCTTGTTATGAATTGAGTCACTCATCTAAGCGTACAGACCACAAGAAAATCTATTGTCAAGAAGGAAATTCAGAACTGGAATTGCTTTCAGTACTGTGCATTGAAACAAGTCATTACGTTTGCTTTAGTAGGTGTGGAGATCGTTGGCTCTTCTTTGACAGTATGTTTGATCGCCAATGTAAGTAATCCTCCCCCCACACTATTTAGTTATTTACTCATTAGTAGCCAAACATTTCTATGAAATTGTAGTGTGTATATTTTTTTAATGTTTTTTATTCTGAGCATCAATTTAGAGGTTATTATAAGCTGCCCTTTTTCTTCTATAGATCATATTCTCAAACTATTTTCTGTTCTTGTTGATAAAAAGAATATAATTGACGATATTTACAGTCAGAAGCTTTCTAGATCTTAACCAAGTGTACACTTTATATCTTTTTCTCTTGATGTGAAGAAGCTTTTGTAGCTTTGTGCTTGTTTTTCATATTAGCGACATAGAAATATCAATAACATGTAGCAAGGGCTCCAAAATATCAGTTGATTTAAACACATCAATTACTTGTGATGTCTATTGCACTTTCCATTTTTGGTTTGTCACCATGGCCAAATACTTATTTAAAAATATTTTTTAAATTAATTTCACTTACATTTAGATGATCAGTTCAACATTCCTAGAGTGCAAGACTGTACTGAAGTCCTGAATCAATGGGTATATCCTCCTGATGGAAAGATTGAGAGACTTATTCGTACTAACTCTCGTGACCTGCCCGAGTATGTCCGACGATATACTCAAGACGTTTACTTGTGTGTTTATGTCCAGCATGACTTGTCTATGTATTAATCAACAAAACTTGGGAGTGATGTTTGATCTCTTCGTATTCCACTTTCTATTTTTTTTTCTTTTTTCCATATTTTTTTACATTATGTATGTTTTTATTGATGCACAAAACTACTGTTTGATTATATCTGATATATCTACACCTACAAATTAATTATAATTTGGCAACACCCTAATAGTCTCATAGCAATTAACTTAAATCTTTGTTAGCTAGCTAGTCCTGTGGATACAGAAAAAAAGGTCTATAGTTACATAGAATGTGCTCTTTTACTGTATAGCTATGCAAATTTAAATGAAGCACCAAAGGTCATGCGAACCCTCAGTGCTACTAGCTAGCTATTACAAAATTATCTCGGACTAAAGGAATAAATTTATTGGCTATTCTTCTTATCATATCAATAAGCTAGAGCAATAAAAGTGGTAGATATAAAAAAGCTAAACAAGGCCAGATAGACACTCACCAGTATATATTTTCAGTGTGATCCTCCGCTTCCAGCATTTTGTTAACTTTCTCCCTGCATCAGCAAGAATTTAAATTGCTCACATGATTATATTATGACAGTGACATGGGGGGTTACCTGCAAAGGATGGTATGGGAACTGACAGTTAATGTTCTCTCAAAAATTGGCCCGACAAAAGTAGCACAATAAAAAGGTCTTGATCATTGGTTCTAAGTTCATACCTAAATCCACTGGTTAACTGTCGGTAATCTCCAAAATCAGAGTGTGACATAGACAGGCGACTACACTAGATCCTCTCGCACATGCACGCTGAGCGTTTATGAATACAAGTGTGTGTAACTACATAGTACATAAACAAAATTTATTTAAAATGATTTGTGTAGTAATAATTCTGAGCATCTACTACTCGAACTAGGTCACACACAACTCGCAAACAAGAGACAATAACTTAATAACGTAACTGGGCATAGCTTTGGAATCTTCAAGATGCGCTACAAACTTTATTAATAACTTGCCCTACTGCTCTATCATCAAAAGTAAAACAAATGATGAAATACAAGTGAATGACAGAATATAGTTTGCTATTAATGACAGTTTCCACACTTGGGATGACACTTTTTGTCTGGTCTACACCCACAACCTCCTGATGTGTCTCCATGACCCTAAACAGAATAAACGTGTTTATAGCAAGTCAATAACGTCATATTAGGAAGAATTATTATGTAGAAAATTGATGATAACATAGATGTTCAGAAACAGGAAAGTAGCTAGCTATGTACAGTGGCACATGCAGATGACTCACAGTGAGTCAGTTTATTACACTAAGCACGTCCAACCTTCACATACTGGGACCATTACGAAAATTATGAAAACCTAACAGTAATCTTGTGGTCCCACGGAGAACTCAGACTACACTTTTAAATTTCAACCCCTTAAATCTGATGATGGTTGATTTTTGCTACTACAAGAGTTGTATACAAAAAGGTTTCATTCGTCCAGCCCACCCCACCCCCTCACACCCCCACCCCCAAATCCGCCCCTGAAGTGTATTCATAATTTGGCATAGTGAAGTTAAAGTAAATTCTTCTTTTAACAGCATGCTGAATTCAAAGTATATATACCTTACTTTAAATGGCACTGCGAAGGAGGCTGTTGACAACTAAACAAAATTCAACCATATTGGTCTGCTCCATGGCTAGCTTGATTTTTTCCTTCATTATATTTTTGCAAGGCCCAATATAAATACATGTACTAAACAATCCTATCAATATCATTTCTCTATCACATGCACTACCACTATGCCACAATTATGTCCATATATATATAATTTTTTTCCCCTTGAGTATCTCCACATCACATGAACACTCAGTATTGAAAGCTCCAATGCGCCCATGTGTAGTTCTGGAAAACTGTATTTTCACATGTATGGTGTAGTTACCTCTGAACAACAAGGCTTTACAGGCACAACCGTTAAACTATTTTGGAAAATATATGTACAATAAACAATTTACTACACTCGTCGTATAATATGGGGTGACATTTACTCTCACACTTGTATGTTCACTCGCTTTTAACTCATGAAAATGTGTATGCTCTTTGAAATACAGGAAGATTACTCCAGGTAAGGCAAACTGTAGTTTAATTTAGCTAGTAACTTTACACACTATGTAATAGTTAGAGCATATGCTTAGGTACTGGTGGATTTAGTGCACTGAAGCCCAAGGGCCGTAGTGCACTAAAACCACCAGTACCTGAGCGCATGCTCTAACTATTTTAGAACCCGTTTACCCAAAGCCGGCCCACAGTTTCCACTAGCAACTTGGTTTATCAGCATTTTCGCACAAATATGGGGTGTCAAGTGAATTTCAGGCCCAAAATTAAAATTCAATTAAAATTCAATTGAAGCACACCTGGCAGGTTTACTTTAGCATTGTAGCTGCCAGCTGTTATCTCCAGATCTAACTCTACCCTGGGCTGCTCTGCTCTGTGGTAAACAGTTAAGCAGCTAGCTATGGTAAATTCCTGCGGTATGAGGTATGAGCGGTCAGCAGGAGAGTTGTCAGGAGAGTTGTCCGAACTAGGGCTGGTCCCCGAACTAGGGCTGGTCCCGTATAGGTCGGATATGAGAGGGTAGTAGACCCTCACATATCATATCCAGGCCTCACACAGCTTTATCCGGCCTATTCTATTAAACTAAAACTCAAAAATAGCAATACCCCAAGGGTGGTTAGTATGCACAGTTTATATACCTAAAGGCAAAAAATAGTGCACACTTACCAAGTTAGTACACCTAGTAACAATATAGCAACGGGTTCTAAGTAATTTATGTTATTCAAACATTTCTACTCTTGAAAAGCCTGTTAATGAAACATTACAACTGATTTGAATCACACTGGAACTAAGAATATGAATGCATGTAACAGTTTTACCAACTAAAGCTGCATGTACTTTTATTTATTTATTAATTCAAAGTTTTACCTTAGGACCCCAGCGTCTCTTCTTTGTAGCCCAGCAGATCTCTGTCCTACACTTGGCACACGCGATCCAATCACATCCTTCAGTCTTCTGCACTACCATTCTACACTCTGGGCAGTACATGGCTTCACCTTGAGATATGGAAACCTACAATAAAAACATATAGACAAAAATTAATGGTGCTGTGATCAAACTATATAAGCGAAGGATGGGTGGCACAATTAATATTTTAAATAAGTTTGAGTATAGTATAGGTAATTTATTTTGTATGGAATGGTGTTATGTAACAATCTTAGCACTTACGATTGGCTAGGAGTAGTGCTAGTATTCTAATATTCATTTCAGAAACTTTACATATGCTTTGTCTTATACTGTTTAGAATAAGAGACACATGATGCATTACAGTCACCACTCAGCCACCCATTGTGTGCCACTCCACACGCTGAGCTACATTGTCACTATTGTCTTCAATTAACATACATGTATTTCCGTCTCTGTTGCTTTGGCAGCTTCATCATTATCGGCAATTCTGTCTAAATCATCTTGGTACTCCTGACAATCCATTCCTTCGTGAATGGCGTGACATATTATACAGTTCCTCTTCTTGCACATGGGACACAGAAATCTAGACAATTCACTGCCACAGTAAATAAAAAATGGACAGTCCGCTGTGCAGCAATGAAAACTGTCCTTGCCCTCTGCCTGCAGAAGACTTCTCTGATGATACTTTTCCAACTCTTCTGGTGATAAAACCTACATGCAATGTACAATAACTAGTGATGTGTTTGAGCACAAACGGCGAGCGAGCCTAAAACTACACTATTGTTAGATGATTGATTTTAACTTGTAACACTCAAGCAAGCTACTTAAAAAAAAGAAAAGGTGTGGGATCTTACCACAAGCTATCTAGGCACTTTTGAGGTGACCTGTGTTGTGTCTATATCAATGACATGTCATCATTCATATACCACAGTTGTCTGTATTTGTGTCAGTCAGTCTTTGGGCATTGAACTTTTTTAAATAAAACCTAAAATCTTAGTAGTAATATAGCTAGGCCGATAGTACAACTGGCCACCTTAGTATCGATCACGTCAGCCACCAAAAACGAAAGATATTACAAAGGTGTTTCATTGACCTTTGTAATATCTTTCGTTTTTGAATTACATATATACAATAAAGGTGTTTCAATGCCATAGTAACCACTCACCGCACGTATGTCCAAACATATATTTATAAACAAATATCCCCAATATCAAAAGATGACTTCAGCACGATGTTCAGGACTGAACAACCGCTAGAACGAACACTCTACTAGTAACTGTCATACGCACACACGCCTATACTCATCCTGTCTAATTATACATAATGTTATTCATGAGTACAACCCACTGCTGGTTATATCACTGTGCGTCATATATAAGTTGTTGTTAAATTGTATATGACTTTAACTTTTGCCATGAACCTTACCTATTGTGCATTGTGCGCTTGCGGAGTTCGCCTTTAGACTGAACCAGGCCTGCAACGACGGCAGAGTATCCGTCTTCCTGGCAGTTACTGGCGCGCGGGTTAGCGTTCACTTAGGATAGGCGTGGCCAAGGTTCTGGTCCTTCGATTAGCTCAGGGGTCAACAGGGCTTGAGGCTTTACAACCCTCAAACAACATCAACCAAGTATATCTCATGGGTGTGGTCATAAAATTGAAAATTGTGGTCAGCTGGCTACAAAATCAGCTACCACAAGTGGTTCCAGGAATGAAATTTCTTTGAGCATGTGCACACACCTATATATTTTTATATGACACTACCTATGCAAGGATTGGTTTCAAAACCCCACAAATATTGAAGTTATAACACATCTCATAATTACTATAACAGTGACTTATTTCAATAAATATTCCCACATAGTACCAATTTTTTCAAAATTACTTAATCATGTATCCAAACATCGTAAAGCTTACTAAAAACTTCACACCTAAATGAGTCATGCAATTAACCAATAGACTCACGGCCTTGACATCTCTCTCGAAAATGATGCATTTGTAATCTTCACCAACATACGGGCACTTCACTTGTGCATCTGCACTCATCATTATGGTGCTCTTTATACATGATCTACATAATAAGGAATTATACAATATTATTATAGTGGATATAATATAATATGGATTAATTATGCCAATTTGCTAGTAAATGAGCCTATTTAAAAGTGACTTAAATGTAGAGGTCGCGTTTATAATTCAATGCTATCCATGCGAAATTGGTGGCCTCGTTTACCACATTCCTTCCAGAGGTCCGGGTACAAAAGGAAGAATCCCGGCATGCCCTTTGACCTTTAGCTCCTATTCAAATATTAAAAAGTAGCCGCGCAAAGAGAACCCTCCATTATAGCTCACTTTCCTTTCTAGTCGATCACACCACGTTTACAATGAGTGCCCTAACTAAAAAAAAAACAGCTATATGTAATCATTTTTGCGAGTAATACTCAAGTCCTTCTATCAATGCCCTGTGTACGTAACAAAGTATTTCTTGATTGAATATGAACCCTCAGGATAGTACCTTGCAGAACTCTGACGGCACGCTGTATATATTTTGCAGTTGAATTTAGCTGCATCAATGGCAAACAGTACTTTTCTTCATTCTCTATTTGAAGCCCGCCATTTGTTGTTGTTGTTGTTTTTCTTGTTTGTTTATTGTTTTGTCTTCTGTTAAGATGTTCACGACTTATATGTGACATTGTTTCCAAGCTTTTGTGTGCGGTAAGTTGCAGTAATGCTACTAAATGGCCTCGGGAAGTTGGTGACAAAAACTGTCAGCCGCCATTTTCCACTTATTGCAAAATATGTCCCCAGCTACGCCCTTTTATGCATGACCTTCACTTTTAAATTAAATTAATTTTTTTTAATTCGCTGGAGGTAGGAGACATTCTGAGTGTACTTAACTCACCCATTTTTAAACTCATTACTTTGATCCACATGCCCATATGAGAGTATATACTTTACACTTATCATCACATGCAAGTGTTATATAATCTTACTACTCATAAAATTCAACTTTAGTTAATGTACTACATTAACTTCCAAAATTCTGGGGAGTGAGGGGGGGGGGGGGCTTGCGCAATCTCAAAATGACTTCAAGGGGGGGAGGACAAGTGCCCTCCCTGCCCCCCTCCCCCTAGATGAACCCCGGCAGGATAAAAACCATTCCTACATAGAAGTCAATTTTACTCAAACTATCTTGTAAGGATAACCTTCAGTCACACATTCAAACTAATAAAAAAAAAAAATCATGGGGAAAAAATGTGACCGTCTATAGGAAAACCAGGCACAACGCGGCACCTTCGAAATTTTTTTTGTTGCACTTACGGAGTTGTCGGCGTCCAGATATTGAGCTCTCCAAGTTTTATCGTCGTAGCTTAAGTCGTTCCCGCTATAATAGACCTAACCGTTCCCTTCGTCCGCTTGAAACAATACATTTTTAAGAAATCGATCGATCTTTTCTCGATATTACGCACGCCGCGTTGTGCCCGGTTTTCCCGTAGACGGTCACAAATACACATACACACAAAACAATCAAGGAGCATTTAAGTAAGTAAATTGTTATTTTTTACAAGAATTTACTCACAGGTCCACATAACTATATAAAAAAAAAGTGTTATCTTGTAAAAGGTGCACCATAACAATGTTTCTCACTTGCAGAACGTGTGCAGACATCCCCTCAGAACTATGCCTTCTCCAGGAGCAATGGTGTCATAGCAGATCTGGCACTCAAACTCCTCCCTGTTGGGTATGTACTCCTTGTGGTCCTCCTTCACATATTCATCATAACTTGCCTTAGCCTGCTCGATTCTGAGCACCTCCTCAGGCCCAATAACCTAATGACAGACAAAATGCAATAAAGTGTAAATAATGGCAATGGTGTTTTCAGGAGGCCAGTTCTAGACACAAATAACATTCCAACACACCTAATCCCCTGCAATCCTTGTCATTCCCAATTCATTAAAAATGCTTGCTCCCAGAATCTATGTCTATTAAAAGTATGACCTGGTAATTCAATTACGAGACAGTGAGAATGAATAAGTTAAAAATGAATAAGTTATTCATTTCAAAATTCATAGAGATTGAGGCAAAGAGGTAGGGGTGCCAAGGGATTCCTTCCCCCCCCCCCAGAGTTTCATGAAATAAATTAATAATATTTACTATGGTATTCTGTGATTTTGTATCTAATATTTGGTGAAAGCTCACTTCAGTTAATTGAGGTTCTTCAATTGCAATACGCATTAGTCTTCCAAGATTGATATCACTGATTCTAGACCTGAGACAATTTTTAATCAAATGGGTGTGGTTTTCAGCAAAAATGAGTGTGGCCAAACAGATGTGTAGCCCCCCCTCCCCCTCATTCCTAAATTCTTCACCCCCCCCCCCTAGAAAAAAAATCCTGTATGAAACCCTGCACTACATCGACATACAATAGTCTCACTCTTGGACTGTTCACTCTGCTCATCTTTGAGCACATTGTCCGGAGCTCTGATGTCCATTGAGCTCTCCTCCGTTGCTCGGGGATACGTATATTCCAAACATGCTTCTACTTGCTTCATCCTCTTCAGTGGAGGAGGACCTGTCGTATTTGCACACAAATCATCTGAACTGCTTGAAGCCTCCAGCATTTCTCTCTTTCGGTCAAAACTATGCTCCTGTACAGTAAACAGAATAAATTCATGAAAAAAATTGTATTCATTTTTATTACATCACAAGTCACTACAAATAACGCATGTCCTAAGTCTGCTTGCATAACGAAGTATATAGTTTGTTTGTGTACTGCATGTTTACTACAGTGTGCCATACATACTTGAGACTCTAAATCCACCGTGGACGTCCCTTCTACTAACTTTGGTTTCTTTTTAACCACGTCGTCCAAATCTGGTTTACTTTTAACCTCATCTTCAGAGTTTCTTTCCGAGCCAGCTTCCTCTTCAAATTTTGGATTGCCTTCCACTTCCTCCTCCTTATCCTTCCTAGCTGCCTTGCAATTGTCACAAGTACAATTGGGACACTTGAATCTCATCTTCAATTCCTTGGGGGGAATACCCTCAAATTCAAATTCTACGCACTCTGGAGAGATGCTCAGAAGTACATGTGAACTCTTCACGATTCCTCTGTCAAACAGATTGTGAATCTAACCACAAATGCACATTGAAAACTCACAATAAGACCAAATGTGAGTTGTAATTGCGACAAAGTGATATGTATAGTTATATATTGTACTATTTTTTATCTCAATAAAAATGTTATCGGTGCTGAAGTGTCAATAATAGTCTGATTTTCAACTGCCAATTTTATTTTCCAAGTAGACATCATAACATGACAATTTGAAGGATTTGCATTCTTTGAATTTATGTCTCACAGGGCTCCACACAGAATAATTCACTGGAGGCACTCTGTACTTGACAACACTATTTTTAACCCACACTGCTTTCCTATATGAGTGAAGATACTAGGGCCAGCCCCCTTCTATATGAAACCCAGACTCAGTATCGTCAGACTAATTATTATTTCAAACTAGGCAATTAATTGTTGCAAAGTTATCATAGTTAACTTCAATACTTATATTCAGAGAACCCAACTTACATTCATCTCTGCCGCAGAACTGGGTGCAGTTTCATCTTTGGTTGGCTCTTGATCTTCTGGTCTTTCAGTCTTACACATAAAACATTTTGGAACATTGACGAAAGTGCAATTGGTGCATTGCCACTTTACTCCACTGTTCTCTCCGTGAGGAAGAGCATGTGGATGGAGATCTACAACAGGTGGAGAGATACTAACTACAATGGTCTGGTCATCCCTTCCTCCACCAACAGGTGTACAGCCCTGTGAAATTCATTCACATTAAAAAACAATTAATAAACAAGACATCTATTTGGATATAATGAACATAATGTGTAAAATAAAATGGTCAATTACCATTGCCTCAATGAATTGGTATTAGCACTTATGAGTTCCTTTTTTTAAGTAAATTATAAATCGCAATGCTCATGGTTTGAAGAAGAAAAAAAGTTTTGCCAAAGAAAATCATTTTGAAAAGATTAAGTATTATTCAAAACTGCATTTCCACACTTACTCCTATAATGTACATAGCATGCATCTTGACATGATGGGCTGTCCCTTTGCCACGATTACAACTCAGTTGTTTCATGGTTTAGGGCTCAATGACAGAAGGGAAAGGCCTCAAGAAATACTAAGTATAAGAGGCATCACTATGTAAATATACTACATTTACATTATACTATAAATGTATAGCATTTCAACCTGAAGTGATAATACAGAGTAAGAGGCACAAACAAAATTTATAAATGCTAATAGATAATGCACCAATTCCTCTTTACCTTTACAAGAAGTTTCTCACACTTGTAGCACTTGAAAGCACTCTCAGGTTTATGTATTTCTTCTTGCTCCGCCTTGCACACTTCACATTTTGGAATGTTGACAAATGTGCAGTTTGGGCAAGTCCACCTTAAATACCCACTGTTACATGAAGAATCCTCTCGTCTGACTGACATTTGCACAACTGTTCTACACACCTCTGCATGGAATAAATTTTTTAAATGTATAAATATGTATATTACTATTACAGAAATTTTGATTACTAAAAATAAAATAATTAAAAAGATGGTTTTTCTAATTTTGGCACAATGACAGCTCCCTCAGGAAAGTGAAGGGCCGTTTACTTACTGTTACCACGGATTTGTTGCAAATATTTCACAACACTCACTACTTCTTGGCTTCTACATACCTGTCTGTTGCTTGCAAACTATACTCAACGGGTACTCAACTATTTCTGCATGCTTTGCCTTGGAAATCCTCTTGCACAGACCACACCTTTCCAAGATTTCCTACCTCGTAAATGGAGAAACACTGCGTGTGCTTTGTACTTCTAACACTCACGCAACTAGAGGCAGTTACGAGTCACAGCCAAATCTCAACTTCACAAAGAAGTCATACAAGCGACAAGTAAGTCGAGTCTTGGTTACAATATTTCTCAAACTAACGATACTTTACCTTTGCTGGACAAAAAACAAAATAGTTGGTTCACTTAGTTTAGGTTGCATTTAGTAATATTAAATTAAAAGTCATATTTATTCAACACACACAAAATTGCAAATTCTCTTGCAACCGTTAGCAGTTATGCTCACCTGGCAGAGCCAGGACGCCTGTGCACTAAGCACACACCCACACACCCACACACACACACACACTAGTACGTGGTAATTATCCCAAATACTTAATTCTGTATCAAGCTATTGAATATTTTTGAGTAGAATATTTGAGCCAGAATGATTAAAAAATATTAAAACTTGCAGTCTGTGTACAGATTGATTGATATTGATGAATGGATGATAATTGATTGTAGCACAGGAAAAATTAAAAAGATAACTATGGTAGCATGTTCTGGATATCTGCTGGTGAAAAAATACTGATTTCAAACAGTGACTTGAGAAGGCCGCCATAGACATCTATCCTATAGTTTGGCTCTCTGTACTCGATATCTCTGAGGTGAAGAAACATCTCAAACGCAGTGTCATGTGGAGATCCAATGCTATTCGTTAACAATGAATCAATATAATATTTCTGCACAATGGCCTCCCAATGCTTTGCCAAGTGAATCCACTTAGAGCTCAGTGCTTTAGCCAACGTCATGAAAAAGTCTTCACTAATTTCAGTGTTAGCATTCTCCGTGTCAAACAGCTGGCATAGCATGTCCGCGTTCAGAAAGCACAGAGGTTCAAAGTGAAGAAGCGATTCAACACGTCTGTTATGTTTCCCGCTGGTGCTGACAACTGAGGATTCTTCGAAGATGGCTTTTTTAATATTCTCCTTGTCGAAGGCTACATATGACATTTCAATGTCGAAAATGGGGAAAATATATTGATTGCCATCGAACGGCAGAACCAATTCACGTGGAGTAATCTCGGGATGCATTTCATGCAGCTGATCTTTGATATCTTTAATGATTTCGTTTCTAATGCTGAGGCAATTTATCTCCGTCTCCTTGAGACACTGCATGCTCAGAATGACTTTATTTCTGTCTCTGATGGCAACACACACTCTAGCTCCCACAGGATCGCACCACAGGATTCCTTCGTCCCACAAGTCACAAGTGCGTTCCATTGAAAAATCCGAGTGCGTCGAGGGATGTGGAGCAAATGAAAACAAAAGCCGGAACAAAACCACAGTGCTGAATTTGTACGAAAGGAACCATGTGTCCCCTTCTTGGGGTAGAAGACACCAAGCAAATCCATAACCATATTCATCGTTGTTTCTGTCCCAAAGTTCACTGGGGGCATTCTGATGAATAAGCGACGGAATAAAGTAATATGGTACATCTTGTTGATGAACTTCAGCCCTGGTGGAGTGACGAGGGCTTGGTGATAGTTTTACCTGGCTTGATGCCTTAGGCTTTAGTGAGGATTCATCTTCAGTGTTCACAGCAAGAACACTCTGCGTTTCTTCATTAGACTTAGCCTTCTCATATCTTAGCCTTGACATTCTGTCTGACTCGGTAATATCAATAGTGCTCAGAGTATCTGATTCAGATTTGCTCCTTTTGTGCTTGAGTGAAGGCTGCCTCATGGATTTCCGCGAACCACGTGAAGTTTGCGATAAATTGATCGTTCTCCTACTCCGACTACTGGACCGTATGCTGCTTCTCATGTGGTCCAGTCCATTTTTACTTATTTTTTCACACAAGTTGAAATGTTCCAAGTAATAAATAATGAATTGGTGAGAACAGTCCTCAAAGCAGTTTTTGATATCTTGTCTCGATACAACTCCGTGTCGTGCGCAGCTCTTGAGTTTGGTTAATCCTTTTTCAATAGTCTTCACGAAATGCCCGTAATCCAAAACAATGTAGTTATGAGTTTTCGTTCTAGTAAACGTGAAAGTCTTAAATGGACTGAAATGCCTCAGATTGAAATATATAGCGTCTAGTCCTTGTTTTTGCTTGGGCAGTAGTGAGCAAAGTGCACTGGCCGAGTTATAAACTAGTGCACGAACATGTTGTAGGGGAAGAACATCATTTTTTGGGTACGTACTGAGAAGATGGGCTAGGATGTGTGTCTGTGCTGTGATATATCTATCAGTTGCATCCATCCCACTGTTACAGTGGAGGTGTTCACATAAAGTGTTAAACAGGGACAGAAGAGGTTGACACGAGCTGGTCTTTTTGGAATTAATGCAAAAGTTTCCGCACCACGATAACCTTGAGGTAAACCTATCAGAGTCCCGACCTTTCGTCACAAAGTTATTTATGTCCAGCTCCGGAGGGTGCGGGAGAGAAAGAGACGTGCTATCTGCAAATGTCCCCACTACGGCAAACCTAACTTTCTGGTACTTTTTTTCCGGGGGAAGAGCGACACTGTATTCGGATAGTTTTTTACACAGGAAATTGAGCCAGTAAAGGAGGCTGCTCTCGCAGTTTTTGGTCGTATCCACACACAGGATGTAGAGTGCATCTAAGGGCTCTCTTGAGCAGCACTTGAATATGGCCTCGTGGGAGTACCCATGATAACTGTTTACATCGTGGAATGCAATGTGGCATTTATGGTCACGATTAGTCTGCTTTTGGAATTCCGCAATCATGGGTACGATCCCTACTCTCGATAGTTCCACATTTGTCCGAACTGATCCGAATGAGGAAATCCAGCTGGCCAGGCTGGTCGACTGTATTGCTTGTGCCAGCGTGTTGATTAAGGTGGTCTTGCCCGATCCCGGGTCGCCCAATACAAAGACATCTATGGGCTCGAACTCGAAAAATTCAAGTTTCACATCAGAAGGGTAGTTTTCAAAAATTACGCGTTTTAAGTCGCTGTACACGGTCACTGGGTTGGCGTGAGTATAATGGAGTACCAGTTGAGCTGTTGGCCAGTCTTCACTATCAATAGCAATTCCTAAGCACGTTTGATTCAATTTATTCTTCTTTCCCAGAATATTTCTTGCTCCTGCCAGCCCACAATTTTCTAACCATTGCAGTAATTGTAGCAAAGAAGTGCATTTGTCTATACTTCCCACCTTACATGCCAAGTGAAAAGGGGTGTTGCCGTCTCTGTTCTGCGTCTGCAGGCAATTCAAAATAGATTTTTGTTGAGAGTACCTGAGCAAGGCCTGTACAGCTTCCAAGTTCTTGTTGGCACAGGCAACGTGCAGGGCCGTGTCCCCGTCGCTCGTCAAATCCTCGGCCGAGAAGCTTCCACTCGTCAGAAGAGCATGGATGACTTCTCCGCACTGAACGTTGCTCTTACAAGACGTGTGAATTGGCAAGGTCAACTCGTCATTCTCTGCAGCGTGAATAGAAAACGGTCTGGAAGGTCTTTTTGACGGAGACTTCAACCTTTTTATTTGGCCGTTTGCCAGCAGCTCCTTGACAGCATCACGGTTTCCTTCTGTACAAGCTTCACGAAGCTCACTCAAGTTTAATTTCTTCAGCGCTTTCCTCTTCGGTTCCATTTTAGCTTAAACTTGTGTGAATTTTCCTCTTGATGTAGCACTACTATATTCATAACAACTCCTTATTTGATTAATTTTGGTATGCAAGCATCTCCATAAAGTGTGTGTGTATGTATGAATGTGTGTGCATGCACCAACCAACTGCCTCAAGAGAGGAGAAAACACAGATGCCATAATATTATGCAAACATTATTTTGCTCATATTCTCTCATTAAAATATGCAGTAACTTACACCTACATGTACTTAAGTATGACCAGAGCCATTGCATAATGAGTACACACATTTCTGCATTGACACACCCGAGTGATTGGTTAGTTGGACATGTATGTTATTACATTATTATTATTTTTTTTTTTAGAAATGCACATTTACACAGTTGGAGTTTAATACAATGAAAATAGTAACAAAACAGAAGTGAGTTGTTTTTTCTTTTTGTCCACATACATGCACACACACACACACACACTATACAAACACGATGGAAACATAGAGCACAATGAACATGTCCAGTTAGCTGTGATGGATGGTCCGTCAGTGACAGTTGCCGCAGTTGGGATGGCACTTCTTCTTGTTCACTCGGCACATGCAACCTCCGCTGATGTCTCCACGACCCTACGTACATTTAGACACAACAACAAATGAAAAACAATGACTTTTTCAGTCAAGTAAGTGGCCAACACTAGAATGCATCACTATCTGATGTTATGATCAGCTTCGCGCACGCCTAATGGATGCCTCGTTAAACTCAAGCATACAACATATTCATATGGAACAACTCTTTGGAATATTATTGAAAATGCCTTATTTTTCACAGCTCTAGTTATAATGAGTAAAGCTTACACTGAGTTTGTTCTGCAACACAAAAATGTGTCAAGATTAAAAAACAAAAACAAAAACAACAACAACTGATGGCACCCCCCCCCCCCCCCCCCCCCCCCCACACACACACACACACACTCATACTCCTGCCCCCATCACTACCTTGTCTTCTACCTTTGGTCCCCATCTCCTCTGCTTAGTGGCCCAGCATATCTCAGTCTTGCACACAGCACACATATCCAGTCACAGCCGTCCTTCTTCTGAACGATGACATTGCACTGAGGGCATTTCATAGCATCGCCCTTGGTGATCATGTCCTATAGAAATGAATCACAAGCACAGAGTCATCCTTAAACGAAAAACAATCATAACATATAAAGACATAATTTATTTTGATTGTTGGGGGGGGGGGGGGGGGGGGAAGGTAAAAGAACAAACACATACTGTGCAGTCCTTTTGTGAATAACTGTAGATTCCATCACAGCACATAACATTGACATTCCTGAGATACAGGAATGTTAGCTACTGTCAGACACACAATAGCTAACATTCCTGTATCCCAGGCTATTGCCAGCACTGACGACAATGTCAATATTTTTTTTAAGAAATGCCCCATTGTACCCTCCACCGCTACCAGTATGTACTGTACATTATGGTAAGGAGCATTTCACGCGACAAAGAATTTTCACAAATTAGAACGTAGCTAGTCACATGCAAGCAATCTGATTGGTCCGTAATGTGAACCTATTCCAAGTATATTCACACTTTGAAGCATTCAGAAATTGAGTAAATCGGACGCTTGTTGATACGCTTTAGTCTCTACTGTTACAAACTTTTTGTTTCTTACTTAAGTTTTAGCCGTTGTTACATTCTAAAACAGATTCGTACATCATAAATTGGTATTGTTTTAAAATCTTTGGCCTCCAATCGTGCCCTGGCTATGCTCGAACACTACTCTAGGCATGAGATTCCTAAAATCAGCTGCTTCACGGTGACCTAATTGAACTATTTAGTGAGTCCACAAAGAATATTGACAAATTGTGATATTGGTGCAGCACCAGTAAACAACAACAACAACAGTCTGAATGTAAATATGCTGAGCTACATACCAATAAATTCAAGATCACATTCCTACGTACATTAGTGAGAATAATGATATAGTTAAGTATTAAAGCCTTGAACAATGAAATTCAACAACAATAACAAAAAAGTAACAACAACTTGCCTCCAGCATCTGCTGAGTCTGTTTCGCAGCCTCATCATTGGCAGCCCTCCTCTTGAGGTCGTCCTGATATTCCTGGCAGTTCATGCCCTCGTGGATGGCCTTACACAACAGGCAGTTCCTCTTCTGGCAAAGAGGACAGTGGAACTCGTTCACTTCATCCTCGTAGTAGCAGAAGGCCTGGCAGTTGGTCGTGCGGCAATGGAAGCTGTTGGCTGCCGAGCTCTCTGCCTGCATCAGACCTTTGCGATGGAGGGCTTCCAGCTCTTCTTCTGTGACCACCTAAAGAAGCAAAGTTATTATATTTGTAAGATGAAAGAAAAAATGGCAATCGTTTGTAACAATTTACATGAAGTAATGACCAGCTTAATTTTAAGTAAATTTTTCTCAAATATGTATAGCGGTATGGAAGATAAAGAATTCAGTTTCATCAAGAAAATAACCAAAAATCATTTGTACAATTCACATGTAGTAATTTATAGCCAGCAATGTAGATATATCAGCATGGATGATATAAATTAGATTCAACGTATTTTGTTTTCATTCCAAACTTTTGTACATGAACTCCCTTCAATTCTACAACTAACAAATATTTCCACAATAAAACAACAACAACAACAAAAAAAAAAACACCCCTTCGGATGGTGGACTTACCGCCTTGATCTCTCTCTCCGAGATAGGAGCCCCACATTCGTAGTCGCCATCACTGAAAGGACACTTGACCTCTGGGTCAGGACTGTTCACCACAGTCCCGTTCAGACATTCCCTAGTTAACAACACATGCATTAGTGACGCCCACTATTGCTTGCACTGCATGGCTCATGAATATAATAAAATGGATGCTGACCTCACGCTGCAATACACAGTGGACTACTTCCATACATTACTAGACATTAGCAGGTTCTACGCACATATGTAAATTAAAATCAAGTTAGTCTATTTCAATGCTCAAGATTTCCCCCTCTGTAATCCAATACAGAGTGCCATCCAACAGTTGTTATACAAGTCGTTCACATGCACAATTGCTGGGGTGGCTCAAGCAAACTGGTCTGACAGGCAGTGGCTGATACGTCTTGGACATTACTCCTCCCACGAACTCTTTCAATTTTTTTCCTTCTTCCTTCCGGCTATACTTACAATAATTACTAGTTTATTTTCACCTGATAGTTAGTATATTTACCAGTACGATGAACAAAATCGAGCAATTTTGGTGATAGCAAAAATCTCAAGCAATTTTGGTGATAATTTGGTGAAGATTAGATTGTAAACTACTACCACCACTGCTGCTACTTCTACCATAACTACCTTCTACCATAACTACGTACTACTACTACTACTACTACTACTATACTACTACTAACTTGCAAAACTGGTGCACACAGTTCCTGAGTGTGATTCCTTCGCCAGGTGGAATTGGCACATAACAAATGGTGCACTCAAACTCCTCCTCGTTGTGCACGACAGCGACATCGTCTGACTCCAGGTACTTCAGGTAATTTTCTTGCGCTTCACGTTCCTCACGCTCCTTCTCGGCCTTCACAAACTGACGAGTACATAAATACAATTATAAGTTTGTGGTGACGCTTTAACACTAATAGCAAGCAAACTATAGCCTACATGTAGCCATATTTCATACTATAAACAATGTACATGTATTAACTGATAAATTCAACAGATAAAAAGAATCTTTTAAAAGAGATAATTTTCATCGGTCTGTTGAGAGTGAGACTGTAGCATAGCAGTACCCCTTAACAGTATAAGTACAGAATTGGAGTGTTTGTTTGCTGGCTGGTTGTCATAGCTCAGTGGCAGAGCGCTTGTGCGTTAAGCAAAGCGGTCCTGGGTTCGATTCCCGGTGGCGACCAAATATTTTAAATTCTGTATTGTTAAAAAAAAATCCTGTGAAAGAGAGAGTATATATAGAAAGAAATTGTGAAATATATTAACTGTATACATACTCAGTTTCTCAATAAAAACATTTATTATTATGAACAAAATATACATAAGGGTAAGATTACTAACTACAAATGAACAGATATGTCTGTAAGCCTTTGATTAGTAAAAATTATATACTTCCTTACCTATACTTTTCTTAAACCAATTTTGCATGTAATGCTTAGACTAAAGTTGGAAGTGTAAATTTGCTTTTTACACTACAATGAAGTGAAGTACGGTCATCATTTAGAAGCACTCTGAAATACTCCCAGTCTATAATAATTGGTTGCACTTTAAAGTAAATATAACTTCCAGTGTTTTGGTCTGCTTTAATTAATGCTAGAGACAACTTTTAAATAATAGATAGACAACGAAATCGAGGGATCTACCGCTCACAGAACCTTGAGGGCCGTAGGCTGTACCGTCCCGAACGTAGCGAGGGCGATACTAGCGGCCCGAGGGGTTCGACGGGCGGTAGTTCCCGAGATTTCGTTGTCTATCTGTTTTAGAACGTAGCAACTATAGCCTTAGTTACCAAATAATTTTTTCTATCCTTTGTTCTATGTTGACACTCTACGACAAAGACGGCAGAGACATTACGGAGAGGTGTCCAGTAATTGCAGCAATTCTAAGGAGCCACGGCGCATAGAATATTTTCATGTGTTGTGCGCTCGACTCCAGTGAACCGGCAAAAGTGATGGAATTAGAGTCAGGAGAATCAATATCACTGTGTTATCAGCGAACTTAGTCAAAAAGAACATTCAAGCCCACCCATCTACATTACCTATTTTTCGCATTTCAGCTCAATTGGTGAGATAAAATTTACAAAACGACTTTGTCTCTCCTAAATCTTCTTTCAACCAGCTACTCTTCCCCCTTTTTCAACTCAATCATCTCTCCTTTATTTAGCTCCTCACAGTCAGCTCTCCAGTCTAGCTCCTCACAATCAGTACTCTAGCTTTGCTCTTTACAGTCAATCTCCAGTCTAGCTTAGCTTTTGAATCAAGATTTGGTCAACCTTTACATGATGATGAAATTTTTGAAAGATGTAAGGCCATGCAAAAAGTTTGTATTTACAGTATCTGACATTGATGAACAGCTTGTGATGGATAAGGAAGGATTTTGATTACATAAGCAAAATACAACGAAAATATCACGAATGTAGTCCTTTTACATTGCAAACAATATACTAGAAGGGGTGCGTTTAATTTTCATAACTGTAGTGATATAAACATCCACAAGAATAGTACTAAAACTTTTAAAATAACATGCAACATATATAACTGCTTTTTTATTATTCATTATGTTATTGGTTTCTTTCTCACTTTGGTGATGATTGTATTAGTTAAGAAAAATATTGTTAGTGTGCAAGGCATGCGATGAATCCATCTTATCTTTCACATCTGACAGGAAAACCGTGCAAACAACATTCTTGCACCATAGATAAAATAAAAATTCTTTAATTAATGCTTGCACGACTCATTAACCAAAAAAAAAACTAATAAAATGCTAGAAGGGAGGATACTATTAGCCAGAAGGGAGGATACTATCAGTAGTATCCTCCCTTCTGGCATTTAGTATCCCAGTGCACTCACTTGAACAACACTATGCTGGATAGAATGCCTACTTCACAATACAAAAAAGGGGTTAGCTATGTTCTAAGGTTATTTGTGCAACTATAAAAATCTAACCTGTATGTATTAATTATGCCTTCAATGAAAACTATTGTACCTACATACATACATAGATACATGCATGCATGCACGCATACATACATACATAAACACATTTGTACACAATGTGCACTCACAAACACACACACATTACGCAACTGTCGACACATATACAATAAATTTACCTCCAGAAACAACCTTTCATTATCAATGGCCTTCCGTTCAGCTTCGTCTTTCAAGTCATCCGGCACGACATAATCCTTTGGCCTCTCCGTACCGCACTGCTCACAACCAGGACGCTGAGGGTCATTGAGGAATGTGCAGAGAGGACACGCCCATCCTTTTTTCTCCACCACCGGAGGTAGGCGAGGCTTGGGAGCCACCCGAAGTTGAGGGGGAATGTTCAGTATGGCATGGAGATCGTTTTCATTCTTCTCATCTTCCGGTATCAACTGCGGCTCCTCCCTGGCGAGTCTGTCTTCAAATTGGTGCCCACCTGTGAAGGGAGAAGGTGCTCCATGTGACTCAGTTCCACCTCTCTCGCGAGGGGGTGGGTTGCGCGTCATAAAATCCCCCCGTACCCCCGGCCCTGAGCTGTCTACATGCAAGGTGCGGTACTCTTCCATCATACCACCTGCAATGCACAACCTCTTTCATACAGACAAGGACACATGCAGAAGAGCAAACAAAAGTTAAACTCTGAATACATACGCAAATAAAGAAGGAGAAAAACCAAAAACTTTTCCAAATAATTATAAAGTTGATAATTTTTTTTAAATATCAACCGATTGGTTAATCATAGGATTAGTACTTTATCACAACTTCTGCCGCTATGGTTCAGTAGAGTGCCTCAGTAGTCATTGAATGGAAATGGCATCAAATACCACGGCTAGCTAGCAAAACCCTGGCTGTGAGTAACAACCACAAAAGCACTAACACCTGCTGAATGCATTTTTCAATATTACTCTAGAGCGGTAGCTCTGTGTTATGGTGTATCCTGACATTGGCATTGATGAGTTAGTGGAATAAGACACCCAACTTTTACACAATAATGCTGCTTAGCAAATATCGACACCCTCTATACAATCTTACCACAAAATGTGCATACTCTTATTTATTTTTTTATTATTTTGTTTATTTATTTACATGTATTTAATTTTTTTACCATTGAAGACATCTTTGTTAAATACTTACAGGCATATGGGGTATTAGGTAGGAGGCCAAATCAACTTTTTTTAATTGTATTTCAAAGTAGTTGTAATCTCCATAAATTCGGGGGGAGGGGGGCAATCTTCCCAAGAAGGTAATAAAAACTTTCAGGTGGGCAAAACCATATGCAGGAAAGTGGATGGGGGAGTTAAGATGTGACCCTTTTCTGGGACTATGCTTGAAAGCATTGTATAGTATACATACCCTGAGGCTCCTGCATTGGAAATTGCTGCTGTTGCTGGTGTTGTTGCTGTTGCTGATGTTGTTGATACTGTTGTTGCTGCTGTGGTGGTGGCATCTGTTGAGGCTGCTGTTGCTGCCTGTCGCGTTGATCCTTGAGGTTCTTCTTGACAGCATCAGCCACCTCGGTGGGGATCTCTGCCTTCTTGGTGTGGCGGACGTAGACAAACACTGGCACAGTGTCCAAGGTGTCTTCAGTGGTGGCAATGAAGTCACTCAGCTTCTTCTTGCAGTCTTCATCACTCATGAGCTTGTTTCCAATGATCCAGTTCTGAGATTTCTTGGGAATGAAAAACTTCACTTGGACCTGTTTATATTTGGGCATGGCATGTGACGAGTGAGTATGTGTGTGTGTGTGTGTGTGTAAGTGTGTATGTATGTAGTGTATGCATAAGTGTATGTGTGTGTGCATGACACAAGTGCTCAGTAACTTCTTTGATTAGTTCACTCAATAGTGAAAGTTATGGCAACCTAGCAAGTGCTAGGCCATTAAACTAATATTAGAAGCTGGTAAAAGGTCATTGACAAACACACAGGCTTTATAAACGACACTTTACCCCATTGTTTAAGCTATCGATCAACTGACTAGCTTTATTTTCAGAACTGCTAACAAAGTCATTTTATTCAAGCCATCCTTTCTAGTACTATAACAATAAGCTCACATACAGTGAAACAAAATAGTCACTAATAGCTACATAAGTGTGCCTGAAATACTTATTAAGTACCAGGGAAATAATAAAAATGAAAAACAATTTTGACAAATATTCAACCAAACAAATGGGGTGACACTGAAGTTTTGCCCATGTGATGTACCCACCCCCATATAAATATTCTCAATATGAATGCATGTAATATGTACTTGCCTTTGTCTGCAGTATTTCAATAGTGTCCGTCTCCTGGGCCTCCACAAACATAGGTAAAGGCGGCCTCGGCTGCTGGAACTCCACGTGCAGTTTTAACCTATGCATGTACCAAACAATGAGAACTATACAACAGACATATGGCACAAAACAAACTAATAATACAATAGAAACCGTGCCATTAATTCCATTAATTTATTGTGAATGGGATAACATAGCTCTTTTTACCTCCACGAAAAAACAAACAAACAAAAAAAACAACTTATTTGGTATGTGCATGAATGTATAATATTTTTTCTACAAAAACAAACAAACAAAAACAACAACAACTCAATTAGGTGCGATAAGTTGGTAGTGTATTAGTTGCACATAATTTAACAACTTTTTATTCCACGGCAGGTGGGTAGGTGTGGCAGTGAGATCAAAGATGATGCATATATAGTACGAATACAACTATTGCAAAATTATCCCTCAACTAAGTTCCTAATGCTTTTCCATGTCAGTACACCTTTTCCCCCTCTTACTCACATAAACTCCTTGACTTTAGGCTCCTCTTTCTTCATGGAAACCCTCATGTCGACTCTACCCGACTCCGAGTCAGACGTAAGGAGAGACTGCAGGAACTTTATGGCGTCCTCCTTGGCACGCTTGTTAATGGCCGTCATCAGATTCTGCACAACATCAGCTGTAAAAGAGAAGGGGAGATAAACACAGCTTTCACTGTAACTGCAGATTTCGGGAAGTTACATAAGCCAGTATTAGATAATATAATCTAATTGACTAGAGAATTGCTACCATCTCACACTGGTTAGATACTCCATGAACTTTCACCTTAGTCCTTACTGACAATAATACCATAGGCCAATAAGAATTTCCTTATTTTAACAAAAAAATTACTTCTTTATCTATACTTAGTTCAATTGCCATGTCCACACACCCACCTCCCTTCTCTCACTTACTGAGCATACAGTACAATGCTATTACCTAAGTTCTTTTAAATTGTTAATGATCATCGTCTCACTGTGACTGAACACTTTACAACAAACAATACATTATAATTACTTAAATACAGTTGCTATATTGTTGTCAGGTGTAATAACTTGGCAAGTGTGCAATAACACTTGCCCGGTATTTAAAATAGTTAAAGCATGAGCGCTTAGTGCCTAGTACATTTATCGCACTCAGTCCTGGCCCTCGGGCTGTCGTGCAATAAATCGACTAGTCCTGGCCCTCGGGCTGTCGTGCAATAAATCGACTAGAAACTAAGCGCTCATGCTTTAACTATAACTTATACCATGGTTGCTGCGGTAACACCCATGGATTAAAAGTGATATTTTCCCGGTGATTTTTCCTGGGGCTATGATATTTTCCAGGTGCGGTGTCAAGCGAATTCTTCCGTGTTTCTGGCCCAAAATTAAAATTCAATTAAAATTCAATTGAAGCACGCCAGAAAGTTTACTTTAGCAAGTTTACTTTAGCAAGTTTACTTTAGCATTGTAGCTGCCAGCTGTTATCTCCAGATCTAACTCTACCTGGGCTGCTCAGCAGTAAGCAGTAAAGCAGCTAGCTGTGGTAAATTCCTGTGGTATGAGAGCGGCAGGAGAGTTATATGTGGTAGGGCTGGTCCCATATAGGTGGATATGAGAGAGTAGTAGTAGCAGCAACTATGGTATAAAACAGTTATGCCATGGCGGGTTATGGAATATCACCGCCCTTATCCCTCGGGGATCGGGACGGTTATATTCCATAACCCCTCGTTGGCCATGGCATAAGTTATAGTTATAAACCAAAATTGAGGTTTGTATGCGCTCCGAGCCCGAGTGGCGAGGATTTATAAATCGAAATACAAACCTAATGATTTTGGTTTATAACTATTTTATAGCCAGAACATAAACAACGAGCAAAGTATAGCGGTAGCTATCTTAGTAATTGTATTAAAGTACCCAAACTCTTCATTATTCCATTTTGCTTTGATCTGCCTTCTACCATAATTATGGTTGCTAAGAACTATATCAGACTTTTCCCCGCTAATACATTTTCTTACGAGCATACCAGACTGTATCAGATTTATAGTTCTTAACGACAAGCGCGGTCACTCGGGTAACGGGCTATAACTATTACAAACATCTGAACTTAATATACAGAAAAGGAAAAGATGCAAGAACCAAGAACTGATGATCATTAGTTATTAGCATTGCTGTAGGGCCTCCAGTACCCGCCATGATCGGCCATGTACTGACACGCGTCCTGGTTAGTCGGTAAGGAAGAGTCATTGTGATAGCCTTGGTCTTGCATGTATCGAGGCTCCTTGGAATACGCATTGTACTGGTCCAAAAGCTTCTTTAACAAGTCCGGCTCTTTCTTGCTGAGGTCGTTCTTCTCCGTAGGATCGTTGACTATATCGTAGAGACAATACGGATCACAGTTGCTGTCGGTTGGCCCTTTAGTGCATGGATGGTCCAACGGGAACCACGCGATGTCCTCACAGGGTGTTCCTTGGCAACCGACGATGAGCTTGTAGTTGCCTGATATGATGGCACCAGTGTTGTTGTAATCATAACCAAGGACAATCTCACTGTGGGAGGAAACCGTACTTGCCCCCGTAATAATTGGCCACACGTCCAAGCCATCCACTGGGAATCTCCCCGGTCCGGTATCATCCGGATCCACACCGGCCAGCTTGCAGAACGTGGGGTACCAGTCTGCAATGTGGATGAAGGCATCTGTAGACTTGCCTCGCATGTGCGGTGGCACGAGCCCGCCTGCTGCAAAGGCTAAAGCTCTAACCCCGCCCTCATAAAACGTCATCTTGTGACCCTTCAACGGATAATTACTGCCGGAATAAGGGGCACCATTATCAGCAGAAACAATCATCAGTGTGTTCGACCACATATTCTTCTTCATCAGATTGCTGATAACCTCCCCCGTGATGTTGTCCGCAACACTGATCATAGCTTGCAACACGCGCCTCTGGTCGCAGGTGGAGTTCGGATCATACACGTCCAGCCACTCCTGCGGAGCCTGCAGAGGGCCGTGCACATTGTGAAGGGGGAGGTACAGAAACAGCGGCTTCGTCTCATCATGACTAATGATGATCTCGTTCAAGTCGCTCTTGTAGGTGTATGCATCGTAAGACCCATTACGAGTGTCCACGTCATCATTCTTCCAAAAGTCCGTCGCACAATCTCGAGTCTGGTTGAAGTGGTCTTCTGACCCTTGAAGGAAACCGGAAGACGTGTCGAACCCTCGGTTGATGGGAAGAAACTTCGGATCGTAGTATCCCTCGTGCCATTTGCCCACCATGTGCGTAAAATACCCAGCTTGCTTCAGTTTAGCCGGAAGAGCCGTCATGTTGATATTGAGGCCGAGCTTTATCAGGGGTTCGATGTTGTACTGGTGGGCGTGGTGAGGCCAGCGGCCGGTGAGGAAAGACGCTCGGGATGGTGAGCAGTATTTAAAAACGTAATGGCGGTTCAAAACAAGGCCATTGCTGTAAAGTATATCAAAGTTTGGAGTGGATATGGCTGGGTTGTGAAATCCCACATCTGAGAAGCCCCAGTCGTCCACCAGCACGAACACTAAATGAGGCTTGGACACTTGACACAGCACAAGAACCGGTAGCAGTGCAAACAGGAGCACATTGACGGACATGACTGCCCTGCTGCTATGGTCCACTGTGTTTGTTAAGTACTGTACGTCACATGACCTTCGGAATCAGCTTTGTAATATTCACATGGAGTTAACAATATTCATAGGACTGAATTGGTATTCATGCAAACATAACCACAATAAATATCATATTGGTCTCTACTACCCGAACAAACAAAAAATTATGGAATAAGAAGTACTGTATTAAAGCTTGTTTGGAGGTAAACAAAGGTACAATTGTGGTTATGTGAAATTGTAAGCGTGTAAAAGAAGGCATCAGATGTGTGTACACTACACTTCACCCACTCCTACATGTCACTGCATGTATTCCACTTGCTTCTACTCGATTGTCTTCCTGAGCTTTACACCGGAGGAAAAATGTGACAATGACAGGCACGCATTACCATGAGTATGTGTAGTGACATGACTAGTGCAAGTACAAGCAAGACAGTCTTGTACTTGAACAAGTATACAAGTGTTAATACATAACAGGGAACAAGTATTATGAAGTGGGATTAACATGCGCTACAGCATTATGTACGTATATGTCAGACCAAGTGATAACTTGCTCACTTTGTACTGAATCATAAATTGTCCCAAGATAATTGTATCACATCGTGTTTCCAGCCACGCCTTCTTCTTTCTTTCCCACTAGTCATAAAATTTTGATGTGAACAGAAAATTCACATTACAAAACATCGTGATCTCTCTTTTTGAGGAAATAAAGCACCACTACTATTACGAAATCAAGCAGGAGAATGTCATTTCTTAGGGGAGGGTGTGTCCCAAAATAAGAGAGAGAGAGAGAGAGTCATATACTTACAGGAAGTATCCCAGCTAACCAGCTTGCTGGATCATATCATATCCCACCATACAGTGCATACTTTCTCCTATCCTTACACGCCACCACCACCCACCCACACATACACACTTATAGAATCAGCTGCACGTTATGTATATATTAGTGACCTCTGACCAACATCCTCTTGATATGCATGCATACGTACATACATACATACATACCGTGTAAGTCAAGAACTGAATCATTTGGCAACTGTATGCTTACTCCGCCACGTGTTAGCATGTATATATATGTGTGTGTGTGTGTTTGTTCACTTACGAATCTGGTCAGCACTGACGGGCAGGGGCTCCCTCTGAGCTGGTCGGCTCTCCCACGCTGTTCTCGCTCGCACAGGAGGACTTCTTTCCCTGACGTTACCTCCGCCAACAGCTCTCCCACCGCCAGCCTGAAAGGGGGGATAGGCCTGCTCTCTTGGTCTCTGACCAGCCCCTCCCACTCCGGCATTTCCAGCGACAAATCTCTGATCGTGTCTTATTTCAGAATAAACCACATCTTCTGCTCCGCCTTGGCGCCCCACCCCTCTTTCACCAAATACATCTCTCCTGCCGGGCATCTGCCGCATATCTTCGAGATTTCCCGAACCTCCGACAAACCCTGGGTCCCTGATGCGATTCTGCCCACCACTATAATTGCCTCCTCTTGCTCCCATGCCATCATCTGATCGGTCCACACCACCGATGGCTCCAGCTTGGTACAGATACTCCTGCTCTCTACCGCTCATAACATGTCTGCTGTCTACAGCCTGGACAGTCTGGATATCAGCATACATAATATCATCTCCGCTGCCCGCTCTGGTAACACCTCCGCTTCTCGCTCCTCCCCCTCCAGCTCTAAGCATTGCACCTGTGTCTCCTCCAGCCCGAGGCATTCCACCACCAGGCCCAAAGTTACTCTGGCCTAAACCTCCTTCTCCCCCAGCTCGAGTCATTCCACCACCAGGTCCAAAGTTACTCTGGCCTAAACCTCCTTCTCCCCCAGCTCGAGTCATTCCACCACCAGGTCCAAAGTTACTCTGGCCTAAACCTCCTTCTCCCCCAGCTCGAGTATTCCACCACCCGGCCCAAAGTTACTATGGCTAAAACCTCCTTCTCCCCGAGCCGAGTCATTCCACACCAGGTCCAACATTACTCTGGCCTAAACCCTCCTTCTCCCCCAGCTCGATGGCATCCCACCACCAGGCCCAAAAGTTACTCTGGCCTAAACCTCCTTTCCCCCAGCTCGAGGCATCCCACACCAGGCCCAAGTTATATGGCATAGACCTCCTTCTCCCCAAGCTAGAGTCATTCCACCCACCAGGACCAAAGTTATATGGCCGAAACCCTTCTCCCACAGCTCGAGCCATCCAACACCAGGCCCAAAGTTACTTGGACTAAACCTCTTCTCCTCCAGCTGAGGCATCAACCACAAGGCCCCCAAAGTTACCCTGATAATTGCTCCTCTCCTCCTCGGAGGACACCTCGCACCTCCCAAACCCGCCCCCCAAATTTCTAAGATTTGTGTCACAGGTGCTCTAGGGAGCTGGGGTGTGACTGGCATGGAAGTCCTCCTGCCTCCGAGCAGGGTGCGTTTGTGAAGAATTGTGGGGCAGACTGAAGACCAGGAGGTGGTCTTGCCCAGCTGCCGGTTGTTGTTCACTGGAGCATATGTCGAGTATGCTTGGGGAAGTTGTCTTTGTCCATTCCAACTTTGTCATCGGTCCATGGCTGACCTGTTGTGTGGGCAACATTTCAAATCATGCAGGAGGAACCAAAAAAATTAAAAAAAAGGGGGGGGGGGGGGGGGGGTGGGGGATAAAGTAACAAACATCTCAAACAGCATCATCACTTTACCTGAATTTCTGCCAAATCAGTATGTGTGCACAACCACAAAAATTATTTTCAACCATTTATTAGGATGCGTAACAAAACCACTGAATACAGAATTATGTACTGCCACATATTCCATTACTCATACTATAAGCTATGGATTCTTTGTTGTTGTTGTCGTTGTTTTTGTTTTTCGAATCTATAGTACATGAGTTGTGAGAGTGTAAGATGGTATAATTTCAGGGGCTCATTTAGTGGGGCCGGGGTGCTTGCCCCCTTAAAGTCATTTTACCCAAGTCTTAAAATTTCATTAATCATAACGAGACCTTTCGGATTCAAGGAGCCTTCATCAGTTGTGAGATGGTACAGTTTTCTCAGCTGCACATGCTGTGACATATGAGCAGTCATTTTTAAATGAAAGTTTGTATTACTACTCGTTTTATAAACTTGGAAAATGTTCTACTTGTGCTAAAATATACTCATTCCACATGTTATAGACTCGGTTTAATTTAAATCTAATGTTACATATATATAATATATACAATATTATATAACTTACCCATCTGTGTACGAGCTTTGCCATAAAATTCTTCAGCACTTGCCATGTCCGTGAATTTAATACCATACAGTTCACCGTTGTTAGCGAGTGGAATCTGGACAAATTCCTTTGACAAATGTAGCTTCTGCTCCGGAGAAAGTGGCAGTTTTCGGGTCTAATCACAACAGATACACACACACACACAAAAGAACCATTTCTTCCATTAGTGTCTATCTAAATAATAAGCACATACTGTAAGTGACACAATGTGAGCACATGGACTAAACACCACCAGGTTCTCAATACATTAGACTTTACAGTCATGCCAGCATTCCTGACAGTGTAAGGGAAGCTTGAAATGGTATTCTCATGAAATGGAACAATTTAGTGAGCCAAATAGCATTAAAGCCAAGTCCACTAGCTATTGTGATACTCTTCCCTTACAAAACCAAAACAGATTTCGTTGAAGTAAAATGAACAGCAGGTTTCCATGTCAAACCAGTTTTAGCTTACCAAGTTAAAGTTGTCTACCAAGGCTACCTAATATTGACAGAACACAAACCATTGCTAGTACTTACCCCGCCGTCAGTACCAGGTAGACGAATGTGCAGTGTGTAGTTATTGTTTCTTCTCTTTATTTGTATCCTACAAGCTCCATTACCAACATCCTGCCACTTGTTCTCATTGAAATTTCGTTTGTAGATATATTGTTCAGTAGATGCAATACACTTTTCAGCCATAAGAGGAGGTTCGGCTTTCACCTCACAGTCTGTTTGTTTTCTTCAACGAAGTCTGGCTGCGGCAGATCCACGGGAAAAGGGACTGTCCCTTAGCGGATCGTCAGCAGTAAACACCACGTGATCAGATATTGTTGCGCTCTTAGTAAAGAAGGTAACGGTCGGCTCCCTATTAATACTATCACCTTATAGCAAAGAAGGAAGCTAAGAAGCGGACAAAGAAATTAAATTTAAAAAAGTGGTACTAGGCTTCACCATTATTATGGTGAAGCCTAGTACCACTTTACACGCAA